>Ga0315287_10006296_pt1 | contig 11786 bp, 9 predicted proteins | sample YL17G11_0_MG_FD_205037 | JGI IMG/M metagenome (GOLD analysis project Ga0315287, IMG submission 205037) | Sediment microbial communities from Yellowstone Lake, YNP, Wyoming, USA - YL17G11_0 | ecosystem: Environmental > Aquatic > Freshwater > Lake > Sediment | place: USA: Wyoming | collected...
AATCGCCCGTTCCTCCCTGGAACATATCGCGCAGCAAAATACTTTCAGACTTCATCCTATCGTGCCCTCCCCGACTCAGTGGCGTTACAGGAACAAGATGGATTATACGTTCGGCCGGGATAATGATGGGAATACGATTCTTGGATTTCACAAACCAGGGAGTTTTTACGAAATCCTGGATGTCAGGGAGTGTCATCTCCAGCCCGAGGCGTTCGATACCCTCCTGGGTGAGATGCGAAGATATGCCCGCGAGAAACGCCTGGTTCCCTACGATCCCCAGACACACCAGGGGCATCTCCGGCATGTGATCCTGCGCAGTGCGGGAGAGGCAGAATCGGGATCGCCGGCATCTGTTCTGGCGGTTTTGCTGACAGCGGAAGAGGATTTGCCGGACAGGGAAGAATTATTAAAAAGGCTTCAGTCCCGATGCCCCACCCTGAAAGGATTCATCCATGGGCGGAATCCGGGGAAAGCCGATATTGCACAGATGGATCGCATCTTTTTTCAATGGGGGGAGGATTATATAACAGAAAATGTCTGCGATTTGAAGATCCGCATTTCAGCATTTTCGTTTTTTCAGACAAATACGAAGGCTGCGGAATGTCTTTATGGAAAGACGCGGGACTTTCTCTGTCTCACCGGGAAGGAATCCCTCCTGGACGCATACTGTGGAATTGGATGCATCGGGCTTATGTGCGCGCGAGGGGCAAAATGGGCGTATGGGATCGAGATCGTAAAAGAGGCAGTCTGGGATGCGCGTCTCAATGCGGCTTCCAATAATCTTCCGAACTGCCTGTTTCTCAGCGGCGAGTTTCGGAAGAGAATTCCAATCCTTATGCATCGATTTCCCCATGGATTCCAGAGGGTTGTGGTGGATCCCCCCCGCGGGGGACTGGACAAGAAATCCCTCAGAGAACTGGTGGGTCTCAAGGCGCCTCTCCTGGTTTATGTGTCCTGCAATCCCACCACGTTTGCCAGGGATGCGGACGTCATCTGCCGGGCGGGATACAGCCTCACGGATCTCCAACCGGTGGATATGTTTCCCCAAACTTTTCATATTGAACTTGTGGCAAGATTTGAGTTTACCCCCTTGTTATCTTCCCCCAAATCCTGAAGAAACCTGAAATCGCAGCGCGGCAACGCCGCTTTCCAGCCAATTGATCCACAGATCTCGCAAATACTCGCAGATGGAAAATACCAGAGAAGAAAGATCCCGAAGGCGCGATTAGAGGGGAAAAGATCCGGACAAAGAGGCGGTGATGGTGCGGAGATAGGGGACAAAGACCCTGACAATCTGGGGATCAAAGGAGCAGCCCTGTTCATCGAGAAGGACGCGGATAGCCTGATCCGGATTCAGGGGCTGGGCATAAGGACGCAGAGAGGTCATGGCATCATAACAATCCGCAAGTTTAAGGATGCGCGCGCCGATGGGGATCGCTTCGCCTGAAATGCCCTCCGGATATCCAGGGAAGGAGCCTTCAGTTTTCCCATCCCACCGTTCATGATGACTGTAGATGATTTCCCGCACCTCCTTGAGGTAATCCGCGGCTTTCAGGAGATCCACGCCTAAAACGGTATGGGTTTTGATGATTTCATATTCTTCTGGCGCGAGGGGTGAAGTGCTTCGCAGGAGTTCGGAGCTGATGGAGATTTTGCCGATGTCATGAAGGAGGGCGGAGATACTGATGACCTCGAGAAAATAGCTCTCAAGCCCGAGGATCTGGCACATTTGCACGGCATAATTCATCACGCGTCGGGAATGATTATGGAAATGGGGTTCCTTCTCTGCGAGGATTTTGAGGATATTGGCGATAAAGCGGTCCCACCTTTCCACTTCGCTTGCATCATTGGCAATGAGGGCATAGAGGAGGCTTTGTTTGACATGCAGTTCCCGGCCTTTATACATGGCGCGATCCGCCTCGATAAGGATATTGTCCACGTTCAGTGCGGTAGCGGAGTGGAGCCCGAGGGAGATGCGGAATTGTTTCTGGGGTTCCTGTTGATTATTATTATGCAGGAGCGCGGCCCGTTCGATGCGTTCCCTGACCATTTTTGACTGGTCTTCCGAGGTATTGGGCATCAGGATGACGAATTCGTCGCCGCCGTATCGCGCCACGATATCGGTTTCGCGGACATTCTCCTGAAGAAGCCTGGCCACAGTCTTCAGGATTTCATCGCCCACCACATGCCCGTACCGATCATTAAATTTTTTAAAATCACACACATCGAGCATCAGGAGGGACAAAGGCTGATTGTATCGTTTCACCCGGGGGATTTCCCGTTTCATGGCCTGATCAAAATACTGCCGGTTAAAGACCTGGGTCAGGCCGTCAACCTGGGATATAAACTCGATATGTTCATACAGGCGGACATTTTCAATGGCAATACCGGCATGCCGGGCAAATTCTTCCAACACTTGAAGCCGGTGCACAGTAATCTGGCCGTGGTTCTCTTTGTGATCGGCGGACAGGATCCCCCAAATGCGGCCTTCGGTTGAAACAAGGGGAACAACAGCGCACTGCCAGACATCGGAGCGACTGTGCATAAACTCGGGAAAGCGCTGATCCCCCCTGATATCCTGGACAATCTGGGACTTGCCGCTTCGGGCCACCTCCGCAAAAATATCCGAGGAGGTGGTGAGGGAAAAATTCACCAGGCCGACGGATTCCTCGTACCCGCGCGTAATCCTCCCCATGAGATTATAGGTTTTGTCATCAATCAGGGCGATAAGAACGCGATCAAAGCCCAATTTCTCAATGACATTATCAACAATTTCCCGAAGAACATCGTCGAATTTTTTAGCCCCATACATGCGGACGCCTGTTTCGCTGATGGCCTGCATCTCCACAAGAGACCGGCTGATAATTTCAAATTGGTGAACCTTCTCGAGAACAAGGGATAATGTTTCTGCGATCAATCTCAGCGTTCTATGGAAAGGATTCTCCTCCCCTTCCCCACAGGGATGACAGGAACAGATCAGCATTCCCTGTATCTTCCCTTCAACAGACAAAGGAGCAAAAGCAACCGGAGCGGAAAAGGAGCAAGGCCGGAGGTTCTTTTCCCTGCAAAATCCTTCAGGATCGCTGAGCATCACTTGACCCGGGAAATGGATCAAAACATAACTCGTGAGATCATCCGAGAGGATGTGTTTATCACTGAAATAATGAAAGGCGGGATTCCCGGTTTGAAGGAGGAAATAGAAATTGTCCGAGTCCGGATCCCGAAGCGCAAGCGTAAGGGAGCGAAAATCCTCCCCCAAAAACTCATGGATATAATCCTCAATGGCATGGAAGGTATCCTCATATCCCATGCATTCCATGAGAATTTTACGACAGATCGGGGTATTGAGGATTTCCGAAGGCATCGTGAATATCTCTATTAAAAAAAATATCAGATCTCCTGAAACACGATTTCTCCGGAAACGGCTGTGGCGAAAATACGGGTATTTTTCCAGATTTCCGGATCTTCGGCAAGGAGATCGTGATCCACAAGGATGAAATCCGCTCTTTTCCCGGGAGAAAGGGATCCTTTTCTTGATCCCTCCCCCACGATCATGGGCGGCTCGGTGCAATAAGCCTGGAGGGCTTCAAGGATGGTCAGGCTCTCGTCTGCGAACCACCCCTTGTCCGGGTGTCCCTCCAGATCCTTCCTCTGCACGGAAGCGTAAAGACCCCAGAAGGGATTGATCGGTTCCACGGGGCTATCAGACCCAAAAACGAGGGGGAATCCGAACTTGCGGAGGGTTCGGAAGGCATAGGCAAAACGGGAGCGAACGCCCCAGAATTGGTCCGCCGGCCTCCAATCGGATAAGATGTGAACAGGCTGAACTGAGGCAACCCCATGAAAATGGGGAAGTCGGGAGATGATTTTTTCGGAGAGGATCTGAAAATGCTCCACGCGATTCCTGAAGGGTGGGGTGATCGAAGGGGACAGGGATTTTTCAATCCGGGAATAAATATCGAGAATGGTAAGCACAGCCAGGTCGCCAATGGCGTGCGTCATGACGGAGATGCCGTGTGTATTGGCTTTTTCGATCATTTCCAGGAGAGTCTTGGGGGGGGTCATATTGATCCCGGTATTATCCGGTTCTTCTTCAAAAGGCTCCTCCATCCAGGCTGTTCTGCCTCCGAGGGACCCGTCCACAAAAGACTTGATTCCGCCAAAGCGGAGATTGTCATCCCCGAATCCGCTTCGAATGCGGGCGAGAATAAGGTTCTCCAGAGAGGAATCGGGCACATAGATCACGGCATTCAAAGTGAAGTCGGCGGAGCGGCGCATTTCCTGAAGAAGGAAGAAATCATCCATTGCATCAATGGTATGGACATGGGCGATTCCGAAGCGGTTAAAGTGGGCTGCGGATTTTTTTAAAAATTCCCTTTTCCGTTGATCGGAAATGGGGGGGATGGCCCTGCAGATGAGTTCATAATTTTCCTTGATGATGCCGGTCGGTTCGCCGGTCAGGGGATCTTTATCGATCCGTCCGCCCGCAGGATCGGGCGTTTCCCTGGTCATTTCCGCCATTTTCAAGGCGCAGGAATTGACCCAGATGAGATGGCCGCATTTGCTGGGGAGAAACACGGGATTATGGGGAAAAGCGGCATCCAGACTTTTTTTTGTGGGAAGAGCCGGCGGTGTCCAGAGGTTATGAGCCCAGCGGGAGCCTTGAATCCAATCCCCTCGAGGAACATTGATCGAGGCCTTGTGTAAAATAGAAACAGCCTCATTTTCCGAACGGGCGGAAGAAAGATCAGCAATTTCCAGCTTGCGCCCGGTATCCATCAGATGCACGTGGGAATCCGTAAATGCCGGCATCATCACAAGGTTCTGACAATCCACGCGTCGGATCGCGCCCAGGCCGGAAATCACAGGGTGTTCTTCCTCGAAAAGGGAAAGGATCACGCCCTTGGAAATCAGCATGGCGCGGGCATGGGGAAGGAGTTTATCAAGGGTCAGAATTCGGGCGTTTTCGTAAAGGGTATATTGTTCCATAAAAAGAATCCGCTCCCCCAGGAGCCGCAAGGTTTCAATAATAAATAATGTGGTCGTCGTCTGTTTCAATGGTGCGGTTATTGTTGATGGAACAGGAGGGGACCACAAGTGGGGGATTGAGTTTATACACGCCGCCAGAGGGGCATTTGGGGATTTCCTTCATGTTGAGGAAGGGCAAGACCTCATCCCAGTTAACAGCGGCGCCGGAGATGCCTTTTTTCTCCTCTGCTGCGCGTTTGGATCTCTGGATGCGATCCAGCATCTGTTTGCACTGTCTGCCTCGTTCAATATCCTGGGGCGCAGGTTTGGTGGATTTTATCAGCTCCTGGGCTTTTTTTTCCGCCTGGGCTTTGGATCGCAGGATTTTGGATTGAATATCGCCGGGATTTTTGACCCAAACGATGACGCCCCCCAGAATAACGACGATCACCACGAGAAATTTAATAATCTTATTCATGACTCTCCCTCCTTCCCTGGGAAACGAAATATTATAGCGGTTTCTTTTTGGGAATACCTGTTCTCCGGGGATATTTGTCCGGACATGAACCGATCTTTTCCACTTTGACAATAAGACGTTCTTTTCCGGAAAAAGGCAGAAGGTAGCTTAATTGATCCTCCATCTTTCCCCGGAGTTCCATCAGGGCGCCCTCTCCACGCGTGACTTCGAGAGGGGACATCTTCCCCTTGTAAGCAAAACAATATCCTCCCGATTTCAGGAAGGGAAGAACGTATTCAAAAAGGATATTGAGCTGTGCCAGGGAGCGCGCGAGTCCGAAGTCAAATGTTTCCCGCAGGGAGGGGTCCCGGCCTGCTTTTTCCGCGCGGGCGAGAAGGACCGTGACGTTTTTCAAGCTGAATTTCTGTGCCAACTCCTCCAGGAACTGACATTTCTTCCTTGTCGCATCCAGGAGAAAAAAATGGGTTTTGGGAAACACAAGGGAGAGAACAAAACCAGGGATCCCCGCGCCGCACCCCACATCAATAACACGGGATCCGGCTTGGAATCGGGGCAGGATGGTAAAAGGCATCAGAGAATCCAGAAACAGAATCTCATAAACCTCCTCAGCGGTTTTCAGGGAAGTCAGGTTAAATTTCTGATTCTGTGTCAGGATCGCATCACAATATTGGGCAAAGAGATTTTCCGTTTCCTCCGGATTGGGCAGATCGAAGTTTTCCTTCAGAAAGGTTCGGTAAAAATTAAAACTCTTCTCCTGGTTGCGGAAAAATTTTACTGTTCTCATAATAACTCCTCACGTCTCGAGAAGAGGATAATTTTCCTCATCCCTTGAAAATTATCCTCTCTTGGAGAGGGATGAAAAAATCAAGACCTATTCCTTGACGTAGGAATATCCTCCTTTATTCCCAGTTGAGGAATTATCTTTATTATATATCGTGAAAACAATCCCGACTACAAATTTTATCGTGTGCAAACGCCTTTTCTCAATGCCTCCCCCAGATAACGGAAAAAAGGAATGAAAAATCTTTAAAACAATATTTCACCAATCGATTGCAAAAGTGCAAAAGTATTATATACAAAGAAAAAATCCGTGAAGTCAAATCCAAATATCATAATTTTTCCCTGAGAGGGAGACAAGAACAAGGGGCATGAATTTTCCTTGAAACATTTGACTAATGTCCCCTGGCCCGTTTGACCACATCGAGGATCTGTTGATTGCGGAAGGGCTTATTCAAATATTCAAAGGCGCCCAGATTCATGGCGTCGAGGTACTGTTCCACCTCCCCAAAGGCTGTGATCAGAATGACTTTAATGTGGGGATGGGAATTCACAATCTCCTCGAGGAGAGACATTCCGTCCTTTTTCGGCATTTTGATATCGGTTATGACAATAGAGATATCCGGATTTTCCTGAAGAGATGTCAAAGCCTGTTCGCCTTCCTCCGCTTCCAGGACGCGATAATCATTTTTCTCCAGCACCTTTTTCAAAAGACCGCGCATAGGCGCATCATCTTCAACAATCAAGACGGATTTGGATTCAATGTTCGACATTATGACTCCTCCTTTGTTTTCAGCCTGGTTGGACCCACCGGAAGGATAATCGTCACGGTTGTTCCAACGCCGGGTGTGCTTTCCATCCGGATTCGTCCTTTATATTTCTGAATAAGATTATGGGTGATATATAATCCCAGGCCTGTTCCCTTGCCCACCCCCTTGGTGGTGAAAAACGGTTCAAAGATGCGTTGAATGGTATCCGGCGGAATGCCGGATCCAGTATCCTGGATATTGGAGAAGAGATAATCCCAGCCGTCTTCGCTCCTCAGAAAAGTTTTGATTCTAAGGATGCCGCCGTTCTCCATGGCCTGGATGCTGTTCATCATCACATTAAGAAAGATTTCCTCAACCTGGGTTCTATCTCCCAGGATGACGGGCAGATCATCCTCAATCTCTACAAAAGTCTCAATATTCTGTTTCCTGAATTGGATGCGGAGGAAGTTGAGGAGGTCATGGATCAGGGACTTGATGTCCACAGGCGCGGTCTCCCCATCCTTCTGAGAGATAAACTGGAGGAGGGACTTGAGGAGGGCGGTCATGCGATGACAGGCAGAGAGAACGGTTCTGAGAGATTCTTCGAGAGGGCTGTCCTGGGGAAGTTCGCTGAGAAGGAGTTCCGCATGGCCATGGATGATATTGAGCGGTGTTCCGAGTTCATGAGCCAGCCCGCTGACCAGTGTGCTGACTGCGCTGAGTTTCTCCGAGATTCGGAGGTCTTTTTCAAATTCAACGGACTGTGTAATATCGCGAAAAACCGATTCATAGCCAATGATCCTGCCCTGTTTATCCAGGATGGGAGACCGGGTGAGTTCCAGTTTAAGGCGAGTTCCGTCCTTATGGAGCCGGGTCACGCAGCAGCGTTCCAGGCGTCCGTGTTTGTCCACCATCTCCTGGAGTTGTTCCACTTCGCCCCTGTCCAAAGATTCCGGGGGGATAAGAAAGTAAAAGGGCTTGCCAATGACCTCCTCCGCCTTATATCCGAAAATCTCCTCCGCACCGCGGTTGAAGGTGCGGATCACGTTCCGGGTATCGAAGACAATAAGGCCATCAGGTGAATTTCTCAAAAGATCCCCATAGCTCATCTTGTTGAAGTTGAGAGCGGATCGTTTCTGCGGTTTTTTACTTTTATTACGAGAAGGCATCCCCCGTCTTCCTGAAAAACCAAATCAATATAATTTTACCTCCGAACGCCGATTCAAAATCAAGAAGAATCGAAAGAATTTTTAACTTAAAAGGCGGGGGGATGAGGAAAGGGCGGTATGGTTATGGAGACGCGCTCAAATCCAGGAGTTTTTCCGCATTGAGATGAAGGATTGCCTCCTTTTCCCCTTCCGATAAATGGTATTGATCAAGAAGCGCACGCTGTTCGCCCGGATCAGCCCAGGGATAATCCGAGCCGAAGAGAAGGCGATGCACTCCATGTTTGCGGGCGATGCGGAGAAAATCCTCTTCCTTGATAAAGGGAAGGGTAAAGGAGATATCAAAAAAGGCGCTGGAGCCGGCCAGGGTGGTCTCCACCTCCAACCATCGTTCAAATCCGCCGAAATGAGCGATGATCAGGGTAAGGGAGGGAACAGCCTCCATGAGGCTGGCTATGCGTCGAGGAGAGGCTTTGACCTCCTCATAAGCCCAATCCACGCCTCCATGAAGAAGGAGGATAAGCCCTGCATCGGCAATGGCACGCACAAGGTCAATGATCCGCGGTTCATCCGGGTAAAATTCCTGGTAGTTCGGATGGAGTTTGACGCCCTTGAAGCCCAGCTCCTTCACGCGTAGTATTTCCTTGAACCGGTCAGGATCGTCAGGATGAATTGCGGCAAAAGGAATGAACCGATCGTTTCTTTGCGACAAAAGCCAGTTGTTGATGGAGTGAACCTGGGGAATACGCGTGGCAATAGCTGCGAGTACGGATTTTTTCACATCGGCTTTATCCATCTTTTCCTGGAGATCCCGGATCGTTCCGGTGCCATAAGCCCTGGCTTTGGCTGCGTATGAAAGGGATGCAACAGCCTTTTCCGCCACCTGATCGGGAAAAACGTGGGTATGAACATCAATAGCATACATTTCGCCTGACCCCCTTGCAATGATATTACTCCGGCACAATCTGGGTGCCGATTCCGCGATCCGTAAAGATTTCAAGGAGCAGGGAATGGGGAATCCGACCGTCAAGGATATGGGTTTTATTCACCCCCTGTTCGAGAGCTTGTTTGCATCCCCTTGCTTTGGGAATCATGCCTCCGGTGATGATTCCTTCAGAGATCAGACGTTCCACCTCGCCGGAGCGGATGGTGGAAAGAAGGGATGATTCATCTTTCGGATTCCGGCAGATGCCTTTGACATCAGTCAGGAAGACGAGTTTGGCGGCTTTGAGGGCGCCCGCAACGTCAGCAGCAACCGAGTCTGCATTGATATTATAGGTCTGACCTGCCTCATCCACGCCGATGGGAGAAATCACGGGGATATATGTCTTTTCCGTAAGGAGGGTAATGATCTCCGGTCGAATCTCTTTAACCTCGCCGACGAATCCGATATCAGGCTTTTTCGCTTTTGCCCCATCGCGGGTTCCGATTTTTTGCGCGAGGATCAGTCCCGCATCTTTGCCGCTGAGACCCACGGCGCGGCCTCCGGTCTGATTGATGCGATTCACGATCTCGCCGCTGAGTTTTCCTGCAAGAACCATTTCCGCCACTTCCAGGGTCTGGGCGTCGGTCACGCGCTGACCTTCCACGAACCGGGGCTTGATCCCGAGCTTGTTCATGAGGTCTGAAATCTCGGGTCCGCCGCCATGAACCACAACGGGATTCATGCCCACGAGTTCCATAAGAACCACATCCTGGATCAGAGAGCGTTTCAGGTCTTCATCAATCATGGCATGGCCCCCGTACTTGATCACAATGGTGGCGCCCCGAAAGGCGTTGATGTAAGGCAGGGCTTCCACAAGGATATTGGCCCGCTTTATTAAATCCTCCAGGGGAAGCTGGGTCAGATCCTTTTTGGGGGATTTCATGGTTATCTCCTCTCTCTTTCTATTGCAATATTATTTTACTGATTTCGGCAGAAAGAATCAATTTTTTCCTTTTGGTATATCTATTTACGGCATGGCCATGACATTTTCTCCCTGACGAATATAAATAAACAATCCTTTCCTAGGTTAAATGAAGGCTGGATGTCAAGGCTTTGAAGAAAAAAGATAAGCATGATAGGAAAAGGAGTCAAGTTACCCCGACCCCCCATTTGCAAGAGAATAATAGACACGGATTTACGCGGCGCAACGCGGATCAGAACAATCTGCAGAATCCGCGGCATCCGCGCCTATGGAACCGGATGATCCAATAAGCGCCATTCCACCCGATACGGAATTCCATTCAGCCTCAGGCGGATTCATCGGCGGTCTCATGGTCGCTTGTAAAAATTTTGAATTCATGGTCTCCACCCGCCAGTCTCCAGCCTGAAGTTTTTCCTTCCCCCCTTGACTTTCAAGGTGCAATATTAGTAAAAAAGAATTGTTAGATTTGATTGGCGGGAAAAGTTGGAATTTGTATGAGGTATTGCAACTATGGAAGCTGTTCAGATACAAAAGACCATTTCAAAGGACGGGGAAATATTGATTACGGGTCTGCCCTGTAAAAAAGGACAATCTGTTGAGATTATTGTGCCTCCTCAGCCTGTAGGAAAAGCGCCTCGCACTCGCTTGACCGTTGGCCGCCTGCGCCAATCCGGCCTCATCGGCCTGTGGCAGGATAGGCATGATATTGGCGACAGTTCCGCTTATGCGCACCAACTGAGGCAGCAATCTCAACAGCGCGGGGACATCCATTTATAATATTACGTTAGAACTTCTATGAAGAACGCGAAGATGTTATTATTAAAGATGAGAGGGTGTTAAGAACGAGGAGAATAATCCGCAGATTACACTGATTACGCAGATTTGAGATTTTTTTATTACTTGATATTTATTATCTGTGTAATCTGCGAAATCTGTGGATAAACTCTTAAATGACCAGAATTGAAAAAGTGGTTCGCGAGATCAGCGATCTTCGGGATATTTATTTGAAGATCGCAAAGGAGAGGAAGTAAATCGCGGAGAAGTATAAGTCTTTGCCGCCGGGAAATTCTCCGGAAGCACCTGCCACAACTCAAATTTTTCAAGATACCAAACCTTTCATTGATCAGAACAAATAATTCCTTGTCTTCTATAACAAATTGGAATGGCGCCTCAGGTTCGATACGCGGCGTTGATTTTCACGTAGTCATAAGTCAGGTCGCATGTCCACATTACCGCATTTTTCGTTCCTGTATGAAGCGCGATATGAATGGGGATTTCACGCTGCGCCAGGATCCGGTTCAGACGGTCTTCGGATTTTATCTGCGGCGCGCCCTTTGCAAAGATGAGTTCATCGCCGATGTGAACTGTGATTTTATCCGGATCGAACGCTGCTCCGGAATTGCCGATCGCACACACGATCCGACCCCAGTTGGCATCCTTTCCGAAAATCGCTGTTTTTACAAGATTGGAAGTTGCCACGGCATTGGCGACCCTGTGTGCGTCTTTGACCGTGCGTGCGCCGGTGACAGTGATTTCAACGAGCCGTGTGGCGCCTTCCCCATCGGACGCGATTTTCCGGGCAAGAGTTTGACATACTTCAGTGAGTGCGGATTCGAAAATTTTATAATCCCGAATTTGCGGGGTGATGCATTTATTCCCAGCCATGCCGTTGGCAAGAAACAGGACTGTATCATTGGTGCTTGTATCGCCATCTACCGTGACGCAGTTGAAGGAGCGGTTC
>Ga0315287_10006301_pt1 | contig 11775 bp, 11 predicted proteins | sample YL17G11_0_MG_FD_205037 | JGI IMG/M metagenome (GOLD analysis project Ga0315287, IMG submission 205037) | Sediment microbial communities from Yellowstone Lake, YNP, Wyoming, USA - YL17G11_0 | ecosystem: Environmental > Aquatic > Freshwater > Lake > Sediment | place: USA: Wyoming | collected...
CGTCGAACGTACCGCCGCCGAGGTCATAGACCGCGACCTTGCGGTCGCCGCCCGACTTGTCGAGGCCATAGGCAAGTGCCGCTGCCGTCGGCTCGTTGATGATGCGCTTGACCTCGAGGCCCGCGATACGGCCGGCGTCCTTGGTCGCCTGTCGCTGCGAGTCGTTGAAGTACGCCGGCACGGTGATCACGGCTTCCGTGACCGGCTCGCCGAGGAAGTCCTCGGCGGTCTTCTTCATCTTCATGAGGATGCGGGCCGAAATCTCGGGGGGCGCCATCTTCTTGCCGCGCACGTCCACCCACGCGTCGCCGTTGTCGGCCTTGACGATCTTGTAAGGCACCATCTCGACGTCCTTCTGCACGACCTTGTCGTCGTAGCGGCGGCCGATCAGGCGCTTGATCGCATACAGCGTGTTCTGGGGGTTGGTGACAGCCTGGCGCTTTGCGGATTGCCCGACCAGCACCTCGTCGTCCTTCGTGAAGGCGACGATCGAGGGCGTGGTCCGATCACCCTCGCTGTTCTCGATCACGCGGGGCTTGCCGCCATCCATGATGGCGACGCACGAGTTGGTCGTGCCCAGGTCGATGCCGATGACTCTTGCCATGGAGTGGACTCCGTCAGTTCAGTGGTTCAATGCCCGACTAAGTGGGGCCGCAGGTCGTTGATTCAAGTCAGGAAGCCGCATCCGGCCCGCCGCCGGGCGGTTCGGGCGCCCGGGCGATGACGACACGGGCCGGCCGCAGCAACCGGCCGTTCAGGACATAGCCCTTCTGGACGACGGCCAGTACGGTGCCGGCGGGATGATCCGGGGTCGGCTGGGTAACCATCGCCTCATGGAACTCGGGGTTGAACGCCTGGCCCTGGGGATCGACGACCGAGATGCCCGATTTCTCGAAGGCCCGGTTGACCAGGCGCAGCGTCGCCTCCATGCCTTCGGCCAGTCGGGCCGGGTCCGCGCCCGCGCCGACCGCGATCCCGAGCTCCAGGCTGTCCCGGACGTCGAGCAGCTCACCGGCGAAGCGCTCGATCGCGTAGCGGCTGGCGGACTCGACGTCCCGCTGCCCGCGCTTGCGGACGTTTTCTGTCTCAGCAACGGCCCGCAGATAGCTGTCGTAGTTCTCCTTCGCCTTGGCCTGGGCATCGGCGAGCTCGGCGACCAGCCGGTCTGCCTCGGATACACCGGCCCCATCGACCGCGATCGGGACTTCCTGCTCGGGTTGGGTCGTCATGGCACCTGCCTGAGTGTCGTGAATATTGCCGGGCCCCGGCGCAAACCGGGGGCAGGCATGTTACGCGGGGCGATATCGGGCCTAGCGGCGGGAATTCAAGGCCGAGCCGAGCAGGCGGGCGGTCACATCCACGATCGGGATGACCCGCTCGTAGGCCATCCGGGTCGGGCCGATCACGCCGAGCACCCCGACAGTCTCGTTATCGAGCATGTAAGGCGCAGTCACGAGGCTGCAGTCGTCCAGGATCTGGTAACCCGACTCCTGGCCGATGAAGATCTGCACGCCCTCGGCCGTCAGGCTCTGGTCGAGCAGGTGCAGGATGTCGCGCTTGGCGGTGAATGCGTCGAAGAGCCGCCGCAGCTTGTCGACGTTCGACAGTTCGGCGAACTCCATCAGGTTGGTCTCGCCGGCGATGACGTACTCGGACTCCTCTGGCAGGCCGACGCCGACCATCTGCCGAGCGACCATGATGGCGTCGCGCATGAGCTGGTTCAGCTGCTCGCCAGCCTGGGCGAGCTCGCCCACGATGTCGGCGCGGATTTCGCGCAACTCCTTGCCGCCGAACTGCTGGTTCAGGAACACGGCGGCGCGGCGCAGTTCGTCGGCCGAATAGTAGCGTTCGAGCTGCACGATGCGGTTCTGCACGTCGCGCCCGTTGACCACCATCACGGCGAGGATGCGGTTGTCCGACAGCGGCAGGAACTCGATCTGGCTCAGCGACTGGTGCGGCTGGCGCGGGATGGTCACTACGCCGGCGAGGTGGGTGATCGAGGACAGCACCTGCGACGCGACCGCGACGATCGCCTTTGGATCACGGCCGTGGTCCTCGTCCAACCGGCGGCGCAACTCGTTGATCACCTCGTCGGCTGCTCCGGCCGGCCGCTGCCTGAGCAACGTGTCGACGAAGAATCGATAGCCCTTGTCGGTCGGGACGCGCCCGGCGGAGGTGTGCGGCGAGGTGACGAACCCGTATTCCTCGAGGTCCGCCATGACGTTGCGGACCGTGGCGGCGCTCAGGTTCAGCCCGGAATCGCGCGACAGCGTCCGCGACCCGACCGGCTGTCCCTCGCGGATGTAGCTCTCGATCAGCACCTTGAGCAGGTGCTGCGCACGGTCGTTGAAGAGCTCGTCGGGAGATTCGGGCGTCATGCAGCCACCGAGCGGTAATCGGAGCGGAATAATTGGCCGCCGGGCAATCCTGGACCAGCAACGGCGCCTTGTCGAAGTCAAGCATCGCAAATTCGCACCATCGCGTCACGTTGCGCACTGGCCGGTCGAGCGTGGCGCGTGCTAAAACGCTCGACACACATGAGCACCGGCACCGTCGCCTACCGGACCGTCGCCCTGGCGGGTCGCCCTGCCGAGCCGCGCATTGGCGAGGCAATGCTCGGCCTTGCCGGTCACCTGCTGCGGCAAGGCGTGCGCGTGCGCGCCGTAGCCGACGAGGGCATGGACTACGCCCCGCTCGACGTCGAACTCGTGCCTGAATCCGGCCTTGCGCTCGGTGCCGACATGGTGGTCGCCGTCGGCGGCGACGGCACGATGCTGCACGCGGCTCGGGTAGCCGCGGCCTGCGGCGTACCGGTGCTCGGCGTGAATCGCGGGCGACTCGGGTTCCTTGCGGACGTAAGCCCCGAAAAGATGCTGGAAAGCGTCGACGACGCGCTTGCCGGCCGCTGCGTTCCGGAGACCCGCATGCTGCTGCAGGCGACGGTAATGGGCGGCAGGCAGCACGGCACCGCCCTCGCGCTCAATGACGTCGCGGTCGCCAGGCAGGACATGGGCCGCATGCTCGACCTAAACACGTGGGTCGACCAGGCGTTCGTGAACACCCACGCGGGCGACGGGTTCATCGTCTCGACTTCGACGGGTTCCACTGCCTATGCGCTGTCCTGCGGCGGGCCCATCGTCCACCCGGGGGTCGCGGCGCTCGTGCTCGTGCCGATCTGCCCTCACACGCTGTCCGACCGGCCGATCGTGGTCGGCGCCGACAGCATCGTCGAGCTCGAACTGGTCGGCCGCCCCGAAACCCGGGCACAGGTCGTCTGCGACGGTATCTCGTTCTGCGAACTCGAACCGGGACTGCGGTTGCGCGTCGAGCGTGCCGCGGTCAGCGCCACGCTGCTGCACCCGCCGGGTCACGACTATTTCCGCATCCTGCGCTCGAAACTGCACTGGGGTCGCAGGGGCAGTGGCGGCCAGCCCCCGACCGGCTGAAGAGCGCTATGCTGACTCACCTGCAAATTCGCGACTTCGCGATCGTCGAGGCCGTCGAACTCGAGCTGGAGCCCGGCTTCACCGCCCTCACCGGCGAGACTGGCGCCGGCAAGTCCATCCTGGTGGATGCGCTGCTGCTGGCCGTGGGAGGGCGTGCAGACAGTGGCGCCGTGCGGCACGGCGCCGAGCGGGCCGAGGTGTCCGCGGCGTTCGACGTCGATCGCAACGCGGGCGCGATGGCCTGGCTCGAGGAACAGTCGATCGAGCACGAGGGCGAAGTCCAGCTGCGCAGGGTCGTCGCGGCCGACGGCCGCAGTCGCGCCTACGTCAACGGACAGGCCGTGCCGGTGCAGTCGCTGCGCTCGCTCGGCGAGCACCTCGTGGACGTGCACGGCCAGCTCGAGTTCCAGTCGCTGTCGCGCCGCGGCTACCAGCGCGAACTGCTCGACTCGAGCGGCGCACTCGATGCGGAGACGGCCGCGGTGCGCGACGCTTTCCTTGCGTGGCGCACGCTCGACCAGCAACGCAGCGAGTTCGAGCGGCGTGGCCGCGATCGTGACGACCGGCTCGAACTGGTCGGTCACTACCTCGCCGAACTCGAAGAGCTGGATCCCCGGCCTGGCGAGGCCGCGAAACTCGCCGAGGAGCGACGCCGGATCACCAGCCTTGGCAAGCTGGCCGAGGGCAGCCGGCAGGTGGACGAACTGCTCGCCGGCGACGAAGGCGGAGCAACTGCGGCGCTGGCGCGGTGCCGCGCGATCCTGAAGCAGCTCGAAACGATCGATCCGTCGCTTGCGGCAACTGCGGGGCTCGTCGAGGAGGCAAACATTGCCTGCGACGAGGCAGTGAGCGGCATGCGCCGTTACATGGACGCGTTGAACGCGGATCCGGCCCGCCAGGAATGGGTGGAGGGCCGCCTCGCCGCAATCGAGGCCCTGGCACGCAAGCACCGCGTCGAACCGGCGGAGCTTTCCGAGTTGCGCCTGCGGCTTGCGGCCGAACTTGCGACGCTGCGCGAGGCCGCGGTCAGCGCGGGTGAGCTCGAGAAAAACCTCGCAGCGGCTACCGCTGCCTACGCGGCCGCCGCCAGGAAGCTCTCATCGCGGCGAGTCGAAGCCGCGCGCGCGCTGGACGCCAGGGTGACCGCACTGATGCAGGATCTCGGCATGCGCGGCGGCGTGTTCGAGACGCGCATCGCGACTCCCGAGCCACCGCAGCTCGCCGAGCACGGCGCCGATGACATCGAGTTCCTCGTGAGCGCGAACCCGGGACAGCCTCCGCGCCCACTGGCAAAGACCGCCTCGGGCGGCGAACTCTCGCGAATCAGCCTGGCGCTCCAGGTTTCGACGCTGAGCGCGGCGCATCTGCCGTGCCTCGTGTTCGACGAAGTGGATGCGGGCGTCGGCGGCGCCGTGGCGGAGATGGTCGGACGGCAGCTGCGTGCCCTTTCGGGCTCTGGACAAGTGCTGTGCGTGACGCACCTGCCCCAGGTCGCCTCGCAGGCCGACCGGCAGGTCCGGGTCAAGAAGCGCACCGAGCGCGGCGCGACACGGACCGCGCTCGAGCCGCTGGAAGGTGACGCGCGGGTGGACGAACTGGCACGGATGCTCGGCGGAACGAGCGTCACGGAGCGTGCCCGTGAGCACGCGCGGGAGATGCTGCAGACCGCGCTCGGAAAAAGCCGGGGACGCCGGCCTAGCGCTTCGCCGAGCGGTGCGGGCAGTTCTCGCGCACGCAACGGCCGTGCAGGGTGAGCGCGTGATCCGTCAGCTCGAAGCCGAGTTCGGCCGCGATTGAGCGCTGGCGCTGCTCGATGCCATCGTCCGAGAACTCTTCGACGCGGCCGCAGTCGGTACAGACGATGTGATCGTGATGCAGGCCTTCGTTGATCTCGAACACGGCCGTGCCGCCCTCGAAGTGGTGGCGAGTCACGAGCCCGGCGGCCTCGAACTGCGTCAGGACCCGATAGACAGTCGCGAGCCCGATGTCCTCGTTCGATTCGATCAGGCGCCGGTAGACGTCCTCGGCGCTCAGGTGCCGCGGCTGACTGCCCGCCAGGATCTCGAGGATCTTGATGCGCGGCATGGTGATCTTCAAACCTGCTCGGCGCAGTTGCGAGGGTTCCATGGCGGTTTCTTCCTTGGGAATCCGCGCGGTGGCGCGGTTCCTGTATGATCCGCGCCCATTATGTCCGGCGCGGGCCGGCAACTCCAGAAAGATGAAGCCGATCGACAGAATCTCCGCGTTGCGCCTCACGCTTGCGATCCTCGTATCACTGGCGGCGGCGTCTGTACTGCCAGGCTGCGTGTACCGCCCGGACATCCAGCAGGGCAACCTGCTGCAGACCACCGACGTGGACCAGGTCAAGGTCGGGATGACCCGCAGCCAGGTGCGCTACATCCTCGGCACGCCGATGGTGTCGGATCCGTTCGACCAGCAGCGCTGGGACTACGTCTACACGTTCAGGCGCGGGCGCGACAGGGACGTCCTGCGGGCGCACTTCATCGTGCGCTTCGCAGACGACAAGGTGAGCAGCATCGAAAAGCCGGATCTCCCGGAAGAGACCGCGAACACGAAGATCATCCAGCAGCAGCGCGAGAGGCAGGCAGCCTCCGCGGCAGCGGTAGCGGAAGCCGCTGCTGCTGCAGCGCCTCCTGCGCCCGCTGCAACTGCGCCCCCGGCGCCCGCCGCGCCGGACGGTGACGCAGTTCCTCCGGCAGCTCCACCGGCCGGCAGCACCGACGCGCCTCCGGCGGATCGGCCGCCGGGCGGCTGATCCGGGCGCTATCCGGGCCGGCCCCGACGGCCGGGAGGGTGCGATCCTCGCGTCTTTCCCTGGGCGGCAAGCTGTCGCCTCGCCTCGCGCGGGTCCGCCGTGAGCCGCCGGTAGATTTCGACTCGGTCCCCGGGCCGCAGCAAGTGGGTGCTCTGCACGACCCGGCCATAGACGCCCAGGTCGAGCGTGCCTGCGGAGAGATCAGGGAAGTCCTTGAGGATCCCCGACGCCTCGACTGCCTCGATTGCCGTCATGCCCTCCGCGAACCGCACCTGGATGACGCGCTGCCGGTCGCGCAGCGCGTAGACCACCTCGACGGCGGCGCGCTCAGGAGCTGCCATAGGTCTCGCGGGCACGCGCGATAAAGGCGTCAATGAGCGTGTTGCAGCTCTGCTCGAAGGCCTTGCCGAACAGCATCGAGATCACGGGATTGGCGAATTCGAAGCGCATCTCGAGTTCGACCCTGGTGCCTGCCGTGCCGATCGGAGCAAAGCTCCAGCGACCCTCGAGCACGCGGAACGGTCCGTCGACCATCTGCAGCGTCATGAACGAGGGCCGCTCGAACGTGTTGCGCGTGGAGAAGCGTTCGCGCACCCCGCTCCTCTGCATCTCCATGCTGGCGAGGAGTTCCCGCTCCGATTTTTCGTGCAGCTGCGCCCCCGAGACCCATGGCAGGAACTGGGGGTAGCGCTCGACGTCGATCACGAGATCGAACATCTGCTCGGGGCTGAAAACGACTAGCGCGCTGCGCCGGATTTCGCGGATGGCCATCGGGAACACCTTGACGCGGCGCAAGTGTATGCGGGACGGCTAGAATGCGCGACCAGCCCGGATGACCCACCATGGCCGCCCCCAGCAAGGAAAAGGACAAGCAGACTCCCGCGATCGCGCTCAACAAGCGCGCCCGCTACGAGTACTTCATCGAGGAAAACCTCGAGGCCGGGATGGTGCTGCAAGGCTGGGAAGTGAAGAGCCTGCGCGCCGGCAAGGCGCAGATCACCGAGGGCTACGTGCTGGTGAAGAACGGCGAAGCGTGGCTGATCGGGGCGCACATCTCGCCGCTCAAGACGACCTCGACCCACGTGGTCGCCGACCCGACGCGCACGCGCAAGCTGCTGATGCACCGGCGCGAGCTCGACCGCCTGCTCGGCGCCGTGGAGCGCAAGGGCCACACGATCGTGCCGCTCAAGCTGTACTGGAAGAACGGCAACGTGAAGCTCGAAATAGGGCTTGCGAAGGGCAAGCAATCCCACGACAAGCGCGCCACCGAGAAGGATCGCGACTGGCAGAGGGACAAGTCGAGGCTGATGAGGAGCCACGGGAAGAAGTGACTAGTGATCAGTGATCAGCGGTTAGTGCGGAAGCGAGTCGCCCGCCGTCGCGGGCGTCTTCACTATCCCCTGTTCACTGATCATTGATCACTTTCCCGTTTCCGCCCCCTTTCCCTTGCTTTCCCCTCCCCTGCCCCTACACTAGGGACGTCCATCTGGGGGCGACCGGTTTCGACGTGGGTCGCGAAACTTCAGGTGCATGCCGAGGTGCAAGGTTCCTCGTAAAACCGCTTGCAACAACTTAGTTGCCAACGAAGACAACTACGCTCTGGCGGCTTAATCCCGCCTAACCCTCGACTGGCATGTGCTTGTGCATCCAGACCCGAGGGACGCGCTCACAAGCTCGCGGGTCCAGTGTGCTGAGGGCTGGCTCGCTAAAATGCACCTGAGCTGGTCGAACGTCTTCCCTGCCGCTCGGGTAGCGTTCGACGAGAAACAAAGAGACGGCTAAGCATGTAGGTCCTGGAACGTAGGGCTTGCGGACGCGGGTTCGATCAAGATGGGTCGCCTTCACCCGTAAGGGTGAAGTGACAACGGGGCTCACATCGGTGAAGCCTGACGCACCGATGATGGCGGTGCGAGGTAACGCCGAGGGGTAGGAAGAGGGCCAACCTCATGCCTGCCCTGTAGAGACTCATAGACCGGCTGAGCTGACTGCAGCGGAGCCGGCACTAGGATTCGATGTCTTACCCCCTTTCCTGATTTCGGGAGAGGAATTGGGTAAGGATCGAATAACACGCTCCGCCCCCGGCGATGGCGCCGGGGTGAAGGCATAGTCCAGCCTGTCTCGGAAGAGGCAGACCAGCTGTCCCGCCGCCTCCACCATCCGCGCCCCCGGCCGCAAGGCCGGGGGCTTTCTCCAAAAGCCGCGAGCGGAGCTATGGTCTACAAGGTCGCGTTGCCCATGCGCGAGCGGGCGACCCGCTCACGCCAGATCCTTTTCAGCTCCGTCTGAAAGCGCCGCGAGGATGCCCGCGAGGATGCGGGTCGGCGACGGAGGACAACCCGGCACGACCACGTCGACCGGGATCACGTTTGAGACTGCACCGCGGCTGGCGTAGCTCTCACCGAAGATGCCGCCGCAGGCACCACAGTCGCCGACGGCAACCACCAGCTTCGGGTCCGGCGTGGCGTCGTACGTGCGACGCAGCGCGACCTCCATGTGTCGTGACACCGGACCCGTGACCAGCAACAGGTCTGCATGCCTCGGACTCGCAACGAACCGGATGCCCAGCGACTCGACGTTGTAGATGGGGTTGTTGAGCGCGTGTATTTCGAGTTCGCAACCATTGCAGGAACCCGCGTCAACTTCCCGGATGCACAGCGCGCGGCCGAGCACCTCGAGAATGCGTTGCTCCAGTGCCTCGCGCACCCGCAGGCCCTGCTCGGCGGGTGGCGGGTCCTCGGTAACGATCCCGACCCTGGCGATTTGCTTGAGCGTTTTCAGCATGGTCGCTAGAGGTCGTGGCCGCTGTAGGAAAGATTGAACGACTTATTGATGAGCGGGAAGTCGGGCACGATGTTGTCGATCACGGCGTGCTCGAGCACGGGCCAGTTGTGCCAGGAAGGGTCCTGCGGATGACAGCGCCGGATAGAGCCCTCTTCGCCGGCCGTGATGCCGACGACGACCGGACCCCGCCAACCCTCGACGAGCCCGATGCCACGACGGCCAGCCGGTGGATCGATCACCGGGACCGAATGGGGCCCGGACGGCATGTTGGCCAGGATGCGTGCCACGAGCCGGCAGGATTCCTGCAACTCATCAAAGCGGATGGTTACACGTGCCAGGACATCTCCGTCGCTGCCGGCACACTTGACGGGACCGAGGCCGCTGTAAGGCTCGCACGGCAGGTCGGCGCGCAGGTCGAAATCCTGACCGCTCGCACGCCCCGCGAGACCGATGAGACCGAGCCTCCGTGCGAGTTCCGGCACCACGGCCCCTGCAGCGGCAAAGCGATCCCTGACTCCGGCGTGCTCGTCGTAGATCTCCCGCAGCCGCATCGTCTCGCGGGCCAATGCCGTCACGCGTGCCGTCAGCGAGTCGACCGAACCGGATGCCAGATCGCGGCTGGTGCCGCCCGGCACCACGAAATCGAGCAGGTAGCGCTGGCCGAGTGCGTCCTGCATCGAACGCAGCAGCAGCTCCTTCAGGCGCGAGAACTGGGCCAGCCCGAAGGCGAATCCGGCGTCATTGCCGAGCGCGCCGAGGTCCCCGAGATGATTCGCGATGCGTTCGAGTTCCAGCGCCAGCGCACGCAGCCACGCGGCTCGCGGCGGGATGATCGCGTCCGCCATGCCCTCCAGCGCCTGGCAGTAGGCCCATGAGAACGCCACGGCGGAATCACCGGACACGCGGGCCGCGAGACGATGCGCGTCCTTCAGCTTCAGAGACAGGAAGCGCCGCTCGATACCCTTGTGCACATAGCCGAGACGCTCCTCGAGACGCAGCACCTTTTCGCCGACGATCGAGAAGCGGAAGTGGCCGGGCTCGATGATGCCCGCATGCACCGGCCCGACCGGCACCTCGTGCACGCCGTCGCCTTCGACACGCACGAAATGGTAGTCGTCCACGGCAGGGGACGATTCGGGAACCGGCGGGACACACTCCGCCGCCAACGGATGAAACTGCGCGGGCCACGCGGCGTGACGCAGCCACGGCCGCTCGTCCGGGTCTGTCGACCGCAGGCCATGCAGGTCGAAGACAGCCCGCTGCAGCCGGCCCGCCGACGGAAAGACGTCCTCGATTCCCGGATAGCGCCCCGTCGCAGTCGCCACGGGCAACTCGACGGCGAGTCCACCCGGTTGCGCGACGTAAAGCGCGTGAACGCTGCCGCGGCCCGCGAACGACGTATCGCCCCAGAGCGCAAGCAACCTGCCGCCACCGGCCGCCACATCCTGCGCCACGTTGCGCCAGGCGGATGCATCGACTTCCACAGCCCTGACGCCGGGAGCGCCGGCGACTGGTTCGCCCAGTCCAAACCAGTGCGCGAAAGGCATTTCAGCCGCCCCCGATCATTCGCGCCGCTGCGCGATACCAGTCCGCCAGGTACGGCGGGATGTACAGCCCGAGTACCAGGACGATCGCGAGGTGCGCGAATACGGGCAACAGCGCGGGCTGGTGCGGCAACCTGCGACCCCGCGTCTCGCCGAACACCATGCCCTGGACGCGGCTGAAAATGGCCGCAAACGCCACACCGAGCGCCAGCAGCAGGATGGGGGTCGCCCAGGGCTGCTGCCGCATCGCAGTCGTCAGGATCAGGAATTCGCTGGCAAATACCCCAAACGGCGGCATACCGAGGATCGCCAGCGAGCCGATCATCAGCCCCCAGCCGATTGTTGGATTCAGCGTGATGAGCCCGCGTATGTCCTCGATGCGCTGCGAGCCCGCCTTCTGGGCGGCGTGGCCGACGGCGAAGAAAATCGCGGACTTGGTGAGCGAGTGCACCGTCATGTGCAGAAGCGCCGCAAAATTCGCGACCGCGCCACCCATTCCGAAGGCGAACGTGATGATCCCCATGTGCTCGATGGATGAGTAGGCGAACAGGCGCTTGATGTCGCGCTGCCGCCAGAGAAAAAGCGCCGCCAGCACGACCGAGAGCAGGCCGAACCCCATCAGCATGTTCGACGGCAACGAGCTCTGCAGCGATCCCTCGACCAGTACCTTGCAACGCATGACCGCGTAGATCGCAACGTTCAGCAGCAGGCCGGAAAGCACCGCCGAGACCGGTGTCGGACCCTCCGCATGCGCGTCCGGCAGCCAGTTGTGCAGCGGCGCGAGGCCCACCTTGGTCCCATATCCGACCAGCAGGAATACGAAGGCGAGGCTCAGGACGCGCGGCTCGAGTTCGGTCTTAACGGCCGCGAGATGTGTCCATAGCAGCGCGTCCACGCCGTGCGCGCCCAGCACGCGCTCGGCCGCGAAGTAGAGCAGGATCGTCCCGAACAGAGCCTGCGCAATTCCGACGCCGCACAGGATGAAGTATTTCCAGCCGGCCTCGAGGCTCGCCGGCGTCCGGTACAGCGTCACCAGCAGCACGGTGGAGAGCGTGGCCGCCTCCATCGCAACCCACAGCAGGCCCAGGTTGTTGGTGGTGAGAGCGATCAGCATCGTCGCCATGAACAGCTGGTACATGCTGTGATACAGGCGCAGTCGTCGACTGCCGATGCGGCCGTGCTCCACCTCGATGCGCATGTACGGACGCGAGAAGATCGCGGTCGTGAG
>Ga0315287_10006303_pt1 | contig 11775 bp, 8 predicted proteins | sample YL17G11_0_MG_FD_205037 | JGI IMG/M metagenome (GOLD analysis project Ga0315287, IMG submission 205037) | Sediment microbial communities from Yellowstone Lake, YNP, Wyoming, USA - YL17G11_0 | ecosystem: Environmental > Aquatic > Freshwater > Lake > Sediment | place: USA: Wyoming | collected...
CAGGCGTGCCAGGTAGTCGGCCCGCAGCTTCCCGACCAGCTCCTCGCGGCGGTCGTAGAGGCGCTTGAGCGGACGCGGCTCGCGGTTGGCCAGCGCGTAGGCGGTCAGCAGCGGCAAGATGATGGTCGTGTCCCCGTAGACGACGACCGTGTCGGGGAGCCGGTCGGGGTCGATCTTGCCCCACGAGACCGCCTCCGACGGTGTCGCGCCGGAGAGCCCACCGGTGTCGGGACGGGCGTCGGTTACCTGGACGAAGTAGTCGTGCCCCTTCCCTTCGAGGCCGAGCACTTCCTGGATCTGCGGCTCGGTCTGGAGGACGAAGTTCTTCGGGCTGCCGCCGCCGAGGATGAGCACGCCGCTGCGGCCGCCCTGCTTGGCGCCGTAGACGATGGCAGCGGTCTCGTTGACGTCGGCGTTGGGGTCGATGGTGAGCGGCGAGCCCTCGAGCGCCAGGGCCGCGATGTTCATGCCGATGGAGGAGTCGCCCGGCGACGAGGTGTATACCGGGACACCGGCGCGGGCGCACGCCGCCAGGAACGAGTGGCCAGTGCTTCCGAGCACCTGCTCACGCTCGCTCACGTAGCACCCGAGGCGGTGGTGGAACTCCGCCGAGGACATCGCGTGCTGGAACTCCTCGCCGCGGATGACCTCGCGGACGAAGGCGTCCGTGTCGAGCAGAACCTGGTAGCCGAAGAAGATGTCGTAGATGCGGATCACCCCGTCCCGGCGCAGCTCGACGTCGGAGACGAAAGGCGAGCCGTGGTGGATCTCCATCGCCAGGCCGTAGTGGAGGTCGTGGTAGAGGTTGGCGCCGGTGGACACGACCCAGTCGACGAACCCGGCTTCGACCAGCGGGATGAGGCAGGAGATGCCGTACCCACCCGGCGTGAGAGCGCCGGTGAGAGAGAGCCCCACCGTCACGCCATCGCAGAGCATCTTGTGCGCCAGCAGCCGCGCCGCCTCGCGCAGGCGCGCCGCGTTGTAGGCGGAGAAGACACGATCCACCAGCTCCGCGGCGGCCATGTCGCCGCGCACGCGCGGGGGCAGAATCCGCCCCCCGCGCAGGAACTCGCTCTTTCCTGCCTTCATCGCCTCTCCCCTAGTCGAAGAGCAGCAGCGCCGCCGCCACCACCGTCGTCCACTTGCCGTGGCGGCCGACCACCGCGGACTGCGTGATGTTGCGGGTGGTGACGATCTTGTTCGAGATCTTCCACAGCTGACGCTTCTCGTCCCACGACTGGTCCTCGTCGAGCTCCACTCCTTGGGTGGAGGCGAGCATCGCCGCGGCGAGGTCCTCGGCGTAGTCCCCCGCCTCCTTCTCGGTCTGGCCGAAGGAGTGGTGCTCGGAGAGGTAGCCGAACATCCGCCTGTCGGAGGGCACGGCGATCCCAACCGAGGCGGCCAGCATGCGGTGCGGCTCGTTGGAGGCTTCACGGCTCATGACCACGAAGGCGATCTGGCCGTAGTCGAGCATCGCCTCGCCCTTGCTCCGCGAGATGATCCTGCAGCCGGGCGGATAGATCGACGACACCGAGACCAGGTTCAGCGTCGCGATCCCGGCGTCGCGCAGCGCGCCCTCGAACGACTGCAGCTTCTCGCGGTGCACCCCAGCCCCACGGGTCAAGAAGAGCTTCGTGGGCACGAGATGTGTCGGCATCCCGACCTCCCCACCTTGGACTCCCGCGCGGTGCGGGGCGTGCCGAGCGTAGCGAGAAAGGGACACCAGTTCAACCGTGCCGCACCCGTCACGCCGCCAACGAGGCCGGAAAACCTCCCCCCCGGGTCAGCCCTGCACGTCGGGGTGGCCGAGGTCCGTGGCCGGCGCTTCGCGGCTTGCCGGGGTGAACGACAGGCCCAGGATGGTGAGCGCCAGGGCCAGGTAGCCAAGGGCGAACTGTGCCGCCACGGCACGCTGGAGAGGGTCCGAGAGCCGCCACGGCAGGTACATGACGCCCTCGGGCGAGGCCGAGTGCACGATGCCGAAGTAGGTGAACACGGACAGGATCCCGAGGTACAGCGACGCGAGGCGCAGCCGCCGGTCGACGAGCTCGGCGAGGAAAGCGCCCCACAACATGGCGGTGAGGATGAAGCCGTTGCCCAGGGCCACCGTCACGAGTGTCGGGGGAAGCTCCTTGCCCGGCGCCGTCAACAGCGCATGGAAACGCTCCACGGGCACGATCGACGGGTCGCCGAGCTTGATCGAGAGCAACCGCGCGATCGTCGGGAAGAAGGCAAAGGCGACCGCGGGGGCGTGACGCGCCGGGCAGGCCAGGAACGCCTGCGCCATGATGTCGAGGGCGACGAAGATGAGGATCGGCGCCAGCACCGCGCGCGGGATCAGCTCGACGATGTAGCCGATGTAGCCGAGCACGCCGCCGAGACCGACGAACAGGCCGGTGAGGAGCGTGTAGCCCGCCCGCGCCCCCATGCCCTTGTATGCGGGCTGGCCGATGTACGGCGTCGACTGGGCGACCCCGCCGCAGACGCCGGCGATGAGCGTGGCGACCGCCTCGGTGAGCAGGATGTCGCGGGTCGAGTAGTCGTCACCGGCGACGCGGGCGCTCTCGGTGACGTTGATGCCCCCAACCACGGTGAGGATCGCGAATGGGATCGCGATCGGCAGGTACTTGAGCGCCCCGCCCAGCCCCTGGAGCCAGAGCAACGTCGGCTGTGGCAGCCCGAACGGGAAATGAGCCTCGGGAAGTGGCTTGAACGCCCCGCCGACGAGGCCGTGGGGTGCCAGCAGGTAGTAAAGCGCGGTGCCGACGACGACGGCAACGAGGACGCCGGGCAGGTTGCCGGGCAGGCGCACACGGGCCACCAGGTTGTAGAGGATGAGCCCGAGGGCGATCATGCCCACCAGTGGCATGCCGAAGATGTCCACGAGGGGGATGAAGCCGATCAAGGCAAGGCCGATCCCGGCGATAGAGCCGAGCAGACCGGCCTGCGGCACCATGCGCTGCACCCAGTTGCCGCAGAACGACAGCACCAGCTTGACGACCCCGATCATGACCATGGTCGCCATACCGATGTACCAGGTCATCATCGCCGCGTCGCGTGGCTCCAGACCCTGCGCCTTGAGCGACAGGAACGCCGGCCCGAGGACCACGAGGGCGATGCCGATGGTCGAGGGCGTGTCGAGCCCGAGCGGCATCGCCGTGACGTTGCTCCGCCCCGTGCGCCGCGCGAGGCGGAAGGCCATCCAGGTGTAGACGAGGTCGCCGAACAGCACACCGAACGCGGTGCCCGGGAACATCCTCGTGAACACGATGTCAGCCGGAAAGCCAAAGCCGAAGACGAGGATGCCAGCGAGGAAAGACAGCACCGTCAGGTTGTCGAACATCAGGCCGAAGAAGCCGTTGAAGTCGCCGAGGACGAACCAACGGTAGCGGTGCGTGGTGCGCTCGCTCATGAGGCCTCCCAGCGCGGGATTCTAGCGTGGCCCGTCCGACGCCAGGCCCGAGGGTGCGACCTCCGCGCCGGCATGCCACTCCCCCCGCGCGAAGGCGAGTAGCACGACGTCGCGGAATGACCCGCCCTTGAAGTAGCGCCCCGGGATGCGGCCGACCTCGCGGTATCCCGTCCGCGCGAGCATGTGCAGCGAAGCCCGGTTGTCGGCGAACACCTCCGACAGCAGCAGGCGCAGTCCAAGGACCGTGAAGGCGTATGCCGAACGGACCCGGACCGTGTCGGTGCCGAGGCCACTCCCCCACAGATCGCGACGGCCGATAACGGTCCCGGTGAGCGCGACGCCGTTGCGCCAGTCGATGCGGTGCAGCCCGGTGAACCCGATGTGCTCTCCGCCCAGCGCCTCCACGGCGAAGACGATGTCGGCCGGCGGGGCGTGCGGATCCTGGCGCAGCAACCCGTCGAAGAAGGCCTCCTCGGCCAGGCGACCCAGTGGCCAGTCGCCCACCAGCGTCCAGGCGGTCACCTCAGGGTCGTTGAGCCAGGTCAGGGCGTTATCAAGGTGCCGCGCCCGGTCGAGCGGAACAAGTCGCACCTTCGCGCCGGCCCACCCCACCGTCATTGCGTCCTCCCAGCGGCCGTCGTCGTCGTGACGCGGATGACGCCGGAGGCGCCGACCAGCTCGCGAAGGAGCGTCTCGGCCCGGGACCAATCCACGACTCCCGCCGGGAGGTACGCCACCAGCCAGGCGGAGCACGCGGAGGCGGTGACGCGGACGCGCTCGCTGTCCGTGATCGGCGTGCTGAACGCCCCCTTCTCGTCGGCGAGGAGAGGCTTGCCCTCGAGCTCGAACGGGCCCCGCAACGAGAGCATCGACTCGCCCGGCTGGCCACGCCGCAGGGTGAAGGGGGGAGCGACAGCGCCCGGCGCCATGACGCACGCCGGCACCATGGCCTCGACCGAGAGCGCGTTGTTGACGTCGACGAGCGGGTGGATAGCGGGCAGCTCCTCACCCTTGAGAAGGCGTCGAATCAACGCCTCCGACGAGGGCCGGTAGCGGGTCGGATCACACCCCGCCTGGCGGAATAGGCGGCGGACCGCCGCGACGGTCGGATGGGCCGACACCGTCTCCACGGTCAGCTTCGCCCGGGTATGGACCGCGACCGCCGTCCGTAGCGCGGCGAGCGCCCCGGGAGAAACGGACCCCACCTCGAGCTCGGCCCAGAACAACTCCCAACCTTCGAGCTCGTGCCGCACCCGCGGCGGGAACGCCGTTGCGGTCGCACCCATGACCCCACTCCAGTTTTACTTTAGCATCGCCCGCTCCTCGAGCTGCGGTACCATCGTGGCGTCGCATCCGGACAGGTCGCCCGGTTTCCATCGCCGTCGCCCGGTCTTCCTGCCGCGGGAGACCGCCCGTGAAGCCGCGCGCCACCATGCCTGATTTCCTCCCGCTCCTGCTCGGTCGGGTCGGCGTCGGCGTCATCCTGACCAACGCCGACGGGTTTGTGGCGTACCTGAGCCCCTTCGCCGAGCACCTCACCGGCTGGAAGCGGGCCGACGCCACCGGAGAGAGGCTCGAAAAGGTCTTCCGCCTCGTCGCTGAGACCAGCTCCCTGCCGGGCGAGCCGCCGGCTCCCACCCTTTCGGGCGGTGCGGGGCGGCCCGGCGGCGTCGAGGAGGCCCTGCTGCTGAGCCGCGACGGGCAGCGCTTCGTCATCGAGCACGTCGTCGCGCCGATCCGCGATCAGGCCGGCCGTATCGCCGAGACGGTCGTCGTTTTCGTCGACGTCAGCCAGCGCAACTTCGCCGCGCTGCAGCTCGCGCGCCAGGCCAGGTACGACCCGCTCACCGGCTTGCTCAACCGCAGCAGCTTCACGGCGCACCTCGAGCGTGCCTTACGGGAGGTCGCCGCGGGCGCCAGTCCGATCGCCCTCTGTCACCTCGACCTCTACCAGTTCAACCTGGTCAACAACGCGTGCGGTCATGCAGCCGGCGACGATCTTCTCCAGTGGGTCGCCGCCCTGCTGCGCGAGGAGGGGCGCGAGAACGACGTCATCGCCAGGCTCGGCGGCGACGTGTTCGTCGTCCTCCTGCGCGGCCGCCGACGCGAAGAGCTCCGCGCCATGGCCAGCGCGCTGCTGCGCCGGCTTCACGCCTTCCAATTCACCTGGGAGGACAAGACCTTCACCGTCGGCGCCTGTCTCGGCCTCGTGCCCGTCGAGGGCGGCCAGCACACCGTCGCCGAGGTGCTCGCCGCCGCCCACCACGCCTGCTCGGAGGCCAAGCGGCGCGGCCGCGATCAGACCCACCTCTGCGACCTCGAGGACGAGGAACTCCTCCACCGCGGAGAGGAGCTCGCGTGGGTGGCGCGGATCGACCGCAACCTCCGCGAGGGTCGGGTGGTGCTGTTCGCGCAAGAGATCCGGGTCCTGGGACGTGACGCCCGCGACGAGCTGCGCTTCGAGGTCCTGCTCCGCACGCGCACGGACGGCCAGATCCGCAGCGCGGCCGGCGTCATCCAGGCCGCCGAGCGCTTCGGGTTGATGGGGACCATCGACCGCTGGGTGATCCGCACCGCGCTGCAAACGCTCGCGCGCCAACCCCGCGAGACGCTCGCCCGCCTCAAGCTCTGCTCAATCAACATCTCCTCGGTCTCGCTGCACGACGCCGGCATCCTCGAGTTCATCGGCGAGCAGCTCGCCGAGGCGCGCATCGCTCCGCAGAAGATCTGCTTCGAGCTCACCGAGACCGCCGCCGTCGCCAACCTCCTCCAGGCCCGCTGGCTGATCGAAGCCCTGCTCTCGATCGGCTGCCGGTTCTCGCTCGACGACTTCGGCAGCGGCCTCACCTCGTACAGCTATCTCAAGGACCTGCCGGTCAATTTTCTCAAGATCGACGGCATCTTCACCGAGCGCGTGGCGAGCAGCAACCTCGACCGCGCCATGGTCGAGTCGATCAACCAGATCGCCCACGTCCTCGGGCTCGAGACCGTCGCCGAGGCCGTGTCGGGTCAGCGCGAGCTCGAGATCCTCCGCGAGATCGGCGTGGATTTCGGCCAGGGCCACCACCTCGGTCGCCCACGCCCGCTCGACGACGTCCTCGCCCACCCCAGTGTGCTGGGCGCCGCCGCCGGACCCTAGGAGCCTGTCGGAGAAATCGGGTGTAGTCGCGTTGCGCGCGCCGCGCTCCCGCGCGCCGCTCCCCGGGCGGGGGCTACCCGCGCAGGGAAGCCAGCTTCTCGCGCACCTCGTCGGCGTGTCCGGCGGCCTTCACCTTCGGCCAGTGGAAGGCGACTCTCCCGGTCGGGTCGATGAGCACCGTGGAGCGGATCACGCCCTCATTCTCCCGACCGTACATCCGCTTCGTGCCCCAGGCACCGAAGCGCCGCAGCACGGTGGTCTCCGGATCGGAAAGCAGCGTGATACGGAGGCCATGCTTGGCGATGAACGTGCGGTGAGTGGTCGGGGTGTCGGGGCTGCAGCCGAGCACGACGGCGTCGAGCTGCTGGAACGCCTCGATCCCCGCGGTGAACTCGCAGGCCTCGACGGTGCACCCGGGCGTGTCGTCCTTGGGGTAGAAGTAGAGCACGACCCAGGAGCCGAGGAAGTCCCCCAGGCTGACGCTGCGGCCGTCGTGGTCTGCGAGTGTGAGCGCCGGCGCTGTCGATCCGATGGTCAGGGCGCGGTCGGTCATCGGCTGGTCCCTCCTTGCCATTCGTGCAACGGCCACGGCGCCGGGAGCCTGCCCTGCCGGTCAGCGCGGGAAGCCCGGCCGCTGCCGCGCCGAACGCACGTTGCGCACCGTGAGCTCGTACGTCGCGCCGACGTCCACGCCGTCGCGCTGCAGCATCGCACTCACCGTGACCATCGTGTCGGTTCCCACCAGTCCGGCCTGCAACGTTCCAGCGACGATCGACATTCCGGTCGGCGCGGCGCCGACGAGCGCCCAGGTCGCGGTCGATGTAACATCCTCGCTGCTGCCGTCGCTGAACGAAGCCAGGCATGTAAGCGTGGTCTGGAGCCCTTCGAACAGCGCGGATGCCCCGGAGATGGCCACCGAGGTCAGGGTCCGAGGCGGCGGCCCCGCCGGGCGCAGCGCGACGAAGATATCGGAGTTCCCCATCGCCGTCGCCTCGACGACTGCGGCGCCGAGGTCGAGGTCGGTTGACCCGAAGAACCGGCCTACCGCGAGGACCTCACCCGCGGGCGTCCACGCCACGGCGCTCGCGCACTCCCCCCCATCGCTCGCCGCAGCATCGTCGCCGCCGAGTCTCCCTGCCCAGCGCGCCTGCCCGGCGGTGTCGAGCTCCACCACGAAGGCGTCGGACGCCCCGACGACCTCCAAGGTGATGTCGCCGTGCTCACCGGCGAAGGAGAGGCTGCCGGTGAACTGGCCGCTCGCCACGATCCGGCCGTCGTCCGCCTCGGCCACGCCGGCAACGAGGTCGTCGCCGGCCGGACCGGCGCCGGCGCGCACCCACTGCAGAAGGCCGGTGCGCGTGTAGCTGGCGATGAACGCGTCCTTCCCACCTGCGCTCGTCAGCTCCGCCACCGCTGCACCCGGGGCGAAGTCCGCGGTTGCCTCGAACTGGCCTCCGACCACGACCGTCTCGTTCCCCGCCGGGCCGATCACGGCCAGTGCGCCGGGACCGACACGGTCGTCGCCGCCACCACCGAAGCCGATGACCCACTGCAGGGTGGAGTTGGTGTTGTACTTGGCAAGGAAGCCATCTCTGCCGGCACCGACGTAACCACCGTTGGTGATCCAGTCACCGGGTGCGAAGTCGGCCGGCGAGCCGACGAACCCGGCCAGGTACATGGCCCCGTCGGGAGCCGCGCCGACCGCGCAGCCCTCGTCCCGCCCCACGTCGCCTACGGCGAACCCCCACCGGTAGCGCCCGTCAGCCTCGTAGGAGGCGGCGAAGGCGTCGCGGGTCCTGTAGCCATCCTCGCCCGAGGCGCTGCGGAAGGTGTCCCAGACGGTCGGCCCGTTGGTCGAGTTGAGGTCGATCGTGCCGTTGAACGCCCCGGCGACGAAGAGGTTCGCGTCGCCGTCGGTGGCGAGATCGAGGACCTCCTCGGCGCGATCGTCGTCCCATTCGTACTCGCCGGTCTCCTCGTCGCCCATGCGCATCGTCCACAGCCACTCGCCGTCGACGTTGCACGCCGCCAGCATCGCGTCGCGGCCGAAGCCGACGTCGAACTTCACGTTCGAGCGACCTTCGAAGGCCGTGACGCCGGCAGCCGAACCACCCATGAAGACGGTTCCATTCCTGAACGCGACCGCGTTGAGCACCTGAGGCCCCTTGCCCGAGATGGCCCGGACCCAGATGAGGTCTCCCGCCGCCGTGTACTTGGCGACGAAGGCGTCGACCTCGAGCGACGAGCTCGGGTCCGAGATCGATATCCGCTCGTCCAGGCGGGAAGTGGGATCGAAGTCGACGACACCCTGGAACGAGCCAACCACGTAGACATTGCCCCCCTCGCCGACAGTGACGTCATTCGCGCCGTCGACGAACCCGCTGCCGAGCCGGAAGGGGAAGGCCGCGCTCGCTCCGAGAGGGAATAGAGCCATGCTCAGCGCGGCCGCAATCCCGTAAGCCACGAGCACGGCGGGACCCCGGCTCGTCCGGAGCTTCCTGTTCTCCCCAGTCATGCCTTCACGCATATGCCCCCTCCGGCTTGCAGCCTGCAGTGACAACCTCCGATTTCCCTTCCCGTCTCGGGCTGTCTTTTCCGCCATCATACACATTCGAGCCAACCTCGCGGGACCTGCCGGTGTGTGCCGGATCACGCCCCGCCACCGGCGCGCGGCGGCTCAGCCAGCTCGACCGCGGCCAGCCGGACCGTCACCTCCCCGAGCCCGTCGGACCGGCCGTGGATCTCCAGCGGTACGTCGCTGGCGGCGTCGACCAGGATGCGCAGGTTCCCGCGCAGTCCGAGCAGCTCGAGCTGCGGTCCGGCTCCGCCCCCATAGCCGGTCACGGCCCGTGCCGAGACGACGACCTCGCGCGCCGTGACGTCCCGCCGGACCTGGTCCTGCCCACCGCCGCGCCAGCTCCTCTCGTACGAAGCGCGGATGCGGCGTAGCCCCCCCGCCGCGACGTCCACGCGCAACAGGCCCTCGGCGGAGAGCAGCAGCCACGAGCGACCGCCCCCCGCCGGGCCGAGGCGGGCCTGTGAGATCAGGTAGAGGAGGGCATATGGGTCGGACACGACCAGGCCGGTCGGTGTGGCCGACGGGGCCGTGAGACGGCTCTCCTTGCGCCGACTCCACCGCTCGGCCCCCCCGGACGCCTCGTTGCCGTCGCAGGGCGCCACGCGCCAGATGTAGGCGCCCGTTGCCGTGGCGCGCAGCGTCTTGCCGTAGTCGCCGCGACCGCGCACCAGCTTGTCGGTCTGCAGCCATTCGCCGCTGACCGCGTCGACGATCGTCACAGCTTCCTCGCCGCGACCGAACGGCAGCGCCGTTCGCGTCACGATGCGCGCGAACGGCCCCGCGGGCGGCGCTTTCTCGTCGCCCGCCGGCGTGGGGCGGAGAAGGAGGTCCGCCCGCGCCACCATCGCCACGGCGACCGTGGTGGACGCGGAGAGCAGCAGCTTGCGGGCGGAGAACGTCAGCTCGCGCCAGATCGGAGCCGACGGCGCGGGCGGGGCGGGTCCATCCGCCGACGACGCTGGGTTGGTCGACACGAGCCATACGGCCGCAACGAGGGCTACTGACGCGACGATCCGCACGCTTCCAGCGTAGCAGGGGTGCCTCGCCTCGAATTGGACATGCCAATCGGGGCGCGAAGCGCGGGGGAATCGGGTCTGCTCCTCACCCTTCTACTCGCCTCGGCCGGTGACGCGGGAGCCGCCGTCGCTTGTGATCTTCCCCGGTGAGGGCCGACAATGGCGCCCACATGAGAGAGAGAGCCCCGCTCTGCCACGTTGTTCTCCTGACCGTCGCCCTAGGCACGGCCTCCCCGGCCTCAGCGGGCCAGCAGGCAGCGGCGGAACCCGACGGCATCGCCGCTGCGACAGCGGCCCGAACACCGGCCGATCTGCCGGGTTCCTGGCCTCCGCTGCAACGCCTCCAGCCAGGCGCGTCCGCGAACGTGGAAAACGCCCTCCCTGAGACGCTGGCGGAGTCGGTGGACCGATGCGTGGCGTCGAGTCTGGCCGCCACCGGCGTACCTGGCGCGGCTGTCGCGGTCCTCGTCGACGGCCAGCTCGCCTACAGCAAAGGCTATGGCGTCAAGCACCGGCGCAACGGCGGGGAGGTCACGGCACAAACCACGTTCCGCATCGGCTCGATCACCAAGATGATGACCGCCGCGGCCGTCCTCCAGCAGATCGAGGCCGGTCGGGTCTCCCTCGACGATCCCGTCACGCGCCTCGTCCCCGAGCTCTCGCTGGGCGGGCGCTGGCCGGCAGACATCGTCACCGTGCGCCACCTTCTCACGCACACCTCGGCGATCCCCGACCTGCCCTTCGATCTCGACGGACCTCACGACGCGTCGGGCATGACCAGGTGGGTCGCTGACCACGCCGGCACGACCCTCCACGCCCAACCTGGCGCCTTCTACAACTACAGCAACCCCAACTTCATCCTTGCCGGCCTGGTCGCCGAACGTGCCGGCGGCCTGCCCTACCACCGCCTGATGGGCGAGGCGGTCTGGGGTCCGGCGGGCATGACGACGACGACCCTCGACCCGGCGGCTGTCGTGGCGCGGGGTGACTATTCGTACGGTCATTACCACGACGCGGCCGGCCGGCAGCTGATCGTGGCCCCCGACGCCTACGACAACTGGGCGGTCGCGCCCGCCGGGTACGCCTTCTCCACCGCGCCGGACCTGGTGCGCTGGGCGGCCCTGCTCATGGACGGCGGGGCTCCCGTCCTGACGTCCGCCTCGGCGACCGCGCTGGAGGCGCCCCAGGCGTTCATGAACACCACGCCGGACCAGTTCTACGGCTTCGGCGTCGCGGTGTTCTCCTACAAAGGCCTCGACGTGTGCGAGCACGACGGCTACCTCGCCGGCTGGGGGTCGGATCTGCTCTGGGTGCCCGCGCGCAGATTCGCCGTCGCCGTGCTGGGCAACGGCGAGACGCCCCTCTACGGCGCGACGGTGTGCGTGGTCGACGCCGTGCTCGAGCCCGGGGACGTCCCTCCTCCCGACCTCACCACCGACCCGGCGACCTGGACGCCCTACGTCGGCAGCTACGCCATGACGTCGTCGCTGGGCGACCGCTTCGAGGCGCAGGTTGCCTTCCAGGGCGACGACCTCGTCCTCACGTTGCTCGATGTCGACGAGTCCGGCCCGCTCGCTTTCACGATGAGACAGATCGCCGGCGACCTCTTCGCCATCGACAGCAACGCCGA
>Ga0315287_10006307_pt1 | contig 11773 bp, 6 predicted proteins | sample YL17G11_0_MG_FD_205037 | JGI IMG/M metagenome (GOLD analysis project Ga0315287, IMG submission 205037) | Sediment microbial communities from Yellowstone Lake, YNP, Wyoming, USA - YL17G11_0 | ecosystem: Environmental > Aquatic > Freshwater > Lake > Sediment | place: USA: Wyoming | collected...
GCCTGACTACGATCTCGCCACCGACACGGCAGCGGTCTCTTGGCCGAGCCGCTGCCGAAGCTGCTTGTACTTGATCACTTGATGGTCCGTAACTCTCTTGCCGGGCATCGCGACCCCTCGCTCCTAGGTCGAGGGGGCACTGTAAGCCCCACCACCCAGCACCCCCGGCGGGCGGCGCTAACCGGCCAAGATAGTTGTCGTCAGCCGGCCAGGATCATCGTCGCCGAACACATGTCCATCGGTGGCGAACCTTGTACATGACGTTCCTCCCGCGTCACCCGATGCAAGGAGTATCCGCGCGGCCGGCGCGGCGAATGTATTCGAGTGATGTTCCATACGGGCCTGATCAAGGGCAATAAGTGCTTATTCATGCGGCACCGTGTGCGAGGCCAGGCAGCAAGCGTCGCGGTGACCCGCTGGAAAATACCGAGTGCAGTGGAGCGTGAGGAATCACACCATAAGCCACTGACCCTTCGTGGCACCCGACATGTCAGCCAGCCTGAGGACGATCATTGCCAGTCTTGGGCTGCTCGCGGTCGCGAGTCTGGCCAACGCGGACGACTGTAAGCGGGAGATCGCGCCCTGCGTCGGCTCCGCCGCTGACGTTCGTCACCCAGGAGGAAATGAATGACGTGTCCGCTGAACCGGCGTATCGCCGCGGCTCTATGCACGGTATCACTGCTGATCCCGGCCGCGGCCGGCGCACAAGCTTCGCCGCCGTGGCAGTTCGGCTTGAGCCTCTATGGCTGGTTCTCCAGCATCACAGGCAGCACGACCTTCCCCCCGCCACCCGGCAGCGCTGGCAGCGACTTCACTGTCGATCCGGCCGACATGATCGACAGCCTGAAATTCACGTTCATGGGCTCATTCGAGGCTCGCAATGGGCGCTGGGGCGGATTTACCGATCTGCTCTACGCGGACATCGGCAATACGCAGTCGCAGACGCGCGATTTCCTGATCGGTGAGCGGCAAGTGCCGGCGGACGTGAGCGGCAAAGTCACCTTTGACGCGAAGAGCTATGCCTGGACCCTGGCTGGTGAGTACCGGGTCGTGGCCGAGCCGGGACTCGAGGTCGATACTCTGCTGGGAGCGCGCCTGGTCGACGCCGAGCAGAAGGTCGACTTCAGACTGAGCGGCAATGTCGGCTCGATCGCGCTGCCCGACCGGTCGGGCACCAGGAAGGTGAGCGTAAGCCACTGGGACGCCATCGTGGGCCTCAAGGGCCGGCTCTCGTTCGGTACTGAGCGATCGTGGTTCGCGCCCTACTATGCCGACATCGGCACCGGCGAATCCGACCTGACCTACCAGCTGATGACAGGCCTGGGCTACTCGTTCAATTGGGGCGAGCTGGTCGCGCAGTGGCGCTACCTCAAGTACGACTCGGGAGGCGCGATCGACAGCCTGAGCTTCAGCGGCCCGGCGATGGCGGTCAACTTCCGCTGGTAACCAACTGCGACGGCCGGTCGGGGACACCCAGTCCGCGGGCGTCGATCCCGAGGCGCGGCGCTTACTGAAGGACTCGACCGTCTCCGTTGCGAAACAGAATCAGATCAGTCGCTGACGCTGTATCAGGGCACAGCCTCCACAAGCCGCTGCAATGTGCCACGACTCGGAAGCAATGCCGGCACCGACTCCTGGCATCGGTCTCAGGCGTTCCCGTGCGGTGCAGAAATGTCGGTATTTCCCCGTCTGCCATTTGCCGTGAAACCGGAGCATTGGTAAGGGCGCCTCGCCATTCTCCGTAAGGAAGCCCGATATGAACATGCGCCTCGTGCTGTCCGCGCTGGCACTGTCCTGCGCGGTTGGCGGTCTCGGTGTTGCGAACGCTGCCGACAGGAAGCCCAACATCCTGGTCATCATGTCCGACGACATCGGGGTCTGGAACGTCAGCGCCTACCATCGAGGCATGATGGGCGGGCGCACGCCCAACATCGACCGCATCGCCAGCGAGGGGGCGCTGTTCACCGACTACTACGGGCAGCAGTCCTGCACAGCCGGCCGGGCGGCCTTCATCACCGGCCAGCACCCGTTCCGCACGGGGCTGCTCAAGGTCGGCATGCCGGGCGCGAAGCAAGGATTGCAGGCCAAGGACCCGACGATCGCCGAACTACTCAAGCCTTACGGCTACGTCACCGCGCAGACAGGCAAGAACCACCTGGGTGACCGCAACGAGTACCTTCCGACCGTCCATGGTTTCGACGAGTTCTTCGGCAACCTCTACCACCTGAACGCGGAGGAGGAGCCCGAGGATCCCGACTATCCGAAGAGCAAGGATTTTTCCAAGAGGTTCGGCCCGCGCGGGCTGCTCGACTGTAAGGCGACGTCCATCGATGACCCAACCGACGACCCTCGGTTCGGCAAGGTCGGGAAGCAGGTCTGCCGAGACACCGGCCCGATCACCCGCAAGCGCATGGAAACGGTCGAGGAGGATCTGCTGGCGCGCTCGCTGGACTTCATGAGCCGATCGGTCAAGGCCGGAAAGCCGTTTTTCCTCTGGCACAACACGACCCGCATGCACGTCTGGACGCGCCTCTCGCCGAAGTGGGAGAACAAGAGCGGCTACGGTCTTTACGCCGACGGCATGATGGAGCTCGACCACGTGGTCGGCGAACTGCTCAGGAAGCTCGATGAACTCGGCATCGCCGACAACACCATCGTGCTGTTCACCTCCGACAATGGCGCGGAAATCATGAGCTGGCCGGACGGCGGCAACACGCCCTTCAAGGGCGAGAAAGGCACTACCTGGGAAGGCGGAATGCGGGTGCCCGGCCTCGCGCGCTGGCCCGGCGTCATCAAGCCCGGCACGATCGTCAACGACATCATGTCCAACGAGGACTGGCTGCCGACGTTCCTCGCCGCCGGCGGCGATCCCGACGTGAAAGAGAAGCTCATGAAGGGAACGAAGGTCGGCGACAAGACCTTCAAGGTTCATCTCGACGGCTACAACTTCATGCCGTTCTTCAAGGGGGAGCAGACCAGGGGACCCCGCCACGAGATCTTCTACTTCGACGACAACGCCGGCCTGAATGCCCTCCGCATCGATGACTGGAAGATCCATTTCAAGATCATGGAGGGCAACCTTGCGTCCGCCCAGCTGAGGCCGCTGAACGCGCCGCAGGTCGTCAACTTGAGGCAGGATCCGTTCGAGCGATTTCCCAGCGAGTCGCAGATGTACTTCGGCTGGGGAGCCAACAAGCTGTGGATGTTCGTGCCGGCGCAGGCCGTCGTCGGGCAGTTCATTGGCACGTTCAAGGAGTTTCCGCCGAGCCAGAAATCAGGAACCTTCAGCGTGGATCAGGTGCTGGATCAGCTCCAGACCACGCCCGCAACCGGCAAGTGATGCGTCGCTCGTTTCAGCGCCGACTCGACACGCCGGGTCATGCCCGACAGGAGAGGGTGCAACCCGGCATACCATTCGAGGTGAAGTAGGCGCCCCCCTGGACGCTCGCCGCCGACATCGTCCGATCATCCCACGTCCTCGCGAAGGTCCGGAGCGATCGCGATGACATCAAGTGATCATTTGATGTTGATTTCATGATTCCCGAGGGCCGCGGTGCACCGCGGCACAAGGGGGCTCGACCGCCGCAGAGGGGGCCACTCCGGGGCCGAGGCGAGGCCGTCGCTTCCCGATGATCCTGAATGTTCTAGGGGGAGTCGGCCCGAAGATCCGTCCGACCTCGTACGGGGCACCAACGCGCTCAACGGCTTACCGGAAGCGCGACCGAACGTTTCACGAACCGGACAGCCGCGGTGGACCCGAAGCAGGCCGACGCCGGTTACCTCGGAGTCGACCTGATTTCGCGCCATGGTGCTTCCAGCGCGGCAAGCACCCGGCCATCGTGCAGGTCGGAACAATGATCGTATTGCAGGGCAAGAATCGGATTGCCGCGGCGGTCGATCGTTCCGCACTTGCCATCCCGACTCACGATCGCCGCGCCCCGAATGAAGGCGCCCGCGCCGCCCGCGTCGAACTGCGGCTGGATAGCGATTTGCCCGTCCGGAGCGAGATATCCGGTGCCGACGCTGCCGTCCACCCTGTGCAGTTTGGACGCTGCAAGACCCTCATGGAGGCCGCCCGGAATGTCCGCCAGTCGTGCGGAGACTTCGAGCCGTTGCCCAGTGGCGCGATCGATCAGGCACCACCCTCTGTAAAATCTCGACGCCCTCCAAAGATGGGCCGAGAAGGAGCGGATTTCCGCGTACTCGGCCGGAACGCGCACGCGTCCTTGACTATCCAAGACTCCCAGCTGTGGGGCGAGTGCGGCATGCGCCAGATCATCGTGGGGTGAGAAATCGGCTTGGAAAGTGGCCTCGCTGCGCGACAACGGGCTGATACCCGCGTAAGTGGGCGGCAGGATGACGCGTCCAGAACGATGCAGCAGTCCACACCGTTCGCCTTCGCGGAAGATGGCGACCTCACGGCTGAACGGCGCGAGTTCGTTGGATTGCGCGGGGAATATCACCCGCTCGCGCTCGTCGACGACTTGCCACTGGTCGCCTGCTCGTACGGCGATCAATCCGTCAAACATCTCGCCGACCTTGGAATAGCGGGTGGCCAGCAATTCTCGCCCCTGCTCGTCCAGGACGCCCCAGGCGTCCCCACGGCGAATCACCGATAACCACTGACCGTCATGCTCGGTCACGCCGCGCATGTATCGACTGACGACTTCGTCGACCGGCACGATGCCGGGCAATGGCATTCCATCGCGCAGCGGCACACATCGACCGTCACTCCGGACCCAGAGGATGCCAACACCCACCGACTCGCAAGTGTCGTCTTCCTTATCGTTGTCAGGCGGAATCTGAGGCGAACCAGGCGGCAATGCGCGCCATCCCCCGCGCTGGTCCCAGCGGCCCCACACGCTGCCGACTCGCGCCAGCGAAGCCACCCGCGCGCACTTGCCGACTTCCGTGAACTCGATGGGCACGATCACTCGGCCCCTTGAGTCGATGCAGCCCTCCTCCCCATCCCGGCGCACTTGGAAGAACTCACCGTCGGGCACCGGCGGTTCGTCGAACTCCGCGGCAACGACCGTGTTCAGTCGGGAGTCCACCAAGCCCCAGGAACCATTCTCGAGGAACGCCAGGAGTTTCGACGACGGGCCGGCCGGGCCGTAAAAATCCCTGAGCCATGCAAATTCCCGCGGCTTCGTCGAATGGCCTTGCGGATCGACGATGATCCAAGCGTGGTTGGCATAGACACCGACGCGCTGCAAACCTTCCCCGGGCGGTACAGCCTCGCGGGGCAGCGGGAGGAATGTGCCTTCGTCTGCGTAACGTGGCTGTACTCGCCACCGCTGATCCAAATCCAGGATTCCCCAGCGGCCGTGAATGCGGGCCGAGATCGAATCCGCGGCCACGCCACCGATATCCTCGAGGTTCGGTGCGATGACCCATCGGCCCTTCGTGTCAATGATTCCCACGTGGTCGCCAACAAGTGAGTTCTCGCTCGTTTTGTCGGGCGGGAAAGCAACCGCCAGACCGCTACTGAAGGGAAGCACCAATGCAAACGCGGGCTCGATCACCCACGCACCGTCTCGACTCATGAATCCCCATCGATCGTTACGTGTTGCCGGAATCAGTCCTTCAGCGAGGTAGTCCGTCGCCAGGACGTACAGATAGTCTCGGACCGACTCGAAGCTATCGAGGATCGGCTCCCAACCCACCTCGGCGATCTCACGTCCGGCCGAATCGATCATGACTGCGACGAGCCGCTCGGAATCGGATGCAGCGCCACCGACCGAGGATTCCGCTCTCGACTTGGCCACCAGCACGATCGCACGCCCGCCAGAGAACCAAATTGCGCTCTCGAACCTGGCGGCGATCACCACTGCTCCAGTACGGTCGATGAACCCAAACTTGCCCGGACCGGATGGGCCGAGTTCCTTGATTCCCGCCAGTCCTTCGCGGAACGGACCGGCTTCCGCATAACGCGGCTCGATTACCCAAGCGCCTTTGCGATCGATGTAGCCCCACTTAGAGTCCTTGCTCGCCGCGCACAGGCCTTCGCTGAAGCAAGGAACGTTCCGCGAACCAAAATCCCTGGCGTATGCGCCCCCCAGCTTTTCGAATTGCGGCGCAACCACCTGCCTGCCCGAATGATCGACGAACCCCCATTGCTCTCCCAGCTGAACGGCAGCGATACCACCGTGAAACGGAAACGCGTCATCGAACGGTCCTGCGATCACCGTCTGCCCGGTGGGCATGATGAAGCTCCAGTGGCCATCGGTCTCGACGGCAGCGAGCCCTTCCGAGAAAGTCATCACTGACTGAAAGCGAGGCTCAATCACCCATTGCCCGTGTGCGTCGATGTATCCCCAGCGACCGTCCTTCTGCACAGCCGCCAGGCCTTCCGCGAATGGCAAGGCATCGACGTAGGCAGGAGGAACCACCCAGCGCCCCTGGGCATCCATAAAGCCGTAGATGACGTGCGGACCCATTCCGCAGGCCGTGAGCAGCGCGGCGATGAGGGTCAGCGCGATTCGATGCAGACCCGCCATGGCTCAACTCCGAATTCCGTCTGCGGATCCGTAACTGTCGCAGCGAACCTAGCAGAGTTCCGGTGCCAACCAATATGTGGAAAATGCGCTGCGCGTCCGAACGCGCGGTCGCGTCGACGACCACCGAACAATGCCTGTGCTACGCAAATACTCGATCACGCGATCGCGGGCGTCCGTGGTTGTACAGAAACCCCGGTGCGTGGCCGGGGTGACGAGCAACAAAAGCGGTGAAGTCCTGACGAGCGTCGAGGCTGGCTCGGCGCTCACTCGGTCCCGTGTCAGTTATAGCCTGTGCATGTTGGACTTACCGTTCCGGTAAGCAGCCCAGTGTTGTTCACGCTGGACTCGTTATCCCCGCAATCCAGCCCCCAGCCCCCAGCCCCCGTTGCCCGTCACGTCCATGACCGGACCGAGTAGTTGCAGCTTCGAACCTTGCTCCAGCCGGATGCCGGACCAACCGTTGCCATTGAACGTGGACCCATCGACCTGTGTGGTGGAGTTCGTCGAGACATAGAAGCCGTTCCCATCGTTACCACGGACGGTCACCCCGCCGAGGACGACCGCCGTTCCAAAGCAGGCATCGACACCCGATTCATGATTGTTGGCAATCGCGCCGCCGCCAATCTGGAGAGCCGAGAAATCGGCATGAATCCCCGACTGGCGATTACCCGCAATGTTGCCGCCCGAGATCTCGGCAGTAGACATGTTGACGAAAACACCATGACCGTTGCCGGTCGGATTGGCGCCATTTGCCGTGATCGTGCTGTTACTAACGCTGCCATCGCTGCTTTCCGTCAAGAAAACCCCGTCTCCGCCATTGCGACTGATCGTGCTTCCGTTCGACACAATGACAGTCGAGTTCCGCTGGGCGGATATGCCGGAGCCAGCGTTGTCGTGTATCTGGATGTTGGACACCGCCACGGACGCGCCCCGCGTCAGTGACAGTCCATGACCACCGGTGTTCTGAATTGTGCCGCCAATGACCCTTGTGTCGCCGACGAAAATGTTCATGCCGTTACTGCGCGAGTCCTGAATCACGCAGTTACTGACCATGAATCTGAACGCGTGCAAGCCACCCAACATCGATCTGGCGCGCACCGCGAGGGGCTCGCCGATTCGACGGCGGGTTTGTGGTGTCGAAGACGGCACGACGAGGCCAGCCCGGTTGGCAAGTATCCAAAGGACGATTCGAGCCAGAGCGATCACGCCACGGCTCGGCGACGGCCCCGCAACGGCGTCAGTTCGTCCTGGATCCAATATTTGCGGAGCACAGGTCGAAGGTCACGACGCACCTTCGCTCCGCTGGACTCAATGGTCGTGGTCGTCGTCAGGTTCCGGCGGCTGTCCCGGTTGCATGGGGCCGATCCGATATGGTCGCATCATCTCGTTATCCTCGTGCTCGACGATGTGACAGTGCCAGACGTACTGGCCCGCGACCTGGAATTTCATCCGCACGCGGGTGACTTGGCCGGGATAGGAGATGACAGTGTCCTTCCAGCCGTTCTCCCAAGGCTCCGGCGCAGCCAGTTCCGAGCCTGGCACGACCCGGAATGTCTTTTGCTCCTCGTCTACAAAAATGTCCTGCCGATTGACGAGCTGGAACAACACCTCGTGGATGTGCATTGGGTGCGCGTCCACCGTGCCGTTGTAGAACTCCCACAATTCCGTGTCGCCCACGGCCGGGTTCTCAGTGATCGCTTCCGCCCACATGCGCGGAGTCCATGCCGCCGCGCCCGTGTTTGGGTCGCCGGCCACGGTACCGAGCCGCGTTTCGGCCGGCGCGCCGGAGAAATACGATGACTCCTCCTCGAGCAGTGCCAGCGGCCGAATATTGCCACCCGTGAGCGGTGCAAGCGCGGGCAGCTGCAAGAACCGGACGGGTGTCGTCGGATCTGGGGCCACGGCCGGCACGACCTGGAATGCCATGATCTTGCCGGTCGTCTCCGGATCGGACACCGGGAAGTCCACCCCGGGAACGCCGCCGCCGAAGGGCTCGTCCGGGCCAACGTTGCCGAGCACGTGGCTGCCGAGCGGGACGCTACTGAAATCGACAATGACGTCGGCGCGCTCGGCGGGACCCAGGAGAATCCTGTTGCCGTTCACGGCTGTCATATTAACCGGTGCCGACAAGAAGCCGCCCTCGTTGCCGATCATCCAGACCTCAATGCCGGGGATCTTCGCAAAGTCAAGGATCAGGAATCGCGAGTTGCAGCCATTCAGGAAGCGGAAGCGATAACGCCGCTGCTCGACCGTCTGGAACGGCCACGTGTTGCCGTTCACCATCATGCAGTTGCCAAAGAATTCCGGATTCCAGATCGGCGACACGTCCGTGTCGGGGACATAGGGACCGACGATGCCGTCGAAGAACGTGCGCGTATCGGGATAGAAGAGGGAACCGTCAATATTGAATGAGCGGTCCTGGACCGCGATTGGGATCTCGTAGTACGTCTTGTTCGGCGGGAACTTGTCGTTCGCCCTCGGCGCCGGCCCCGGCAGGACGGCCGGTGTGCCATAGCGATTGTCGAGAACATAGTCGTCGCCTGCGGAACCGCCGCGAACAATGAAGAATCCCGCGGGACCGGCATAGACGTTGAGACGCGTCATGCCGAGCGTGTGGTCGTGGTACCAGACTGTCGACGCCCGTTGGGTATTAGGGTACTGGAAGATCGCGAATCCCGGGCCCCAACTGACCCCGAACTTCGACACTGCCTTGTCGCCGAAGAACTTGCGCCAGGTGCCTTGTGTCGCATACCCGGGTGGGATGTTATTGGCATCAGGCAGGTACCAGGCTTCCGCATAGCCGTCGCTCTCGTCGCCGACACCAGCGGAGCCGTGTACGTGCGTGACCATCGGCACCGGTCCGGTGTATCGACCCGGTGTGGACGTAAACGTCGGTCGCGTGTCACGGCCGGCGGTCCCGCCTGGCGGATTGGCCCAGTGCAGCGTCGGGTCGACAGGCAGCAGGTGCGGCAGGAAATTTCCGACAGCATCCTTGAGATCGTTGATCCACTTTACGCGCACCGGCGTATTCCACCTTGCCTCGATCGTCAGCGAGGGCGCGTTGTGCAGCAGCAGGCCATTCTTGCTCGCCGACTTGACCGCGCCATAGCCCCAGACGGTTGTGGCCCCGAGACCTGCGGGCAGGATCTGCTGCGCGAACTGGCGCATCGAGATCTCATAGTAGTCCGCGCTCTTGCCGCCTGTGAGCGGGATGGTGCCGGCCTTCGGCATGACCGGCGGGATCAGCAGAGGCGTCACGAACTTGCTGATCCCAGCCGGGTCGAGCGTCCCGCCCGGCAGTGCATCGGCAATCGCCCGCCGCAAACCCAGCTTGCTGGTGGCGAACAGCGTTAGCGTTGTTGCGCCCGTGTACTTGAGGAAGCTGCGGCGCGTGACCGGAGCTATCCACGGCACCTGTCGGGTACGTCGCATCGGCCTCTTGCCTCCCTGAGCAGCGATTTCTTATTTGACATCAACTACGCGCGACGGCCATGCGCGCTGCGGCGGTCGCTGAAGGCTTAACCTACTGCGGACCTCGCGCCCGCCGCAATCTGCAAAGTCCTCGATGCAATCTGTGATACGCGCTAGCTGCAATGCAGCATCGCCATCCATCGCATAAAGGTCAGGCGGACTCATATTTTGCGGGGACGGGGGTGAGTCGAGTCACTTACTTGGGTGACTCCGACAAGTGCAGGATCCCAGATTCGCAAATTTCCAGCCCCGCCGGAATCGAACCAACGACCCGATTTCCGATAGTCCGATGGTCAACAGATTTCGGCCCAAAACGGCGCCCGATGGTCCGCCGGTCGCGACGGAAACCGCATGAAATTCAAAAAGTTGGAAGTGGTGGCCAGGGACGGAATCGAACCATCGACACGCGGGTTCGCAGTCCTTAGGCACCTCATGCTTGACGCAACTTCTCCCAAAGCTCTCGCTCGTGGATAGGCCGAACTTCCGGTTGCGCAAGCCAGTCTTTAGTAACGCTGTACAGCGCACGGTTGTAGCGGGCGTCGAACCCTACCTTCTCTGCCAGCCGCAGGAAGTACCCATTCAGCGACTCAAGTTCCGTGGCGCCGCGCTTCGTCAAGTACACATCCTGGCCCATGCTGGTGATGTGCATGTCGCGCATACCCTTCCTCAGAATCCTCGACGTCACGAACGCAGGCATGAACCTCGCCAGCCGTATTGTCCGCCACGTCGCGCCCTGTCCCATCGACACCTCCTGCACCCCTGCCCTGCGTAGGATCTGCATTCCCTCGTCCATCACGCGCGACACCGATTTGCTGAACGCCTCGTAGTCCTCGATCTCCCGGAGCCCGAAGCCGACCAGCGCTGAAATGCTGTTCGTCAGGTTCAAGACCATCTTGCATTGCGCGGCATCGGCGATGCGCTCTTCCGCCCGGCATTCACATGCTGCAGCGAAGAGTTGGACGGCCCGATCACGATCGCCTGCGAGCATCGGATCAATGGCGCCGAGGAGGATGGGACCCCGCCGCGCATAGCCGAACTCGTTCGCCGCGTCCCGCCACGCGTTGTAGAGAATCACGCCATAGACGACCCGGGCAAAGTACTTCGGCAAGGTTGTTTGATTCTCGATCCCGTTCTGCAACGCGATGACCGTTGGGTTGCCTTTCACTTTGGCGCGGATGTCGCGTGCGGCGGCCTCGAGGTCGTAGTTCTTGACGGCCAGTACCAGCCAGTCTGGCTGCTGGATCTCGGTTACATCCGATACCGCCGCCACCTTGATCGTCCGTCGCTCGTCCTTGTCGCCGTGCGCATACAGGTGCAGGCCTTCCCGACTCAGTCGTTGCGCGGTTTCCGGCCGGGCCACAAACGTGACCGGGACTCCCGCCTCGACGAGCCAGCCGCCAACCGTCGCACCAATCGCCCCCGTGCCGAAGACGACCACTCGTGGATGCCCTGTGCCCATGCCGAACCCCCTCTGCCGCAGCATCTCAGCCGTGCCGCCTTTCTCAACGCAGTGGACTGCTCGGTCCCCGGGAATGTCACCGTGGAAAATGCGGAGCTAGGCGGGGCAGACAACCCACCCACCTTCCGATAGTCCGCGGGTCGGCCATCGATGGGCACGGATGGTCCGCGGGTGATACCAGGAACCCGTTGAAAATCATCGAGTTGAAAGTGGTGGCCAGGGACGGAATCGAACCATCGACACGCGGATTTTCAATCCAGCGGAGAGCCCGGTTCGGCGCGAGCAAGGCGAAGACCGGGAACGGATTTTCGACGGGCCGACCGAACGGCCGTCGGCGACCGAG
>Ga0315287_10006308_pt1 | contig 11773 bp, 9 predicted proteins | sample YL17G11_0_MG_FD_205037 | JGI IMG/M metagenome (GOLD analysis project Ga0315287, IMG submission 205037) | Sediment microbial communities from Yellowstone Lake, YNP, Wyoming, USA - YL17G11_0 | ecosystem: Environmental > Aquatic > Freshwater > Lake > Sediment | place: USA: Wyoming | collected...
TCCCCTTCGGCACCGTATTGCGTGTGAGCGAGAAGCCCTGCGCGGTCCCGTCCTCCGTGAGTTCCAGTTCGGCCGGGCCCAGTCCGTTCACCGACGCGTCGTTGCGATCGACGATCGCGACGCTCAGGTCGACGTCAGGAAAGGACGAGGGATTCACGGCCACGACGACTCGTGTGGCCTGCCCGGCGAGGGCGCCGCGTGCGTCCGCGGCCAGTGCCAGGACGGGCGGGGCAGCAGCCGCGCCGGGCGTAGAGGCCGTGGCCGGGCCTGCGGCAGCGGCGGGCGCCACCACCTCACCTTCCAGGCGGATCAAGTGCCCTGCGGCTGCTTGAGGCACGATCGTGTCCCGGGACATCACGCGCAGCATGGGAATACGCGTCGTGGCCGTTGACAGGTCTCGCCCGAGGGAGCTGCGGGGATCGCCGGGCGGGATGAATCCGAGCACCACCTGGCGCCCTGCAAGGTCTTCCGCGTCCCACTCCGTCCGCAGTACTTCGTGCAGCACGGATCGATCGGCCGGAGAGCCGAGGGGCGGATGCAGCGCCACCGAGACGCTCAACACGACTCGCCGTCGGCCGATGGCGAGGGCCATGCCACGATGGTCGGGCGGCTTGTCGCGCATCACCGTGAGTTCGCCGCAGGCGATGGCCCAACCCGTCTGGCCATCACGCTGGTACTCGACGACCGGAAGCGTGTCCGGCAGCAACCGTTCGAGCGGCTGCAGAGTACGCGCGTCTTCGGCGATCAAGGCGAGCAGTTCGTCCGCCAGTCGGGAAGCCGATTCGGCTACCGCACGATCCGGCGTTGCATCGAACTCGGTCGACTGCCGGGCCGCGTTGAGCAGCGGCTCGAGCCTGGCGAGATCGGGCTGGAACTGCGGCGCGCGATCCTTGAACAGCGTCATGGCATCCAGGTTCGCGGGTCGGCCGATCGATACCATCGACGTGCGGAAGCCCGCGCGATTCAGCAGCTGCATCAGCAGCTCCGCCCGATCGCGCAGCGTGCCGGCGCCGCCCCGCAACGTGGCCCGCGCGCCCCAGAGCGTCGCGGCATCACTAAAGCCGGACAGTGCCGGCAGCACGGTGATGCGCTCACGCACGAATGCGGCGATGCGTTCCGCGTCGCGCGACGCGACGACTTCGTCCGCACGCGCGCCCAGGTGATCGGGACTCGCGCGGATGGCTGCGAGCGCGTCACGCATCCGATCCCAGCCCGAATTCCCGGCGACGCCCGCATCGGCGCCCGCGGGCGGCGTCGGCTTGCTTCCGCAGGCGACCAACAGCCCGGTCCCGATGACGCCGCATGCCGCGAGGGCGCGCAGCAGCTGGCGACGGTCCATGACAGCGTACGGCGTGGTGTCCGCGGCTCGATCTTCGGAATCAGCTAGAGGCGTATCCACGCGCTCACATTGCGACCGGATTGAGTGTGCGGTCAAGCGGCGCCGTGGCCGCCAGGAGCAGCAAGCATCAGTCCGCGGCCATGGCGAGCGTCCGCAGCGCCTGAACGAGGTGCAGCCGCTCGACCATCTGGCCATCGACGCGCAGTGCGCCCTGGCTCGCGTTCTCCGGCGCGGCGAACGCCGCCACGATGTGCCGCGCCGCGTCGATGGCAGCGGCGTCCGGCGTGAAGGCGTCGTTGCACGGGTCGATCTGGCCCGGGTGGATCAGCGTCTTGCCGTCGAAACCGAAAGCAATGCCCTGGGCGCATTGCGTCGCGAGCCCTTCGCGGTCGTCGAGCGCATTGAAGACGCCATCGAGCACCGCGAGGCCATGGGCGCGCGCCGCCAGCACGATGAGGCCGAGCGCGCCGAGCAGCGGCTGGCGGTCGGTCCCGGGACGGAAACCGGCCTCATTGGCCAAGTCGTTCGTGCCCACCACGAGTGCGGTGAGCGGGCCGTCCGCGGCCGCCGCCGCGATCTCATCGACGCGGAAGATCGAGGCTGCGGTCTCGATCATGGCCCACAGCGCGATCTCTCCGCGCCCCGCGAGGTGCTGCTCGTAGGGGCGCAGGTCCTCGCGGTGGGTGACCTTGGGCACGAGGATCGCCGACGGCGCGGCCGCCACCACGGCATCGAGGTCATCCGCGCCCCAGGGCGTGCCGAGTGCGTTGACGCGCACGACGACTTCGCGGGCACCGAATCCGCCCGCGCGAACGGCCGCCACGGCCTGCGCACGCGCCTGCGATTTCGCATCAGGCGCGACGGCGTCCTCGAGATCGAGGATCACCACGTCGCAGGGTAAGGAGCGGGCCTTGTCGATGGCCCGCTCATTGGAGGCGGGAACATAGAGCGCGCTGCGGCGACGGCGTGTCATGGCATCAGGCCTCGGGGGCTGCAGGTCCCCGCGTTGCGGGGCAGGGGACAACCAGGGATGGTCGCCATCTTATCGCGTCGCGGTGATCCACCTGCAGCCGCGCCGCGGAGTGCGCCCGCGCGCCCGGTCCGGTCAATGTCGATTGACGAGGCTCGCGACAGCGCCGAAGCTCCGTGGCTTGTGCGTGGAGACCGACCCATGAGTTCGACGCCGACGCTTCATGCCCCGCTCGTCCCGGTCCAGGCCTGCGGCACCGGCACGCTGAACACGCGTCGCGGCTACGCGCAGGGTCCCTACGGCCAGGTCCATTTCCACGAGTCCGGCCCCGCGGACGGCGCGCCGCTCGTTCTCCTGCACCAGGCCCCGGTTTCGGCACGCCAGTTCGAGCCCGTGTACCCCCGGCTCGCCGCGCGCGGCATCCGCGCGATCGGCGTGGACATGCCGGGCTTCGGCTTCTCCGACCCGACGCCTTTCGTGCCGGGTGTCGAGGACTACGCGAAGGCGATCCCCGCGGTGCTCGATGCGCTCGGTCTCGCCAAGGCGAGCATTCTCGGTCACCACACCGGCGCGCTGGTCGCGACCGAGGTCGCGCTGCAATTCCCCGACCGGATCGATCGCCTGGTCCTCAATGGTCCGTTGCCCATCGAGGAGGCCGAGCGAGTGCAGTGGCTCGAGTACTGCCGCAAAGAGGAGATGCCGTTCCGCGAGCAGTCGGATGGATCGCACTTCGCCAAGCTGTTCCAGTTGCGCTATGGGTTCGCGCGGGACACCGTGCCCGTCGGCACCGTGACCCGCTACATCGTCGAGACGCTCTCGGGCCTCGCGCCCTTCTGGTACGGCCATCACGCCGCGTTCGTCTACGATCACGCCGCAACGATGACGCGTGTCGCGCACAGGACGTTGATCCTGACGAACACCGGCGACCAGATCTACGAGCACGCCGGGCGTGCGCGGGCCCTTCGACCGGATTTCGCATTCATCGCGCTCGAGGGGGGCGGCATCGACGTCATCGACCAGCTTCCTGATGCCTGGACCGAGGCGGTCGCCGCGTTTGTGCTCGCGGGCCGGTGAATGCAGCCGGGCTCCATCCGGTCGATGTTGGACGATGCAGGCCTCAGCGCGCGCGCACTGGAATCTTCGCGGCGATCGCACGGCTCCACTGCTCGGGGCCGGTCTGGTGGACCGAGGTGCCCTGTGAGTCGACAGCGACCGTAACCGGCATGTCGCGCACGTCGAACTCGTAGATCGCCTCCATGCCGAGATCCTCGAAGGCCACGACACGCGAGGCCTTGATCGCCTTCGAGACGAGGTAGGCCGCGCCACCGACGGCCATCAGGTAGGCCGCCTTGTGCCTGCGGATCGCCTCGATTGCGACCGGGCCGCGCTCGGCCTTGCCGACCATCGCGATCAGGCCGGTCTGCGCGAGCATCGTCTCCGTGAACTGGTCCATGCGCGTCGCGGTGGTCGGGCCCGCCGGCCCGACGACTTCGCCGCGCACCGGATCGACCGGCCCCACGTAGTAGATCACGCGGTTGCGGAAATCGACGCCGGCCGGGAGGCCCTTGCCGCTCGCGAGCAGGTCCGCGATGCGCTTGTGTGCGGCGTCGCGCCCCGTGAGCATGTGGCCGTTCAGCAGCAGCCGTTCACCGGGTTTCCATGATGCGACCTCGGCGGGCGTCAGCGTGTCGAGGTCCACGCGGCGTGATTCGGCCGAGGGCGCCCAGTCGACCTTCGGCCACCGCGAGAGGTCGGGCGGCTCGATCTTCGCCGGGCCGCTGCCGTCGAGCGTGAAGTGCAGGTGTCGCGTCGCGGCGCAGTTCGGGATCATCGCCACCGGCTTCGACGCAGCATGCGTCGGGAAGTCGAAGATCTTCACGTCGAGCACGGTCGAGAGACCGCCGAGGCCCTGCGCGCCGATGCCGAGAGCGTTGACCTTGTCGTGCAACTCGATGCGCAGCTCCTCCATCGGGGTGCGCGGGCCGCGGGCCTTGAGCTCGGCCATGTCGATCGGCTCCATCAGCGCTTCCTTGGCGAGCAGCATGGCCTTCTCGGCCGAACCACCGATGCCGATGCCGAGCATGCCCGGCGGGCACCAGCCGGCGCCCATCAACGGCACCGTCTTGAGGACCCAGTCGACGATGGAATCCGATGGATTGAGCATCACGAACTTCGACTTGTTCTCTGAGCCACCGCCCTTGGCGGCGACGGTGATGTCGACCGTGTCGCCGGGTACGAGTTCGACGTGCACGACCGCCGGCGTGTTGTCGCGGGTGTTCTTGCGGCCGAAAGCCGGGTCGGAGACGATCGACGCACGCAGGGTGTTGTCCGGGTGCAGGTAGGCGCGGCGTACCCCCTCGTCGATCATGCTCTGCAGGTCGAGCTTCGCGTCCCACTGCACCTGCATGCCGACCTTCACGAAGGCCACGACGATGCCGGTGTCCTGGCAGATCGGGCGGTGCCCTTCGGCGCACATCCGCGAGTTCGTCAGGATCTGCGCGATGGCGTCCTTCGCGGCCGGCGACTCCTCGAGTTCGTAGGCGCGCCCGAGTGCCTGGATGTAGTCCATCGGGTGGTAGTACGAGATGTACTGCAGCGCGTCGGCGACGCTGTCGATCAGGTCCTGCTGGCGGATCACGGTCATGGGTCGTCGGGCCTCGAACTCGCGATGCAAGGGGCGGGGCCACGCTCGCGTCGGCGTGGCCGATGCAGATTCTAGCCGCAACGAGGACCGTCGCGGGAAGGCGAGCCCACGCATGCGCGCGCCACTCCGGGGGTAGACTCCGTGCATCAATCGTTGCGGCCGCATTGCCGTCCGTGGAGCTGGATTCGAGCATGCAGGTCGCGGACGTCGCCTTGCCCACCGTGTCGTGTGAGGTTGCCATCGTCGGCGGTGGGCCCGCCGGGCTGATGGCCGCGGAAGTGCTGGCGCGACGCGGCCTGCGCGTCGACCTGTTCGACGCGATGCCCTCGGTCGGGCGCAAGTTCCTGCTCGCCGGCAAGGGCGGGCTGAACCTCACCCACAGCGAGGACTTCGTGCCCTTTGTCGGCCGCTATGGCGCGGCCAGTGCGCTGCTGCAATCGCACCTGCGGTATTTTGGTGCGACACCGTTGCGCGCGTGGGCGGCGGAGCTCGGCATCGACACGTTCGTCGGCAGCTCCGGAAGAGTCTTCCCGCGGGAGATGAAGGCGGCGCCGCTGTTGCGGCGCTGGCTGCAGCGCCTGCGCGCGCTGGGTGTGCGGATTCACACGCGACACCGCATCGTCGGATTCGTGCCTGCACCCGCGACTCGTCTGGGCATGGCCAGTGCCACGGCTGCGACGGGAACCGCAAGCCCGGCGTCGCGTCACCCGCCGGCACTTCGGGTTTCGACGCCGACCGGGGAACTCGTCGTGACGGCCGAGGCCGTGCTGCTGGCGCTCGGTGGTGCCAGCTGGCCTTCCCTGGGCTCGGACGGCGCCTGGTTGCACTGGTTGCGGGACGCGGGCGTGGACATCGCGACGTTGCAGCCGGCGAACTGCGGATTCGACGTCGCGCGCTGCTCCGCCGAGGGCGTCATCGTCCCGGGCTGGACCGAGCACTTCCGGTCCCGCTTCGTGGGCGTGCCGCTCAAGGGTGCCTGTCTGCATTGGACGCAACCGGACGGTCGGGCCGCGGAACAGATCGGCGAGTTCGTGATCACCGAAACGGGCGTCGAGGGCAGCCTGATCTATGCCGCGTCCGCCGGTATCCGGGAGGCCATCGCCTCGCAGGGGCGGGCGGTCGTGATGCTCGACCTGCTGGCGCAGCGCAGCGCCGACTCGGTGGCCCATGCGTTGGCGCAGCCGCGCGGTTCGCGATCGCTGACCACGTACCTGAAGGCGAGGCTGGGGCTCGAAGGTTTGCGCACGGCGCTGATGTATGAGCTGCTGCCGCGGGAGCTGATCGCGGACCCGCAGCGCCTGGCGGCCGCGCTGAAGTCGCTGCCGCTGCCGCTGCAGGCCGCGCGGCCGTTGGCGGAGGCGATCAGCACCGCCGGCGGTGTGCGCTTCGCCGCCATGAACGAACGCCTGATGCTGCAGGCGCTGCCCGGCGTGTTCTGCGCGGGTGAAATGCTGGACTGGGAGGCTCCGACCGGCGGCTACCTGCTCACTGCGTGCTTTTCCACCGGTGTGGCGGCAGCGGGAGGCATCGCCGACTTTCTCCGTCAGGCACGACCCTGCAGTGCTGCGAGCGGTACGAGCATCGCCGCTCGATAGGCCCGCGACGACGCGTGGGCGCCCCTATCTCCCGCGAGACTCGCGCAGTGCATTTGCGGGTCAGGGGCCGTTTTGCTCAAATGCGTACGCGGACCTTCGGAAGTCAACGAGGGCTGATGCGGGGCGATCAGCTGCCGGATCAGGGCCACGGGTCCGGCCAGCGGTCTTGCTCGGTCTGCATCAATGACAACCGAGGCAAGCCGTCCTTCACCACAGAGCCGCCAGCACGAACGGAGTCCACCATGTCCAACGCCTCGCTTCCCGACCCGGCGCGTGACGCCGCTCCGGGTCCCTATGCCCACCCGCGAACGGTGGCGTTCGCGCAGCGCGGTCGCGCCGGCCTGGAGTTCCTGGGGTCGCTGCAGGGATACGTGGCCGGCACGGTACGCCAGCGCGCGCGTGCCGATTTCAACGCTGACCCGGAGGGCGCGGCCCTCGCTGCGAACTGGCAGGGACGGCACGCAGAGCCTTGGCCCGAACGGATCTTGAAGGCGAAGGCGGTTGCCGAGCGCTCGCCGACTTACCGCTACGACCGCCTGATGCAGCGGTATGTGGCCGAGGAGGTCTACGTCAAGGGCATACCCGCGACCGAATTGCGTCGCGCCGAAGCCGACGCATTCTACGCGACTCCGGTCGAGCCGGCGGGCGGCACCCTGGAACTGGACCCGTCGATCCCGATTCCGGCCTACCACAGCCAGACCGAGTGGCATCTCATGCCGGGCGGTTGGGATGGCTACGACCTGATGGGCATCAACATGGGTTCCGGCGTCGGTCCGCTGGTGTTCGCCCGCGGCGGGTTCGCCGCGGTCGAGGCCAACGATGACCTGCGACAGCAGCGCATCGACGTCGCGCGGCAGTTCCCGAAGAAGAGTTATGGCCGCATCTATGAGTATGGCTGCGGCGGCTTCGGCACGCTCTATGCCGTGCACAAGGTGTTTCCGGAGGCCGAACTGGTCGGCAGTGACCTGTCGCCGCACCTGTTGAAGCAGGGGCATCTCAACGCCGAGAAGCTCGGCGTCAAGGTGGCCTTCAGGCAGCGCGATGCACGCGACTCGCGCGAGCCCGCGAACTCGGTGGACGGCGTGATCATGTATGCCCTGCAACACGAGATGCCGGTGGATTTCAACATCGCGTGCCTGAAGGATGCGCTGCGCATCCTGAAGCCGGGCGGAGACCTCGTCATGAACGACCCGCCGCCGTTCGCGGCCGTCCATCCCCTGCAGGCGGTGATCCTCGACTGGGATACCAAGCACCGCGGCGAGCCGTTCTTCACGGCAACGCGCGAGGTCGAGTGGGCGCGTGTGATGCGCGAGCTGGGATTTGTCGATGTCGAGGAATACAGTCTCGGCAGCCAGGGCTATCCCTACATCGTGCGCGGCTCGAAGCCGGCCTGATCGCGCGCCAAGCAACCCGGAGACTGCAATGGTCAATCCCCCCAAGAAGCCCTACACGGGCGACGAGATGATGGACAACGTCATCCGCATGAACACCGAACTGATGTCGGAACTCTGGATCCTGCGCGATCGCGTGACTTTGCTGGAGCACGTGTTGCAGCAGCAGGGCGTGCTCAACCGCAAGGCGCTCGATGATCTCGTGCCCACCGGGGAGCTGGCGCAGGAGCTGCTGCGGGAGCGCGACGCGCTGGTCGAGAAGATCGTCGGTGGCGCCTGGATGCAGGGCTATTCGGTGGAGTCGCTGGTCGCGAAGGCGCGACGTCACGACTGAAGCGTCGCGTCCACGCGTGCGGCGATCGTGCGCCGCTCGACTGCGGCACCCGTCACAGTTCCGGCTGCGGCGCTTCGCGGTGTCGTCGCCGTAGCGCGTCGGCGCTATGGTTTGCCGCCGGCGCGCCGATACCGGTCAGGATGAACGCTGCGCGCAACACGAGCCTCCGGGCTGCATCGCTGCTGGGTCGATACTCGGCGTTCGTGCTGTGCGCCGTCGGCACGGCGGCGAGCCTGCTCTGGATGCGGGATGCGAGCTGGGGCTGGGCTGTGGCGGCGGGTCTCGGTGCGCTTACCGCGCTGGGCATCGCCGATCTGATGCAGCCGCGGCGCGCGGTACTGCGCAACTATCCGATCATCGGACATCTGCGCTACCTGCTCGAGAGCATCCGTCCGGAGATTCGCCAGTACCTGCTGGAATCCGACCACGAAAAATTGCCGTTTTCGCGTGCCCAGCGCTCACTGGTCTATCAGCGCGCCAAGAGCGAGCCGAGCGAAAAGGCATTCGGCACGCTCGCCGAAGTCTATCGGGCGGGCCACGAGTTCGTGGGCCACTCGATGCAGCCGGCAGCGGAAGCCGATCCCGCCGGGTTTCGCATAACCATCGGCGGGCCGGACTGCGCGCAGCCCTACTCGGCGTCGGTCTTCAACATCTCCGCGCTGAGCTTCGGCGCGCTGAGCGCCAACGCGATCCGTGCCCTCAACCAGGGCGCGCGCGAGGGCGGCTTCGCGCACGACACGGGTGAGGGCAGCATCAGCCCGTATCACCTGGAGAACGGCGGCGACCTGGTCTGGGAGATCGGCAGCGGCTACTTCGGCTGCCGCACCGACGATGGCCGGTTCGACCCGGAGAAGTTCGAGCGCAACGCTCGGCTGCCTCAGGTGCGGATGATCGAGGTCAAGCTGAGTCAGGGCGCGAAGCCCGGCCATGGCGGTATCCTGCCGGCGCACAAGGTCTCCGCCGAAATCGCCGCGACGCGAGGCGTGCCGCCGGGGGTGGACTGCGTCTCGCCTGCCCGACACAGGGCCTTCGACTCGCCGCGTGGCCTGCTGCGTTTCATCGCCCAGCTGCGCGCGCTGTCGCGAGGCAAGCCGGTGGGCTTCAAGCTCTGCGTGGGTCATCCCTGGGAATTCATGGCCATCGTCAAGGCGATGCTCGAGACGGGCATCACGCCGGACTTCATCGTGGTCGACGGCGCCGAGGGTGGCACCGGGGCCGCGCCGCTCGAGTTCGCGGATCACGTCGGGATGCCGATGCGCGAGGGCCTGCTGTTCGTGCACAACGCGCTGGTCGGCGCCGGCGTGCGCGAGCGCATCCGCCTTGGCACCAGCGGCAAGATCGTCAGCGCCTTTGACATCGCCTGCGTGCTCGCACTCGGCGCGGACTGGGCCAACTCGGCGCGCGGCTTCATGTTCGCGGTCGGCTGCATCCAGTCGCAGAGCTGTCATACGAACCGCTGCCCGACCGGCGTCGCGACCCAGGATCCGCTGCGGCAGCGCGCGCTGGTGCCGGCCGAAAAGGCTGTGCGGGTGCGGGACTTCCACCGCAATACCCTGCGCGCACTGGCGCAGATTCTGGCGGCTGCCGGCCTCGACAGCCCCTCAGCGCTTCGGCCGCATCACCTGCAGCGACGCGTCAGTGCCACCTCTGTCCTGCCGTTCTCCCGGCTGCACCGCTTTCTCGAGCCCGGCGAACTGCTGCGTGCTGGACACGTCGTCAGCGAGCCGCACGGGTCCGCGTGGGCCCAGGCGCAGTCCGACGCGTTCCTGCCCGCCGTCGTCGAACTGCCGGGTGAGGAGCTGCTTGCGGAGCTGGACGTCAGCGCAATCCACGCGTAGCGGCCGTCCCCACGTCCACCGCCGCGCATCGTGGCGCAGGGACGGATTTCGCCTCGGCGACCTTCGACGTCCCGCGGGATGAGAATGTTTCCTGTCTGGCTGCGGAATACTCCTGTAGCGTCCTGCATTGACGCCTGCGGCCGCGTGTTGCACAGTTTCTGTCGCGACGACGAAGAGTCGGGAGTGTTGAGCATGTCCGAGAACTCGGTTGACTTGAGCCAGATTCGGGGCGACTGGGATTTCCATTGCCGCTATGTCACGAATGCGATGGATCAAACCCTCAAGCGCCTCCACAAGACCTGGCGCGCGCTGCAGGCGAAGTCGCCCGCGGCCGGCCAGGTGCCGATGGACGGACCGTTGCTCGATGACTTCCTCGCGGCCTGCCAGGAGACGCGCGGGCTCACGGACGACATCCGACTCATGCGCAGCACGCTGCCGGCTAAGCGCGCCACGCCCAAGTCCCGGCGTAGCGGCAGCAAGCCCCGCCGAGCGCGCAAGTAGGGCCGTGGCCATCTCGGCAGCGACGCTGCCGCTGGCCGATCGGGCCGTCGAGACAACCGGGAGAATCCTAAGGTGCGACCTCATGTTGAGCTGATCCAGGAAAGGGACCTCGTCTGGCACGAGGCGGAGCTGTACAAGGGCAGCGGCCGCGCGCGGCAGCGCAACCTGTCTTACGATGAGGAAAGCGGCGCGGCCTCGACGCGCGTGCTGTTCGACAAGGCCTGGAGCCGGCCGGCGGGTTTTCACAGCGCCGATGTCGAGTGGTACATCCTCGCCGGCCAGGTGAAAGTGGGCGCGCGCATGCTCGGCAAGGGATGCTACCTGCGGGCACCCGCGGGCCTTTGCGTGCCCGCGATGGAAGTGGCGCCGGGGACGGAGGTGCTGCTGTTTCGCGAGTACGGCGACTGGGGTTTCTCGATCTCCAGCAAGAACCGCGCGCGTTTCGTTGCGCGCGGCGGCAATACCGTGTCGAAGGAGGCCGGCGAGCTGACCATTGTCGACACGAACACCATGGAGTGGCTACCCAACCTCTATGAGGGCGACACGCAGCGTTTCCTGAAGCTGAAGATGCTCTATTTCGATCCGCCTTCGCCCGAGGACAACAACACGGGCTTCGTCTCCGTGCTGAGCTGGGCGCCGCCGGGGTGGTCCGACAACCGCATGGTGCACCACCCGGTATTCGAGGAGGCCTACTGCATCGACGGCACGATGGAGTACAACTTCGGCACCACCAATGCTGGCACGTATTTCTTCCGGCCGGCGAAGGTCAAGCACGGCCATTTCGTCTCCGGCGCCGAGCGGGGTTGGACCGGGTTCTTCCGCCTCGATGGCAGCCTGATCAACTGGATCACGATCAACGAGCGCATCATCGCCGAGGGCGATGCGCTCAACTACGATGCTAAGACGCAGGCGCCGGTGATTGCCGGCCTGCCGGTGCGCTCGAAAACGACAGGCCCCTGGGACCTCGACGGCCAGTGAGTGATCGCGCGCGGCTGCGCGATCGTTTCGTCGAGCGGCCGGGCCTGGCCACGGACCCTCCGGTAGCGCCATGAGCCTCGCGCGTCGGTCCGTGGAATTCTTCTATTGCGCCGCCTGCCCGTGGTCGTACCTCGCGTTCGTGCGGCTCAGCGAGTCGGTGCTGCGCACGGACGCGTCGATCTC
>Ga0315287_10006309_pt1 | contig 11772 bp, 9 predicted proteins | sample YL17G11_0_MG_FD_205037 | JGI IMG/M metagenome (GOLD analysis project Ga0315287, IMG submission 205037) | Sediment microbial communities from Yellowstone Lake, YNP, Wyoming, USA - YL17G11_0 | ecosystem: Environmental > Aquatic > Freshwater > Lake > Sediment | place: USA: Wyoming | collected...
CGCGCCACCGGCACGCGGGTGATCGCGGTGACCGGCAGCGCCGGCAAGACCGGCTCCAAGGAGGCGCTCCGGCTGGCGCTCGCCGCCAGCGGCTCGGTGCATGCCTCGGCGAAGTCCTTCAACAATCATTGGGGCGTGCCGCTGTCGCTCGCCAATATGCCGAAAGAAGTCCGCTTCGGCGTGTTCGAGATCGGCATGAACCATGCGGGCGAGATCGACGCGCTGACGCGGCTGGTCAGGCCGGAGATCGCCATCGTCACCACCGTGGCGCCCGTGCATCTCGGCTTCTTCCGCTCGGTGGAGGAGATTGCCGACGCCAAGGCGGAGATATTCCATGGGCTTCTGCCGGGGGGTGCGGCGGTCATCAATCGCGACAGCCCCTATTTCGAGCGGCTGAAGGCTCACGCGCTCGATCACGGCGCGAAGATTATCGGCTTCGGCGAGGCGCAAGATGCCGAGGCCCGCTTGCTCGGCGTCGAGCTTGAGCCTGACGGGTCTAAGGTCAAGGCGGACATTCTCGGCGAGACCTTGAGCTATCGCCTCGGCGCGCCTGGACGTCACCTCGTGCAGAACTCGCTCGCCGTGCTCGCCGCGGCAAAGTTGGCCGGCGCCGATCTTAAAGCCGCCGCTCGCGCCCTTGACGGACTTCAGGCGCAGGCGGGAAGGGGTGCGCGCACCCTGATCGCCGCCAAAGGCGGGCGCATGGTTGTGATCGACGAATCCTACAACGCTAATCCGGCCTCCATGCGGGCCGCGCTCGCCACGCTCGGGCTGATGCCGCGGAGCGCGTACAACCGGCGCGTGGCCGTGCTCGGCGATATGCTCGAACTTGGCCCGGAAGGCCCGAAACTTCACACCGAGCTTGCGGAGTTCATTGACGGGGCGGGGGTAGATGTTGTCTTTGCCTGCGGCGAGCTGATGGGCTCGCTTTTTCAGGCTTTGCCCGCAAGCCGCCAAGGCGCCTATGCCAAGACCGCCGAGGAGCTTCAGCCCAAGCTTTTGGGCTCGGTAGGGCCGGGGGACGCGATCATGGTCAAGGGCTCGCTGGGCAGCCGTATGGCGCCGCTTGTCGAGGCCCTGAAGCGCCGTTTCCGCACGGACGCCGCGCCGGCGTAAACCGGGCCAGGGGAGGGGAAGAAGGCGATGCTTTATTGGCTGACCGAACTCACCCCTGGGCTCGCCGCCTTAAATATCTTCCGTTACATCACCTTCCGCACCGGCGGCGCGCTGATCACGGCGCTGCTGTTCGTGTTTCTGTTCGGGCCGAAGGTGATCAGGTCGCTCCGCGTCCGCCAGGGCAAGGGCCAGCCGATCCGCAAGGACGGCCCCGAGCGGCACCTCCTCCAGAAGCAGGGCACGCCCACCATGGGCGGGCTGATGATCCTGTCCGGCGTCACCTTCTCCGTGCTGCTCTGGGGCAATCTGCGCAACACCTATGTCTGGGTCGTGTTGCTGCTCACCCTCGTCTATGGCGCCGTCGGCCTCTACGACGATTATCTCAAAGTGACCAAGCAATCGGCGGAAGGCTTTCGCGGCCGCATCAAGATCATCATCGAGGCTGCCGCCGCCGTGGTCGCCACGGCCGTCATCGTCCATGCCGGCCAGGAGCCGCTGGCCACCTCGCTCGCCATTCCCTTCTTCAAGGGCGTGCTGATCGATCTCGGCTGGCTGTTCATCCCCTTCGGCGCCTTCATCATCGTCGGCGCCGGCAACGCCGTGAACCTGACCGACGGGCTGGACGGCTTGGCCATCGTGCCCGTGATGATCGCCGCCGCCACCTTCGGCTTCATCGCCTATCTCGTCGGCAACGTGCTGTTCGCCGACTATCTCCAGATCCATTTCGTGCAAGGCACCGGCGAGCTGGCCGTGATCTGCGGGGCACTGGTCGGCGCTGGTCTGGGCTTTCTCTGGTTCAACGCGCCGCCAGCTCTCATCTTCATGGGCGATACCGGCTCGCTGGCGCTCGGCGGCGCGCTCGGCACCATCGCGGTCGCCACCAAGCATGAGCTGGTGCTGGCCATTGTCGGCGGCTTGTTCGTGCTCGAGGCCGTTTCGGTCATCGTGCAAGTCGCCTCCTTCCAGCTGTTCGGCGTGCGGGTGTTCCGCATGGCCCCGCTGCACCATCATTTCGAGCAGAAGGGCTGGCCCGAATCGACGGTGGTCATCAGGTTCTGGATCATCGCCGTGGTGCTTGCGCTTGCTGGCCTCGCCACGCTGAAATTGCGCTAAGTTCCTCGACTATGATTCCCGTGACGATCTTCGCCGGCCGGGACATCGCGGTCCTCGGCTTGGGGCTGAGCGGGCTTGCCTCCGCGCGCGCCCTCAAAGCTGGCGGCGCCAATCCCGTGGTCTGGGACGATAAGCCAGAAGCGCGGGAGGCCGCCACCGCCGAGGGCTTCACGGTGCGCGATCTGGCGGGTGCCGACTGGTCCGGCTTTGCCGCGCTCGTGCTCGCGCCGGGCATTCCCTTGACCCATCCCCTGCCGCATTGGAGCGTCAAGCGCGCGACCGACGCGGGCATCGAAGTGATCGGCGATATCGAACTCTTCTTCCGCGAGCGGCAGCGGACAGCCGCGGCCGGCAAGGTCGTGGTCATCACCGGCACTAACGGCAAATCGACCACGACCGCGCTCACCGCCCATCTTCTCTCCGCTTCGGGAAAGCGCGTCGCGCTTGGCGGTAACATCGGCAAGGCCGTGCTCGACCTGGAGCCATTCGCCCCCGACCTGACCTATGTCATCGAGCTTTCGTCGTTCCAGATCGAGCTTGCGCCGGGGCTCAAGCCGGACGCGGCGGCCCTCCTCAACATCACCCCCGACCATCTCGACCGCCACGGCACGCTTGCGAACTATGCAAGCATCAAGTCGATGGTCTTCGCCCATCTTGGTGCGGGGGGTACCGCCGTGATCGGTGTCGACGACGCGCCGTCGCGCGCCATCGCCGAGAGCCTCAAGGGCCCCTTCGCCGTGAAGCGCATCGCCGTGGGCCGCCGCGTGGAGACGGGAATCTTCGCCGAGGACGGCGTGCTGCACGAGATGGAAGATGGCGCCGAGTCTGCCCGCATCGACCTCGCCGGCATCGGCTCGCTCAGGGGCGCGCATAATTGGCAGAACGCGGCCTTCGCCTATGCTCTTGCCCGCTCGCAAGGGCTCCCGGCCGCTTCGATCGCGCAAGGGCTGAAGAGCTTCGCCGGCCTCTCCCACCGCATGGAGCAGGTGGCGCGCCGCGGCAAGGTGCTGTTCGTCAACGACTCCAAGGCCACCAACGCCGACGCGGCGGGTAAGGCTCTGGCAAGCTTCTCCGACATCTACTGGATCGTTGGGGGCAGGCCGAAGGAGGGGGGCTTGGCGGGGCTTGAGCCTTTCTTCGGCGGAATTGCGCGCGCCTACCTGATCGGGGAGGCGGCGGAGGATTTTGCCCGCCAGCTCGGGAGCGCCGTCGATTACGTCCAATGCGGCACGCTCGACCGCGCCGTCGAAGCGGCTGCCGCCGATGCGAGCCGCTCCGCCGCCAAGGAGCCCGTGGTGCTATTGTCGCCAGCTTGCGCCTCTTACGATCAGTTCGCCAATTTCGAGAAGCGGGGCGAGGCCTTTCGCCAGATCGTCATGGCGCTCGACGGCGCCGAGAGCGTGAAGCCCGAGCAGGGGAAAGCGGCATGAGGCTCACCCGCGCCGACAAGAGCGTGCTCTCCGACTGGTGGTTCACCGTCGATCGGCTGATGTTCTTCGGGCTTCTGCTGCTGATGGGTGCGGGTCTCGTGCTCTCGCTGGCGGCGAGCCCGCCGATCGCCGCCAGGTACAATCTCGAGCCGTTCTATTTCGTGCGGCGCCAGGCGGCGCTGCTCTTGCCCGCGGTGGCGATCATGTTCGCGGCCTCAACCCTGACGCCGAAACAGATCAGGCGCGCGAGCCTGGTGATCTTCATCGTGGGCATCGCGCTGATGGCGCTGATCCTCGGGCTCGGGCCGGAGATCAAAGGCGCCAAGCGCTGGCTCCAGATCGGCTTCGTCTCGATTCAGCCGTCTGAGTTCGTCAAGCCGGCCTTCATCGTGCTGACCGCCTGGCTGTTCAACGAGAGCCAGAAGCGCCGCGATATCCCGGGCATCCAGTTGGCGGTCGCGCTGTACGCCATCTTCGCGGTGCTGCTGATTTTGCAGCCCGATTTCGGCCAGACCCTTCTCGTCACGCTCGTCTGGGGCGCGCTGTTCTATATGGCCGGCATCAATCTCGTCTGGATCGGAGCGCTCGGCGCTGCCGGCATCGGCGGGATCGTCTCGGCCTATCTGCTAGCGCCGCACGTCGCCTCGCGCATCGACCGCTTCCTCGATCCCGCCTCGGGCGACACCTATCAGGCCGACCGCTCGCTCGACTCTTTCCTGCATGGCGGCTGGTTCGGCAGGGGCCCCGGCGAAGGCACGGTGAAGAACATCCTGCCCGACTCCCATACCGACTTCATCTTCGCGGTGACGGCCGAGGAGTATGGGCTGATCGCCTGCCTGATCCTGCTCACGGTGTTTGCCTTCATCGTGCTGCGCGGCCTGTCGAAGGCCTCGCAGGAGCCCGACGGCTTCATCCGCCACGCCGTGGCGGGCCTCATCATGCTGTTCGGCCTGCAAGCCTTGATCAATATGGCGGTCAATGTCGGGCTGCTTCCCGCCAAGGGCATGACGCTGCCCTTCATCTCCTATGGCGGCTCCTCGCTGCTCGCCATGGCGCTGACCATGGGCTTCGCGCTCGGGCTCACCCGCAAGCGGCCCATGGCGGGGCGGCTGAACCGAGGCCCCGACGCAAGGCCGGATTCCGAGGCCGCCGGCATCAGGGAGCAGGCGGCATGACCGGCCGCCCGATCCTGCTCGCTGCGGGGGGCACGGGCGGGCATCTTTTCCCTGCCGCGGCCTTGGCGCAGGAGCTGAAGCGCCGGGGCTACGAGGTCGAGCTTGCCACCGATATCCGCGCCGAGAAATATGGTGTCGAGTTTCCGGCGCGCGCCATTCACCGCATTCCGTCCGCCACGATGACGAGCCGCAACCCGTTCGCCGTGGCGATGACCTTCTCCCGCCTCGGCATCGGTTTCGCCGGCGCGCTTCGCCTCCTGAAGGAGATCGAGCCGCGCGCCGTGATCGGCTTTGGCGGCTATCCGACGCTGCCGCCGATCATTGCCGCGCGCACCCTCAAGATCCCGACCGCGATCCACGAGCAGAATGCCGTCATGGGCCGCGCCAACCGGCTCCTATCGCGTTTCGTCGACCGCATTGCGCTCTCCTTCAAGCCGACCAAGCTGCTGCGGCCCGACGCGGAATCGAAGGCGCTTGTCACGGGAACGCCGGTGCGCGACGCCGTGCTGGCCTATCGCGAGGTCCCCTATTTGCCGCCCGAACCGGGTCAGCGCCTGCTGCTTCTCGTCTTCGGCGGGAGCCAAGGGGCGCGCTTCTTCTCCGAGGCCATGCCGCCGGCCCTTGAGCTGTTGCCGGCCGAGATGCGAGGGCGCCTGACCGTGATGCAGCAGGCGCGCGAGGAGGATCTCGACGAGTTGCGCGAGGCCTACAAGAAGGCCGGCATCGCCGCGCATGTCGCGCCCTTCTTCCGCGACCTGCCCGAGCGGGTCGCCAAGGCCCATCTCATCGTGGCAAGAGCCGGCGCCTCCACCGTGGCCGAGATGATGGCCATCGGCCGGCCCTGCCTGCTGGTGCCGCTGCCGCATGCCCTTGACAACGATCAGCTCGAAAACGCAACTCGCCTGCAAGAAGGCGGCGGCGGCTGGTGCGTGCGCCAGAAGGAGCTCAGCCGCGAGCGCCTCGCCGAGGAGATCCGCGGGCTGCTCGCATCGCCGGAAGTTTTGGCGGGGGCGGCGGCGAAGGCCAAAGCCATGGCCGTGACCGACGCGGTGAAGAGGCTTGCCGACCTCGCCGAGGAGCTCGCGCGAGCCAAGCAGTAGTGGTGTAGAGTCCGAGCATGCATCTCCCAGACCCCGACCAGGCAGGCCTGTTCCACATCGTGGGCATCGGCGGCATCGGCATGAGCGCCATTGCCGAGGTGATGCACACGCGCGGCTACCGCGTGCAAGGGAGCGACCTCAAGGACGGCGCCAATCTCGAACGCTTGCGCGCCCGCGGCATCTCCTGCCTGATCGGTCATGACCCCGGCAACGTCGAGGGCGCGGGCCATCTCGTCATTTCCAGCGCGGTGAAAGCCGGCAACCCCGAATTCGAGGCGGCCAAGGAACGCGGCCTTCCGATCATCCGCCGCGCCGAGATGCTGGCCGAGCTGATGCGCCCCTGCGCCACCGTGTCGGTCACCGGCACCCACGGCAAGACCACCACCACCTCGCTCATCGCCGACCTGTTCAAGGGCGCCGGGCTCGACCCCACGGTGATTGCCGGCGGCATCATCAATGCCTGGGGCACCAATGCCCGCATCGGCAAAGGCGAGTGGATGGTGGTCGAGGCCGACGAGTCGGACGGCACCTTCCTGAAGCTACCCACCCAGATCGGCGTCGTCACCAATATCGACCCCGAGCACATGGATTACTGGCCGTCGGTCGAGGCGCTGCATCAGGCCTTTCTGCAATTCATCGAGGCGATCCCGTTTTACGGGGTTGCCGTCGCCTGCATCGATCATCCTGTGGTGCGCGAGCTGCTCGCCAAGCTCGGCGGCGCCGCCAATGGGCGCCGCACGCTGACTTATGGTGTCGCGCGCGACGCCGATATCAGGCTCTCTAATTTGCGCCCCGATCACAACGCCATCACCTTCGATGCCGATCTCGGCCCGGCGGTAAAGGGCGGCGCGCGCAAGCTCGAAGATCTCATGCTGCCCGTGCTCGGCCACTACAATGCGTTGAACGCGCTCGCCGCGCTGGCTGCGGCGACCGAGGCGGGCGTCAGCGACGAGGTGATCCGCCAGACCTTCGCGGCCTTTTCCGGCGTGAAGCGCCGCTTCAGCCGCGCCGGCGAGTGGCAGGGCATCGTCGTCTATGACGATTACGCGCATCATCCGGTGGAGATCGCCGCGGTCCTTCGCGCCGCGCGCATGGCCGGCAACGGACGCATCATCGCCGTGGTGCAGCCGCATCGCTATACTCGCCTCCAGTCGCTGTTCAACGAATTCTCGGCCTGCCTCGACGATGCCGATATCGTCATCGTCACCCCGGTTTATTCCGCGGGCGAGGCGCCGATCCCCGGCATCGATCGCGACGAGCTGGCGTCCGGCTTGCGCCGCCACGGCCATCCCAATGTGCTGACCGTCGATGACGCGGAGACATTGGTGGAGACCGTCGCCTCTGTCGCCAAGTCGGGCGATCTGGTGGTAGGGCTTGGCGCCGGCACCATCACCGACTGGATCAACGCGCTTCCGAGGAACCTCGAGCAGCGGGGACGGGCTTGAACGGAGCCGACCTCGAAAGCCGGCTTGTCGCCAGCTTGCCTGAGCTGCGCGGGCGGCTGAAGGCCGAGGCGCCGCTCAAGGATTTTACCTGGTTCAGGGCGGGCGGTCCGGCGGAAGTGCTCTATTCGCCCGCCGACGAAGCCGACCTTGGCTATTTCCTGCGCGAGACGCCGTCCGGCATCCCCGTCACCATCATCGGGCTCGGCTCGAACCTTCTGGTGCGCGACGGCGGCATCGAGGGCGTGGTGATCCGGCTTGGCCGTGGCTTCGGCGAGATCAGGATCGAGGACGATCACAGACTCCGCGCCGGCACGGCCGTGCCCGACGTGAAGGTGGCCCGCGCCGCCGCCGATGCCGGGATCGCCGGCCTCTCCTTCTATCGCGGCATTCCGGGCTGCGTCGGCGGCGCGCTTCGCATGAATGGCGGCGCGCATGGGCGCGAGACCAAAGAGGTGCTGGTCGAGGCCCGCGCCGTCGACCGCCAGGGCGGCATCCATGTGCTCCCCGTCGCCGAGCTTCATTATGAGTATCGCCATTGCGGCGCGCCGGAAGATTTCATCTTCACCGAGGCGCTGTTCCAGGGCGAGCCGGGAGAGCCCGAAGCGATCCTCGCCGAGATGGACGGCATCGCCGCCTATCGCGAGCAGGCCCAGCCCATCAAGAGTCGCACCGGCGGCTCGACCTTCAAAAATCCTCCAGGAAAGAAGGCCTGGCAGCTTATCGACGCGGCGGGCTGCCGGGGCTTGATGGTGGGCGACGCCAAGGTCTCCGAGATGCATTGCAACTTCCTCATCAACGAGGGCAATGCCACCGGCGCCGACATCGAGACGCTCGGCGAGACGGTGCGCGCGCGGGTCAAGGAAACGAGCGGGATCGAGCTCGAATGGGAGATCAAGCGTCTCGGCATCCCTGGGTAAGCCCTTGCGAGAGACAACTCCACGGTGTCATGCCCGCGTAGGCGGGCATCCAGTAAACCCCGTGTCGCAAGCAGGACTCCACGATGGTACTGGATCGCCCGGTCAAGCCGGGCGATGACAATATCGAGGTACGATTCATTCCTACCAACCGATGGGGCGTTGCATGCCTGATAAGCAAATTCACGTCGCGGTGCTGATGGGCGGCTTGTCGTCGGAGCGGGAGGTGTCGCTCCGCTCGGGCGCCGCCTGCGCCGGCGCTCTCGAAGCCCAGGGCTACCGCGTGAGCCGCATCGATGTGGACCGGAACGTCGTCGTCCGCCTCGCCGAGCTGAAGCCCGATGTTTGCTTCAACGCGCTGCATGGCCGCTATGGCGAGGATGGCTGCATCCAGGGCGTGCTGGAAACGCTCGGCATCCCCTACACCCATTCCGGCGTGCTCGCCTCCGCGCTGGCCATGCATAAGGAGCGGGCCAAGGCCGTGCTCGCCGCGGCCGGCGTGCCGGTGGCCGAAAGCCGCGTGATCTCCCGCGCCGAGGCCGCACGCGCGCATGCCATGCCCCCGCCTTACGTGATCAAGCCGCCCACCGAGGGGTCGAGCGTCGGCGTCTATATCGTGCGCGAGGACCAGGCCCATCCCCCTCAGGAGCTCACCTCGGCCGAGTGGACGCTGGGCGAAGAGGTCATGGTCGAGCGCTATATCCCCGGCCGGGAGCTGACCTGCGCCGTCATGGGGGAGGAGGCCTTGGGCGTGATCGAAATCCGCCCGGCGGAGGGTTTGGCCTTCTACGATTACGACGCGAAATATGCCCCGGGAGGCTCAATTCACGTGCTCCCGGCACCGCTTAAACCAAATGTTTACCAATTGGTACAGAAGCTGTCCTTGGCGGCTCACAGGGCATTGGGCTGCCGAGGGGTCAGTCGCTCCGACTTCCGTTTCGACGACCGGCCAGAGGGCACGGGTGAAATGATCTGTCTCGAGGTCAATACCCAGCCCGGCATGACGTCGACGTCGCTTGTGCCCGAGCTTGCTGCCTATAGCGGGCGCTCGTTTGGCGAGCTTGTCCGCTGGATTGTGGAGGACGCGTCGTGCGATCGCTGAACCCCGAGAGGGGAAGGGTTAGGAGCCGGGGCTCGCAAGAGACCCTTCTTGCGCGTGGGATTGCGTCCCAGCGCAAAGGCTCCAGCCGCTTGCCCGTGCTCGCGGTAACGCGCCGCCTCGTCACGCGAAGCCCGCGATCGATCCGCCTCGCCCGGATCGGGCAGGATCGCGTGCGCGGCAAATGGCTCATCCTTTGCGTCCTTTTCCTCGGCAGCGCCGTCGTCTATGGCGCCATCGTCGGCGGACAAACCGCCAAGGCTTACGACGCGCTGACCGGCGGCATCGAGCATCTCGCGGTCGTTGCCGGCTTCGGCGTGAAGCGGATCACCGTCAACGGCCAGCTGCATGCGACCGACGCCGCGATCACGGCCGCGCTGGCGGCCGGCCCCGACACCATGATGCTCGGCTTCGACACCGATGCCGCCAAGGCGCGTCTCGAAGCGGTGCCATGGATCAGGCACGCGCAAGTCATGCGGCTCCTGCCCTCGACCCTCCAGGTGGTCGTCGAGGAGCGGACGCCTTACGCCATCTGGCAGAACAAAGGGCAGACCTATGTGGTCGACGCCGAGGGCATCGTGCTCGCCCCGGCCTTGCGCGAAGCCTATGCGAGCCTTCCCTTGGTGGTGGGCGAGGGGGCCGGAACGGGCGCCGCTTTGCTCATCGACCAGATGATCCCTTATGGCGATCTCAAGCAGACGATGGTTGCGGCGATTCGGGTCGGCGACCGGCGCTGGACGCTGAAGCTCGCTTCGGGGATCGAGATCATACTGCCCGACGACAATGTCGCCGAGGCGCTCGCTTCGCTCGCCAAGGTCGATCAGGAGCGGGGGCTGCTCAAGCGGGACATCGCCGCCGTCGATCTTCGTCTCCTCGACCGGGTCACCGTGCGCTTGCGCGAGACGGCTTCTGCGGCCCCGTCCGGCGGGACGCCGCAGGCCGAGGTGCCGACGGCGAGCACCAGGATTGCACCGATCAAAGGAAAGACTTGAGAAGACGGGATTTGAGGGCAGGGGGATGGGTTACACGACCACAATAAGAAGCAAGCGCCAGCGCATCGTGACCGCGCTCGACGTAGGCACGAGCAAGATCTGCTGCCTGATCGCCAAGACGTCCCCCGCGCCCGATTGGTTCGAGGGCAAGGGCGACGCAATGCAGTTCGAGGTGCTGGGGTTCGACCATACGCGCGCCGAGGGCCTCAAGGCGGGCATGATAGCCCATCTCGACAGCGCCGAGCATTGCATCCGCTCGGCGGTGGATGCCGCCGAGCGCATGGCCGGCGTCACCGTCGAGGACGTGCATGTGTCGGTCACCTGCGGACGGCTGAAAAGCGAGAGCTTCTCGGCGAGCGTGGCGCTCCCCTCGGGCGCCGTGCGCGAAGAAGACGTCATGCGGCTCCTCGCCGGCGGCCGCCAATATGCCGGACGCGACAAACGGAACGTGCTGCACGCGCTGCCTCTGAGCTACCGCATCGACGAGAATGGCGGCATCAGCGAGCCGCAAGGCATGTGCGGCGAGCGGCTTGCCGTCGACCTGCATGCGGTCACCGCCGACGAGGTGGCGATGCGCAACGTGATGCTCTGCGTCGAGCGGTGCCATCTCGGGGTGGCGAGCCTGGTCGCCGCGCCTTGCGCGAGCGCGCTTGCGGTGATCACGCCAGACGAGGCCAAGCTCGGCGTGGCCTGTGTCGATTTCGGCGCCGGCACCACCACGCTCTCGGTGTTCGTGGACGGGCATTTCATTCATGCCGACGCGATTGCGCTCGGCGGCAACGGCATCACCACCGACATCGCCCGCACCCTGAGCGCCCCCCTCGATTACGCCGAGCGGCTCAAGACGCTGCATGGCAGTGCCTTTGCGACGCTCTCCGATGAGCGCGAGATCATCACCTACCCGGCGGTCAGCGGCATGCCGCAGCCGAGCCTGAACCAGATCACCAAGGCGCAGCTCGCCTCGATCATCCGCCCGCGCATCGAGGAGATTCTCGACCTGATGCGGCGGCGGCTTGCGGCGGCCGGGCTGGCGGCCGAGGTCACCCAGCATTTGGTGCTGACCGGCGGTGGCAGCCAGCTCACCGGCCTGCCCGAGCTTGCCGCCAATATGTTCGGCAGGCCCGTGCGGCTTGGCCGTCCGAGGTCGATGAGCGGACTGCCTGCCGTGGCGGCCGCGCCCGATTTCTCCGCCGCGATCGGCCTGCTTCTGCATTGGGCCCGCGGCGACGACAGGCTTTCGGGCCGCATGGAGCAGCGCTTCCTGCGGACCGGCACCGGCTATTTCGCCAAGGTCGGCGAGTGGATAAGGGAAAATTTTTGATCGTTAGAAAGAGCTCAAAAAGGCGCGTCGCGGGGAAGCGCTGAGCGAGCAAGGGCAATGAAGGATC
>Ga0315287_10006312_pt1 | contig 11771 bp, 10 predicted proteins | sample YL17G11_0_MG_FD_205037 | JGI IMG/M metagenome (GOLD analysis project Ga0315287, IMG submission 205037) | Sediment microbial communities from Yellowstone Lake, YNP, Wyoming, USA - YL17G11_0 | ecosystem: Environmental > Aquatic > Freshwater > Lake > Sediment | place: USA: Wyoming | collected...
CGGGAATTCCAGCCATAGCGCGTGTAAAACCATCACTTCGCCCTCAACCGCACTTCGAGTCGCCGCAATTGAGGCAGGTCATGCAGCCGTCCATCATGACGACCGCCGCGGTGCTGCACTTCAGGCACAGCTGCGCGCCCTGCGGGTAGTGGCTCTTGGCGAACGCGTCCTGCTGCTTCTGCCGCGCCTCGAATTCCTGGCGCTTGTCGTCGATCAGCTTCTTGCGATGCTCGTCCATCTCGGGGCTGCGCAGCATCCCGATCATCCGCAGGTGCTTCTCGATCACGTAGCCGAGCTCGGCGATGATCGACGGCATGAATTTTCCGCCCGTCTGCCAGTAGCCGCCGCGCGGGTCGAACACGGCCTTGAGCTCCTCGACCAGGAACGTCACGTCGCCACCCTTGCGGAACACTGCCGAGATGATGCGCGTCAGCGCCACGATCCACTGGAAGTGATCGAGGTTCTTCGAGTTGATGAAGATCTCGAATGGCCGGCGCTGCTCGTGCTCGGTGCCCTCGTTCAGCACGATGTCGTTGATCGTCACGTACATCGCGTGATCCGACACCGGCGTCTTGATCTTGTACGTCGAGCCGATCAGCATCTCCGGACGCTCAAGCTTCTCGTGCATCCAGATGACGTTCGGGCTGTGGGCGTCGACGACCGGCTCGTCGCGCTTCGCATCCGCCTTGTCGCCGGTCTTCACGACCCGGTACTTGACGATCTTCTTGTCGATTTTGTGCAGGCTCATCGTCAGAATTTCCCGTAATAGCCTTCTTTGAGCGCGTCGAACAGGTTCGCGGCGGAGTGCGACTCGCCGTCGTACTCGATCTGTTCGTCGCCCTTCACCTCGACCTCGGTGCCGTCCTCGAGGGTGAACACGTAGGTGGTGTTCTTCAAGTCCTCCTCCTTGACGAGCACGCCCTGGAATGCCTCGGGGTTGAAGCGGAACGTGGTGCAGCCCTTCAGCCCCTGTTCGTGGGCATAGAGGTAGATGTCCTTGAAATCGTCGTAGCGATAGTCCGTCGGGACGTTCGCCGTCTTGGAGATCGACGAGTCGATCCACTTCTGCGCCGCCGCCTGGATGTCCACGTGCTCGCGCGGCGTGATGTCGTCGGCGGTCGTGAAATAGTCCGGCAGCTTGTCGGTGGGCGTCGTGCCGCCCGGCATCGCCCCCTGGTTCACGAGTTCGCGGTACGCGAGCAGCTCGAACGAGAATACGTCGATGCGCTCCTTGGTCTTGCGGCCCTCGCGGATCACGTTGCGGAAGTAGTGGTGCGCGAACGACGGCTCGATGCCGTTCGAGGCATTGTTCGCGAGCGACAGCGAGATCGTCCCGGTGGGCGCGATCGAGCTGTGGTGCGTGAAGCGCGCGCCCACCCTGGCCAGTTCGTCGACGAGCTCCGGCGCGACCCGCGCGACCCGCTGCATGTAGCGGCTGTAGCGGGCGTGCAGCACGCGGCCCGGCAGCTTCTGGCCGACCCGGATGCCGTCACGCGCCAGTTCCGGGCGCTTGCGCATCATCTCCGGCGTGACCTCGAACTCCTCCAGCATGATCGGGGCCGGACCCTTCTCCTTCGCGAGCTCGAGCGCGGCTTCCCAGCCGGCGAGCGCGAGTTCCTTCGAGACGCGCTCGGTGAAGGCGACCGCCTCGCGCGAGCCGTACTTCATCCGCAGCATCGTGATCGTGGAGCCGAGCCCCAGGAACCCCATGCCGTGGCGGCGCTTGCGCAGGATCTCGTCGCGCTGCTTCGCGAGCGGCAGGCCGTTCACCTCGACCACGTTGTCGAGCATGCGCGTAAAGACCTGCACCACCTTGCGGTACTCGTCCCAGTCGAAATGCACATTCTCGGCGAACGGGTCGCGCACGAAGCTCGTGAGGTTGATCGAGCCGAGCAGGCACGAGCCATACGGCGGCAGCGGCTGCTCTCCGCAGGGATTGGTCGCGCGGATGGTTTCGCACCACCAGTTGTTGTTCATCTCGTTGACGCGGTCGATCAGCACGAAGCCGGGCTCCGCGAAATCGTACGTCGACGACATGATGACGTCCCACAGGCGCCGCGCGGGCAGGGTCTTGTAGACCTTGCAGAGCACGAGGCCCTCGGCATTGCGCACGTAGCTCGACGCGTCCGGCCATTCGCGCCAGATGAACTTGGCCGCGTCGGTCGTGTCCTGCCCGGCGATCTCCGCCTCGCGCACCGGGAACGCGAGCTTCCACTCGGCGTCCTCGCGGACGGCGCGCATGAATTCGTCGGTGACGAGCAGCGACAGGTTGAACTGCCGCAACCGGCCGGCCTCGCGCTTGGCGCGGATGAACTCCATCGCGTCGGGGTGTCCCACGTCGAACGTGCCCATCTGCGCACCGCGGCGGCCACCGGCCGACGAGACGGTGAAGCACATCTTGTCGTAGATATCCATGAACGAGAGGGGGCCGGAGGTGTAAGCGCCCGCGCCCGAGACATACGCGCCGCGCGGACGCAGCGTCGAGAATTCGTAGCCGATGCCGCAGCCGGCCTTCAGCGTGAGCCCGGCTTCGTGCACCTTGCCGAGGATGTCGTCCATCGAGTCGCGGATCGTGCCGGACACGGTGCAGTTGATCGTGGACGTGGCGGGCTTGTGTTCCTGGGCGCCGGCGTTCGACGTGATGCGGCCGGCCGGGATCGCGCCCCGGCGCAGCGCCCACAGGAACTGCTCGTACCAGGTGTCGCGGCTCGCTTCCTTCTCGACGTCGGCGAGCGCGCGGGCCACGCGCTTGTACGTGTCGTCCATGCTGCGGTCGACCGGGCTACCGTCCTTCGCAGTCAGGCGGTACTTCTTGTCCCAGATGTCCAGCGACGCTTCCTGATAGGGAATGCTGCGGGCATCTCTGGATTGAATCTTCACGGCAGTGCTCATTGCGGCGATACGGCTCCGGCTAACAGCGGCGGCTGGTTGTTGTTGGTGCAAACCCCCTGTGGCGGCCGCGAATCCTTCGTCTTCGACGGATCTCGACGCACCCAGCCGACCCGCGTGGTACCGCCAGCGCACCCCCGACATCTCCCCAACGGGCGATTTGTGGCGGACACAACATCTTGGGTCAGGCGGTGAAGCGTATGCAGCACCCGGGCAGCCGTCAACTGCTTCTTATGTTGCATCGCGGAATAATAAAACCGTTCTGACTCAACAAGTTACACCGCGACTCGAGGATAGCCGGAGGATGCCGGAAAATGTCCCGGAGTCAAGCCCCGGATTGCCGCTCATACACAACATCTTGTGTTCACCGGCCGGCCACCGGTAATCCACAGGCTGTGCACCGACGGCCCACAGGCTGCGGGCGCGGCAAGTTGCGCAAGTCGCCGGGAACTCGGCCCGGCCACGGCAGTCACAGCACGTGACCATTCGACAACGAAGGCCGGTCGCGAGTGCCTGCTAGACTCGCATCCCGCTGCGATAACCCCACTTATTTCCCGGGAATGCCTGATGAAGCTTCACCTGAGCCTCGCCACCCTGCTGCTCTGCACCTTCGCGCCGCTGGCCAATGCCCAATTGCCGGGGCAGCCCGGCGAAACGCCGGTACCGTCGCTGGCACCCATGCTGAAGCGCGTGTCGCCCACCGTGGTGAACATCGCGACGCGCGGCACGGTGCAGGAGCAGAACCCGCTGATGAACGACCCGTTCTTCCGCCGCTTCTTCGACGTGCCGGAGCACGCGCGCGAGCGTGAATTCCAGAGCGCCGGCTCCGGCGTCATCGTGGACGCGAAGAACGGCTACATCATCACCAATGCCCACGTCGTCGAGAACGCCACGGAAATCACCGTGCAGTTGCTCGATAACCGCTCGCTCACGGCCAAGGTGGTCGGCAAGGACGAGGGTTCGGACATCGCAGTGGTCAAGGTGCAGGCCACCAACCTGACGCAGATCCCGATCGCCGATTCGGATCGCACCGAAGTCGGCGACTTCGTGGTGGCGATCGGCAACCCGTTCGCGCTCGGCCACACCGTGACCTCCGGCATCGTGAGCGCGCTCGGCCGCTCGGGCATCAACCCGGAAGGCTATGAGGACTTCATCCAGACGGATGCCTCGATCAACCCGGGCAACTCCGGCGGCGCGCTCGTCAACCTCAACGGCGAGCTCGTCGGCATCAACTCGGCGATCCTCTCCCGCACCGGCGGCAACATCGGCATCGGCTTCGCGATCCCGTCGAACATGATGAAGATCGTCATGAACCAGCTGATCAAGTACGGCCAGGTGAAGCGTGGCGTACTCGGCGTCAACATCCAGACCCTGACCCCGGACATCGCGAAGAGCATGGGCCTCGACGACGCCGTGCAGGGCGCACTGGTCTCGCAGGTCGTCGACGGTTCGTCCGCGGAGAAGGCCGGCATCAAGGCCGGCGACGTCGTCACGGCGGTCAACGGCAGGCAGGTCAAGGACGCGGCGGGGCTGCGCAACACGATCGGTCTGCTCAGCATCGGCGAGAAGGTGGACGTCGCGCTGCTGCGCGATGGCAAGCCGCGTCGCATCACGGCCGTGATCAGCGAGCGGGATACGACGGCGGAAGCCAAGGCGGCGGGCGGACACCCGGGCCTCGAAGGCGCGGACCTGGTGGACGCGAAGGGCGGCGGCGTGCTGGTGCGCGCGGTTGCCGAGGGCAGCCCGGCCGCCCAGCGCGGGCTGCGCACCAACGACGTGATCGTCGGTGTCGGCCGCACACCGGTGGCCACTGTCGCCGAATTCCAGCGCGCCACGGAGGGCGCGAGCGCTTTCGTGGTGACGTTGCGGCGCGGCGCAGCGACGCTGGTGATCCCGATTCGCTGACGCAGCGATGGCCGCGTCAGTCTGCGTGCTCGGTGGCACCGGGTTCATCGGGCGCGAGATCGTCGCGCAACTGGCCAGCCGCGGTCATGCCATCAAGGTCCTGACCCGCGACCGGACGGGTCACCGCGACCTGCTGGTGCTGCCGTCGGTGCGGCTCGTGCACGCCGACGTGCACGACCCGGCAACCCTGCAACGCGAGTTCGCCGGCTGCGAGGTCGTGACCAACCTGGTCGGCATCCTGAACGAACGCCGCCCAGGCCACGGCAACCGCGAGTTTCGCCGCGTGCACACGGAGTTGCCGGTGAAAGTCGTGCAGGCCTGCAAGGCAGCGGGTGTGCGCCGCTACCTGCACATGAGCGGCCTCAAGGCGGATTCCCGGCGCGGCCCGAGCCACTATCTGCAGACCAAGGGGGCAGCCGAGGACTACATCCGCCGCGAATGCGCGGCCGGGCGGCCGGAGTTCGTCATCTTCCAGCCATCCGTGGTGTTCGGCCCGCGCGACGAGTTCATCAACAAGTTCGCGTCGATCCTGCGGATCGTGCCGGGCGTCCTGCCGCTCGCCTGCGCGGACGCGAAGTTCGCGCCCGTCTACGTGGGCGACGTCGCCGACGCGTTCGTGCGCTGCGTCGACCGCCGCGACGCCGCCGGGCGCACCTATCAGCTGTACGGCCCGGAGGTCGTCACGCTCGGCGACATCGTGCGCATGACGGCTCGAGCACTCGGCCTGCGCCGCTGGGTCCTTCCGCTGCCCCGCAGCATCGCGCGACTGCAGGCGGCGATGATGGATTTCGTGCCGGGCAAACCGTTCTCGACGGACAACTACCTCTCGGCGACGCTCGATTCCGTCGGCGATCGCGATGGACTCGGCGAACTCGGCATCGTGCGCACGCCGATGCGCGGCATGTTACCGAAGTACCTGCGGCGCTGAGCGGAGCCCACCCGGCCTGGGGCCGGCCCTCACCCCGACTGCGTCGACCCTCTCCCGCACTTGCGCGGGAGAGGGTGCTACTTACCTCACCCGCCTCACGGGAGAGGTCGGCCGCAGGCCGGGTGAGGGTCTGCTATTTTCCGCACACTCTCGCGTGCCGCTGCGCCGGATCGAGCTGCGCGAGTTCCGCCGCACGCGCGTAGAAAGCCGGCAGCGATCCCGCGGCCCGCAATTCAAGCTGCAGCCCGGGCACGCAGTCGCGGTACGTCGCGACCGATGCCAGGTCCGCATTGCTCAGCAAACGCGCGAACCATGCGTCGTACCCCGGGTAGCCACTCCAGCGTTGCTTCAACTGCTCGTACGCGAACTTCAGCCCGCCGAATTCGCGTTGCTTGTCGATGCGCATCGCCTGGGGCTCGAGACCGGACGCGTATAGGCGGGACAGGCGGTCCCGGGCATCGCGCAGCAGCGCGGCGAAGTCGGCCTCGCGCGAACCGGCGAGCCGGTAGGCCCCCAGGTCCGCGCCCCTGCCTTGCGACTCGAACCAGCGTCGCACACCCTCGTCCGCGACGACGCTGGCAAACGCCTCGTTGAATTCGCTGTCGCCAGGCACGTACAGGCGCTCGTGCGCGAGCTCGTGGAAGATCGTGCCGACAAAGCGTGACTCGCGCCAGCCGAGCATGGTGTTGAACAGCGGATCGGCCAGGCGACCGAGGGTCGAGTACGTCGCCACGCCGCCCACGGTCACGTCGTCGCCCTTGGTGGAGAGTTTGAGCGCCAGCGACCGCGCGCGAGATTCCTGGAAGTAGCCGCGATAGGCGACGCATCCGGCGACCGGGAAGCACCAATGGCGCGGCTCGACCGAGAACTCCGGCGTGGCCACGACATTCCACACCGCGTAGGGCCGTTGCAGGTCGGCGTACCTGCGGAAACTCTTGCCGTCCGGCAGCTCGAGCTCATGAACTGCAAAGTCCCTCGCCTGCTGCGCAAGGGTGAGCCGGTCCCGCGTCACGGCCGGCGTGGCCGGGTCCGCCAGGACCGCGGTGATCGGCCGGCTTTTCGACATGACGCCCCACTGGCCCGTCGCGGCCTGCATCACGTAGCAGCCGCACAGCAGGAAGGTGGCGCCCAGGAGCGCCAGCATAGCCACCGGTCGCCGTATTGGTCGCAGCATTTCGGACACAGGCAAGAGACCCTCACCCGACCGCGATCGCGGTCGACCTCTCCCGCAAGCGGGAGAGGTGCAACCGCAAGCGGGAGAGGTGAGCAAGGCCGGTTTTCGCTACGATTCGCGCCATGGACATCTACCTCGTCGGCGGAGCGGTCCGGGACCAGTTGCTCGGCCGCCCGTATACCGAGCATGACTATGTCGTCGTCGGCGCCACGCCGGACGACCTCGTCGCGCTGGGCTATCGCCCCGTCGGCAAGGACTTCCCGGTGTTCCTGCACCCTCAGACCGGCGAACAGTACGCGCTGGCACGCACCGAACGGAAGACCGGGCCCGGCTACTACGGTTTCGCCACGCGCTTTTCACCGGATGTCACGCTGGAGGAAGACCTCGCGCGCCGCGACCTGACGATCAACGCGATGGCGCGGCGGGACGACGGCACGCTCGTCGATCCATACGGCGGCCAGCGTGACCTCGCCGAGCGTTTGCTGCGGCACGTGTCGCCGGCGTTCGTCGAGGATCCGCTGCGCGTCCTGCGCGTTGCGCGCTTCGCCGCGCGCCTGGCTCCCCTCGGCTTCACGGTGGCGCCCGAAACCCTCGAGCTGATGCGCAGCATTGTCGCGTCCGGCGAAATGCCGGCGCTGGTGCCCGAGCGGGTCTGGGTGGAAACCGAGCGAGCGCTCGGTGAGGACCGGCCAGCGACCTATTTCGAAGTGCTGCGGTCCTGTGGAGCACTGCAGAGCCTTTTCCCCGAAGTGAACGCGCTGTTCGGCATTCCGCAGCCGCCGACATGGCATCCCGAGATCGACACGGGCGTGCACACCATGCAAGTGCTCGAAGTCGCCGCCAGCCTGTCGCCCGAGACGACGGTGCGTTTCGCGGCTCTGGTGCATGACGTGGGCAAGGGGCTGACCCCGCGCGGCGATTGGCCCAAGCACATCGGCCACGAGGAATCGGGAGCGCGACTGATCGAGAGGTTCGCCGGGCGGCTGCGGGTGCCGAACGAGCATCGCGAACTCGCCGTGCTCGTGGCCCGCCATCATGCCCGCGTCCACCGGGTTGCCGAGCAACGTCCCGAGACCGTGCTCGATCTGCTCGAGATCACCGATGCGTTTCGCCGCGGCGAGCGCTTCGAGCGTTTCCTGCTCGCGTGCGAAGCGGATGCGCGCGGGCGTGGCCCGGACCTGCGAGCGGCGCCCTATCCCCAGGCCTCTGTGTTTAGAAGTGCGCTTGCCGCGGCGAGCGCCGTGCGACTGCCGCCCGAGGTGCTCGCCCAGGAAAAGGGAGTGGTCATCGCGCAACGCATTCGCGCCGCGCGCATCGACGCCATCCGCACCCTGATCCGGCCGCTCGCCTAGAGCGTGTGGCGCAAGTCGCGAGTCGCGAAGCCCGCGAGCGGAACGTCGCAAGCGCGCGCAAACGCGATCGCCTTGAATCGCTCGCCCATTTCGCCTGGCAGGGTCAACACCATCACCTGGCGCGACAGGTTCAAGCGCTGCACGGTCTCCAGGTCGCCGACGTTCATCAGGTACTCGCCGATGCCGCAGCCGATCAGGAAATGCGCCTGCGTCGTGTACCCGGCAAGTTCGAGTCCCGCCGCGAGGCCGGCCTCCGCCACTGACGTGAAATCGACCCACGCCGTGATGTCCTGCAGGCCGAGGTGCAGCAACGGGTCGTCATGAAAGCGGTGCCTGAAATGGCACAGCAGCGTGCCGGTGACTCTTTCGGCCGCGTAATACTCCCGGCGCGGCAGGCCATAATCGATGAACAGCAGGACGCCCCGCGCGAGCACGTCCGCCAGCGAGGCGAGCCAGGGGCCGAGTCCCGGGTCGAGTTCGGATGTGTAGCCGTCGGGAAGCGCGCAACCGGTCTCGGCCTCGATCGCCCGGACGCGATCGCGCAGCGCAGGCGCGGCGCGCACCTCCGACGCCTCGAGTCGCCCGAAGTGGCACGTGACCCCCAGCGCATTGACTTCGCCGCCGCGAACGACGAAGCGCTCCACCGGCAACGCATCGAGCACTTCGTTGGCCACGATCACGCCGTCGAACCGCGCCGGCAGTCGATCGAGCCAATCGACACGCTCCAGCAGGTGCGGAACGGCCTGCTCCAGGGTCGCGCGCTGCCGTTCACGCAGGTCCGCGCTCACATCCAGGATCCGGTAGCGCCCAGGCAGGCGTCCCTGGCGCTCGAGTTCGGCCAGGATGCCAGCGGCCATCACCCCGGAGCCGGCGCCCAGTTCGAGCACGTCGCCGCCGCCCAACGCCTTGAGCACCTGCGCGCACTGCGTCGCCACGCAACGGCTGAAGACGGGCGCGACCTCCGGGGCCGTGACGAAGTCGCCGGAGGCCCCGAACTTGCGGGCACCGGCGCTGTAATAACCGAGACCCGGCTCGTACAGCGCCATCGCCATGAAGCGCGAGAAACTGATCCAGCCGCCGTCCGCGACGATGACCTCGCGGATGCGCTCGGCGAACCGCTCGCTGTGCGCGGCCTCAGCCTCCGTCAGCGCCGGCAAGTCGAGGGCGACGCTCACGCGGCGAATCCCGCGGCCGCGACACCGCGCAGGGCGTCCGGTATCGTGCGCACAGGAGCCCGCCCCGGTGCGCGGGCGTCAACCGAGACGACATGCCTGCCGAACCTGTCCTTGCCGGTCGCTGCGTGCTGATCACCGGAGGCGCCAAGCGCCTCGGCGCCGCCACGGCGCGCCGGATGCACGGCGCCGGCGCGTCGATCGTCGTTCATTACCGCCACTCCGCCGCAGAGGCGCGCGCGCTGGTCGCCGAACTCGAGGCCGTCCGTCCCGGCTCCGCGCACGCGGTGTGCGCAGACCTGCTCGACATCGCCGCACTGCCCGGACTCGTGGCGGCTGCCGTGCAGCGTTTCGGACGGCTCGACGTGCTGGTGAACAACGCCTCGACGTTCTACCCGACGCCGGTCGGCAGCATCACGCCGGCCCAGTTCGAGGACCTGATCGGTACCAACCTGCGCGCGCCGTTGTTCTTGTCGCAAGCCGCGGCGCCGGCACTGCGGGAAACCGGCGGCCTGATCATCAATATGGTGGACATCCACGCGAAGCGCCCGCTCAAGTCGCACCCGGTGTATTCGTCCGCGAAGGCCGGGCTCGTCATGCTCACCCGCTCGCTCGCACGTGAACTCGGCCCCGAGATCCGCGTGAACGGCATCGCGCCCGGCCCGGTCATGTGGCCGGAGCACCCGATGGACGAGACGCTCAAGGGCGAGATCGTCGGCAAGACCGCGCTCAAGCGCACGGGTTCGCCCGACGACATCGCGCGCACCGCGCTGTTCTTCGCGGCGGATGCGCCGTACGTGACCGGCCAGATCATCGCGGTGGACGGCGGCCGCGACATCTGAGTCCCTGCAGCGGGGGTTCATCGGTTCCGTTCCCGCGGGTTTGCCCAGCCGAGTGCGACCGGCTGCAGCGCATGCGCCTCGCGATCGAAGCCCTGCCACAATTCTTCCATCGTGCGACCGAGCGTCGGGTGACGCAGACCCGGCGCCAGCTCGGCCATCGGCCCGAGCATGTAAGGCCGCCGGACCAGGTCGGGCCGCGGCAGCGTGAGTCCCGGTTCGTCGCACACCATCGCGTCGAACAGCAGGATGTCGAGATCCATCGCGCGCGGCGCCCATTTCGGCGCATTGCGCTCCCGGCCGCAGGCTGCCTCCGCCTCGTGCAGCACGGCGAGCACGTCGCGCACCGCTCGGGGCGTGTCGAACCCGAGCACCAGGTTCACGAAGTCGTCGCCCTCGAATCCGACCGCCCGGTTGCGATACGCGCGCGATAGCTCGAGCGGCGCGAAGTGCGCAGCGATCGAGTCGAGCGCCCGCCGCAGGTTGGCGATCGGCTCGACGTTGCTGCCCGCAGCGACGTAGACGCCGGTCACCGCTACGAGCCGCTGCCGGCGGCAAAATCCTCGCGGCGCCGCTCGATGAGGATGCCGACGTCGCGCGAGCCGCGGATCGCCCCCTGCTTGTTCAGGCGCACGCGCACCCAAGGCACGTCGAACTCGGTGACGATCAGCTGCGCGATGCGCTCGGCCAGTGTCTCGACCAGGTGGAACTGCGATTCGCCGACGAACTGCAGCAGGCGTTTCGACACGCGCTTGTAGTCGAGCGTGTCCTCGATCGCGTCCGTCGCCGCGGCCTTGCGGATGTCGGTGGCCATCTCGAGGTCGATCACGATCTTCTGCTTGACCTGGCGCTCCCAGTCCCAGATGCCGATGATGCAATCGGTCGTGATGCCGGTGAGGAAGATGATGTCCATGAAGAAGCGGATAGGGAATAGGGAATAGGGACTAGGGACTAGCGGATAGTGGAAGAGGAAGAGGACGGAGGAGACAGATCAGACATCGACCAGCGGGCGCGAGCGCGGATGGCGAGGTCGTCGTGCTGGCCTTTGGCAAGCCGGAGCTGTCCGAGCAGGGCGATCATGGCGGCGTTGTCCGTGCAGAACTCCGGGCGAGGGTAAACGACTCGCACCCCGTCGCGCTCGCCCATCGCGAGCATCCGGGCTCGCAGGCGCCGGTTGGCCCCCACGCCGCCCGCGACGATCAGCGACCGGACGCCCGTCGCCTCGAGCGCGCGGCGGCACTTGATGACCAGCGTGTCGACGACCGCCTCCTCGAAGCCGCGTGCGGCGTCAGCCCGGCCCTGGTCGTCCAGCGCGCCGTGCTTGCGCAGCGCCACCACCACGGCGGTCTTCAGGCCACTGAAACTGAAATCGAGACCCGGACGCTCGGTGAGGGGCCGCGGAAAGCGGAACACGTCGGGCCTGCCGCGCTCGGCCAATGCGGCCAGCTGGGGTCCGCCGGGATAGCCCAGGCCGAGCAGCTTGGCGGTCTTGTCGAACGCCTCGCCCGCCGC
>Ga0315287_10006314_pt1 | contig 11769 bp, 10 predicted proteins | sample YL17G11_0_MG_FD_205037 | JGI IMG/M metagenome (GOLD analysis project Ga0315287, IMG submission 205037) | Sediment microbial communities from Yellowstone Lake, YNP, Wyoming, USA - YL17G11_0 | ecosystem: Environmental > Aquatic > Freshwater > Lake > Sediment | place: USA: Wyoming | collected...
ATTCCACCATTGGTTCAAAGTCCCAGACGGGGGTCACGGCGAACGGGAATGCCAGGCTGAGACTGGAGGGGGTCACCGTCTCCGTCGCCAACGCGTCCAAGAGCATCCACTACTCCCTCGAGGACTGGACGTTCTCCGGGATCCTCGCCCCGTACCACGAGTTCAGCGGCGTCAGCGTTTCCCAGAACGCGAGCCTCACCGCTGAGGGACTGGTGGCGGGCTATGTCAGCTCCTCCTCGAAGAGCCTGTGCAGCCTGAGGGACTCGGAGATAGGCGTCCTCTCCCCCGTGAGGCAGGGGGTGACCCTCCTCAACGGGACCAGCGTCAACCTCCTCCAGCTCCTAGGCGCCGGAAGCGGGCCCATCACGGGTTCTCACGAGGGGTACCACCGTGCCTGGAACTCCTCCCAGCTTGGAGATGTCACCCTCCCCGACGTGAGGCTCGTAGACTCCACCGTCCGCCACATCTGGCTCACCGCCGTCGGGAACGCCACCTTCAAGGACGCCACCCTCACTGTAGCCGTCCTCAACGGAGGCAGGTACAGGGTCGAGGGAGGAGACATCTGGCTCCTGGCGCTCCTCAACGGCGAGGGCGTATCGGAGGTCACCGGGACGACCTCGGAGTACCTCGCGGTCTTCTCGTTCGGCTCACCTGACCAGGACTCGGTGGTGCTCAGCGGGGTGACCGCCCAGAACACGAAGTTCTACTCCCCGTTGGGGAGGAGCATGGACATCCACGCCTCGGACAGCTACCTCGGCGGGTGTATAGTGAACTGGGGCGGGCCACCAGGGTCCAGCTACACGTTCAACGGCTGCGACTTCAAGAACATGACAATATTGGCGAGTGATGGCCTCGAACTCGGTTTCGGTGGCTCAACCATCTCCGATGGGCTCAACATCCGCTCGGGCGAGGCGCCGACCTCCTTCTCCGTCTCCGGTGACCTGACACTGGGATCCACGCTCGACTTCGAGACGAACCTATCCGGCTCAATCCGAGTGAACCGCGAGTTCTCCTTCGAGGTCAGGCGGGGTGAGGCGCCCGTGGAGGGGGCGAGCCTCGACCTCAGGCGCGCCGACCAGACTATCTGGGCGGGGGTAACCGACTCCACCGGAAGAGCCCGCGTAGTCCTCAGCTTCGCCGAGCCGGGCTGGCCCGAGACGGGGAACCTCACCTCGACCCTCCGCCTCTTCACCGTCGTCGGCGGAGACCGGATCATAACACCCGTCGGGTTCCTAAGCGACACGCCTGTGCGTGTGCAGTTCCCACAATACAGCGACCAGGAGAGGAACTTTATAGCTGGGGCCAGCCTCGCGGCGCTCCTCGTCTTCCTCGCCTACGTCGCCCGGAGGATACGGGTCGCCTAGGGCGCCCCCTTTTTATTGCGTGGGCCGCCCTATCCATAGCGACCGAAGATGGAGTCCGAGAGATTCGACCGCGTTAAGGCGGTCATGGAGAGGAAGGTCCCCGACCGCATCCCCTGGGCGCTCTGGGGCCACTTCCCCGCCTGCAAGTGGCTCAACGGCTACAGCTGGGAGAAGACCACCCGCGACGGCGAGGAGTCCGCGAAGGCCCACATGGCCCTCCTCAGGGAGCTCGACTACGCGATGGACCTGCTCAAGGTAACGCCCTACTACCGCTTCATGGCGATCCAGTGGGGGAGCAAGTTCGAGTTCATAAACAACGAGGAGGAGGCCGCCACCAAGGAGGTCGTCGTCAAGAAGACGAAGGACTGGGAGAAGCTCTGGGTCCTCGACCCCAAGAAGGAACTGCGCGAGTTCGTCAGGTGCAACGAGATACTGGCGCGTGACCTGCGCAGGGTACCCTTCATCTACACCATCCCCAGCCCCATCATCCAGGCGATGAACGGCGTCTCCACCCCCGACCAGGTCCTCAAGGACATGAAGGAGAACCCCGACGCCCTAAAACAGGGGCTTGAGACGATCACGCAGACGACCATCGACTTCGCCAAGGCGTGCGTCGACGCGGGCGCCCCCGGCATCTTCCTCGGCATCGGTGGCGGCGGCCGCATCTGGAAGGCACTCGACAAGAAGCAGCTCGAGACCTACGCACTCGGATACGACAAGAAGGTCCTCGACGCCGTCAAGTGCCCCATCAAGCTCATGCACATCTGCAGCACCCCCGAGGGTGACCCGCAGAAGCTCTTCGAGGAGGGCTGGTTCAAGAAATACCCGGTGAACGCCCTAAACTGGGCGAGCCACTCCTGGACGCCCGTCAAGAAGGGCAAGGAGCTCTACGGTGACAAGTTCTGCATCTGCGGCGGGCTAGACCACGAGGCGGTCCTCAGGAAGGGGACGCCGAAGCAGGTCGAGGACGCGACAAAGAAGGCCATCGATGACTGCGCCGAGGGCGGCGGCTTCATGCTCGGCCCCGGCTGCACCGTCTACCAGGACATGCCCATCGCCAACTACAACGCCGTCGGCAGGGCCGTCTGGAAGTACGGCGCCTACAAGAAGTAGGCTCCGCCCCATTTTCTACAACTATTCCCCTCTAGCTGAATTGTCTCAAAGACCAGAGGAGATTTGAGACAGTCTCGTTAAAGGACACGCTTTTAAGCCCTCGGCCTAATCAGCTACACAGAGCGATTATTCTGAAGGGAGCAGGGTGGCGGACGACCTCAAGCTGAAGGGCCCGGTCAGGGAGATCGGTATTATAAGGGACAACGACAGGCACGACTCCTTCAACATCACCATCGGGATCACCGTGAAGACCGAGGGGAAGGTCACCTATGAGGAGGCCGAGCGCCTCTCCACCAAGTTCCGCCGCGAGTACCTGGGCAAGGACGTCGAATTCGTCTCGGTCAGCATCCCCTGTCCCGTCTGCGGCAAGATCATGAACAGCGAGTCCGGCCTGAAGAAGCACGTCGCGATGAACCACCCGGGGAAGGTGGAGTTAGTCAATCCCCCGAAGGTGGCGGCGAAGGTGGAGAAGCCGGAGAAGAAGACACGGGGGAAGAAGACGGAGAAGCCAGTCCAGGCAAAGAAGGCAGGGAAGCGCAAAGGCAAAGCGAAGCCGGTGAAGACGGAGAGGGCGGGGAAGACCACCAACGCGAGGAAGCCGAAGGCGGTGAAGGCCAAGACAGAGCCAAAGGCGAGGAAGACCCGTACGACGCCGAAGGTGGACGCCCCGGAGCCGGTGAGGAGTAGGGTCAAGGCGGAGCCGCCGAAGCCCGCGCCGATGCTCAGGGCGCCCGCGAAGCGTGCCCCCGTGAAGGCGACGCCAAAGGCGAAGCAGCTGACACTCGCCTAGAAGATGTGGAGCCCCGGACGGGATTTGGACCCGTGACCTACAGCTTACAAGGCTGCCGCTCTGACCACTGAGCTACCAGGGCACACCACCAGAAAACACTCGAAGCCCACATAAATGTTTCACCCCTGCGGCCTCGATAAGACACTTATTCCGGCGCATCCCCATGATTCGGGATACCCATGACCGTGAAGATCACGCGCACAGAGGGCGATCAGTTCAAGGCCGAGTCCGACGGCTACCAGGTCCTGAGCGGCAGGCTGAACGAGCAGACTCCGCCGATAGGCATGTCCCCCGGGAAGTTGATGGTGGCGAGCCTAGGGCTCTGCAGCGCCTTCCACGCCACGTGGTACATGAAGAGACACAGCATCGAGGCGTCCCGCCTCGAGATCGAGGTCGACGAGACGAACGATAAGGAGCCGAGCAGGGCCGCCGGGTTCAACATTACTATAAAGGTGGGGGCGAAGCTCGACCAGAGGCAGACCGAGGGACTGCTCGCCGAGGTCAAGCGCTGCTACGTGGGGAACACGATGCGTGGGATGCCCCGGTTCAGCTACGAGATAAGGACCACATCTTAGATGACTATAGCTTCGCGCCGATGTCCCGCGCCCTCTTCATGAGGGCCTTCCGGGTCTCCACGGGCTTCTCGCCGGTGTTCTCGGCGGCTATGCCTCGGATGTTCTTCATGCCGTAGCTCTTCTCCATCTCCTTCAGCCAGTCTAGGACGCCGTCGTAGATGTGGGGGTCATCCCAGCCGTAGGTGATGACGTTCACCGCCTTCGCCCCCTTAGGCCACTTCGCCTTGTTCTCCTCGCTGTAGTAGCCGCTGTACCAGTAGAGGCGCTGTATGAAGGCGTGTGTGCGGGAGTCGACGGTGCTAAACCAGATGGGTGCGCCGAGGACGAGCGCCCCCATAGACTCTATGTGGGGCTTCATCTCCTCGAAGTCGTCCCGGGGGAACGTCGTCACCCCGTCCTTGTCCCCGAGGTGACCGAGCTTCGTGTCGACGAGCTTGAAGAGGGCGGTCTCGTGCCCGGCCTCCCTCGCCCCCGCGAGGACCTCCTCCACGAGCCTCACCGTGTTGCCGTTTCTCTTGGCCCCACCAACGATGCCTAGAACCTTCAACCCTACACCGGTTGTTCACCGGCTCGAAACCGTATTAAACTATGCCGGGGTGCGCCGTTCTCAGAAGGCGTTAATTGAGAGTCTATGCAAATAGTATTGGAACCTAGGCAGTGGTTGTATGGATAAGGGTAAGTTCGCTACGAAGGCCGTCCACGCTGGTCAGCACCCCGACCCCGTCACGGGGGCCGTCTCGGTCCCCATCTACGCGTCCTCAACATTCGTCTTCCAGAGCGCCGAGCAGGGCGCCGCGCGGTTCGCGGGGAAGGAACCCGGCTACATCTACAGCAGGCTCGGGAACCCCACCGTGAGGGCGCTTGAGGAGAGCATCGCGGCGCTCGAGGGGGGCGAGGACGCGAGGGCGACAGCCTCCGGCATGGCCGCCATCTCTACGGCCGCCATGGCGGTGGTGAAGAAGGGTGACCACATACTGGCCGGGGACGCCCTCTACGGTGGGACCCACAAGGTCTTCACGGACATCCTCAAGGGCTACGGGGTCGAGTGCAGCCTCGTCGACACCAGCGACCTCAAGGCGGTTGAGAAGGCGATCAAGCCCAACACCAAGCTCCTCTACATCGAGACCCCGTCCAACCCGATGATGAAGCTCACCGACATGAAGGCGGTCTCCAAGATAGCGAAGGCACACGGCATAACGACGATCGCGGACAACACATTCATGAGCCCGTACCTCCAGCGCCCCATCGAGCACGGCGTCGACGTAGTCGTCCACAGCATCACTAAGAGCCTGAGCGGTCACAGCGACGTACTCGGCGGAGCCATTGTGGGCACGAAGGCGTTCCTCAAGGCGATGGACCCGATGTACAAGAACATGGGCGCCAACCTCGGCCCGTTTGAGGCGTGGCTCACCCTGCGCGGGATAAAGACGCTACACGTCAGGATGGAGCGCCAGACCGAGAGCGCCGGGAAGATCGCGGAGTGGCTGGAGGACCACCCCAAGGTGGAGTGGGTCAAGTACCCCGGCCTCAAGAGCCATCCCCAGCACGCCCTCGCCAAGAGGCAGATGGACGGCTTCGGCAGCATGATGAGCTTCGAGCTAAAGGGAGGCGTCGAGGCCGGGCGCAGGGTGATGAACAACGTCAAGCTCTGCAGCCTCGCCGTGAGCCTCGGCGCGGTGGAGACGCTCATCAGCCACCCCTCCTCGATGACCCACGCCATCGTCCCGAGGGAGGACCGCCTCAAGGCCGGAATAACCGACGGCCTCGTCCGCCTCAGCGTCGGCATCGAGGGCGTCGACGACATAATCGAGGACCTCGACCAGGCCCTCGCCAAGGCATAGACTACTAAGCGTATCCCCGGGGCTGGAAAGGTTCATACGGTCCCGCCTCTTTTTCAACAACCCATGAGCGCCAAGATAGAGAGGATAGAGGGGACAAAGTTCAAGGCCAACGTAGACGGCTTCGAGATAGTGACCGGTAGGGCGAGCGACGATTCTCCCCCGGAGGGGATGGCGGCCGGCGCGGTCCTGTTCGCCGCCATAGGCCTCTGCACGGGGACGAGGCTCGTCGAGCAGATGAAGAACCGCGGCTGGGAGGTCGGCGCCATCCGTGTCAACGTCAAGCCGAAGGTGAGCAAGGACATGAACCGCGCCACCGAGATCGCGATGGAGGTGGAGCTGGAGGCGGACCTCACCGAGGAGCAGAGGCAGGAGATGCTCAGGGAGGCGGGGCGCTGCTTCGTCAGCAACACCATCAAGAACCCGCCCGAGATCAGGGTCGAGCTAAGACTCGTCTAGGCCGCTAACTTGGCCTGCTCCTCGGCCTCGGGGAGGCGGCCCAGCGCCTTGAGGAGCTGGGCGTAGTTCTCATGCGCCTTCTTGTGGTCCGGCTTCAACTCTATCACCTTCCTGTAGTGTTCCTCTGCCTCTGGGAGTCTGTGGAGCTTGAAGAGGACGTTGGCGTACCAGAAGTGGCCGTCGGGGAAGGCGGGGTAGAGTCCCAGGGTCCTCCTGAAGTAGCCCTCGGAGTCGGCGAACTTGCCCTGGTTGAGGAGGTTGAGCGCCGTGTTGTACTGTGGGGTGACCCAGGAGGGCTTGAGGTCCGCCGCCCTCCGCAGGTGCTCCTCGGCCTCCTGCACCCTCCTCCTCTCCCAGAGGAAGACTCCGTAGTCGTTGTGTGCCTCCGGGGGGTCGCCCCTCATCTCCAGCGCCTTCCTGTATAGCGTCTCGGCCTCCTCCGGGTTCGCCTGCTTGACGGCGTTCGCCTTCTTCAGCGTCTCCATGGGGTCGTTGAGGCGGTACCTGAGCTTGTCGTACCGTGCCTTGACCTCGGGCCACTCCGGGTGGATCTCCAGCGTCTTCCTGTAGCGTTCCTCGGCCTCCTTGAATTTGCCCGCGCCTTCGAGGATTATGGCGTAGTTGAGGTGGATGTTGGCGTCCCCGGGCTTGAGTTCGAGGGCGTGTGCGACGTACTTCATGGCATCGTCGTGGCGCCCCCTCTTCCAGAGTATGACGCCGTAGAGGGAGTAGGCGTCGCCGCTCGTGTCGTCGAGGAGTATGGCCCTCCGCACGCTCTCCTCGGCGTGTTCGAGGTCACCCTTCTGCTGGAGGACCACGGCGAGGAGGAGCCTGTAGCCCGCGACGTCCGGGTCGCCGGCTATCACCCTGCGTAGGAACGCCTCGGCGTCGTCTAGGCGCCCGCTCCTGATGAGGTACTGGGCGCTCATGCTCGTGAGGGGGGCGTCTCCGGGGCACGCGGCGAGGCCCGCCCTGAGGCACCTCTCCGCCTCCTCCCTCTTCCCCACCCTCTCCAGTATCTCGCAGAGCAGGACGTAGGCGGCGCCGACGCTCTGGTCGGCGAAGACGGCCTTCCTGGCGTAGAACTCGGCCTCCTGGTAGTCTCCTATGTCCTTGGCTGAGGATGCCCGTGCTATGAACTGCCAGACCGGCTCTATGCCCAGCGCGTCGCTCATGTGGGTCCCCCTATTCTGTGTTGGGCTCCGTTTAATGGGTTTCTAGAAGGATGGAGGCCCGAGCGGGATTCGGACCCGCGACCTACAACTTACGAGGCTGCCGCTCTGACCGCTGAGCTACCGGGCCGCTCCACCATACGGGTGAAGCGCCTGTTTTTAAGAAAATCGGTATCCTAGGTGGAGGCGACGACGCCGTTGTTGATCAGGTCATCGATCTGGGCGTCGCTGAGGCCGAGTATCCCGCTCAGGATCTCCTTGCTGTGCTGGCCGAGGGTGGGGGCCGCCGTCTTCCTCTCCGTCGGGGTGAGGCTGAACTTTATCGGGTTGTTCGCCGTCCTCACCTTCCCCGCTCTGGGGTGGTCGAGGTCTATGAACATGCCACGCGCGGCGAGGTGGGGGTCCCGGACCGTCTCGTCGAGTTGATAGATGGGGGCGGCGGGGAGGTCGGCGGCGACGAGTTCCTGCACCACCTCGTCCCTGTTCTTGGAGGCGACGTACTTCTCGCAGTCCTCCTTCGTAGGCTCCTCTATGTTGAGGAACTTCTTCATGTTCTCGATGGCTGAGGGGCTGAAGGCGCCGACTCGGACCCAGCCACCGTCCTTGGCCTTGAATATGCCGCCTATGCCGCCGGTCGGGTACTTCTTCCTCATCTCCCACATGGGCATGCCGCTGAGGAAGTAGCCCGTTATCCCCGGGTTGAGGGCGACCATGCAGTCGAGCTGGGCGACGTCTATCATCTGGCCGAGGCCGGTCTTGTCGCGGTAGCGGAGGGCGGCTATGATGGCCATGGCGGCGAGGCTACCCGGGGCCATGTCGCCGTAGGCCATCGCCATCTCAATCGGTGGCCCCATCGGGTCGACGCCGTCCCCCGTCATGCGGGTGTGGCCGCTCATCGCCTCGGCGAACATAGCGTAGCAGTTCCTGTTCTTGTAGGGGCCGTACTGGCCGAAGCCGCTGAGGGCGGCGTATACGATGCCGGGGTTTAGCTTCTTCAGCTCCTCGTAGCCTAGGCCCAGCTTCTCCATGGTGCCGACGCTCATGTTCTGGACGACGACGTCGCTCTTCTTTATCAGCTCCTTGAGGAGGTGCATCCCCTCGGGGCTCTTCAGGTTGAGGGTGAGGTCCTTCTTGTTCTGGTTTAGGTGGTGGAAGGTGTAGGGTGCCCCACCGTAGAGCATGCCCTCGCTTATCCTGTCTATCGCCCCCCAGGGGGGCTCGATCCTTATGACCTCGGCTCCCATGTCGGCCATCATCATGGTGGCCCAGGGTCCGAACCAGACGTGGGTCATGTCGACGACTCGTATGTCTTCGAGGGGTTTGCGCATCAAGTCATTCACCGGGTGGTTCTATATCCATCCGGATGGGCGTATAAGATATTTTTCAGGAAGCTTCCACCGCATCCTCATAGTGGATGCCTTTAATGGACGTGGTTCTCCTTCGGCTCATGATCTTCGGCAGGCGCGTAAACGCGAGGAGAATAAAGAGGGCTAAGAAGACGTCCTCTAGGTAACTGATCGGGAAGAAGATGATGCTTTGGAGGATAAAGTTGCCCTCATTCTGCATGTGAGATAGGGATGTGATGAAAAATTCGACGACGAAGAGTAACCCGGTGCCCACGATTATCCTCCACCTCCCACCAGGTCCACCTAGGGTTATAGCAACGAGTGGTAAGAAGAGCCAGGGCCAGTTGTGGAAGGACGATTCGACGACGAAGAGGTAGTAGAAGCCCCACAATGCCCCCGCGAGGGCCATTATCCCCGATGTGTAGAAGACCACGTCACCGCGGATTCGTACGACGTCCTTACCAACGCTTGCTGCGGTGATGGGGTTATCCCCCGCGGCTGCGACCCGCCTCCCCCACGACGACGCCTCCAGCCTCTCAAGAAGGAAGTAAACCCCGATCACTATGGCGAGTAGGATCACTATCCACGCCGCGTGCTGCATCCCCGGCATAAAGGCGAGCAGATCAGGCACAGACACCCCCATTGTGCCACCGGCGGCCCAGATCGTGTTTCTGCCGAGAACGCAGCCGACGTCAGTGAGGCCGAGGGTGACCATCAGGATCAGGACAGGGGTAAGCCTCAGGGTCACCCTGGCGAGGAGCCAGCCGCTGAGGCCCCCCAATACCATGGATGCGGCGAATGTGAAGAGGATCAAACCGACGCAGAGCGCAGGGTTACCCGCGAGGAACTCGTTCACGAGCCGCACGTTCTCAACGTTGTTGTACACCCAACCCTGGTCGTCGGCGTAGTTGAGTAATTGCACGCCCGCCGAGGCGGCGACGGCGAATATCAGCCTCATCGAGACGGCGCTCACCGTGAAGGCTCCTACCAGCACGGGTATCCTGTTGACGAACGCGGGGACTCCGGCGTGGTTGAGGAGGTGGTCAAAGGCGAGGGCGACTATGAGTATCATGCCGCCGAAGATGACATAGTATTCGAGGTAGTCGAAGCCGAGAGCCGTGTTATCCCCTTGCTGAGTATTACACTCAGTGGAGATTTAATCATTAAGACCAATCGCTGGGTAGATGCTTATAATCGCCTGATCTGATTCATAGGCATGGCCACCATCGCCGAGGTCGGGGAGCGGGAACTCATCAACAGGATAATGAGGCACCTCACGCTCATGCCGGGGATGCCCGTGCCTAACTGGGACGACGTCAACGCCATCAGCCTCGGCGACGGTCGAGCCGTCATCCTGAAGACGGATATGCTCGTCTGGAAGACCGACATCCCCAAGGGGATGACGCCCTTCCAGGCGGGGCGCAAGGCCGTTGTGATGAACTTCAGCGACCTCGGCTCGAAGGGGGTGCAGCCCCTCGCCTTCCTCGCCGCGCTCGGCGCACCCAGCACGACACCCGTCGACTGGGTCGAGGAGATAGCGAAGGGCTTCGAGGCAGGCGCCAGGGAGTACGGCGGCTACATGGTTGGCGGCGACACGAACGAGGCCTGCGACATAATCATCTCGGGGATGGCCTACGGCCTAGCCGAGGAGAGGCGACTCGTCCTAAGGGGCACCTCCAAGCCGGGGGACATGCTCGCGACGACCGGCGGCTTCGGCAACACGACCGCCGCCTTCAAGATACTCCTCGACGGAGTGGATGCACCCAAGGCCCTCAGGGACAGGCTCGTCGAGTCCATCTACATGCCCCGGGCAAGGGTCCCCGCTGGTGTAGCCCTCGCCGCCTCGGGCGCCGCGACGAGCAGCATGGACTCGAGCGACGGCCTCGCGGTCAGCCTCCACGACCTCCAGAGGAGCAGCGGGAACGGCTTCAGGCTCACAAACGCCGCCCTCACGAGGGACGCCGAGGCCTTCGCCGAGCTGTACGGCCTCGACAGGGCCGCCCTCGCCCTATACGGCGGAGAAGAGTACGAGTTGGTCTTCACGGTCAAGCCAGACATGGTGGAAGAGGCGAGGAAGGCGCTGCGCTCCGCGGGGGCAGACCTCATAGAACTCGGCATCGTCACAAAGGATCGGAAGATAGTAATCGTCGAGGGCGGCGCCGAGAAGCCCATCGGGAAGGGCGGCTGGGAGCACTTCCGCGGCCTAAAGTAGGAGCAGGAGCGGCACTATGAGCAGCGCCGTCATGTTAGTCAGCTTCATGAAGATGTTTAGGCTCGGCCCCGCCACGTCCTTGAGGGGGTCGCCGACTGTGTCGCCGGTGACCGCGGCGGCGTGGGTCGGGGTCCCCTTCATCCAGAACTCCTTCTCTATGTGCTTCTTCGCGTTGTCCCAGATGCCCCCGCCGAATGTGAAGAATGGGCTGAGCAGGGCGGAGGTGCAGAGGCCGCCGAGGAGCATGGCGCCGAGGGCGAATTTTCCGAGGAGGAGGCCGACGACTATGGGGGCGGCGAGGGCTAGGAGCCCGGGGGCGACCATCTGCCTGAGGGCCTCTTTCGTAGCAATGTCGATGCATGTGGCGTAGTCGGGCTTCTCCGTCCCCTCCATTATGCCGGGACGCTCCCTGAACTGCCTGCGGACCTCCTCGACTATCTTGTAGGCTGACTCGGCTGTTGCGCCGATGGCCATGCTGCTGAAGAGGAAGGGGAAGACGCCGCCGACTAGTAGGCCGACTATGATGATGGGGCTCGTCAACCCGAGGGTGACCTTGTCCATCCCCACCATCTGGCTGTAGGTGGCGAAGATGACGAGGGTGGAGACTGTGCCGCTGGCGGTGGCGAAGGCCTTCGTGAACGCCTTGGTGGTGTTGCCCATGGCGTCCAGCTCCTCTAGGGCCTCCATGTTCGTGGTGCTCCCGCTCATCTCGGCGATGCCCTGTGCGTTGTCGCTGATGGGGCCGAAGGCGTCGCTCGACATCACCATCCCTATGGCGAGGTCGGTGCCAATGTTCGCGCCCACCAGGCCGTAGAGGCTTCCCCCGGTTATCCAGTAGCTGAAGAGGATGATGACGAGGATGAAGACGTAGGGGAGGAAGGTGCTCTGCAGGGCGTAGCT
>Ga0315287_10006316_pt1 | contig 11767 bp, 7 predicted proteins | sample YL17G11_0_MG_FD_205037 | JGI IMG/M metagenome (GOLD analysis project Ga0315287, IMG submission 205037) | Sediment microbial communities from Yellowstone Lake, YNP, Wyoming, USA - YL17G11_0 | ecosystem: Environmental > Aquatic > Freshwater > Lake > Sediment | place: USA: Wyoming | collected...
ATGGGTGTGGCCGAGTCCCGTTTCGGCGCCGCGACGATGCTCGAGCTCCTCGCCGGTGACGGGCCGACGGCCGACCTGCGCCTCGTGCGCTCCCGCCCCATGCCGTTCCCGCCGGAGCCGCTCCGCTACGCCGCCATCGAAGGGACCCGGCGCGCTTACGCCCGCGCCGACGCGACGGGCGAGCGTGGCCCCTGGCTGTGGTTGCTCGGCCGCTTCGGCCTCGGCTTCGACTCCTGAGCCGTGGGTGACGGACGTCGCTCCGCGAAGCACGCCGAACGCGGTGCTGCCTCCGGCCTTCTACGCCCGCCTCGTGCTCGAGGTCGCCCGCGACCTTGTCGGCTGCTCGTTCCTGGTCGACGACGGCGACGGGCCGACTCCGGACAAACCGGACATGCGCTTCTCCTCGCCACCCGACCCGCGGACGGCCAGTCACGAGATGATGATTGCAGTGCCAGACTGCCGGGCAGCGCATGAGGAACTACTCGCTCGTGGCACGCAGTTCCTCAATCCTCCGGTGGAGTACGAAGGGGAGATCCGTTCCTTCTTCCGCGACCCGGACGGTCATCTCCCTGAGCTCAGTGAGGCTCGACACCCGGCGGATATATGACGCCGGTAGGACACGCTCGGGTCTGACAAGAGCGGACGTCAGCCGAGCTCGTCAGCAGGCCAGCACCGGCTACAGCCGTCCCTCCTCGTGTCACCGAGCCCCAGCTCGTCCCATCAAAACGCACGCATTTGGGTTGCAGAAAGGCTGCAGAACGAGGCTCCAGCGGAGGGGGAGAATCGCGATTTCGCTGCAAAGCAGTGGTAGCGCATACCGGATTCGAACCCGCGTTACCGCCGTGAGAGGGGGCCCCGGGGGTCTTCCCGATAGAGACCAGAGAAGGGCTTCTGGTCACAGAGAGTCACAAGAACTGTGACCATTTGCAGCGACAACCGGCAGCCCGCTTGCCAACGCTTCCCACCGAAGACTATCGCGGACCGGGGATTTGGGTTGCAGAATGATTGCAGAGGGTTGCCAGCCACATGATTGCCGGGCATGCAGCTGGAGGCCGCCGAGAAAGGCGACGCCGGACTGCGGGCAGCACTGGCAGGAGAGGAACGGTGCGCCCGAAAGGAGACCCGACCGCTACCGAAAGGGGACCGTGATGACCTATTCGATCGTCGCGCGTGACCCGGGAACCGGCGAGCTTGGGGTCGCCGTCCAGTCGCACGCCTTCTCCGTAGGACCGATCGTGCCGTGGGCACGTGCCGGTGTCGGTGCCGTCGCTACCCAGTCCATCGTCGACCCCGGCTACGGACCCAAGGGCCTGGAGCTACTGGCGAGCGGGCGCTCGGCAGAGCAGGCGCTGGCAGAGCTGGTCGCCGCCGATGAGGGCGCGGCGGTGCGCCAGGTCGCCATGGTTGACGCTCATGGCGTCGCCGCTGCGCACACGGGAGCGCGCTGCATCCCTGCCGCCGGCCATGTGCGTGGCGACGGCTTCAGTTGCCAGGCCAACATGATGCTCAACGACACCGTCTGGGAGGCGATGGCGGCCGCCTATCGCGAAGCAGACGGCGATCTGGCGGCGCGCCTCATGGCCGCGCTACACGCCGCGGAGTCTGAGGGCGGGGACATCCGCGGACGCGAGTCGAGCGCCCTGCTGGTGGTCGCAGTGGCGGACTCGGGCAGGCCGTGGATGTACGCCGACGTCCTCGTCGACCTGCGCGTCGAGGACAATCCTGAGCCACTGGCGGAGCTCGAACGTCTGCTGAACCTGCAGCGCGCCTTCTCCCATGCCGAGGAGGCCGACCGACGTCAGGAGGCCGGCGACATGTCCGGATTCTGGGAGGAGCTCGCAGCTGCCGAGCACTACGCGCCGGGCAACGTCGAACTTCAGTTCTGGAAGGGGGTCACGTTCGCCGAACAAGGGTGCGAAAGTGAAGCGCGAGCGACCCTGGTGGAGGTCTACAGCCACGACCCGGACTGGGCCGAACTGCTGCGCCGTCTGCCGGCGGTGGACGCGGCGCTCGCAGAGGCCGTGCGTGCCGATGCCGGGCTCATGGCCCGCCTCACGGCTTTGCCGGACTGACCACGCCCACCTAGGCCGAGAACGTAGCCGGGAGCATGCCCCGCGCAGCACCGTAGTCGTTCTCCTCGACGGGCGGTGTACCGGTCATCTGGCAGGCGTCATAGGAGGTTCCTTGGATCGCCCGCAGGGCAGCAAGCACGGCTGGCACTCGCGCGGGCACGATCTCCGGGCGACGACCCGGAGGCTGGTCACCTAGGGCGGGGGCGACAGCCCGTTGCCGGGCGGGGTAATCGAGGCAGACCGTCTGGTCGCAGAACTCGAGCGCTACCACGAGCTGCGCCGAGCCGATCGACGCGGGGATGCGGTCGGGCTGAGGCGGTCGGCGGGGACGGCCGTGGAGGCCGCCCCCGCCCGCTTCGCTAACGGACCGTCAAGTAGTTGACGGCCGGCCTACGACTGAAGTTACGCGCGCCGTCCTCGACCGTGACAACGAAGAAGTACTTCTTCTTGGCAAGCTTGCAGTGGAAGCGGTACGACTGGACGACGTTCTTCTTGAAGAGCTTCACCGGGCGCAGGGTCAGCTTGCGGATGCCGGACAGCGTGTAGATCTTGATGGTGGTGGAGCCGAGTGACGCGCACGGCCGGCGGTCGACTATCTTGAACTTGAGTGTGGCGTAGTCATGGTAGCGGCAGGAGGCGGCGTAGGGAGCCCCGGCGACAGGTAGTCTCGTGTCTATCGACACGGCGTGCTTCTGGGTGACCTCCTTGTTGCCGGCTCCGTCGACCGAGTAGACGTTGATCGTGTGGACTCCGTCGTTGGAGTGGTCGGCGAGGGCTCGCGTCTCGATCGTCGTGCCCAGCTCCCACGGCTGGAAGCCGGCGTCATTCAGGTCGACGAGCGTCTCCTGGAGCAGGGAGCCGCCCTGGTCACTCGCGTCGATCGTCACCCAGGATGTCTCGTTGCACCAGTGGTCGAGATGGCGCTTGTCGGCCGGGGTCAGGGTCGTGACGGGGACCTGCGTGTCGATTCCGACGAGCAGCTCGTGTGCCGCCTCCTCGTTGCCGTAGGCGTCGACCGAGTAAGTCCAGATTCGGTGCAGACCGTCGTTCGTGTGGTCGCCGGGCGCGGGGACCACCACGCTCGTTCCCTGTTGCCAAGCGTCGTCGTCGACCCGGAAGTAGGTGGCCGTCACCGCCTTGTTGTCGGTCGCGATGAAGTCGACTGCGACCGGCACGGGGTTCCAGAGCTGTCCGGGCGTGGCGACCGTCGCCGTCACCGGCGCGCGCATGTCCGCGTAGCCGGTGTGGTCGCTGCGCAGGAGCTGGCCGGATGCCCCGACGATCAGACCGTGCTCGCCGAAGATACTCATGCCCCAGAAGGGGATGTCATAGCTCGTGTCCGTCGACTGCCTCACCCAGCTGTCGCCCCCGTTATCGCTGGCGTACACGCTCGACCTGTCCGCCGCCCAGAGACGCAGTGGGTCCGTGGCCGAGATGCACATCGGACTGGCCGCGAGCCCGTCGAGGAGGTCCCACGTGACGCCGCCGTCGGCCGTCCCGTAGAGCGAACCCCCGATCTCCCCCTCGATACACCAGCCATGCATGGCGTCGACGAACTCGACCGCGCCCACGACGGCGGGGGCGTCACCTCCCTGCTTGACCCAGGTGGCGCCGCCGTCGTCGGTGGCCCAGAGACCCTCGTACGCGGACGGCATCCAGCCGTGGTCCTCGTCGACGAAGCAGATCTGGGTTCGACCGTGGTTGAGGGCCTCCGACAGCGGGGGACCGTCCAGGGGGACCCAGGTCGCCCCGCCATCATCGGTCGCCACGAGCTTCGAGCCTCCCTCGACACAAGCCCAGCCGTGCATGGCGTCGACGAACGAAACGGAGTTGAGGAGACCCGTGGTGTTCGACGTCTGCGGCAACCAGGTCTGGCCCCCGTCGGTGCTGGCGAGGATCGTGCCGTTCGCGCCGACCGCCCAGGCGTGCGAGGCGTCCGGGAAGGCCACGCCGAAGAGCCTCTCCGCGACGGCGTGCGGAGTCCAGGTAGCGCCGCCGTCGCCGGACAGGAGGATGGATCCGCCGCCGGCGCCCCCGTCGAAGACCGCGACGGCGTGGTCGGCATCGCCGAATGCTACGTCCCAGAGGAAGCCAGTGGGATCGAGTGTCTGACTGGTCCAGGTGGGGGAGACGTCCGCCCGGCTCGTCGCCACGACCAGCCCCGCTATGCAGGTGACGACCGCCAGGCACAGGAGTGTCGCCAGCACCGACTTGCGCTTCATGGCCCCTCCGATCGCCGACCCCTTGACTCCCGAGAGACCGCCCCGCAAAGCGCCGAGTCCAGCCCACGGGCCGGTCTCACCAGCGGCTCCCCGCCGGATGATGGTGGCCGCGTGCTGCCTCCGACGGATCAGAACCTCCCGAGTGACATGCGTGGTCTGTCAGGAGTCCCCTATGAGGTGCCTATACGCCGACGATGCAATTCGTGCAAGCGTTTGGCGTCGTCAACGGGAAGCACGCCGCGGCAAGCGCTCCACGATGGCCGCCGTGGCCATCGCCCGCGAGCTTGTCGGCTGGTGCTGGAGCCTTGCCGTCATGGAGGACTGAAGGCCGCCCCCGGACGCCGCGGGGACCCCGTCGGGCGGGCGCGAGGAGCATGCGCGAGTGAGCTATGAGCAGCCTCCCGGCCACGCTCGACTCAAGACGAGCGTCGCTCCCGACGCAGAGACGGTCATGCGGATAGCCAAACCCGCGCATATCAGACTGACCGCGCGTCGCCATCACGCCCGGCGCGCGCCCAACGGCGTCCATCACATCGACCACCCGGAGCCCCTTCAGCGAGGAGGACTGCTGACGACTCCTTGACAAACGCCGCTCCATATCAGCTCAGGGAGGTCGTCGTCGGGTCTGATCTCACCTCGTCCACGTCTGGCCCGCGTCGGTGGTGTGCATCAGGAAGCCCTTCTGCCCCGGCGCCCAGCCTGCCTTGCCAACGACCCATCCCTCGTCGCTGCTGACGAAGTCCACGGAGTTGAACGTGGCTCTTGTCCCGGACGCCTGCGTCACCCACGTCGTGCCGCCGTCCTGGGTGCGCAGGATGACGCCCTTGATGCCGACGGCGTAGCCGGTGTCGGCGTCGACGAAGCACACGGCCCGGAGCGCCGTCCGCACGCCGCTGACCTGCGCGATCCAGGTCATGCCGCCGTCGGTGGTCTTGGCGATCTTGCCTCGGCTGCCGACGGCGTAGCCCGTCAGGTCGCTGGGGAAGTCGATAGCGAAGTAGACGGGACGCAGGGACTTGCCCGGCAGCCGGTGTCTGGCCCAGGTGAGGCCGCCGTCGGTCGTCGCCCAGACACCGCCCCGCCGATTGTCCTTGAGAACGTAGGAGACCGACTCCGTCGGGCAGGCGACATCGATGCAGCCTCCCGCGGCGGCGATCTTCTTCTGCGCCGCCCAGGTGGCGCCTCCGTCGGTCGTCTTGGCGATAGCCCCAGCGGTGGCCTTGGCGCCCTCACATGCCGCCGCCCAGCCGACGCTGGCGCCGGCGAAGCTCATGGCCGAGAAGTAGTAGCCCTCCATGCCCGTGATGGTGGCGGCCTGCCACGGGTCACCGCCCGTCGTGGTGTACATGACCGTGTCGATGCCCGTGGACCATACGCCTGTGGTCGCCGTGGCGAACGCGGCAGGGCCGACGATGCGGTCAGGGCTCCGCTTGCCGAGCTGGGAAGTGCCCACGACGCTCCAGGTGGCGCCACCGTCCGTGGTGCTCGAGATGAGCGTCTGCCTCGTTGCGGGATCGAAGCCGGTCACCCAGCCGTGGTCGGCGTCGACGAAGCTCACCGTCCCGTAGTTGTAGGTTCCCCCGCATGCCGCGAGAAGGGCGAGCAGCGCGATGCCGAAGACGGTCACCGCTAGTGTCTTGTGTCGCATGGGTGTCCCTCCTTGGAGCCCCCGTCAGGGGTGGATCAATGTAGCTGTGCGGATCCTTGCATCGCCCACCTCCAACGTCCCGGGTCCGCGAAGGCTCCCCGCCGGCCCGTGGTGACCGAATGGGCGCCGGCGGATCGACGCCTCCCCTACTGCTCGAGTGTGGAGCCGCGACGTACAGCTGTCATCACCGCAATCGGGTGAATCTTCGTCCGCCGAGGCGTGAAGAGGAGGGACCGCGCTGGTCCCGGGGAGCACCAGCGAGTCGGCCCGCGTGCCAACCAGGACCGAGCATTTGGGTTGCAGACAGGCTGCAGAACGAGGCTCTAGCGGAGGGGGAGAATCGCGATTTCGCTGCAAAGGAGTGGTAGCGCATACGGGATTCGGACCCGTGTTACCGCCGTGAGAGGGCGCCCCGGGGGTCTTCCCCATAGAGACCAGAGAAGGGCTTCTGGTCACAGAGAGTCACAAGAAATGTGACTATTTGCAGCGAAAACCGGCAGCCCGCTTGCCAACGCTTCCCAACGAAGCCAATCGCGGACCGGCGATTTGGGTTGCAGAATGCTTGCAGACGGTGCGCCAGTCACGTGATGCCGGGCATGCAGGAGGAGGCCGCAGAGAAGATTGACGCGGGGCTCCGGGCTACGCTGGCCGGCTGATGACCGACGGAATCGACAGAACCGACTGCCCAGCGTTCGAGCGCCTAGTACTCGCCTACCACGAGAGTGCGCACGCCATCGTCGACCACGCGGTGTGGCCGCCGAACCCGGTGGTCCGGGTCACCATCACCCCCAGCGACGAGCATGACGGCGTGGTCGAGCTGGGTGAGCGGAGTGAGGCCTGGCGCTTCGGCCTCGACGACGACGTTGCAGAGGCGTTTCTCGCCGAGGCGGACACGATACAGAGTCTCGCTGGCAACGCGGCCGCCGGGGTGTTCCTGGGGGTCAAGAAACAGCTGCCGCTTCCACCAGTATGGAGCACCGACCACGAGAACGCGGGCTTATCTGCCCTCTGCACATGGGACGGCGTCGACGGCGTGCGGCTACAACCCTGCGACTACCTTGGAAGGACACGCCAGGTCCTGGAACGTTCGGATGTGCAGCTCGGCATCGCCCGCGTCGCGTCGGCCCTTCTCCAACAGCGCAGTTTGAGCGGTGCTCAGGTCGAGGACATCGTGCGCGAGTGCGGCGTCACGTGTGAGAGGTCGGAGCTGCCGAACGGGTGGCCGGAACCCGACGACGAATTTGACGACGAGGCCTACTCGTGCTCGCGGTGGTGAGGGCGAACTCGACTTTGCCGAGACCCGTGGCTAGACCGTCAAGGTCGCCGGGAAGGTGCGACAATTCATCGTTGTACACCGCGTGCTTCCATGGAGAGTTCTGTCGGTTCTGGCGATTCCGGCAGGCGACCAATCAGTGCGTCTTCGCCAGCCACTCGTCCGTCTCCGTCAGCGCCGGCTTCGCCCCGAGCCGCTCGAAGATCTCGCGCGCCTGATCCAGCGGGTGCGCTGCCTCCTGCACTCTACCGAGCGCCATCAGGCAGCGCCCCTGCCCGAGCAGGGCTTGAGCATTCTCATAGGGAACGCCGAGGTCGTGCCAGCGCCGAGCCGCCTCGGCGAAGCGCGGAGCTGCGGAATCATGTTTCCGGCGACCCTCGGATAGCAGAGCATCGCAGGTCGCCTTCGACGCCACTTCCTGCGGTGAAGTCCCTCGAATGTGACCGACCATCGTTTCGGCCAAGTCGAGACTACCCAATGCCAGGCAGGCACGCAGTACAATGTTCGCTTGCCAGCTTCGGACGAGTACGGTGAAACCCCAGTCAGAAAGCTCGCGCAGCAGTTCAGTCGCGAGAAGATCCTCGCCGGCTGCTAGGTTCACCACGGCAACGGCGACGAGAGAGAACGACAGGTTGTCCAGCCGTCCGCCGGCACGCCCCTGTTCCAACAGCCACTGGACCTGCTCTCTGGCATCTTCAGGCTGGCCCCTCAGTGACAGAATGAGGGCCTCCGTCACTCGTAGCATATGCAGGTCGTATCGGGCCTCGCTCTCCAACAACTCTCCCTCGAGTGACCGGATGTCCTCCAGAGCCTCGTCCCACTCGCCTGCAAAGAACTGCGTGTAGACGATGAGGGCGCGGAAGGCGTTGGCAAAGGATTGGTCACCTCGCTGCGAAACGGACTCCAAGCCGTCGCGCAGGGTCTGAAGTCGCAGCCCGACGTGGGCGGCCAGGGTGTTGAGGGTCGTCGCCCTGTTGTATTCGATCTCCGAAAGCTCAGAACCCAGACCCTGCTCGCGAGCAGCCGCGATGGCCCGGTCCACGTCCTCCGCGCCTGTCTCGTCCCCAAGCTCCAGCCGGGCAATTCCGCGCCAGTGGAGGGCGAGCGCGGGATCAGCGAGACCAAGCTCGCGAGACATTGCCTCGACACGATCGACTGCGGCTATGACCTCCCCGGACGTCTGCTCTCCGTCGATCCAGTCCGCCCCTACCTTCCAGGAGAGCACGGTCACGAGTTCCCGGCAACTACCCTCACCGCTCAGAAGATCCACTGCCTCGCCCAACTCCTCGCCCCACCTAGCTACGCCCTCTCCAAGGGTGTCCACCGCCAGCCCCTTCTCGCACGTCGCCACCGCAGCTTCCCGGAGATTGCCCCTTTCCCTTAGGCCGGCGATCGCCCTGTCCCATACCTCCAGCGACTCCCGAGGCCGACCAAGACCGAACAAGACCCTTGCCCAGACCAGAAGGAGATGGGGTCGATCGTCGCGCGTGGGGCCGGCGAGAGCCAGGGCACAAGAGATGTGCCGCTCGGCTACGCCGACATTCATCACGAGGGCACGATTGGCAGCCACCGATAGATAGTGGATGGCCGGATCCAGGAGGGAGCTTGCGAACTCGGCCTCGCCCGCGACGGCCGCCAGGTCGAGCGCCGTTGCGTAGTGATGAGCCAGGATCTCAGCCACCTCGTCGCGACGATCGGCCATCTTCGCCTCGACCCATAGGGCGACCGCGACATGCTTCTTCGCCCTCTCTCCGCGAGGAAGCTGGGCGTAGGCGACTTCGCGGGCGAGCGCATGGACGAAGCTGAACTCCTGCTCCCCCTGCATGGTGGACTCGTGGAGCCGGCGCAAGAGTTGACGTTGGAGCAGGCCAGCCAGTGAGCGCTCCAGTTCCTCCAGCGGGCAGTGACTCAGCGCTTGAAGAGCTCCGCGCCAGAACACGTCGCCGACCACCGAAGCGTCGGCGAGAAGCCGCTTCTCGGTTGGTGGTAGCGCGTCGAGACGAGCCGCGATGACGGCCTGAACCGAATCTGGCAACGACGTATCGAGCGAGGTGTCTGACAGAAGGCGGGCGGACTGCTCCGCGAAGAATGGATTGCCCTCGCACCGCTCGATCACCCGGCCTACCGCGGCAGCGCGGCGATCCGGTTCACCGAATAGACTGGCCACGAGCCGGGCCGTCTCTGAGGGCGAGAGTGGTGCAAGATTGAGGCGGTTCACGGGGGCGCCGCCCAAGAACCCTGGCCTGCGCTCGAAGAGCTCGGGTCGAGCCGTCCCGACAATCAGGAGCGGCACGGCCGCCATCTGTGCAGCCATGAACTCCAGGTAGTCCAGCAGCGCCTCGTCGGCCCAGTGCAGATCCTCAACCACGAGAAGAGTCGGTTCACGATCGGCGAGTCCCTCCAGGAAACGCATCCAGGCGGTGAAGTTCTCCTCACGAGATGCCTCTGGGGCGGGGAGACCGAGCAGCGCACGTATGCGTTGCCGAAACCACCCGCGATCCGGTTCTGGCAGGATCGCCTCGAGCTTTGCCTCGACGACCTCCATCCTGTCATTGTCGCGGATGCCGGCGTGACCCCTGACCATCTCGGCCAAGGCGCCGCACGTGATCTTCTCGCCGAATGGAGGGCAGTAGCCCTGCCGCCAGGTGACCATCTCTGGACTGTTGTCGACGATGGCTGAGAGTTCACGCAATAGACGGCTCTTGCCTATGCCCGGCTCACCAACGACGAGCGCCATCTGCGGAAGAGACTGACCGATCACCTTCTCAAACAAGGCAGTGAGATAGGTGAGCTCCACCTCGCGGCCGACCAACGGCGTGAGGTCTGCCCTTGCCTCGATGCCGCGTCGCGCCAGTCTGCCCGTCGCCAGCCACGCGGCCACGGGCTCTCTCTTGCCCCTGGCAGCCACCGGCGGCAGTTCCTCGCAGACGATCACACGCTCGATAAGGTCGTGGGTGAGCCGACCGACCACGACCCCGCCGGGTGGGGCGGCGGCTTCAAGACGGGCGGCGACGTTCACGGCGTCGCCGGTGAGGAAGCCGAGCCCCGAGGCGGGGTCGACGTCGAGACGTACGAGCGCTTCGCCGGTGTTCACGCCGCAGCGGGCCCGGAGCGGCGAGCCGTCGGGACGGGTCATGCCCTCGAGCGCTTCGAGGATGCGCAGGCCCGCCCGGACGGCGCGTTCGGGATCGTCCTCGTGCACGGCCGGCACGCCGAAGACGCCGACCACGGCGTCGCCGATGAACTTCTCGACAGTGCCGCCGTGGGACTCGATGACCTTGGTGGCACGGGCGAAGTACTCGCCGAGGAGGCGGTCGACGTCCTCCGGATCGGCGGCCTCGCTCAAGGCCGTGAACGAGACGAGATCGCAGAAGAGGGTGGTGACGACCTTGCGCTCCTCCAAAATGGGGGGTGGAGCGGCAAGGGACGTGGCGCAGGCCATGCAGAACCGGGCCTGTTCCGGATTCTCTGCCCCGCATGACGGACATGCCGGCACGGAACTCCCCTCGAATCACCGCTGCACAGCCCACGACTCGCTGACGTCATTCTAGTGGTGGGCGGCGATAAGGACGAGGGTTGCCGTGGAAATCGCTGGTGGGCGCACGTGGATTCGAACCACGGACCTCTACGGAAGGCAAGGAAATGCTGGGAGCAGCCCGGACTCTGATGACGCGGGCCCGGGCCGCAAGAGTGGCGCGGCATCTCTCGCGTGCTGTCGCCGACTCATGTCACGGCTCAAGACCCCCCGGCACCAGGACGCGCACCTTCATCTGCGTCGGCAGAGCGGGGAACGATGGGCTGTGGCACGTCCCCGTCCACACCGTGCCGACGAGGTCGCCCGAGACGCCCTTGCCGGAGAACCTGTAGAACATCTCCCCGGTGATCCACGACATCGAGCCCGTGAACCAGCCTTCCGTGTCCCCGTAGGGGCCAACGGTCTCGTACGAGCCGCCGAACCTGGAGTCCGTCGGTACGCCGCCGGCGGTGTGTATCACCCACGAGCTGTGGGTGAAGACGTCGGCGTTGCCCCACGGGTGCGTCGCGCCTGAGTCCCGCAGGTGGTTCGCCATGGTCATCTTCAGCACGCTGCCCGACGGCACCATGGCCGAGAAGTCGAGGGCCACGGGTGTCTCTTGGGCGGTATAGGTGATGAACGTGGCTCCCGCCTGAGCCGCCGGTGATGCGACCGCCAGCGTGGTCAGCAGCGCGAGGCACAGCGCGGCGGCCAGGACGACCTTGCGTTTCATGAGATTCCCTCCAATGCGACCCCGTCCGGGATCGTCTAGCGAAACGGTGCGGTTCCCTCCATCGGCTGCCTCTTCCTCCCGTGGCCGGGTCCCACCAGTGGCTCCCCGCCGGTGAGTGGTGGATACAGCGCGCCGCCGGCGCTTCGGCGCCTCCGTAGAGCATCAGTGTGGAGGCGCCGAGGTGCGTTGTCTTCACCCGAATCAGGTGAACCCTCAGGTGCCGGTCGCGGGGATGTCTCTGAGCGGCGATGTCACGGCGGATGCCGAGGCGCACCTCTACGTGCCAACCGCACCCGGGCATTTGG
>Ga0315287_10006319_pt1 | contig 11765 bp, 7 predicted proteins | sample YL17G11_0_MG_FD_205037 | JGI IMG/M metagenome (GOLD analysis project Ga0315287, IMG submission 205037) | Sediment microbial communities from Yellowstone Lake, YNP, Wyoming, USA - YL17G11_0 | ecosystem: Environmental > Aquatic > Freshwater > Lake > Sediment | place: USA: Wyoming | collected...
ATCGCACGGCGTCGTTCGCAGAAAACGACAGAATCGCCACACACTCGCAAGGTCATAGCCACTGGCGAAATGCAGCACGTCGATGTCGACGGAGCGCGGCAGCAGCGGTGCCAGATCCAAGTCGCCATCGGCCAGCACACACACACTGATCTCGTAGTGATTCGCATCGATCGCGTTGATCAGATCGCGGACGCTCATCGTGATACCGCCGAATTGACTGGTCCAGATGACATGCAGAATACGGATGCGTTCGTGCTCCACCACACCCTCTCTGCACAGGCGGCCCGATCGAACACCCGCGCCAGCCATCGGCTGCGTGGCCATCAATGGCGGGGCGCCGTACCCTTCTGCCCATTCACGACGGCAAGTCCCGCCACGATGGTCACGCACAAGACAATCGGCAACGACGGTTCGAGAGGAACAGAGTTCGCGAGCATGTCTACGGCCACAAGCACGATCAGCGCAGCCCCAACGGCATAGCAGTCAGCCCGGGACCGCCAGTACCCGGTCACCAGTCTCCACAGCGCCGTCAGCCCCGTGCCGCAATATACCGCAAGACCCAGCACTCCGACACTGAGCACAATCTCGAGGTACTGCGAATGGGCCGAACCGAACACCCAGCCTGCACGCTGTGTGAGCGCCGTGAGCCGCTGAGGCGTCCAAAAGCCGCCATAGCCAAAACCCAATAGTGGCTGCTCATAGACGTAGTAAAGGAGCCCCTGCCAGAGCTCCGTGCGTCCTGAGAGTGTCATGATCGTCGACACGTCCTCCTGTCTGCCCAGCCGCAGCAGTTCCCAGAGAGGCGCCGCGGTACCCCTGTCCGCAAAGAGCAGTGGAACAGCGGCGATTGCGCCCGCGGTTGAGGCAATCAGCAGCCAGTACCGAGCACGGGCGGACGTGAGGGCGAAGTAAAACGTGAGGCTGACAAGAACCGACACCAGGGAATCGCGGGACTTCGTTAAGAGCAGGAACGCGAAGCCGATCCCCGCCCCGAAGGCGTACGCCATGGCGTGCTGTCGCGCGCGTCGTGCGAGGCAGACTCCCGCCAGCGTGAGGCATGCGCAGTAGACGCCCTGCAAGTTCGCGTGCATGATGCCTGCGAATCGGTAAGCGGGGTCAAGAGGCGCAAACGTCCCGAGCGCGAGTTCAGCGCCGCAACTCACACCGACAGCCAGAGCCGAGCCCCAGAACGCGAGTGACGCGACGTGGTCGAGCCCCACATGTTGAGCGATGGCGACGCAGCACACGGCGAACGTCAGAAGGGCTGCCGCCCTCTTCGCCGACAGAAGAGGATCGTCCGCCCATCCGATGCTCGCGGCCACGATGAACAGAAAGAGCAGGGCGAAGGCGGCAAGGCGGCCATCGAGGTGCAGCATGGATCTGTGCACCGCGATCCAGACCGCAGCCCAGATGCCCATCAGCAGGAGAGATACCTGGCGAGCCAGGGTCCCTTCTCTGATTGCGCGGATATGCGAGTCGACCGTGATGTCCGGACCGATGGTGTAGAACAGATCCAGGGGCTGGGCGAAGTAGCACCACGCCATCACGCCCGCCACGAACAGCCAGAGCGGCATTCCGCGGGTCCCGCGCATCGCACCGTGGTCCGACGCGTCACGACACCCCGTGGCCGTCGAGAGGCTCAATGGTGACTCCCGTCGGCAGCATACAATGGCGCGAGCGACGCACGTCCGCTCGCGCCGCCGCCCAATTCGCTATCGCGCCAGCCGGCGCTGACTACAAACGACTGTGTCAATCGTGCCAGCCTCCCGCTGTACACCGTGGCGTCCGGAAAGGTGCATGGCGGCGCCACGGGCCCGCAAGCGTGAGCTACATCGCTCCAGATTGTCGAATGACGGCCGACACGGTACTGGCGAGAATCTGAGCGTCGAGCGTCAGCGACCAGGTGTCGATGTACTCCATGTCCAGCGCCATCCACCGTGCGAAGGACGTGTCGCTCCGGCCGTTCACCTGCCAGAGGCAAGTGATGCCGGGCCTGACGCTGAATCGACGGCGGTGCCAGTCCTCGTTGAAACCCGCGTAGTCTCTGACCGGTAGCGGCCGGGGTCCTACGAGACTCATGTCGCCCCTGAGGACGTTGAGGAGTTGCGGCAGTTCGTCGAGGCTCGTCTTTCGCAGCCACCTTCCAAGCGGCGTGACGCGGGGGTCGTTCCTGATCTTGAACACCGGGCCGTCAACCTCGTTCAACTGCTCCAGTTCGGCATGCCTGGCCTCCGCGCCGGCGATCATGGTCCGGAACTTGTACAGACGGAACGTGTGTTTGTTCAGCCCGAGTCGTTCCTGAGTAAAGTGCCCCGGCCCTGCCGACGTCAGCTTGATGGCAAGGAAGATGACGCCGGCGAGAGGGGCGAGGAGCAGGAGGGCGAACGCGGAAACACACACATCGAGCGCTCGCTTCACGCCAGTCGCGATGCCATACATGGCGCCGGAGGAAACGGTGACGACGGGATAGTCGGCAAACTGGTCGACCTCCGAGTGACCCAGCCGGTTGTTGAAGATACTCGAGAGGAACCTGACGATGATCCCCTGCTCTTCGCACACGGCGACAATGCGGGCCGCCTGGACGTACAGAGATCTGACTGGCAGCGCCACGACAACCTCGTCCACGACGTGCGTCCTGAGGAATGCCGGAAAGCCGTCGAAATCACACACGCGCCCGCAGCGTGCAAGGTAGTCATCCTCGGGGCTCTCTCTCCGCTCGTCCACGAACCCCACGATCTGGTACCCGAGGTCAGGCCTGGCGTCGAGCTGTCGCGCAAAGGCGAATGTTCGCGCGTTCGTACCGACAATCAGGAGGTTCCTCAGGTTGCGGCCCTTGAGCCTGACCGAATGGAGGACGTACCTCAGCCCCAGGCGGGTTCCCACCATGAGACCGGAGCTGGCAAGCCAGAATGTCGCCAGGAAAGCCAGTGTCGCGATTTGGATGTGGAAGAGCACGGACGCAACCAGGACGATGATGGTCCCGACCGAGGTTGCCTTGACGATGTCCACGATCTCGCTTCGGCGGGATGACAGACGCCTGGATCGGTAGCTGCCGAAGGAGCAGAAACTGAGATGCCACAGCCCGACGAGGCCGGTGAAGATGAACAGGTTGTGAACCTCCACGCGCATGTGGATGAATTCGGAGAACGAAATGGTCTTCCCGACCTGGTAGTACGCCACCACGCCCGCCAGGCCAAAGGCGCCCAGCATGGTCGACAGGTCGAGGAACTTGAGCGCGTTGAGCAGGTACCTGCGTCGGGCGAACATGGGTTTCGTCCCTTCGGACCTTGACGGGTCTTAACGCCGCGCCCGTCTGGACTACAGGCGTTTGTAAATGAACTGCGGGATGTGGCACTGCCGCTTGTTGAGCACGACGCCGAGCACGCGGCCGCCGCTTCGTTCGATGCTCTGCTTCACGCGCTCGGCTACGGGCCACCGCGTGTCCTCGGCTGCGAGGACGAGAACGACCCCGTCGACCTGACTGGACACGGCGAGCCCCTGAGGCGACGTCGTCGCCGGCGGCGCGTCAACCAGGACCAGGTCGTACGCCGCCCGGAGCCGTGCCCAGGCCGCCGCTGGCCCCGGGGAATCCGTCGTGCGGGACGCGGCGAGGAGTTCCTGCGGAAGCGGTTCGATGTTGAGCGTCGCGCCCCCGGCCATGGGGGGCGTGGCGTCGGCCAGCGCGCCATCCGGTCCGATGCCAGGACGACCCTCGGCGCGTCCGTGCCGGTCCATCTCCAGCAGGAGGACACGCTGGCCGAACCGCGTCGCGGAGACCCGGGCGAACTCATAAGCCACCGTGGACGTGCCTTCGCCTTCGCGTGACCCTATGAACTCGATCGTCCGGTGGGCGTGATCCGGGAGCAGGGCATCGAGGCGCTGGCGGAGACCGACCATCTCCTCTTCCATACTCACCCGGGAGAACATGGCGGGGGTGGGCTCCCCGGCGTGATCGGCAACAGGCCCGGGTGCGGCCGCCTCGTTCCGAACGTCCCCCGCCCGGGCGTCCGCCTGTGCGTTTTCCAGTGCCTCGAAAATCTTGCTCATGGTTCCTGCTGCCCATGTGATGCGGGCCTGGGCGTTCTTGCCTGCAGGTCCGAAACATCGGGGAAGCGAATCTCCGTTCCGGCTAGGATCCAGTTCACGTTCGCAATCCCCGGGTTACGCTCGACGACCCGCTGAAAGACCTCGTCGACGGGGAACCCGTAGACGTCCAGGGCCAGCCGTAACAGCGTGTCTCCTTTTCTGACCACCCTCGTGGCGACCAGGGGCTGTTCGGCCGGCGGCAGAGCGGCTGCGTACACGACCGGCCCGCCGGCCTCGGCGCCGCGGCCATCGTCGCCGGGAGGCGGGAGCGGCGGAAGCTCTCGTGACACCCCAGTTGCCGGCCTAGCCGACGCAGGAGAGGGGATCGGGAGCCTCACCTCGGTGTGCGAGCCGGGCCGCAGGAACTCCCGGTACGCCGAACCCGAGAGAACAACGCCCATCACGAGGAGGGCCGCCAGGGGAACCCACGCCCACCGGCGACGGGTCGCGCGGGGCTTGCCCTCGATGTCGCGAATCACCTCCCTGACGATGGCTGCCGTCACGGGCTTCGTCCGATAGCCGAGACCCGTGACCAAGGCGCTGTCGCACAGGACGTTGAGCATTCGGGGAATGCCCCGGGCGTGCTTGACGATCCCGCGCAGGGCCCCGGGGGTGAAGAGAGACGAGGTCGAGGATCCCGCCTTGTTCAGCCGGTGCTCGATATAGGCCTGGCTTTCCGCGTCCGTGAATGGCGAGAGCGTGCACCGAACGGCGACCCGCTGTTTGAGCTGGCGCAACTCGTGCAGGTCGAGCCTCTCAGCAAACTCGGGCTGGCCGAGCAACACGATCTGGATGAGCTTGTCGGTCGAGGTCTCGAGGTTGGAGAGCACGCGGAGGTTCTCGAGCGTCTCAATCGGCATATTCTGCGCTTCGTCAATGACGATGACAACGTTCCGGCGCTGTCGGTACTCCTCGATGACCACCTGGTGCAGCCGGTTCACCATCCCGGCGACGTCGTCCGGCTTGTCGGCGATGCCCAGCTCCCGGTAAATGGTGTCCAGGAGGTCCTTGAACGCGACATTCGCGTTGAAGACGAAGGCGGTGGACATCCGTGTCGCATCGTGCCTGGCCAGGTAGCGCCGCAGGATCGTGGTCTTCCCCAGCCCCACCTCACCCAGCACCACGATGAAGCCTTTTCGCTGCTCGACCCCGAAGACGATCGACGCCACCGCTTCCTTGTGGCTCGGGCTCAGGTACAGAAACTCCGGGGCAGGCGTGATGCGGAACGGAGCCTTCTTGAGCTGATAGAATTTTTCGTACATGGCGGCTACCGCTTCAGGGAGATCGTTGTCAGGACGGGAAGGCCCAGGAGCCGCTCCACACTCCCAGGGGTAGAGAGGCCCTGCGCGGAGAACTCGGTGACGAAGGCAATCCCGAGGCCCGCGAGCGCCCCGAGAATCAGGCCCAGTGTGATGTTCAGGAGTTTCCGCGGCCTGACTGGTTCCACCGGGACCGCGGCCTGCTGGATCACGCTGATGTTGGCGCTTTTCTGGCGGTTCAGATTCTCGAGAATCCGGGCGTCCTCCACCTTCTCCACATAGATGCGGTAGTTCCGGTCGTTCACCGCCATGTCGCGCTTCAGGTTTCCGAGCTCCATCTCCGACATGTCGAGGGTCGGGATCTGCAGGTCCAGTTGGGCGATCTGGCGACCGAGGGAGGCCGCCTTCGCCTCCTGCGACGGCAGATCAGCCTGGAGCCGGTTCATCTCGCGCTCGAGATCCTGGTAGACGATGTTCTGGCCAGTCTGCATCCGGCTCTTGATGTCCTGTTCCTGCCGGTTGACAAAGGTCCGGACAATCTCCATCTCGCGGCGAACGCTCACGACGAGCTGGTTGCTCGCCGTGAACTTCCGGAGGAGTTCCTGTTCCTTCAGCTGCAGCGCCAGGAGCTGGCCCTTCGCGTCGTCAACGCTTCGGTAGCGCTCGGTCTCGGTCGAAAGCGGGACATCCGGAGACACCGTCTGGAGCAGCCTCGTCACGGACGAGATCCGCTTCTGCACTTCCTTGATCTGGCTCTGGGTCGCCTTCAGGCCGCTGTCGAGCTCGGCCCGCTGCGTCAGGAGCAGGGTCCGCTGCTCTTCGAGCGAGAATACGCGGTTCTTCTGCTTGAAGGCCTCGAGCCGGTCCTGCGACTGCTTGAGACGCTGTTCGTAGGCGGCGAGCTGCTCCTCCAGATAGGACGACTGCGGATCGCTGTAGGCTTGGAGATGCTTTTCCTTGAAGTAGTCCACGAGCAGGTTCAGGCTCCTCGCCGCCATGCGCGGGTCTTCGTGCTGCAGCCAAATCCGGATGACGTTCGATTTCCTGAGGCCCTCGACCACGAGGTCCTTCCCGAAGCGCTTCACCGCGGCGTCCAGCGGCGCGCCCCTTCGCGGAGGATTCTTCGCCAGGTCCGGGTACAGTCCTTCGACGGTGAGGCTCGAGACCACCCTCGCGATCAGGTCGCGGCTGGTCAGGATATTCGTCTCGGAGTTGATGACTTCTTCGTTGTTGAACGACAGAACCTGGCTCTGGTCGCTGCCGACCTCGGGGCGGTAGACGTTCTCGCGGCCCGCCCTGACGAGCAGCCTCGCTTCGGCCTCGTAGGTCGGCGGCAGGAGGAAGGTGACGACGGTCACCGTGGCCACGATCGCGCCGAAGGTGACGAGAATCGTGCGCTTGCGCTTGAAGAGCACCGTCAGGAAGTCGCGCAGCCCGGATGCATCGTCCTTCGAGTCCATCACGCCCCCCCGCGTACGACCCGGGTCGGAACCGCTCCTCGTTGATTCGTTGCTCGGTTCCTGGTTCATCACGCCCCGCCTCTTCCCGCGTCAATTCCCCGCCACCACGCCAATCCGGTCCTCGCGCCGGGTCTGGCGCCCATGACTAGAACCAGAACTTGTACCCAACGACCCAATCAAATGGGAAGATCTTGCGCATGTACTGGTCGACAAAAAGGTTGACGTTCGCTATGCGCGAGCGTGGGACGTAGATGATGTCTAACGGCGCGAGGTTGATGTCCTGGGCCAGGTTGCTGCCGTTGCGCGCCTTCTTGAGGTCCACCCGCAAGGCAACCGGCGTGTCGGCCGCCCCGCGGCGGATGACGATCACTTCGGTTGTACGGGCCGTGTCTTTCATGCCTCCCGCCTGGGAGATGGCCTGGAGGGCCGTCATCTGGCCGAGGATTGGGACCATCCCGGGCGTCGCAACCTCCCCGTCCACGAAGACGCGCTGCATCCCGAACTCGCGAACGATGACGGTCACCTGAGGCTGGTTGAGGTCCGCTGCGTAGCGCTCGGTGAGCTGCTTCGCCAGCATCGCGAGAGTCAGGTTGGCTACCACAACCTCTGGGATCAGTTGCAGCGAGATGCGGCCGTCCGGGCGAACAATGACCAGCTCGTTCAACTCAGGGCTGTAGAAGAACTTGATCTCCAGGCGATCCCCGACTTGAATGCGGTATTCCGGCCCGGGGACCCGATCCGCCGCGCCGCCGGGAGAGCCGCCCGGAGAGCCGACGGGGGGCGTGCCCTGGGGGGCGGCCCCGCACTCGACCAGGGAAAGAACGAGCATGATGACGACGAAAAAGCCTGTTTTGGCAGTCATAACATTCTGCCTTGGGTGTTCAACAGAATCAGTATGTCGCGCTGCCTGTCGCCGGCATGACCGCCGGCCAACCGAGACCGCTCCCGATCGTCGGGGCTGGCTTCGTGCCGCTGCGACGGCGGCGTCAGGGAGATGATCAGCATAGATTGCTTCGCCCCGTCAGTCACAGCGGAGCCCGTCCGCTTGGACGGGACGAGCGCCGAGTGCCTGACTGAAGCAGTCGGGGAGCAAGATTCGGTCCTGACGGTCGCGGGAGCATCGGCGAGGGCGTTCTTGCCCGTGGCTCGCCTCGAATAGTAGCACGGAGGTAGTCTTGCGGCTGTCCACGGCGAGCGGAGCAGCAAGGCCCGTAAGCCGTTCTTCATTTGGCAGTTGGGGCGGCGACGGTGTCCTGCCGAGGTGGTGGAATGTCGTGCCGGTCGAGGCTGACCGTGGCCGCGGGCAGTCGTTGCCGCAGCGTCTGCCTGGGCCCGCCCGAGCGCTTGGGACCCCGGATCTTTGGAGGATGACCTCCACGAGTTGAAGGTCGGAAAACCACTCCCCTCCACTCCGGGAGGGGTTGGTATCCGACGTTCCACGCTTGAAAACCGAGGATATCGCGGTGTGACTTGCGTGTGGCGGCGTATCCTCGGTGACGTAGTTGCCCACGCGAGCTGTTTCAGGAGATCCCGCGTTCGACCGGCAGAAGGTGCAGGCGCTTGTCCGCGCCCTCAGGTAGTGCGCCAGCGGGTGCGCTCCTCCGTCAGTGGGCAACCGATGGACATGGCGGATACCCGGGGCCCGATCGTGTCCTGCTCGCGTCTCCCCGCTCCTCGTACGTTCTTCATCGATTCCGTGCGCCTGGAATAGGAGGGCTTGCGAAACCGCGACTGGGCGGTAGCGCCCGGGCCAGCAACTCCGCGATGTGCCAGACGCGGCGGCCCGTCGTCTGGGTGATCTGCTCGCGGCAACTGAATCCGTTTGTCACAATGAACGTCTCGGGCTCGGCCGCCCGCACGGTCGGCAGCAGCACACGCTCCCCTGCCTGCATCGAAACCTCGTAGTGATCGCGCTCGAAGCCGAATGCCCCGGCCATGCCGCAACACCCCGCGTCCAGGACCGTGAAGTCCAGCCCGGTCTTCTTCAGCACCGCGATGTCGTCGTCGAAGCACAACGACGCGCGTTCATGGCAATGCGGATGGACGATGGCCCGGCCTTCGAGCCGCGCATCCGGAATCGTGCCGGTCTTCACGAGGAACTCGGTCAGGAAGAACGTCTGCTCGCTGAGTTTCCGGGCGAGCGGGTCATCCGGGAAGAACCGCAGGAGTTCGTCGCGAAAGACGGAGACGCAGCTGGGCTCCAGACCGACGATGGGCGTCCCGGCCTCGATATCCGTTCGCAGGCTCGTCAGGATCTCGACGAGGCGCCGCCGGGCAACGGTCAACATGCCATGGTCATAGAGCGGACGGCCGCAGCACAACCGTTCCCGGGGAATGTCGACCTGGAATCCCGCGGCCTCCAGGACGGCCACCGCCGCGTGCGCCACCTCTGGATGGAAGTAGTTGTTCGACGTGTCGGCCCACAGCAGCACCCGGCGGGATTCGGGGCTGACGGCATGGGGCGAGAGGCGAGAGGGGCCGGAATTCGAGGAGCCGCCTTCTTGCTTCCTGCTTCTTGCTTCTTGCGTCTGCCCTCCGAGGAACGCGCGCCGGAAACTTCGTGGCGCAAAAACCGGCATGCGTCGAGCCGGCGCCATGTCGAGCGCCCACCGTACGACGGTGCTGAACGGCGGCACCTGGGTGAAGACGTTTGCCAGCCAGGGCACGTAATCGGCCATCGCGCCCCAGTGGTTGATCAGGCCGAACGCGTACGATCGCAAAGGGCGCCGGCGTCCCTCGTAGTAGCGCGCCAGGAACTCGGCCTTGTACGCGGCCATGTCGACGCCCGTCGGGCACTCGCTCTTGCAGCTCTTGCACGAGAGGCAGAGGTCGAGGGCGTCCTTCACGGCCTCGCTGCGAAAGCCGTCCGTGATCACCTCGCCCTGGAGCATTTCGAACAGGAGACGGGCGCGCCCCCGCGTCGTATGCTGTTCGTCGTGGGTCGCCATGTAGGACGGGCACATGGCGCCGCCGTCGGTCTTGCGGCACTTCCCCACTCCCACACAGCGCAGCGTCGCGTCGGCCAGACTGCCTTCCACGGGATACGCGAAGTGCGTGTGCACCTCAGGCGGGTGGTACTGCTGGACGCGGAGATGCTCGTCGAGACGGTACGGGTTGATCAGCTTGCCCGGGTTCATCTTGTTGTCCGGGTCCCATATCGCCTTGAACTCGCGGAACGCCTGCATCAACTCCTCGCCGAACATCCGCGGCAGCAGCTCCGCGCGCGACTGCCCGTCGCCGTGCTCGCCGGACAGCGACCCGCCCATCGAGACCACAAGGTCGGCGGCCTGTTCGACGAACCGTCGGTACGCCGCGATGCCGCCGGCTGTCTTGAGGTCGAAGTTGATGCGAGTGTGCACGCACCCCTGGCCGAAGTGACCGTAGAGCGAGCCGGTGTAGTTGAACTCCGCCATCAGCTGGCGCAGCCGGCGCAGGTACTCGCCCAAACGCGAGGGCGGGACGGCGGCGTCTTCCCAGCCTTCCCAGTTCTTGCCCTCGCCCGGCACGAAGGACGTGGCCCCGAGCGCCGACTCGCGGACGGCCCACACGTGCTGTGTCTCGGCGGGATCGCGGAACAGCCTCATCGAAGGAGCGCCCGGGCGTGCGCGCAGCGCGACCATGAGCCGATGCGCCTGGGCTTCCGCCTCGGGCATGGTGCCGGCTCCGAACTCGACGTACAGCCATCCGTGGCCCGCCGGCAACAGGGCCAGGCCTTTCGCGTTCAGGTTCTTCTTCCGTGAATGCCGCACGAGGACGTCGTCGATGCCCTCCAGCCCGATTGGACCACACGCGGTGACGACGTCCACCGCGTCAGCCGCGAGGTAGACATCGTCGAAACCCAGCAGAAGGAGAGACCGGCACGGCGGACTGTGGACCAGGCGCGCCGTCGCTTCGAGGACCGTCACACATGTGCCTTCCGAGCCCACCAGCGCCCGCGCGACGTGGAAGCCGTTCTCCGGCAACAGAAAATCGAGGTTATACCCCGACACGCGCCGCGGGATCTTCGGGAACCGGGATCGTACGAGGTCGCCGTAGCGGTCGCGCAGGTCGCGCAACCCGGCATAGATCGCTCCGCGCCGGCCGCCTTCACCGATGATTCGGTCCAGCATCTCCGGAGGCGTGGCTCCGACGCGCATGCGCACGCCGTCGTATGTGAGGATGTCCAGCTCGTCGATGTTGTCGTCCGTCTTGCCCGACATCACCGAGTGCACGCCGCAGGAGTTGTTCCCGATCATGCCGCCGAGGGTGCACCACCGGTGCGTCGCCGGGTCAGGCCCGAAGGTCAGACCGACCCGCTCGGCCTCGTCGCGCAGCCGATCGAGCACCACGCCAGGCTGAATGCGCGCCTGGCGCTTGTCGGTGTCGATGCCGAGGATGGCGTCGCAGTGCTTCGACATGTCGATGATCACCGCCACGTTGCAGCACTGCCCGGCCAGGCTCGTCCCCGCCCCGCGCGTCAGGACCGGCGCGCCCGCCTCCCGGCACGCCGCGACCGCCGCGATGATGTCATCGGTGTCCCTCGGCAGGACGACGCCGATGGGCACCTGGCGGTAGTTCGAGGAATCGGTGGTGTAGAGCGCGCGGCTGGCCACGTCGAAGCGCACCTCCCCTTTCAGCCGGGCCCGCAGGGTCGCCTCGAGCGCACGAACGACGCGGACGTCGGCAGAGAACGGCGCTGGAGCGGCTGATTGGACGGCGTGTGTGGTCATGACCATCTGGCGGGGGCAGATGCAACCGGCACCAGCCCCGGGCGGGATCAGCATACCAGAGCGTTGTATACTCGGCAGATTCGCCCTGCGTGAGGACCGCCACAGAAAGGCCGCAGTCCGTGGACTACATTGAGAGCTTCTTCCGCTTCTTCTACAACATCCCGGAGCTGATCAGGATCGGCGGCCTCTACGGGATGATTCTCGTGATCTTCTCCGAGACGGGACTGATGGTCGGGTTCTTCCTGCCGGGG
>Ga0315287_10006320_pt1 | contig 11764 bp, 6 predicted proteins | sample YL17G11_0_MG_FD_205037 | JGI IMG/M metagenome (GOLD analysis project Ga0315287, IMG submission 205037) | Sediment microbial communities from Yellowstone Lake, YNP, Wyoming, USA - YL17G11_0 | ecosystem: Environmental > Aquatic > Freshwater > Lake > Sediment | place: USA: Wyoming | collected...
GGCGCATGGTGCAGCACGCGGTGCGAGACGCTGCCGACGACCATCTCCTTGAGCCGCCCGAGGCCGCGGGCCCCGAGGACGATGAGATCGGCGCGCTCGCGGTCGGCGGCCTCCAGGATGGCGGCGGCGGCGGAACCGGCCGCCAGCCGGCGGGTCACGGCGCCCGCCGGCGGCAGGAGTGCGGCGACGCGCTCGAGCAGCTCCCGGCCGCGCGCCTCGATCTCGCGCTGCAGCAGAGTGGTGTCGCCGAGCACGACCTCCGGCCCGGAGAGGAAGTACATCGATGGGGTCTCGATGGCGTGCAGGAGCACGATCTCTTCCGCCGGCGAGAGGTGGGCGAGTGAGCGCGCCGCCTCCAGGGAAGGATCCGAACCGTCGACTGCCAGCAGGACACGCATGGCGCCTCCTTGCCGCGCGCGGCGGGGCCGCGGCGCCCCGGGCGGGGCGGTGGCGGGCGGGGTAGCGGCGGGCCCCGCTCGGGCCCGGCCGGCGGGCGTTGCGGAGTCTAGCACCGCCGGCGTCGGGAAGCCCTCCGCATTCCCGCCCCGGCGCGTTATCTTAGCCCCGCCCGCGGGCGGCCCGGCGGACGGCGCCGGCCCGCGAGACAGGAGACCATGACCACTTCCTTCCCTGCGCCGGCTCCCCTGCCCCACACCCTCTCCGAGGGGGCGGCGTTCGCGCTGGTGGAGTCCTCCCCCGCCGGGCTGACCGGCGACGAGGCCGCGCGGCGGCAGGCCCGCTACGGCCCCAACGAGCTGCAGGCCGGCCGCCGCATCTCGCCGTGGAAGATCCTGTTCGACCAGTTCAAGAACGTCCTGATCATCATCCTGCTCGCCGCCGCGGCCGTCTCCGCCGCCCTCGGGCACGAGGTGGAGGCGGTGGCCATCGCCGCCATCCTGCTCTTCTCGGTGCTGCTGGCGTTCGCGCAGGAGTTCCGCGCCGAGCGCGCCATCGAAGCTCTGCACCGCATGGCCGCGCCCACCGCCACCGCGCTGCGCGACGACGAGGAGGTCGAGATCCCGGCGCGGGAGCTGGTGCCCGGGGACGTCGTCCTGCTGCGCGCCGGCGACCGGCTGCCGGCCGACGTGCGCCTGGTCGAGATCGTGAACCTGCAGGTCGACGAGGCCGCGCTCACCGGCGAGTCCCAGGCGATCGAGAAGCAGGGCGGCGCGCTCCCCGACGGGCAGCTGCCGCTCGGCGACCGCCGCAACATGGCCTACGCCGGGACGGTCGCAACCTACGGCCGGGGCCGCGGGCTGGTCGTCGCCACCGGCATGGAGACCGAGTTCGGCAAGATCGCCGGGATGCTGCACGCCGTGGAGACCACCCGCACCCCCCTGCAGGCGAATCTGGACCGCGTGGGCGGCGCGCTCGCGCGGGCCAGCTTCCTGGTGGTGGCCGGCATCGTGGGGCTCGGGCTGATCCGCGGGCTGCCGCCCGTCGAGATGCTGATCTTCGGCATCGCCCTCGGGGTCGCCGCGGTGCCGGAGGCGCTGCCCGCGGTGGTCACCATCTCGCTCGCCATCGGCGTGCAGCGCATGGTCCGGCGCCACGCCCTCATGCGCCGCCTGCCGGCGGTCGAGACCCTGGGCAGCACCTCCGTCATCTGCTCCGATAAGACCGGCACCCTGACCAAGGACGAGATGACGGCGCGCCGCGTCCTGGTCGCGGGCCAGGTGCTCGAGATCTCGGGAAGCGGCTATGAGCCGCACGGCGAATTCTCGCGCGACGGCCTCGCGGTCGCGCCCTCCGCCGCGCTGCGCCGGCTCCTGCAGGCCGCGGTGCTCGCCTCCGACGCCCGCATCGTCCACAGCCAGCCGGAGGGCCGCTGGCACGTCAAGGGCGACCCGACCGAGGGCGCGCTGGTGGTGGCCGCGGCCAAGGCCGGGCTGCACAAGACCGACCTCGACCTGCAGTTCCCGCGCGTCAACGAGATCCCGTTCACCTCCGAAGCCAAGCGCATGACGACGCTGCATGCCGGCCCGGACGGCGCTCTCGCCTGCTGCAAGGGAGCCCCGGAGGTGGTGCTCGGCGCGTGCCTCCGGCAGTCGACCGCCGACGGCGACGCCCCGCTCGACTCCGCCGGCCGCCAGGCGGTCCTGGAGACCGCCCGCCGTCTGGCCGGCGAGGCGCTGCGCGTGCTGGCCGTGGCGGCCAAGCCCGGCGCCACGCTCGAGACCGCCGAGCACGGGCTGACCTTCCTCGGCCTGGTGGGCATGATCGACCCGCCGCGGCCCGAGGCCCGCGCCGCGATCGCCACCTGCGAGCGGGCGGGGATCCGCGCGGTGATGATCACCGGCGACCACCCGCTCACCGCGCAGGCGGTGGCCCGCGAGCTGGGCCTGTTGACCGACGGCCGCATCCTCACCGGGGCGGAGCTGGAAGCGCTGGGCGAGGCGGAGTTCGACCGCGTCGTGGAGGAGGTGCAGGTCTACGCGCGGGTCTCGCCGGCGCACAAGCTGCGCGTCGTCGCGGCCCTGCAGAAGCGCGGCCACATCGTCGCCATGACGGGCGACGGGGTGAACGACGCCCCCGCCCTCAAGAAGGCCGACATCGGCATCGCCATGGGCGTGACCGGCACGGACGTCACCAAGGAAGCCGCCGCCATGACCCTGACCGACGACAACTTCGCCTCCATCGTCGCGGCCGTGGAGGAAGGCCGGGGCATCTTCGGCAACATCAAGAAGTACCTGATGTACCTGCTGTCGTCGAACATCGGCGAGATCGGCCTGATGGCCGGCGCCTCGCTGGCCGGTCTGCCGCTGCCCCTGAGCGCCGTGCAGATCCTGTACGTCAACCTGGCCACCGACGGGCTGCCGGCCCTGGCCCTGGCCGTGGACCCGCCCGAGCCGGACCTCATGCGGCGCCCGCCGCGCGATCCGCGCACCGGCATCTTCACCCGGCCGGTGGTGACGCTCATGCTCGTCGGCGGCCTGTGGTCCACGGCGGTCAACCTCGGCCTCTTCGTGTGGGCGCTGCGCTCCGGCCTCGACCCGGCCGAGGCCATGACCATGACATTCGTGTCGCTGGTGCTGATCCAGTTCTTCAAGGCCTACAACTTCCGCTCCGACCACCTCTCGGTGCTGCACCGGCCGTTCGCCAACCGCTGGCTCAACTGGGCCATCCTCACGCAGGTGGCGATGCTCGTCGGAGTCGTCCACCTGCCGTTCCTGCACGCGCCCTTCGGCACCTACAGCCTGCCGCCGCGGGACTGGCTGATCGTCATTACGCTGGCCTTCACCGTCTCGCCGGTCCTGGAGGCGGCCAAGTGGTGGCAGCGGCGCGGCCGCACGCAGTGAGGGAGAGACCCCCGATGCCCCCCAGCTTCGAATTCGCTACCGACGCCGTGCTCCGCGACGGCAGCTCCGCCCGCATCCGCGCCGCCGGCCCCGAGGACTCCACGGCGGTGGCCGGCATCGTCGCCGAGGCCGGCGACCGCGCCCTCGAGGAGCGCTTCTACCGCGGTCGCGACGGCCGGCCGGCCGGCGGCCCGCGCGAGGTGCTGGCGGCCGAGCCGGCGCGGCACGCCACCCTGGTGGTCGAAGCCGGGCGTCCGGGCGGGGAGCGGGTCATCGGCGCCGGGCGGTATCTGCCCGGCGAGGACGGCGTGGACGGGCGCGCCGAGGTCATCCTGGTGGTGGCCAGGAGCGAGCGCGGGCGCGGCATCGGCACCGTGCTGCTCGAGCAATTGATCCGGCTGGCGCGGGCCCACGGCATCGGCGAGTTCCGCGCCGACGTGGTGGGCGACACGCAGCGCGTGCTCGAGGTCTTCGAGCGCAGCGGCCTGGCGCTGCGGCGCTGGGAGGGCGCCGGACGGGCGCGCGTCGCCTTCGCCACCGCGCTCTCCGACGACCTGATGGCGGCCTCCCTGCGGCGCGAGGGCAAGGCCGTCGCCGAGAGCCTCCGGCCCCTGCTGGCGCCGGGCTCGCTGGCCGTGGTCGGCGCCTCGCGGTCGCCCGGCACCATCGGCCACCAGCACGTGGTCAACCTGCGCAAGTTCGGCTACACCGGCGAGGTCTTCCTGGTGAACCCCAAGGCCGAGGAGATCCTCGGCTACCGCTGCTATCCGTCGGTGACGGCCATCGGGCGGCCGTTCGACCTGGCGATCATCGCCGTGCCGGCGCCGGCGGTGGAAGGCGTGCTCGTCGAGTGCGCCGCGCTCGGCGTGCGCGGCGCCTGCGTCATCTCGGCCGGCTTCGCCGAGGTCTCCCCCGAGGGGCGCTCGGCGCAGCGGCGCCTGCGCGACGTCGCGCGCAAGGCCGGCATGCGGCTGATCGGCCCCAATTGCATGGGGCTCGCCAACACCGACCCGGCGATCTCGCTCAACGGCACCTTCGCACCGGTCTACCCGCCGGCCGGCAACGTCGGCTTCCTGTCGCAGAGCGGGGCGCTCGGGCTCGCCGTGCTGGACTACGCCAAGACGCTCAACATCGGCGTGTCCACCTTCGTCTCGGCCGGCAACAAGGCGGACGTCTCGGCCAATGACCTGCTCTGCTACTGGCGCGACGATCCGCGCACCGGGGTCATCGGCCTCTACCTGGAGAGTTTCGGCGACCCGCGCAAGTTCGCGCGCCTGGCGCGCGACATCGCGCGGGAGAAGCCGATCGTGGCGGTGAAGTCCGGGCGCTCGGCGGCCGGCACGCGCGCCGCCTCGAGCCACTCCGCCGCGCTGGCGGCGCTGGACGTGGCGGTCGAAGCGCTCTTCGAGCAGGCCGGGGTCATCCGCACCGACACGCTCGAGGAGCTGTTCGACGTCGTGACCCTGTTCGCCAGCCAGCCCATCCCGAGAGGGCCGCGGGTCGGCGTGGTGACCAACGCGGGCGGGCCGGGCATCCTGCTCGCCGACGCCTGCGAGGCGCGCGGGCTGTCGTTGCCGCCGCTCGCCGACGGGACGCTCGCCGCGCTGCGCGAGTTCCTGCCGGCCACCGCCGGCCTCTCCAACCCCATCGACATGATCGCCGCGGCCGGCCCGGCGGAGTACCGGCAAGCGGTCGCCGTGGTCGGCAACGATCCCCAGGTGGACGCCCTGGTGGTGCTCTACGTGCCGCCGCTCGCCACCCAGCCGGAGGAGATCGCCGCGGCCATCGCGGAGGCGGCCGGCGAGGTGCCGGCGCACAAACCGGTGCTCTCGGTGTTCCTCTCGTCGCGCGGCGTGCCCGACGTGCTGCGCTCGGGGCCGCGCGGCGCCCTGCCGTCGTTCAGCTTTCCGGAGAACGCCGCCCAGGCCCTGGGCGCGGCGGTGCGCTACGGCCGCTGGCTGGCGCGCCCGGAGGGCCGGGCCCTGCGCCTCGAAGGCTTCGCCCGCGACACCGTGCGCCAGGTCGTGGCGCGCGCCCTGGAGGGCGTCGCCGAGCCGGTGTGGCTCGCAGCGGCCGACACCGCCACCGTGCTGCGCGCCGCCGGCATCGAGATCGCCGCCGCGCAGGCGGTGCCGCCCGCGGAGGCGGCCGCGGCGGCCGAGCGCATGGGCTTCCCGCTGGTCGCCAAGGCGGTGGCCCCCGGGCTGGTGCACAAGAGCGACGCCGGCGGCGTGGTCCTGGGTCTCGGCTCGCGCGAGCAGGTGGAGGACGCGGTAGGACGCATGCGCGAGCGGGTGGCGCAAGCCGGCTACCGGCTCGAGGGCGTGGTCCTGCAGCGCGAGATCCGCGGCGGCATCGAGGCCATGGTCGGAGTCACCGTCGACGACGTCTTCGGCCCGCTGGTGGTGGCGGGCATCGGCGGCGTGCTGGTCGAGCTGCTGCGCGACGCGCAGTTCCGCGTGCCGCCGGTCACCGAGGTGGACGCGGCGGAGATGGTGGGCCGCCTGCGCATGGGCCGGCTGCTCGACGGCTACCGCGGCGCCGCGCCCGGCGACCGCCGCGCCCTGATCGAGACCATCCGGCGCGTCTCGGCGCTGGCGGAGGCGCTGCCCGAGCTGCGCGAGATGGACCTGAACCCGGTGAAGGTGCTGCCGCCCGGACAGGGCGCCATCGCCGTCGACGCCCGCATCCGGGTGGGGCCCGCGCTGCCGCTCGACGACTGAGCGCCGGCGGCGGCGGCGCCGCCGGCTATCCCCGCTTCGCCATCGGCACGTAGTGGCGCAGCGCCGGGCCCGTGTAGACCTGCCGCGGGCGGCCGATGCGCTTCGCCGGATCGCGGCGCATCTCGAGCCACTGCGCGATCCAGCCGGGCATGCGCCCGATGGCGAACATGACCGTGCACATGTTGATCGGGATGCCCATCGCCTGGTACATGATGCCCGAGTAGAAATCGATGTTCGGGTAGAGATTGCGGCTGACGAAGTACTCGTCCTTGAGGGCGATCTCCTCGAGCTTGAGGGCGATCTCCAAGAGCCGGCTCTTGATGGGCAGGCGGTCCAAGACCTCGGCGAAGGCCTTCTTGATGACCGCGGCGCGCGGATCGTAGTTCTTGTAGACCCGGTGGCCGAAACCCATGAGACGCGACGTGTCCTTGTGGTCCTTGGCCTGGTTCACGAACTTCTCGACGCTCCCCCCCTCGGCCTCGATGCGCTCCAGCATCTCGATGACTTCCTGGTTGGCGCCGCCGTGCAGCGGGCCGGAGAGCGCCGAGATGCCGGCCGACACGCTGGCGAAGAGCGTGGCGTTCGAGCTGCCCACCATGCGCACCGTGCTGGTCGAGCAGTTCTGCTCGTGGTCGACGTGCAGGATGAAGAGCATGTCGAGGGCCCGCGCCATGACCGGGTCGATCTCGATCTCCTCGCAGGGCGTGCCGTGCATCATGTAGAGGAAGTTCGAGGCGTAGTCGAGGCGGTTCTTCGGGTACATGAAGGCCTGCCCGAGGGAGTGCTTGTAGGAGTAGGCCGCCACCGTCGGCATCTTCGCGATCAGGCGCACCACGGCCTCGGCGCGCGACGCGTCGGTGTCCTCCTCCTGGTAGAAGGTCGCCAGCGTGCTGATCGCGGCCGAGCACACCGGCATGGGGTGCGCGTCCGTGGGTAGGGCGTCGAAGAAGCGGCGGAAGCCCTCGTGCAGCAGCGTGTGGTGCCGGATGTTGTCGGTGAACCCCCGCAGCTCGTCCTTGGTGGGCAGCTCGCCGTGCAGCAGAAGCCACGCCACCTCGAGGAAGGTGCTCTTCTCCGCCAGCTCGTCGATGGGGTAGCCGCGGTAGCGCAGGATCCCCTTCTCGCCGTCGATGAAGGTGAGGGCGCTCCGGCACGAGCCGGTGTTGCCGTAGCCCGGGTCCATGGTGATGAGGCCGGTGGACGAGCGCAGCGGCAGGATGTCGAAGGCGGCCTCGTCCTCGGTGCCGCGCAGGACGGGGAACTGGGCGACGCGGTCGCGGTAGCGGAGCTCGACGACGTCCGGGTTCGCGGCGGGATTGGGCTTCGGGTCGGTCATGGGCGCAGGCTCCTCCGGATCCGAGAGGAGCGCGGCCCCTCGCGGCTGGGAAACTCAGGGTCCTTGGCGGGCGGCCACCGCCGGGGTCCCCCCGGCGGACCGGAGGGCGGAACACCGGGCTGCGGGCCGGGGCGGCACACCGGGCGGCACCGGCTCAGGTGGGCCAGCATAATCAAGAGAGCGCGCTCCGGGCAACCGCGAAGGCCGGGATCGGGGCCGGGTCTCAGGCCGGGCCCGCCCCGTCCGCCAGGGCGCGGGCCTGGGCCGCGGCCAGCTCCGGCGAGGCGTTCAGACAGGGCAGGTGCACGGCCTCGAGCCCGGGCTGGGTGCGCAGCCAGACGCGCCCCTCGAGCTGGCTCTCGGCGTTGTCGGCCGAGAACCCGAAGGGAAAGTAGACGACCCGCCGGAAACCCGCGCCCGCCACCTGCCGCAGGGCCGCCTCCACCGCCGGCTCGGTCCAGCGGCCGCCGCGCGCGTGGTTCAGCCAGCCGTTCACGACCTTGCCGAAGCGCGGCGCCAGCCGCCGCGCCAGGGCGGCGCACACCCGCTCGGTCTCCACGCGCCCGGTCTCGAGCCCCGCCGGCGGGTCGAGCAGCGTGCCATGGGCGGCCAGCACCAGCGCCCACTCGGGTCCGGTCTCGACACCGCGCTCGGCGAGCTGTGCCACCACGTGCCGGGCCTCGAGCTCGGCGAACTCCTCGGCATCCATCGCGCTCAAGACGCGCACCGGGGCCGGGCGCCGCGGCGCCGCGCGCCGCAGCCAGTCTTCCACGGTCAGGCGCGAGAGTCCGTGCGTGAACGAGGACTCGGCCACGTACATGGGCAGCACGTCCACGGGTTCGTCCGCCGGCAGCCGAGCGAGCACGTCGGTGAGCAGCGGGTCGCGGAACTCGTAGCCCACGTGCACGCGCCAGTCGGTCTGCGGGGCGGCCGCCGCCAGGGCGGTCGCCAGGCGGGCGGCCTGCGCGCCGGTCACCGGTTCCAGCGGCGAGCCGTAGCCCTCCTGGCGCCACAGCCGGTTGCGGCTGGCGGCGCGGAACCCGGCGATGAACGGCAGCATCCAGCCGGGGATCGGCGCCACCGTGCGCGTCAGGCCGAGCAGGATGCGCCACGAGTAGGTGAGGTGGTCGAGCAAGCGCGGGGTCGGCGGCTCGCCGTAGGTGAGCAGGACGACGTGGCGGACGCTCATGCGCGGGCCGCGGGCTGCGCGGAGCGATCGCCCGCCGCCGCCGGGTCGGCCCTCACGCCGGCCGCCGGCGCGGCGAGCCCGTCCAGCACGCGCACCGCCAGCTTCTCGCCCGACGCCACCGAGGCGCTGAACGAGATGCCGTCGTAGGCCGAGCCGCAGATCTCGAGTCCGGGGTGGCGCTCGGCCAGCGCTCGCACGCGCGCCACGCGGGCCGGATGCCCGACCGTGTACTGGGTGATGGCGTGCGGCCAGCGGGCCGTCCAGACCTGCACCGGCGTGGCCGTGATCCCCAGCACGCGCGCCAGCTCGTCGCGCGCGCGCTGGGCCAGAGCGCCCTCGGAGAGATCCATCACCTGCGGCCGCGACACGCCGCCGAGGATGGCGCGCAGCAGCACCCGCTCTTGTGGCGCCCGGCCCGGGAACAGCGACGACTCCCAGACCACGCCGAGCGTGTCGAGCCCCTCGCGGCGCGCGACGAGATAGCCGTAGCCGTTCAGCGGGTGCGCGACGTCGGCGCGGCGGTAGGCGAGGCCGACCACCGCCAGCCCGGCGGTGGGGAACTCGCGGAAGGCGCCCGCCATCCCCGGGTCGAGCGGCTCGACGACCGGGGCGGCGCTCCGCGCCGGCAGCGACAGCACCACGCCGTCGGCGGCCAGCTCGTCGCCGTCCTCGAGGCGCACGCGCCAGCCGCCGTCACCGCGCGCCAGGCCGGCGACGCGCGCGCCGAGGCGGAGCGCCGGCCCGAGCCGCGCGCTCAGCGCCTCGGTGAGCGCGCCCAGCCCGGTGTCGAAGCTCAGGAGCCGCGAGCGCGCCCCCTTGCCGCGCTTCATCATGGCGACGATGAGGCTGCCGTAGTCGCGCTCCATCTCGGTCATCAGCGGGAAGGCGGCGGCCACCGCCAGCTGGCGGCTGTCGCCGCCGGAGATCCCCGACACCGCCGTGTCGATGAGCGCTTCGGCGGCCTCGCGGCCGACCCGCCGTGCGGCGAACTCGAAGACCGTCTCCTCGCGATCCGCGGGGGCGCGGCGCGCCAGCGGCTCGAGCAGCAGCCGCAGCTTGCCCGCCGGGCTCAGCAGATCGGACGACACCAGCGGCCCCGGCCCCTCGGGCACCAGCCGCAGCCGGCCGCCCAGGCAGATGAAACGGCGCTTGGACTCCGGCAGCCCCTCGGCGAGCCGCTCCGCGATGCCGAGGTCGCGCGCCAGGGTGGAGACCACCGGATCGCGCGGGCTGTCGAGGAAGCCGTTCGGCCCCTCCTCCACCACGAAGCCGTCCTCGCAGCGCGTGCGGGCGTGCCCGCCGGGGCGCGCGTCGGCTTCGAGGCAGAGCACGTCCAGGGGACGGCCGGCGCGCGCCGCGCCCTCGCGCAGCCGGTAGGCCGCGGTCAGGCCGGTGATGCCGCCGCCGATGACGATCCAGCGCGAAGCGGCCATGCGGTCCTCAGACGGTGCGGCTGAAGGCCGGCTTGTCGGGGTTCTTCATGGCTTCCAGGTAGCGGTCGAAGGCCATGCACACGTTGCGCACGAAGAGCCGCCCGCGCGGCGTGACGTCGAGCGCGCCGTCGGCGACCTCGAGCAGCCCGTGGCTGACCGGCGAGTCCTCGCCGGTGAGCCGGGCCAGCTCCTTGGCGAAGTAGTCGCGGAAGACGATCCCGAAGCGCCGCTCCACGTCGGCCATGTCGAGGTGGAAGTTGCACATGATCTGCGTGATCACGTGGCGGCGCAGCTGGTCGTCGGCGTCGAGCCGGCGCCCGCGCTCGATCGGGAAGCGCCCCTCGCTCACCGCCCGGAAGTACTCGGGCAGCTGCTTGACGTTCTGCGCGTAGAGGCCCTGCACGTCGCTGATCGAGGAGATGCCCACCGCCGCCATGTCGCGGGCGCTCTGCACGGTGTAGCCCATGAAGTTGCGGTGCAGGCGGCCGTCCTCCACGGCACGCGCCAGCTCGTCCTCGGGGACCGCGAAGTGGTCCATGCCGAGCTGCCGGTAGCCGGCGCCGGTGAAGGCGTCGATGGCGGCGGCGATGAGCCCGAACTTGAGCGCCGCGTCGGGCAGCGTCCCCTGGTCGAGCCTGCGCTGGTGGCCCTTCATCCACGGCACGTAGGCGAACGAGTACACGGCCACGCGCTCCGGGCGGATGGCGATCACCTGCTCGAGGGTGCGCCGGAAGCCGTCGAGGGTCTGCCGGGGCAACCCGAAGATGAGGTCGATGTTGACGGACGCGAACCCCTCGGCGCGGGCGTCGTCCACCAGGCCCTTGGTGAGATCGAAGCTCTGCACGCGGTGCACCGCTTCCTGCACCTCGGCGTCGAAGTCCTGCACCCCCATGGAGAACCGGTTGAAGCCCAGCTTGCGCAGCGTGACGACGTGCTCGTGCGTGGTGACGCGCGGGTCCACCTCGACCGCGATCTCGGCGTCGGGCGTGAACTCGAAGTGCCGGGCGGTGGCGGCGAACAGCCGCTCGAGGTCGGCCGGCGGGTGGTGGGTCGGCGTGCCGCCGCCCCAGTGGTACTGCGACAGCCGGCGGCGGTGCGGCAGGTGGGCGGCGAGCAGGTCGAGCTCGAGGCAGACGTGGTCGAGGTAGCGCTCGGCGATGTCCCGGTGCTTGGTGATGATCGACGTGCAGCCGCAGAACAGGCAGCGCTCCTCGCAGAACGGCAGGTGCACGTAGAGCGCCAGCGGCACGTCGGCACCGAGGGAGTCGGCTGCCGCCAGGTGCCGGCGGTAGTCGGCCTCGGTGAACTCCCCGGAGAACTCGACGGCCGTCGGGTACGAGGTGTAGCGCGGGCCGGGCCGGTCGTACTTGGCGAGGAGCTGCGCGGTGCTGAGGGGCTGCGTGCTCAAGGAACCTCCCGGGCCCTCCTGGCGTCGGGCCGTCGGCCGGGTCTGCGGGGCGCACGCACACCGTTTCCCGGGCGCGGGCGGGCCTGAACGCGGCGCTGGATCCAATATGACCTGAGACATAATACCAGAGCGCCGCGCGGTCCGGACCGGATGGCTAACCGACGGTGAGCAGGGGCGTCTTCAGCCGAGAAGCCGTCTCGGGGGAACGCCGGTTGCCGCCCCGGCGCGGCCCGCGTGGCGTCTTCAGGCGGAGCCTAGGCGCCCGGCGGCCCCGGCGCCGACCGCGCCACCGCGAGGGCCCGGATGCGGCCGACCAGCAGGGCGATCAACACCAGGATGACCGCCAGCGCCGCCGCCAGCCCCAGGCGCCTCACGC
>Ga0315287_10006323_pt1 | contig 11763 bp, 6 predicted proteins | sample YL17G11_0_MG_FD_205037 | JGI IMG/M metagenome (GOLD analysis project Ga0315287, IMG submission 205037) | Sediment microbial communities from Yellowstone Lake, YNP, Wyoming, USA - YL17G11_0 | ecosystem: Environmental > Aquatic > Freshwater > Lake > Sediment | place: USA: Wyoming | collected...
AAACGCGGTCGAATTGACGAGCATGCCTGATGTCGGCCATAATTCAAGCCAACAAACAACTTGCGAGTGCCGTTCCCGCCAGCGGACAGTCCGGTTTCGGAATGAAAAGTATTCGTGCCATGCCCTTATGTGAATTCCCGCCTCCATGGATGTCCTTCCGGATCTTATTCTCGAGCATCGTATTCCTTGTTTTCACGGGTTGTGGATACGACTCCTACGAATCACGTCTGCAGCAGACAAGAGATTACTACAAATATTTTGAGAAGGTCGAAGCAAACCTCGGCCCAAAGTGGCGAGATGGGCTTGGTGCGTTAGAGATCAGGGTTCCCAAGCAGTTTGTGCCGATCCCTGCTCCTCAGCCATTGACTCGAGAAGATGGCACGATCGAGCCCCTCTCCATCGATCTAAGGCAACCGGACTACGTTAATCTGATCATTCCAGGGTTGCTCGGGGCATGGGAGGCAACTTTCGAGGTTCCGCTTGATGACAAGCTGAACTCCAGTACCACAAAAAATGCGAGTGAGTTGCGTAAGGCCTATATCTACGCGGCAAGCAACTACCGGATGTTTATTGAAAGTCCGAATGACGTTTCTCAGTTCATCCAGTCACTGACAGATCTCGTCGGGACGGCGTTGGGCGGAAAGGTCAAAACAGAACCGCCGGAAATGTATCCCAAGCCAGGAAATTTTACTCCGCCCGCCTCCTTCAACGTCTTTCGATACAATCCAAAGGCGATCACTCAGCAAACGAGTAATCGTAGAACGACCGTCAACTATACTTTTGAAATCTATACGCCTCAAACGGGTGATATGAAATGCGCAATCGTGATTGCCCTTCCTGAGGGAATCGATTCTCGCGAAAAAATCAACGAACGAGTCTCCCTGATGCTCGAGCATGTCCGCCCAGCTCAGACGCCACCCCGACAAGAGACGTTCTCGAGTCCGACGGGACCAACGAATCCTGCATCGACCGGTTTTTGATGGAAAACAATGCGGTCATCACGGATTCTATTTCGTGGTGTAGGCATTCCGTTTACCACGATCGAATCACCCCCGCCGTAATAATTCGCTTCCGACAATGGGGCTCTCCGACGGGTTTCAATGGCCGAACACGTCTGCCGATGAACGGAATCCACCCCGTCTTCAGGACGAGAAATGGCATCAGGACTGAAGACAGTGAATCTTCCTCCAAAGCGATGCCAATCCTGCCACTTTGAGAGAGCGACCCATGCGAAACGCACATCCTAGAAACCGGAACGAATTGACACTGTTTTCGCTATCCCTATAATCCATCTCTCTACTTTGGAACTCCCCGGAAAGCATCGACAGGGATGCTTTGTTTGTGGGGACGGCGTGTTTGACATCAAAGGGGCGATTCATGGCTGGCAATTTGGTGGAGTTCACCGACGCAAATTTCAAAACTGAAGTGCTCGATTGCCAAGACCCTGTTCTAGTCGATTTTTGGGCACCTTGGTGCGGTCCCTGCAGAGCGATCGCTCCCACGGTTGAAGAGTTGGCAAACGACTATTCCGGCAAAGCCAAAATTGGGAAGATGAATACCGACGACAACAATGGAATTCCAAGCGAATATCGAATTACTGGAATTCCCACATTGATTTTGTTTAAGGCTGGTCGCGAAGTGACTCGCTTTGTCGGAATGATTCAAAAAAACAAGCTCGCCTTGGAGTTGGATCGATTGGCATAGATCAACAACGGCCTTGGATAAGTTTCCCACGAACTTTGTAACGATAGTGTGAATTTTGCTTCGAATAGGGAAGGGATTCCCGTTATGGACGAGCGAAAGATTGACTCGGCGGTTCCGCGCGCATTTGAATTAGTGGAATTGTCTCCATCGGATTCTGCTCAACCAAGGGTCAACGAAGCTGTGATTCGAATTGATGGCCGGCATTCGATCGCCGAAGCCACTGACACTGCGTTGCCAAATCCGGCGGCAATTTCCTTATCCTTCCCGAATTCGGCGAATCGAGTCAGTTCACAGCTCCTGTTGGATGCCGGGCTTCTCGTTCAGCAGATGCAGGAAAAACTGATTGATCTCAGCCAGCGTGAGGGACTGATTGAACAACGCGCGGCCGAACTGGATGCCGAGCGGTTCCGAGACCAATCGTTGCGACTCCTGCAAATTGAAGAACTGGAGCAACGACGACGGCAGATCCAGTCCGAAGAAACATCGCTTCACGATCGGGTGTCGGCAACCGCATCCCTGTTAGAGCAAGTCGATGCCGAGCGATCGGCCGTCGAACAACGCCAACTCGAGCTGCGTGATAACCTGCTGGCTGAACGTCACACGGTCGAACAAGAACGCCGTACTCTTTTGGAGGAACAGACGCAGGTTCGCAGGCTGGCGGCCACACTTGAAGAACAGCACAGACAGGCGACGGTGGAGGCCGAAAAACTCATCCAATCGGAACGAGAGCGGCTTTGGCGGACACTCATTGCGGAGTGGGAAGAACGACGAAGCCAGTTCGAAGCAGAGCACGAAACATGGCGGGCCGAGGCACAAGCGGAGCGGCTCGAGATCGAACGAGAGAAGACGCTCTATGATGCCGCCGTCTGTAATGCGGAATCCGTGTTCGCGGCCGCTAGAGCGACACAGACTGCGGAGCTATCTTCCATTCGCGAAACGGTTTTGGCATCGATCGAAATCGAACGCCAAGCACAACGGGCCCTGATCGAAGAGGAACAGATCAAGAACCTCGAAACGATCCAGACCGAGCGACGGGCACACGAATCCTCGCTCCGGGCAGAACGCGACGAATGGGAAAAAACGTATGCCACGCAACGTGCGCAGATCGATGGGGAACGAACCGTATTGGAAAGCCGAGTTCGTTTTCAAGAGGAACATTTGGAGAAGCTACGAGTAAATCTGGAACGTTCCCAAAATGAAAATCGGCATCAGCTTCAAATCGAGCGTCGATACCTCGAGGATAATACTCAACTGCTCCTGCGGAGAACCCATCAAAACGATCTCTATCGAGAGTCCATTGACGCGAGGGAAACATCGATCCAACGGGAACGCGATTTCCTTACCAAGTCGAGACTCGCGCATTCCAGTACAACGGATCTTGACCGAATCGGCTTGCAGACTGAGCGTGAGGCGTGGGAGCAGGAGAGGCAGATTCAGCAAGCCGAATTGCGGCGTCAACAAGAACTTTTTACATCGCATTCCGAAAACCTCGAAAGCCGGCGAATTCGTCTGGACAAACTGAGGGGGGAATTGGAAGAGACACATCGCTCGACACTCGAAATGCGAATGGCCATCGAAGAGACATGGGTCGATCTCACGCAATCCGTGGGTCCGGAAGACGCTCGGGAGCGAGTCGAAAAGGTTCGAAGTTCTCTCGTCGGTTATTACCGCCAGTTGCATGACGAAATCCTCGTTCAACGACGTGAGCATCTCGAGGCTCAGTCGAAATTGGAGAGACTTCGTGCCGACTTCCACGACGAACGACACAAGCTAATGGATTGGATTGCTACTCGCGACAAGGAACTGTTAGTCACGGAGGAACGCTTGCGATTGGAATCCACTGAACTTGTCGTACGTGACTCGGCATGGCAGATGACCCGAGATCGTTGGCTGATCGAAAAAGCAGAGGCCGAGCAGGTCATTCGCAGACTGTTGATGGAACTCGGTTCACAGCATCGCGATGACCCGCAATTTTTGGCATCCTCGACGATCTGCGCATCGTCAGCGCCGTTTGAATTCACTCTTCCAGCTGAAATTTGACTCGGCCCCCATTTTTCGGTCTCCGGGGCGATGCGATAGCCGTGCAAAAAACGGCTTAAGTAGGCGACACGTCGTCGATTCGCCGCATGCCGGCTGAAAACGGCAGAGCCGAGATGTTGCAAGCGATCACAGGGAAGTTATGCTCACTTAGACATGGAGTACGTTCATGGCCTTGTGATCGTCTCGTGGAGGTTGAGCAGCGTTCTTGTCACGCTTGTCCAACCGGCGAGATCGGCTTTATCCAGTCCGTTGGGAGACGGAGCGTCCCCCGCAAGCGAGAGGCTTTCGGCATCGCCTGGGTTCGTGCGAAACTCCTTGCGGTGTCGGGAGAGTAGTCGGAGTAGCACCGCAGCCTCGTCAGATGTGGGAGGGCGAGCGACGGCGTTGCCAAAAGCCCAGATAAGACGCGATTCGTCTGTCTCGCCTCCCTCCAGTAAGATCCGAGCGGCGAACATTCGGGCGGCTTCGACGTGGCTGGGATCATTCAGTAGCGTGAGCGCTTGCTGAGGCGTATTTGATCGGGGGCGATCGGCGGTACATTCTTCTCGACTCGGTGCGTCAAATGCGGACAAGGACGGGTGCAGAAATGAACGCTGCCACCAGGTGTAAATTCCTCGACGGTATTGGCGTTCTCCTTTGTCTGCCTCCCATGTCCGCCGAGGAAAGTTCAGGAACTCCCAATAACCCTCTGGCTGGTACGGTTTATCGCTCTCACCTCCAATACGCCACGACATCAGGCCGCTGATCGTTAAGGCGTTGTCACGAATGAACTCCGCATCCAGACGCAAGCGGTTCTGCGCCGAGAGAAGTCGGTTGAACGGATCGACTGCCCGTGCCGTACTAGATTGAACCGAGCTTTGACGATATACGCCGGAGCTGACCAACTGACGAACGAGATGTTTGACATTCCAGCCACTCTCGCGAAAATCAACGGCCAAATGATCGAGCAACTCCGGATGAGTCGGCCACTCACCTTGGCTCCCCAAGTCTTCGAGAGACTTGGACAGGCCCTGCCCATAGAAGAGTTTCCAGAGGCGATTGACGAAGACTCTCGCCGTGAGCGGATTTTCCGCCGAGACAATCCAATGGGCAAGCTCCAATCGTGTCGCCTGCCTATCGTCTACCGTGACCTTGCCCAAAAAACCCGGAACGCCTGGCTGAACGACCTCGCCCGAATCGTCTAACCAGTTTCCGCGTGGCAGAATGCGAGTCATCCGCGGCTCAACGGACTTTGTAATCAGGCTGGTTGGCAGTCGCTTGATCAGGGCATCTCGTTTGTCGGTCGCTTTTTGAATGTCCTCGCGTTGCGGCTGAAAACGGCTGGAGCGTTCTCGCAGAAACGCGTGGAGTTGAGTTGCTTCCGACTCATTGCGTTGCTCAGCAATCTTGGCGATCACTGCACGCAAGACGGGCGGAACCCATTCCGAAGTCGGTTTTGCAATGCGTGTTCCACTGATTCTCAATTTGCCGATGCCGTGCTTTAACAACTTCGATTTGAATTCCAAAAAAATGTTTATTTTACCATCGTTGAGGGGCCTCTCAAATTCAAAAATTGCTTCGTGTGCCTGTCCCGGCTGGGGAAGAATTCCCCAACCGGTCTGGTCATTACCGTCGATTGATTTGGCAATCTCCTGACCGACCTGAGAGTGATCGGCGACGGCACGCGTCACGGGCACGGGGAGCGTCTTGCCATCGGCATCGAGTATCATAATTTTAAATTCGGTCAATACAAAATTGCCGTCGGGAGCCATCCCCGGCCCATTCGCGGGCAACGTATTATCCGCCAGAACCTCCAGGCGGATGCCAGACAATCCTGACAAAGAATCCACCGCAAACACATACGCCTCTTCGTCAGCGGCGGTGCCCGTGGACAGAAAGGAATCATCGTCCTGTTTAATCAGTTGCGATTGGCCGAGAACGTGGATCTCCACCGGTTTGATGATCTGCCATGCGGAGTGAAAAGCTATTTCCGTCTCCCAGTGGGGATTATTTGATAGGAAATCATTGACGGCGTTGACGAGAGATTGACGCGATTCAGAGACCTCGAGGGCAAGGCGGGTCAGTTCCTCTTCTTCCGCAGGCGAGGGAACGGGCATTCCTGGCTCGCGTAAGCCGACGGCCGCTTCATCGACGTCAGCAAAAAATGCAGCCATACTGTAAAAGTCTCGCTGGCTGTACGGATCATATTTGTGATCGTGACATTCCGCGCAACCCATGGTGGCACCAAGCCACACGGCGGAGACGTTTCGCACTCGGTCAGATGCATATTTTGCGAGGTACTCCTTCGCCTGGGCGCCTCCTTCCTGCGTTGTCTGTAACAGACGATTGTAGCCCGAGGCAACCTTTTGGTTCACAGACGGAGACGGCAATAAGTCTCCTGCAATCTGTTCGATGGTGAATACATCGAAGGGCAGATTGTCGTTGAATGAGCGAATCACGTAATCCCGATAGGGGGCGATGTCGCGAGGATTGTCGCTGTGATAGCCAATCGTGTCCGCAAAACGGACTAGGTCCAGCCAATAGGAGGCCATCCGTTCCCCAAAATGAGGCGATTCCAATAGTCGTTCGATCACTTTTTCATAGGCGTCTGGCGCAGTGTCACTCACAAACATTGCCACGTGTTCTGGAGTGGGCGGCAGACCTGTGAGGTCGAATGAGAGACGCCGAATGAGCGTGGCGTGATCGGCTTCGGAGGCATGCTTTAAGCCCGCAACATTGAGTTTTTCCAGTACAAACTGATCGATCTCGTTTCTCGTCACTCCCGGTTCTTGTGTCCGCGTTGGCCTTGAGCGAACGGGCTTCAGGTACGCCCAGTGCCCCTGCCATTTCGCACCCTGCTCAATCCACGTTTTCAGAATCGCAATGTCTCGAAGAGACACGTTTTTGCCGGAATCGACCGGCGGCATGATTTGTTCGTGATCGACAGAAGTCACCCGCCTCAGGAGTTCGCTTTTTTCCGGCATCCCCGCCACAACGGGCGTCATCCCTGATCCCGCCCCAAACAGACCTGCTTCCGTATCGAGCCGCAAATCACCCTGCCGCTTGTTGGCATCCGGCCCGTGACACGTAAAACAGGCTTCCGACAATATTGGTCGCACGTCACGGTTAAACTCAATGATGGCAGGCAATGAGGCATCGCTGGCGAAGACTGATCGAAACGTTACGCTGAGACAGAAAATGCAAAGGAAATGCCATCGCATGGAAGGACTCCGCAAGACCCACGCACAAAAATACTTCACCGAATGGAAACCCGAAACGTTATGTTGGCTGAGATGGCCGAAATTCGCCAGCGTTGCAGACAATTATTGTCATTCATGGCCATAGCACAGGTCGGTTCAGATCTGCTGCTAACGCCAGTTGATAGATGACAGATGGTAGCGTTCCTGTTAGTCTGAATCGGGTTGAGCCGCCGTGAAGCTTGGCCTGAGATCTTAATTAGCCGCGTCAAAGTTGTTCGTGACACGACAACTCAATGGGTCCTACCTGTTGTCTGTAACCATCGACGAGTATCGTTGTTGGCGTGCGCTGCCGATCAACGACGAACGTGATACGAGAGGAGCATAAGGAGAACTCCGGGTGATAATGTTTTGCCTCTTGTGCTGTCTTGGTGTGAGTCCGCTGCTGCTGTCTGGTTGCCATGTGCAGGCCGATGCCGTTCCAGTCATTCTCCAAGAAACGAATTCGCAATCTGTACCCGAGGTCGAAGTTCATCGACCCACGCGACTACCCGACAGGATCGTGTTGACTTGGGCCGGTGATCCTTCTCGCTCACAAGCTGTCACTTGGCGGTCCGATCCATCCGTGGCCGTTGGACTGGCAGAGATTGCCGTCGCTGATGACAACGCATCGTTTGCCGCACGGGCTCGCCAGTTGAAAGCGAAAACAACTTCTCTGACCAGTAATCTCGCGGCGGCTCATTACCACTCCGTGGAATTCACCGCGTTATCGTCCCGTACCAAATACGCGTATCGTGTTGGCGATGGAACGAATTGGAGCGAGTGGTTTCATTTCACGACCGCTAGTGATCAGCCCGATCCCTTTTCATTTATTTACTTCGGTGATTCGCAGAACGACTTGAAGTCGTTGTGGTCGCGGGTCATTCGTGAAGCGTTCACGGAGGCACCGAAGGCCCGTTTCATGTTGCATGCTGGAGATCTGATCAATCATGCCAACAGCGACGCCCAATGGGGTGAATGGTTTCAGGCAGGAGGCTGGCTGAACGGCACTATTCCGTGTGTACCAACACCTGGCAATCACGAATACAAGTCTGCGGCAAATATCCTCGGTCACCACCTGCCGACCTTGAGTGATCACTGGAAGCCACAGTTTACGTTGCCCGAACACGGGCCACCGGGACTCGAAGAAACCGTCTATTTTCTGGACTATCAGGGAGTCCGAATCGTCTCGCTGAATTCCAACGAGAGGCACGCCGATCAGGTACTCTGGCTGGAATCAGTCCTGCGAGATAACCCCGGAAAATGGTGTATTGTAACCTTCCATCACCCGATTTATTCTTCTGCAAAACAGCGAGACAACGCGGCTCAGCGAGAAGCGTGGCAGCCATTGTTTGACAAGTACAGTGTTGATTTGGTTCTTCAGGGACATGACCACACCTACGCACGGTCAGGGTTAGAAACATTCCGAGGAACAATCGAACCAAGTCCGAAAAAAGATCAGATTACTGGAGCCGACGCGGCCAAATATGATTCTGCGGGAACTGTTTATGTCGTTTCAGTGAGTGGTCCAAAAATGTATGACTTGGGCCGGCCGTTACGCCCCGAGTTTCAACGCGTTGCCGAAGATACGCAACTCTTCCAGATTATTTCAATTGAAGGCGACCAACTTCAGTACGTTGCTCGAACCGCCACCGGTCAGCTCTATGACGCGTTCAGACTGAAGAAGCGCGAGGGGCAATCCAATCAGTTGATTGAGCAGGTGCCCGATATTCCACAACGATTACGCCCCCCGATACCGGAAAAACCAAAGAGGCCCTGACGTTGTTCAAATCCCGAACAATGGCTGTGTCCTTGGGGATTCGGAAACCGATGCTCGACGGGGATTTCTCCTGCCCCCCATCGACTCGGTCGGTGATTTGCGGTGGAAGTCGTCTCGCCGTTGCGCATCGACTTGTCGAACAACAAGGACGTGGCGGCACACTTTTCGTTTGCGGTGTGCGTCTTGAACGAGAATCGATCGCGTGACGGCGACACCTGTTCGTCGGAATGCGTCGGCCGCCAGACACTTTTTGAACGAGGTCGTGATTCCGAGGGCGATGATCGTCATTCAGCAAGCGATCGCCTCAGAAAGCAAATGCAGAGCAATCTGAGGCGTTGCTTGAGAGCGGTTCCATACCGGATTCAAGAGCCAGCATTGCTTGTCGTTGATTTCGAGTGAGAAACGAACGACTCAGACAAAACTCGACAGCGGAACGGTCCCGGTCGTTACGAAAGAGTTGACTGTTCGTGCTTCATTCTCAACGGCTGAGCGGTACAATCCAAGTCTTTCCCCACACAGTGATTTTTGACCCGTTCGCGGGTGGGATGCCCATGCCCCCAACATTTTCAGAACACGAATCCGCTGCATTCCTCAAGACACCCACTCCCGGGGCGTTTGCACATCTGCATTGCCATACTCATTACAGCCTACTTGACGGAGCCAACCGGATCGATCAGGTCGTCACAAAGGTAAAAGATGCCGGGATGAATGCCCTCGCCATCACGGATCATGGCAACCTTTATGGTGCGTTAGAATTCTACAACGAATGTCGAAGCCGTTCTGTCAACCCGGTGCTAGGTTTAGAAGCCTACATCGCTCCAGGTTCAAGATTCGACAAGTCGGGCGCGTCACGCGTGAAGGAGGCAAGCTTTCACCTGACTCTTCTGGCCATGAACCGCGCCGGATTTCAAAACCTCGTTAAACTGTCATCGGCATCATTTTTGGAAGGCTTCTACTACAAGCCCCGCATCGACAAAGAGCTACTCGAGGCTCATAGCGACGGGCTGATTCTGCTGTCCGGCTGTGCGGCGGGCGAGTTGTCTCAATTGTTACTCTCAGGAAAGGTCGACGAGGCCGAAAAGCTTGCTGCATGGTACTCGAAAGTCTTCGGTGACCGGTTGTATATGGAAATCCAAAATGCCGGATTCGCCATCCAGAAACAGTGCCTAGAAATGACCGTGGATCTTGCGAATCGGATGGGCTTGCCACTGGTGGCGACCAACGATGCACACTATCTCAATCAATCCGATGCGGCGATGCACGATGTCTTGCTGTGCGTCAATACAAAAGCGGAACGGTCCGACACGAAGCGGATGAAAATGGATACGGATCAGTTATTCGTGCGCATCCCCGCGGAAATGTACGCCGCATTTGTCGGCTTCGAAGAAGCGGTGGCTCGTTCGCAGGAAATTGCGGATCGCGTCGATATCCAGCTGGATCTGAAGTCACGGCATTACCCTGTCTTCCAACCGCCTGCTGGAAAAAAAGATATTGATTATCTGCGGGAATTGTGCGAGGAGGGTTTGGTTCTCCGTTACGGTGCGGACGGAATCACGAACGTGCATCGCGATCGCCTTTAATTTGAATTGGGCGTCATCGCAAAGATGGGTTATGCCAGCTATTTTCTGATTGTGTGGGATTTTGTTCGTTTTGCTGGTGAGCAGGGAATTCCCTGCAGCGCGCGAGGCTCCGCCTGCGGTGCACTCGTCGCTTTCGTACTGAGACTCAGTCACGTCTGCCCCCTCGAATACGACCTGCTGTTCGAGCGATTTCTTGATCCAAGCCGCACGGAGCCGCCCGATATCGACATCGACTTCTGTCGCGACCGGCGTCAGGCCGTAATCGATTACACCAAACAAAAATATGGAACCGCGAACGTCTGCCAGATCGGGACCTTCGGAACTCTAAAAGCCAAGGCGGCAATCCGCGATGTCGCGCGGGCACTCTCGGTGTCACCCAGAGACGTCGACGTCATTTCCAAAATGGTGCCCGAAACACTCAATATCACTCTCGATGAGGCGATCAAAGACAGTCCCGATCTGAAGGCGCTTTACGAAAGCGACCCAAAAATTCGGGAGATTCTTGATCTCGCTAAGCAGATCGAAGGTCTCGCACGAAGCGCCGGAACTCATGCGGCGGGAGTGGTTGTGTCAGATCAACCGATTTCCCAATACGTCCCCCTGCAAATCATTACTGGCAAAACGGATGTGATTACCCAATGGGAAGGCCCAACCGTCGAAAATGCCGGCCTGCTGAAGATGGACTTCCTCGGGCTGCGCAACCTGACAATCCTCGACAAGGCCGTTAAGAATGTCAAAATACATCGCGGAGTCAGCATCGATCCCGTCAAGCTTCCGATGGATGACAAGACCACGTTTGCTCTCCTGCAACGTGGCGAAACGAAGGGGATTTTTCAGTTGGAATCTGGTGGGATGCGAGATCTTCTCACCAAGATGAAGCCCGACACTTTTGCGGACATCATTGCCACATCCGCGCTCTACAGGCCCGGACCCCTTGAGGGGGGCATGGTCATGACTTACGTGGATGTGAAGCATGGGCGACTGCCTCTGCCACAGCTGCACCCGATCATTGACGAAATCCTGAACGAAACCTATGGAGTCATGGTTTATCAGGAACAAGTCATGCGAATCCTGAACCGGCTCGGCGGTATTGAACTGCCGCAATCCTATCAATGCATCAAAGCCATCAGCAAGAAAAAGCTGGAGACGATTGCCAAGTACCGCGAGCAATTCCTGCGAGGAGCGGGCGAAAAAAATCTGGCGGAAAACAAGGCGGTGGAGCTTTTTGGCATGATCGAAAAGTTCGCCGGCTACGGATTCAACAAATCCCATTCAACGGCCTATGGTGCTGTCGCGTATCAGACGGCATACCTCAAAGCTCATTATCCCACGGAATTCATGGGGGCTCTTTTGTCCTGCGAGTTAGGTGAGACGGACAAACTGATCGAGCACGTCGACGATTGTCGCCGGATGGGCATTCAGATCCTGCCTCCAAACGTCAATG
>Ga0315287_10006324_pt1 | contig 11762 bp, 7 predicted proteins | sample YL17G11_0_MG_FD_205037 | JGI IMG/M metagenome (GOLD analysis project Ga0315287, IMG submission 205037) | Sediment microbial communities from Yellowstone Lake, YNP, Wyoming, USA - YL17G11_0 | ecosystem: Environmental > Aquatic > Freshwater > Lake > Sediment | place: USA: Wyoming | collected...
CGGGCGCGAGCTACGAACGGGACGTCTGGGTCGTCCACGTCAAGGAAGGCCTGGCCATTCCCTTCAAGTACGTTCTCGCCTTCGGGGCGATCCTGTTCCTCATCGGCATCGGCAAGCTCATCCTCTAGAAGTCCGGGACGCGCCGCGCCCGAATATCGATAGGAGGGTTCATCGTGATCATCGTTCTTTGCCTGCTTCTTCTGACTTTATCCCTGCCGGTTTCCGCCCAAACGGCGAAAGCCCCGGACACGGAAGCGCTCCGCGCCGGGCGGAACTACATCGCGACCCCGGTCTACGCCAAGGCCGCCGACCGGGACATCCTGACGCTGTTCAAGGGCCTCAGGGTCTCCGACGTCGTCGACGGGATGGACGCTGCGGGCCTCGTCGACACCGGCACGTTGGACCCGGAGATCCACTCGCTCTGGCGCGACACCGAGAACTTCACCCACCGCTTCATCGGCATCGCCGTCACGGCCCGCTACGTTCCGACCCAGAACCCGACAGCCGGGGTATTGTCGGTCAAGGCCTACGACGACTGGGCCGGCGACTGGTACGACAAAAAATCCACGGAAGCCTATGCCGCTCTCATCCGGAAGGGGACGGCCCTCGTCATCGAGGACGCTCCGAACGCGGACGTCGGCTCGATAGGCTCCTACAACATCCTGGAATGGAAGTCGCTTGGCTGCGTCGGGGTGGTCACGAGCGGCACGGCCCGCGACACGGACGAGATCATCACCCAGAAGATCCCGCTCTATTTACGGCGCGTCGGACGGGGCATCCGGCCGGGGCGGAACGAACTTGAATCGGTCAACCGGCCCATCGTCTGCGGCGGAGTTCTGGTCGTCCCCGGCGACGTCATCGTGGCCGATGGCGACGGCGTGGTGGTCGTACCCCGAGCCAAGGCGGAAGCCGTGGCCAAGTACGCCCGGAAGATCATGGACGGAGATAAGGAAGGCCGGCGGGAACTCTACAAGAAAGTCGGGCTCAAGCCCGACCCGTCGGTCAAGAAATAAGCCGCGCCCCTCTGTCCGTCATTTCGTCGGGGCCGGCGGCCGGAACAGCCTGACCGTTTCGGGGTTGAAAAGGACGATCATCGAGTAGACGCCCAGGGCCGTGCCGAAGGGGACGTTGGCCAGGCTGATGAAGGAGATGACCAGCATCAGGATTCGGGCCCATTCCTTGTGCTGGATGAGTCCCAGGCCGCCGATGATCTTGGGCAGGCCGATGAGGGCCAGGAACGTGCTGACAGCGAGTCCGATGATCCGCAGGACTCCCGGTCCGACGTTATCCACGTCGGGGATCTGGGCGACGCCGAAGAAGAAGAGGAAGGCAAAGAGAGCCAGGCAGAGGCTCAACGCTCCGAAAATGACCCAGAGGATCCCGATAACCTTGATGTGATCTTGCATGACGACACCTCCTGTACCTCCCATTATACGAGAGAACAGGGCACATAAGTTATTTTATTGAAATTTCGCCTCTGATGGCGGAGAATGGGGACCGCCATGGAGGAAAAGGGAGAGAAGTCGTTATTGTCGGCGCTTCTGTTGGCGGCGACATTCTTCCTGTTGTCCGCTCCGGCGCCGGTGCGGGCCGCCGCGAACCCCCGTCCCGAGACGAACCGGGAGGTCGCCCTCTCACCCGAAGAACGCGCCCTCATCCTCAAGGGCAAGATCGTCCTCAGGGACCTGCCCAACCCCGGCCGAAAGGGGCGGACCTACGAAGCGGTCGGCATCCTTCAGGGGTCGCTCGACGAGGCCTTCGCGGTCCTCACGGACTTCGGCGCTTACGCCGATTACATGCCCAATGTCGCAGCCGTCAGGGTTTGTGATGTCACCGGGCCATGCTCTGTCGTCGAGGTCAAGCTCCACCTGCCGCTCGGCGTGAAAAAGCAATATCGATTGAGGTACACCAGCGCGCGGTATGATTCCGGATTCGAAGTGAGCTGGCAAAAACTCCCCTGGCTTGAGCTCAAGCCGAGCCAGACGGTCATCGATACCTCCGGCTTCTGGTCCGTTCGCACGTTCGAGGACCGCGGACTTCTTGCGGTCTATCACATCTACACGGACCCGGGCCACGTCCCCCTCGGACTGACCGGGGTTGCCCAAGGTGTAGCCAGGAGCAAGATCCCGGGCGGAATTTCCAAGCTCCGCGAGCGGATGCAGAGGCTCTATCATCCGGGGCGGTAATCGCCGCCGGCCTCAGAACTCCTGCCCGTACCGTCCCGCCGAGCCGAGGACCTCTCGATTTTTCTTCTTGTACATCTCGACGAGGGCCGTCCGGGCCGGGCCCAGGTACTTGCGCGGGTCGAACTCCCCGGGCGATTCGGCGAAGACCTTGCGGATCGTAGCCGTCATGACCATCCGGCCATCGGTGTCGATGTTGATCTTGCAGACGGCCGAGCGCGCCGCCTGCCGAAGCTGCTCCTCCGGGACGCCGATGGCGTCCTTCATCTTGCCGCCGAACTGGTTGATCGTGGCCACCGCCTCCTGGATGACTGACGAGGCACCGTGAAGGACGATGGGGAAGCCGGGGATCTTCTTCTCGACCTCGGCCAGGATGTCGAACCGGAGCGGCGGCGGGACAAGGATACCCCGGGCGTCGCGCGTGCACTGCTCGGGCTTGAACTTGTAGGCGCCGTGGGAGGTGCCGATGGAGATGGCCAGCGAGTCGACGTTCGAGCGGCGGACGAAATCGACGACCTCGTCGGGATGCGTATAGGTCGATTTCTCGGCCTGGACGTCGTCCTCGATCCCGGCCAGGCGGCCGAGTTCGCCCTCGACCGAGACGTCGCGCGTCCGGGCGTAGTCGACGACCTGCCGCGTCAGTGCGATATTTTCATCGTAGGGGAGATGGGAACCGTCGATCATGACCGACGAGAAGCCGTTGTCGATACAGGATTTAGCCAGCTCGAAGGTGTCGCCGTGGTCGAGGTGGAGGGTGATGGGGATCTCCCGGTCCGAGCCCATGGCTTTCTCCATGTCCCGGGCCATCCTCACTGCGCCCTCGGCCATGTAGCGGAGGAGGGTCTGGTTGGCGTATTTCCGGGCCCCGCTCGAGATCTGGAGGATGACGGGCGAGCGCGTCTCGACGCAGGCCGTGGTGATCGCCTGGAGCTGTTCCATGTTGTTGAAGTTGTAGGCCGGCACGGCGTACTGTCCGGCGAAGGCGCGCCGGAACATGTCGTTGGTGTTGGCCAGGCCGAGGTCTTTATAGGATGTGGGCATGCTCGTTCTCCTCGAAACTCACTGGGGCTCGTCCTCATCATAACCGATTGCCGGCCCCAATTCAAAGCCCGAAGCCACTGCCACGGCGGGCGCCGCGCCTTGTCTTTTTCGGGGGCGTCTGGTATAACCGCAGAAGATCGTGTGCCGAGAATATCGAACCGAGGGGAGCCCGAAATGACACGAAGACCATTCGTCGTCTCACTCTGCCTGCTCCTTGCCGCCGCGCTCGCCGCCGCCCAGTCCAGGGTCGAGTTCCGCAAGGCCGGAGAGACGCAGATGCTGTACGCCAACGGCCAGGCCATCGCGACGCTCCGTGCATACGCCGAGAGCGGCTTCGCGACGGCCGACGTCGTCCATGAGATCCAACCGGGATTTTTCGAGTGGACCCGGACCTTCACCTACACGGGCCAGGATTACGTCCGTCCCGTCCGCTTGACCATGGAGCTCGAGGCGCTCTACGAATCCCGCTATAGCCTCATCCCGGCCGTGATGTACGACGGGAACACATGGGGAACGGGCCTCGAGCCCAAGGGCTTCGTCAAGGACGGCCGGCCCTGGACCTTCGCCTACCATCGCTCGTCCATTCCCGGCGCCACTTACTCCGAGTCCGACGCCTGGTCGGTCGGCCTCTTCAGCGCGCCGGGTCAGATCAGCTGCGGCTTCTCCTGCTCACTCGAGCCGATGAAGGACAAGACCGTCCACCGGCTCATCTGGCCCGAGGAGGAAACGCCTCAGGTCTACGCCATGCGCGACCTCTACCAGGACGCTTACCGGGAGGACCTGAGGATCTCGCGGGGCCAAACTGTCAGCTTGAAAGCTTGGGTCGTGGTCAGCGCGGTGACGACGCCCAAGCACGGCTGGCACGCCCTCGTCGACGCCGCCTGGATCCTCAACGCCCGGCCCGTTTCACCGCGTTTCGAGCCCGAAGAGATCTGGGAGCTTGGTGCGCAGTTCGCCGCCGACAGCCTCTGGGCCGAGGAAAAAAGCTTCAAGGGTTTCTCCATTGGCCTGCGCTGGGATGCGCAGAAACAGGATTGGGCCCAGCGGCAGTCCTGGAAATACGAGATCGGCTGGGCCGGCCAGAACGTCTCGCTGGCGAATTCGCTCCTCGTCGATTACCTGAAAACGGACGAGCGGAGCTCACTCGATAAAGCGATCCAATGTCTCGACGCCTGGGTCAAGAATGCCCGTTTGCGCAACGGCCTCTTCCGCTGCCACTACGACTATCTCATCGGCCTCGAGGACCCGAAAAACGAAGTCCAGGACGCCTGCAACCTCGGGCACGCCGCCTCGGGGTATTTCGAAGCCTTCGACCTCGCCGCCAAGTGCGGCCTGAAGAAGCCGGAGTACAGGGCCGCGGCCTTCGGCGTCTGCGACTTCGCCCTGAAGGCGATGCAGGCCGACGGACGGCTCGGAAAGGCCTGGACGAACGATGGCAAGCTTGTCGACGCCGAGGGGACGATCGGCGCGTTCCTCATCCCGCCCCTCCTCACGGCCTACCGGCTGACCCACAAGCCGGCTTACATCGAGGGGGCGGAGAAGGCTTATGCGTTTTATGTTGGGGAGTTCGTCAAGAACGGGTTCACCACGGCCGGCGCCCTCGACACTTACTGTATCGACAAGGAGTCGGCGACACCCCTGCTCAAGGCGGGCCTCGAACTCTACGACATCACCGGCAAGGACAAGTATCTCCAATGGGCCGAAGATATTTCCTATTATCTGGCCACCTGGCAATGGCATTACTCCGTGCCTTATCCCGAGGGGACGGTGCTCCGCGAGCTCGGCTACGACACGTTCGGTGGTACGGCGGTTTCGACCCAGCACCATCATCAGGACCCCTATGCCCTGATCATCGTCAACGACTGGATCAAGCTGGCCAACATGACCCACAAGGCGATCTGGCGCGACCGGGCGGTAGCGGCCTGGGCCAACGGGACGATCGGCATCTCGGGCGGAGACCTCGTCGTTATGGGCAAGAAGCGGCCGTACGGAAGCCAGGACGAGGGATTTCTCCATACCCGCTGGCTGCAGCCGTTCGCTGTCAGCCAATGGCTCGTGGCCTGGCCGACGGCCTTCCGCTTGGAGACCTTGCGGCAGGCTACGAATTGGGGCGTCTTCGACAAACGATAGCAAGAGGGGGTCAAACCTACTTTTTCCTGGAAAAAGTAGGTTTGACCCTCTTCCCCCTCTTGGTTGCACCATGGCTAGGCTTGGAGGGTAGAGAATGAAAAGGATTTGGACTTGGGCCCTGGTTGCTGCATTACTGGGGATTTGTATCGCCGGCCCGGGTTGCGGCGGGGGCATGAAACAAAAAACGCGGACACCGCCGGCGCCGCTTTTTCGCGACCCCGTATTCGACGGGGCCGCCGACCCGTCCCTGATATGGAACGATAAGGAGCGGGCCTGGTGGGTCCTCTACACCAACCGCAGGGCCACCGCGCCCGACGCCCAGGACGGCGTACGCTGGTGCCACGGCACGGATATCGGGATCGCCTCGTCGGCCGACGGCGGCCTGACCTGGGCCTACCGGGGGACGGCCAAGGGGCTCGAATTCGAGCCGGGCCGGAACACGTTCTGGGCGCCCTGTTTCGTCGAGCACGGCAGGACCTACCACATGTATGCCGCCTATGTCCGGGGAGTCCCGGCGGACTGGAGCGGCGACCGGCACATCGTTCACTACACGAGCCGGGACCTCGTGAATTGGAAATACGAAGCCATCGTCCCGCTTAGCTCGGAGCGGGTCATCGACGCTTTCGTCCAGGCCAAGCCTGACGGGGGCTGGCGCATGTGGTACAAGGACGAAGACCACGGCTCGCATATCTACGCCGCCGACAGCGAGGACCTTTATCAATGGAAAATCGTCGGCCCCGTCGTCACGAGCGCGCCCCAGGAAGGGGTCGCCGTCTTCTGGTGGCAAGGTTCCTACCGGATGCTCGTCGACCGCTGGCAGGGGATGGGCGTCCTTCGTTCCGACGACCTCACGAACTGGACGGAGCAGCCGGGGACGATCCTCGGCGTTCCGGGCACTCGTCCGGACGATGCCGACATCGGCCGCCACGGCGAGGTCGTCGTCCAGGGGCCCGACGCGTTCCTTTTCTACTTCACCCATCCCTTCGGCCCCAAGGCCCACACCGAACCCGGAAAACACCGCTCCTCGCTTCAAGTGGCCAAACTCGAGATCAAGGACGGCGCGATCGTCTGCGACAGGGACAAGCCGTTCGAAATCGCGCTCGGACCGCCGTCGGGATTCCGGCCGGCCGAGCCGCCGGCGAGCCCGCTTGAATTCAAGTCCTCAGACGCCAAGTTAACGGCGGCCTTCTCTTGGGCCAAGGCCCAAGCCCTTGACTACGCCTTCCCCGCTTCGACGCATGATGACCCTGTGGGCGACTGGTACGAAGCCGCCTTGCCGGCACGGTTCGCCTTCTGTATGAGGGACGTGTCTCACCAAGCGAACGGGGCCCATCTCCTCGGCCTGGGCGCGTTCAACCTGAACATGCTGGGCAAGTTCGCCCGGGGCATCAGCCCGGCCCGCGATTTCTGTTCGTATTGGGAGATCGACAAGTGGGATCGTCCGGCTCCGGTCGATTACAAGAACGACAAGGACTTTTGGTACAACCTGCCGGCCAACTTCGACATCCTCGACGCCTGCTGGAGGCAGTATCTTTGGACGGGGAACCGGGCCTATATCGAAGACCCGGCCTTCCTCGATTTCTACGGGCTGACCGTCAACGAGTATATCCGGACCTGGGACAAGAACGGCGACGGGATCCCCGAGCATCGAAAGGAATACGGCAACCGGGGGCTCGGCGGCTACGACGAGGGCGCCTATTCCGACAGGACACTCAACGGGGCCGACCTCTTCGCCGTTGAGGCCCGGGCTTTCGATTCCTACGCAGAGATCCTCGCTCACCTCGGAGATTCTGCTGCGGCCGAACCCCTGCGCCGGCGGGCGGCCGGGATTCGGGAGAGATTCACCGGAGACTGGTGGAGCGAGTCGCGTCGGCAGTTTGCCGACTTCGCCCTCGAGGACGGGAAGCTCGTTTTCGAGGACATGTTCTGGGGCGGGGTCTTTCCGCTTTACTTCGGCCTTATCCCCGCCGGGGAGCGCCGCGCCGCAACTCTCCGCCGGATTCTCGAGGGGGAGCCGGAGGGGATCGAAATCGAATCCTATCTTCCGGAGGTCTTTTACCGCTACGGCGCGGACGACGCGGCCTACGCCGAGATCCTGAAGCTCTCCGACCCGGCCAAAAAGCGCCGTGAATACCCCGAGGTTCCTTTCGCCCTGATCGGGGCCGTCGCGACGGGGCTCATGGGCCTCGAGCCGGACGCCCGCACCCGGACTGTCGCGACGCGGTCGCGGCTCACGGCCGAGACGGAATGGGCCGAGCTGCGGAATGTGCCGGTCTTCGACAACGCCATCGATATCCGCCATGACGGCAGGCGGGGGACGTCCTTCGCCGTCCGCGCCGGCGGCAACGTCGTCTGGAAGGCCGTCGTCGAGGGCCGCTGGAAAGAGCTGATGGTCAACGGCGTCGCTCGGGAAGCCCTTCATGGAGAAGACGAGGCGGGCCGGCCCGTCTCCTGGGTCATAGTCAAGCTGGCGGCGGGTGAGAAGGCCGTCGTCGTCGCCGGCGGCGGATCGGAAAAGCCGCTGACATAGCGATAGAGGAGTCATGCCGATGACGATGCGAAAGATCCGCGCGTTCAAGCGGATGGGTGTGCTGTCGTTCCTGATCGTGTTCGCCCTTTCGTTCGCCCAGGCCCAGCCGGGAGCGAAGGGATCACCGCGCCGCTGGACCGAGGCCAAGGCCCGGGCCTGGGCCGGGGCCGAGCCGTGGGGCCTCGGCTGCAACTACATCCCCCGGACCGCCGTCAACACCTTGGAGATGTGGCAGGCGGAAACGTTCGATCCGGCGACGATCGACGAGGAACTCGGCTGGGCCGAGGACCTGGGCTTCAACTCGGTCCGGGTCTTTCTCCACTATCTGCTTTGGGACCAGGATGCCGGCGGGTTGCTGAGACGGCTGGAGCGGTTCCTGGCCATCGCCGACAAGCATCACATCGCGACGATGTTCGTCCTTTTCGACGACTGCTGGAACGCAAAATTCCGGCTGGGGGCCCAACCCGCGCCGCGGCCGGGCGTCCACAACTCGGGCTGGGTGCAGTGCCCCGGCCCGGCCCTGCTCGAGGATCCGGCCCGCTGGGGGATCCTTGAAGCCTACACCCGGGGGGTCATCGGCTTTTTCCGGGAGGACCGGCGCGTCCTGGCCTGGGATCTCTACAACGAACCCGGGAATTCGGACTACGGCTCGAGGTCGCTGCCGCTCCTCGAAAAAGTTTTCGCCTGGGCCCGGACGGCCGCGCCTGCCCAACCGCTGACTGTGGGCATTTGGGACGAATCAAAGGAGCTCGCCGCGCTCAACCGCTTCCAGGCCGAAAACTCCGACATCATCTCCTTTCACTCCTACCTGGATCGAGCGGGGACGCAGAAGAGGGTCGACGCCCTCGAGGTCCACGGGCGCCCGATCGTGTGCACCGAATACATGACCCGGACGGCGGGCAGCCGGTTCGAGGACATCCTGCCTCTCTTCAAATCCCTGGACATCGGGGCCATGAACTGGGGCCTCGTCAGCGGCAAAACCCAGACGATCTTTCCCTGGGGTTCGAAAGAAGGAAGCCCGGAGCCCGCGGTCTGGTTCCACGATATCCTCCGGGCGGACGGGAAGCCCTACATCGCGGCCGAAACCGAGCTCATCCACAAGCTGGCCGGGAAAGTCCCTCCGGCCGATAACGGGAAAACGCAGGCCGTCGCCGAACCTTTCCACTCCTGGGCCCTCACGCCGCCCCTGGGCTGGAACAGTTGGGATTCGTTCGGTCAGGCCGTGACCGAGGACGAAGTCAAGGCCAACGCCGATTTCATGGCCGCGAAGCTGGCCAAGCTCGGTTGGCGCTACGTCGTCGTCGACATCGAGTGGTCCGAGCCACAGCGGCTCGGACCGGACTATCCCGTCCGCTCGAAGTCGGAGGTCGACGCGTTCGGGCGCTTCGTCCCGGCCGCGGCGAGGTTCCCGTCGGCGGCCGGCGGGCGCGGCTTCAAGCCGCTGGCCGATTACGTCCATCACAACGGCCTAAAATTCGGCATTCACATCGTCCGCGGCATCCCGCGGCTGGCCGTCGAACGGAACACGCCCATCGAGGGCACGTCCTACAAGGCCGCGGACATCGCCGACAAGGTCGACTTCTGCGATTGGAACGAGGACCAATGGGGTGTCGACGTCAAGAAGCCCGGCGCGCAGGAGTGGTACGATTCGATCTTCCGTAAGCTCGCCTCCTGGGGCGTCGATTTCGTCAAGGCCGACGACCTCTGCTACAGGGGCGAGGAGATCGCCATGCTGCGCCGGGCCATCGACCGGACGGGCCGGCCCATCGTCCTCAGCCTGTCCTACGGGCCAATGCCCCTCGACCGCGCCGGAGAGCTGGTGAAGAACGCGAACATGTGGCGGCTGCTCGGTGACCTCTGGGACTACTGGGACCAGGTTCTGCCGGCCTTCCGTCAGCTCCACGATTGGTCGCCTTTCGCGGGGCCCGGACATTGGCTCGACCCGGACATGCTGCCTCTCGGGCATCTGCGGTTCCTACCGGCCGGCTGGTCCAAGAACCGGACCATGAATCAAAGCTATTTCGAGATGACATCTCACGGCGGCCGCGAGGACGTGCCCAATTTCCTGAGCCGCGACGAGCAGAGGACGGTCATGACGCTCTGGGCCATCGGGCGGTCGCCGCTGTTTTTTGGCGGACATCTTCCGGCGAGCGACGACTGGACGTTGTCGCTCATCACCAACGCCGAGGTCCTGGCCGTCAACCAGAGGAGCCGCAACAACCGTCAGCTTTTCCGGGCGAACGGCCTGGTCGCCTGGGCGGCGGATGACGCCGATGGCGGGGCGGAATATATCGCCCTCTTCAATACGAGCGACAAGGGAGAACACGGCCCCGAAACCGGGACGGCCGTCCCGGTCCGTCTTTCCGAATTGGGCTTCGACGGGCCCGTCGCCGTCAAGGACGTCTGGAGCGGAAAAGAGATCGGTGTCTTCAGCGGCGAGTTCGCCCCGGTCGTACCGTACCATGGAGCGGGACTCTATCGGCTGATGGCGGTGGACGTTCGTTAGGACGGATGAGATCAGGCCCCAGAGCGGGGACACGTGCTTCCGGAAGGGGGACACGCACCGCTTCTTTCGAAGCGGTGCATGTCCCCACTTTCTTAGCCTTAATCCGTAAGGACTCTGACGAAGGCGCCAAGAAGGGGGACACGTACAAAGAGTACATGTCCCCCGTTCTTGCCCGCCCGTACGAGATTGCCTCGGGGAGGGGACATGTACTGCTTCGGTACGTGTCCCCGTTCTTTGGGAAGGACCCCGATTAGGGTAGAATAGCCCTGAGATGCGCATCAAGTTGGCTTACGGAAAAACGGGGCTCCCGATCGAGCTCGACGGTTCGCTCAACGTCACCGTCGTCGAACCGTCGTTCGTCCCTGCTTTGCCCGACCCGGAGTCCGCGGTACGCGAAGCCCTGCGCGCGCCCCTCGGTTCGCCGGCGCTCGCCGACCTCGTCCGCCCCGGCATGCGGGTCGGCGTCGTCTTCAGCGATATCACCCGGCCTGCGCCCAATCCGCTGATGCTGACGGCCATCCTCGAAATCCTGGATGCCGTCCCCGGCGTCGAGACGACGCTCTTCAACGCTCTGGGCACTCACCGGCCCAACACCGAGGCCGAACTCCGGGGCATGGTCGGCGACGCCATCTTCGAACGCCGCAGGATAGTCCAGAACGACACCTTCGACCCGGCCACCCAAATCCTGGCCGGCGTCACGTCGAAAGGCCACGAGACCTGGCTCAACGCCGGGCTCATGGCCTGCGACCTGAAGATACTGACCGGCTTCATCGAACCCCACCTGTTCGCCGGATTCTCGGGAGGGGGAAAGGCCATCATGCCCGGAATGGCCGGCCAGCGCACCGTCCTCGGCAACCACGACGCCGGGATGGTCGGCCACCCGAAGGCCGCTTGGGGCGTGACGCAGGGTAATCCCATATGGGAGGAAGTGCGCGAAGTCGCGGGCCAGGCCGGCCGCCTCTTTCTGTTGAACGTCACCCTCAACCGCGACAAGGCCGTGACAGGTGTTTTCGCCGGAAACCTCGACCAGGCCCACGCGGCCGGCTGCGCCTTCGTCAAGCGCTCAGCCATGGTCGCTGTGCCGAGTCCCTTCGATATCGTCGTCACGACCAATTCCGGATACCCGCTCGACATCAACCTCTACCAGTCCGTCAAGGGGATGAGAGCGGCCGACCAGATCGTGAGGAAGGGCGGAGCCATCATCATCGCTGCACGCTGCTCGGACGGGATCCCCGAGCACGGGCTTTACGGGAAGATCCTGCGGGAGTCGAACAGTCCCCGGGAGCTGCTGACCAAGATCTGCGCCCCCGGCTTCCTCGAACAGGATCAGTGGCAGGCCCAGATCCAGGCACTCATCCAGCTGAAGGCCGAC
>Ga0315287_10006329_pt1 | contig 11759 bp, 10 predicted proteins | sample YL17G11_0_MG_FD_205037 | JGI IMG/M metagenome (GOLD analysis project Ga0315287, IMG submission 205037) | Sediment microbial communities from Yellowstone Lake, YNP, Wyoming, USA - YL17G11_0 | ecosystem: Environmental > Aquatic > Freshwater > Lake > Sediment | place: USA: Wyoming | collected...
TATGACGCTTTTCGGCCCAATCTTCGGAGGCGAGCAATACCGTCGCGGCGCCATCGGTCAGGGGCGAGGAGTTGGCGGCGGTGATCGTCCCCCGGCCGGAGCGGTCGAAAACAGGCTTCAATTCAGTCATTCTTTCTAAGGAAATGTCCTCGCGGATATTGTTGTCGCGGAACACGCCAGCGCAGGGGACGACGAGATCGTCCATGAAGCCTTCGTCATAGGCGGCGGCCGCCTTCTTATGACTCTCATAGGCCAGGAGGTCCTGGGCCTCGCGAGTGATTCCCCATTCCTTGGCCATCAGCTCGCAATGCTCGCCCATGGAAATCCCAGTCCGGGGCTCGCCGGTATTCGGCGGCACCGGTGCCAGCTCAGCCGGCGAGAAGCCTTTGACGGCGGCACGCTTGCCGCCGAAGCCTCGCGCGCGAGACGCCGCGACGAGGCGCTTGGCGAAGGCCCGTTGAAACACGATCGGCGCGTCGCTGGTGGTGTCGGAGCCAAGCGCGATGCCGCATTCGATCTGGTCGATGGCGATCTTGGCGCCGAGTTGCAACGCGGCCTGCAGGCTGGTGCCGCAGGCTTGCATCATGGTGATGCCGGGCGTGGTGGGCGAGAGCTCGCTCCCGATCACGGCTTCGCGGGCAAGGTTCCAATCCTTGGCATGGGTAACGACGGCGCCACCGACCACTTCATCGATATGGGCGCCGTGCAGCGAGAAGCGATCGACCAGGCCCGAGAGCGCCTGAATCAGCATGTCGAGATTGGAAAGCTCGGCGTAAGCGGTGTGCGAGCGGCAGAACGGAATCCTCGATCCGCCGAGCACCGCAACGCGCTTTAATTCCCGTCCCGCCATCTTAAGCCATCCCTCAGGTCACGCTGCTTCAGCCGCGCCGGATGCGCGGTTCTGGTCGCGGCGATAATGCAGCGGTCCCCCGCGGAACGGCGCGAAGCCCGTGCCGAAAATCACGCCGGCATCGATATGGTCTGCATTGGCGACGATGTTGTCGGCAAGCGCGCGCTCACATTCGTCGAGCATCGGCTTCACGAGATCGCGTCCAAGGGCGTCGAGCTCAGCCTGGTCGTAGGCGACCTCTTCGCGTTTCGGTTTGCCTTGATCCCAGACATAGAAGCCCTCGCCCGTCTTCTTGCCGAGCTTGCCAGCCTTGACCAGGCGCGACAATGCGTTGTCCTTGCCGGGCGCGATGCCAAGCGTCTCGCCGACATGATTAGCGATGTCGAGGCCGACCAGGTCCATCAATTCGAGCGGGCCCATCGGCATGCCGAACTTGACGGCGGCTTGATCGATCTTGTCGCGCGCCACGCCTTCCTCGTAGCGGCGCACGGCGTCCATCATGTAGGGCGCAAGCACGCGGTTGACGAGGAAGCCGGGGCAGCTCTTGACCACCAGTGGAAGCTTTTTGATCGCGGTGACGAAGGTCGCGGCCTTCTTCACCTCTTCTTCCCGGGTCTGCTCGCCGCGCACCACTTCGACCAGGGGGAGCGCCGCCACGGGATTGAAGAAATGGATGCCGACCAGACGCCCAGGATCGCGAAGCGGCTTCGCGATGTCTTCAAGCTTGAGCGAGGAGGTGTTGGTGGCGAGCACCGCGCCTGGCTTCAGTCTGGTTTCCAGATCGGCGAACAGCTTCTGCTTGATTTCGAGCTTCTCAGCGATGGCCTCGATGACAACGTCGGCATGTTTGATCTCACGGCCTTGCGGATCGGCAATCAGGCGCGCGATGGCGGCGTCGATTGCCGTCTGGCCGCGCAGCTGCTTCTTGAACAGGCCCTTGGCGCGGGATAGCGCCTTCTTAATCTGCGCCTCGTTGAGGTCCTGCAAGCTCGCCTGCATACCGCAAACCACGCACCAGGCGGCGATGTCGCCACCCATGGTGCCGGCACCGATCACATGAACTTTGCGCGGCTTGAACCCGTTCTTCGGCGCCTCGTCCTTCAGCATCTCTGAGAGCATAAAGACGCGGCGGAGATTACGCGCGGTCTCGCCCGCCATGAGCGGCGCGAACATTTCGGTCTCGGCTTTCTTCATGCGCACCGGGTCATCACCATAACGCTCGAAGAGGTCGATGAGCCGGAACGGCGCGGGGTAATGGTCCTCGCGTACTTTGACGGCGGTTTTCGCGCGCATTTGCTTGGCGAGCAGTCCGCGAATGGGCTGCTTCACCATGAGTTTCTTCCACCACGGCGCGCCTTTCGACCGGCGCTTCTGAAGCACGGCTTTGCGCGCCGCCCAGCGAAGCTGATGGTGGGTGGCGACGAGCTGATCGATGAGGCCGATGGCGCGGGCCGCGGTCGGGCGCAGCATCTTCGCCGTCAGCATCGCGGTCATGGCATCGACCGGACCCGCGACGTCGATCGATCGCACCGTACCGTTCAGCCCGGGGAAGATGCCGAGCTTCACTTCGGGGAAGCCGAGCCGCGTTCCCTCCTCGCGGTCGGCGATACGCCAATCGCAAGCGAGCGCCAATTCGAGCCCCCCGCCGAGACAATAGCCGTGAATCGCGGCGACGACTGGCAGCGGTAGTTTGTCGATCCGATCGAAAAGCTCGAGCGTCTGGTTGACCGCTTCCGTCACCGAGGCTTCGCTGACGGCGAAACTTTCGAACTCGCGGATGTCGGCGCCGACGATGAAGCCTGACGGCTTGCCGCTAATGATGACGAGCCCCGCAAGCTCGCTTCGCGTCGCGGCCTCCTCGACCCATTGGACGATCTCGCCGAGTTCCTCGGTCGGACGGCGGCCGAGCGAATTCATGCTCTCGCCCTCACGGTCGATCAGCGCCCAGGCGATGCCCTCGAAATCGACGGAGAAGCGCCAATCCTTCAAATTCGTCAAAGGAGTCTTGGTCGGCATTATTCAGCGGCCATGGTTTCAGAGGATTGGGGAGGCGAAGACTTGGTCTCGGGTTGCCTCCCGCGCACGAGCTCGGCGGCATCGAAATCGTCCACCGCGATGACGCGCGCGACAAGGTCGCGAAGCTCCGCGAGCGAGCGCGCTTCCTCAACAGTCAGGATACCCTTGCGCTCGGCATCAGCGATCCAGTCGGTGTTGTAGAAGCGTTTGACGTCGCCCTGGCGAATGGCGCGCTCAAGCTTCTTATCGGCCTCGTCATTGGCGATGACCTCAAGCAGCGTGTGCTCGAGCAGCCCGAGGCGATCGGACGGATCGTTGGTCATGAAGATCTCGCGCGTGAGCCGGTCGCGGAACTCGCCGGGCTCGAGCGCGGCGCGCACGATCTCCTTCCCCGCGTTGTCGCCGGCGGGACGGCGCATGATGGGAAGCGGGAAGACAAGGATCCGCATCAGCCAAGAGGCCCAGGTCACGGGGAAATTCTCGATGACGCCGGCAAGCGCCAGGTCGAAGCGATAGAGGCAATTCTGCGCGCAATAATTCACGAGCTTGAGATCGGCCTTCGGCGCGCCGTCATCCTCGTAACGTTTCAGAATTGTGGACAGCAGATACAGTTCGGCGAGCGCGTCGGCCATGCGGCCGGTGATCTTCTGCTTGGTTTTGAGCGCGCCGCCAAGCAAGGCCACGGTGAGGTCGGCGACGAGCGCGAAGGACCGCGACGCGCGGGCAAGCTGCCGCCACCAATGCCGCGTAGCGCCGGCATTGGTGGGAGCGCTGGCAAAGGCGCCGAAGGTGACATTGTGGAACAGCGAGCCGAAGGCGTTGGAGACAGTGAAGGCGATGTGGCTGTCGAAGGCGCGGTCAAAATTGGCGATGCCGCGATCGGTATCTTGATCCTGGAGCGCCTCGATCTCCGCGAAGAGATAAGGGTGCGAGCGGAGCGCGCCTTGGGCGAAGGTGATCAACGTGCGGGTGAGGATATTAGCACCCTCGACCGTGATACCGACCGGCACCATTTGATAGGCGCCTTGCAGGTAATTGGACGGACCGTCGCAAATGCCCCTGCCGCCGTGAATGTCGAGGGCGTCATTGACGCTTTGGCGCATGCGGTCGGTCGAGACATATTTGAGCAGCGCCGAGATCACGGCGGGTTTTTCGCCGGCGGAGACCATCGAGGCGGTCACCGCGCGTGCAGCCTCCAGCCCATAAGCGTTCTCGCAAAGCCGCGCCAGCGGCTCCTCAATCCCTTCCATGAAGCCAATCGGTAGATTGAATTGCTTGCGGATGCGGGAATAGGCGGTGCTCGTCCGCAGCATCGACTTGCACGCCGCCGCTGAGGTGGCCGGAAGCGAAATCGAGCGCCCCGCGGCGAGGCAGGCCATCAACATACGCCAGCCTTGGCCAACGCGGTCAGCGCCGCCAATGATGAAGTCGAGCGGAATAAACACGTCGCGCCCCGAGGTCGGGCCATTGGGAAAGGCTGCGCCGAGCGGCAGATGTCTGCGACCGATCTCGACGCCGGGGTGGTTGGTGGGAATGAGCGCCAGCGTGATGCCGAGGTCCTCGCCGCGGCCGAGCAAATTGTCGGGATCGAACAAGCGGAAGGCAAGACCGAGCAGCGTCGCCTTGGGCGCCAAGGTGATGTAGCGCTTGTTCCAGGTGAGTTTCAGCCCCAGCGTCTCGCGCCCCTCATGGAGCCCACGCGACACGATGCCGATATCGCGCATCGCCGCCGCATCGGAGCCGGAGAAAGGACCGGTTAGCGCAAAGCAAGGAATCTCCTCGCCCTTGGCGAGCCGCGGCAAATAGTGATCCTTCTGCGCGTCGGTACCGTATTTTTCGATCAGCTCGCCGGGTCCGAGCGAGTTCGGCACCATGACGATGGTGACGCCATCGGGGCTGCGCGAGGAAATCTTGCCCAGGATCAGAGATTGCGCCTGCGCCGAGAAGCCGAGGCCGCCATGCTGCTTGGAGACGAGCATGCCGAGAAAGCCTTGATCGCAGACGAAGCGCCAGATGTCGTCGGGAATGTCATGCAACTCGTGCCGGATCTTCCAGTCATTGAGCTTGCGGCAAAGCTCTTCGGTCGGGCCGTCGAGGAAGGCGCGCTCCTCTGCTGTCAGCGTGATTGGCGCCACGGAGCGGAGCTTCGACCAATTGGGCGTGCCGGAAAAAAGCTCCGCGTCCCAGCCGACCGTGCCGGCTTCAAGCGCCTCGCGCTCGGTGTCGGAAATGGTGGGCATCGCGCCTTTCAGCGCGCGATAAGCGGGAAGCACGATATATTTCCGCTTGATCTCGGGGAAGGTGAGCGCGAACAGACCGCCGGCGATCAGCCAGCCAAGCAATGCCCAAAGCTTGAATGACGGCCAATGCAATTCGCCCGCGCCAAGGCCAAGCTGTAGGCAAAAAGTGAGGAGCGCGATCGCGGCCGCCCAGTACACCAAGGGGGCCCGCCGCATCGCGAGCATGAAGATGATCGCGGCGGCAACCAACGCAAAGATGAACTCAGCCATGGCGGTCTCCCAACAAGCCCCCGCCCCTCTGTGTGCCCATCCCTAACGCAGACTTGAGTCCAACTCTTGACGCTGCAAGAGGACCCAAGGCACGACCCAATCTATGGTCCGGCCGGGCAAGCGAAACAAGGACTTTCATGACGGTACCGCACTCGCGAATCACTTGGGTGTCATCTTGGTGGCAAGTGATTCAGAGGGGATTAACGGGGGTTAGCTGTCCCGCCCCTTCCTTGTGCAGTTGAGCCGAATTGGGCTAATAGGCGGCTTGGGACCCACGACCCCAGCAATTCATAAGGAATGGTCATGGCGGAGCCAGAACGGCCGCAACTCAGCCCCTACCAAGTCGAACTCGAAGCCGGCAAGCGCTATGCGTGGTGCCGGTGCGGGCGCAGCCAGAAGCAGCCTTTCTGCGACGGTTCCCATACGGGTACCGGCATCGAGCCCATGATGTTCACGGCGGAACGGACCGAGTCCGCCCTGCTCTGTGGTTGCAAGGATACCGGCGACCCGCCTTTTTGCGACGGCTCGCACATGCTGCTCTAATGGGCGCAATGGCTGAACTCCGGCCGCTAAGTCCCTGCGACGCCAGCCTCCACCGGCGTTGTGCCGGGTCGCTCCTTCTTGCTATGAAGTGAGGGCCTAGCGCTGGTCCTCCGCCAGTGCCGGGTTCGGCACGCTAGCCCCTTCGGGGGGAGAGAGGCAGGCGTCGTTCCATGGCTTATTTCATACAGCAGCTCATCAACGGGCTCGCCTTGGGCTCGATCTACGGGCTGATCGCCATCGGCTACACCATGGTCTATGGCATCATCGGCATGATCAATTTCGCCCATGGCGACATCTTCATGGTGGGCTCGTTCATCGCGTTGATCGCGTTCCTGGCGATCTTGAGCTTCGGCATCACCTTCGTACCCCTGGCGCTCGTGCTGGTGCTCATCCTCGCCATGCTGCTCACCGCGGTGTGGGGCTGGACCATCGAGCGCATCGCCTATCGGCCGTTACGCGAATCCTTCCGGCTCGCGCCGCTGATCACCGCGATCGGCATGTCCATCATCCTGCAAAATTTCATTCAAGTAGCACAAGGCGCGCGGGTGAAGCCGCTGCAGCCTATCGTTACCGGCGGCTACGAGCTGTTCGTGCAGGACGGCTTCGAGGTCACTCTCTCCAATATCCAAATCTTGATCATGGTGACGACCGTGGTGCTGATGGGCGTGTTCTGGCTAATCATCACGCGCACATCGCTAGGGCGGTCGCAGCGCGCATGCGAGCAGGATCGCACCATGGCGGCGCTGTCGGGCGTGGATGTCGACCGGACGATCTCGCTCACCTTCGTCATGGGTGCGGCACTCGCCGCCGTCGCCGGGCTGCTTTACCTGCTCTATTACGGTGTGATCGATTTCTATATCGGCTTCGTCGCCGGCATCAAAGCGTTCACCGCCGCGGTCCTCGGGGGCATCGGCTCGCTGCCTGGCGCCATGCTCGGCGGCATCATCATCGGGCTGATCGAGACGTTCTGGTCCGCCTATTTCTCCATTCAATATAAGGACGTCGCGGCGTTCTCGATGCTGGCGCTGGTGCTGATCTTTTTCCCGTCCGGGCTGCTGGGACGGCCAGAGGTCGAGAAGGTTTGACCTTGGCGAAATCGGGTAAAGCGTTTTCGACCGAGCGTCTCAAGACCACGCTTACCGATGCGATCATCGCCGCCTGGATCGCGTTCGCGCTGTTCTGTCTGACGCTCGGCGTCAGAACCGTCGACAGCGTGAACGGGCTCACCCTGCTGCCTCGCCCCGTTCTGCTCGCGATCGTTGTCGGCATCGTTTTCGCGGGGCGCTTTCTCCTCTCACTCCTCTGGTGGAACAGAGACTGGGGGCTGCCCGCAATTCCATGGCCGAAGGCGCTCAAAGGCGATGGCGGAGTCGCGCAGCATGCGGGCCTGATCCTCGCGATCGCCGCCGTGCTGTTTCCCATCGTGGCTTACGCGCTCGACAAGAGTTTTCACCTCGGCCTGCCACTTCGTTATCTGTTCGATCTCTCCATCCTGGTGCTCACTTACGTGATGCTTGGCTGGGGACTGAATATCGTGGTCGGGCTCGCAGGCCTGCTCGATCTCGGCTATGTCGCCTTCTACGCCGTCGGCGCCTATACCTTCGCGCTGCTCGGCACGACCTTCGGCTGGTCGTTCTGGGTGTGTTTGCCGCTGGCCGGTCTCTTGGCGGCGCTGTGGGGTGTGATGCTTGGCTTCCCCGTGCTCAGGCTCCGCGGCGATTATCTCGCCATCGTCACGCTCGCCTTCGGCGAGATCGTTCGCATCGTCCTCATCAACTGGACGGCGCTCACGAACGGCCCGAACGGCATCAGCGACATCCCGAAGCCGACGTTTTTCGGTCTGCCCTTCAAGGCCGGTCCCGGCAGCTTCAACGAATTTTTCGGCATCCGCCACGATCATCTCTACGCGGTGATCTTTCTCTATTACGTGATCCTGATCCTGGCGCTCTTCACCAATTTCGTGACGCTCCGCTTGCGGCGTCTTCCCATCGGCCGCGCCTGGGAAGCGATGCGCGAGGATGAGATCGCCTGCCGTTCGCTCGGCATCAACACGACGATCACCAAACTGACAGCCTTCGCCACCGGCGCAATGTTCGGCGGCATCGCCGGCGCCTTCTTCGCCACGCGGCAAGGCTTCATCAGCCCCGAATCTTTCACCTTCATCGAGTCCGCCATCATCCTCGCCATCGTCGTGCTCGGCGGCATGGGCAGCCAGCTCGGCGTGGCCATCGCCGCCATCGTCATGGTCGGAGGCTTCGAGGCGCTGCGCCACACCGAGAACTTGCAGAGTATTTTCGGCGAAGGTTTCGACCCGGCGCTCTATCGCATGCTGTTGTTCGGCGTCGCCATGGTGGCGATCATGATCTGGCGGCCGCGCGGCATTGTCGGCACCCGCGATCCATCGATCACGCTCGGCAAGGCGTCCTCGATCAAAGGCGATCTCGTTAAAGAGGGGCGCGGATGAAGCCCTGGCAGAGCGATCCGCTGCTGAAGGTCGAGCATCTGACCATGCGTTTTGGCGGGTTGACCGCTATCGACGACGTTTCTTTCTCCGTCGGGCGGAACGACATCACCGCGCTGATCGGGCCGAACGGCGCCGGCAAGACCACGGTCTTCAACTGCATCACCGGCTTCTACAAGCCGAGTGAGGGCATGCTCACCCTCACCCAACCCGGCGGCGAGACCTATTATCTCGAACGGCTCGACGATCACAACATCAATTCCGACGCGCGGGTGGCACGGACTTTCCAGAACATCAGATTATTCGGCGGCATGACCGTGCTCGAAAATCTGATGGTGGCGCAGCACAAGGTGTTGAACCGCGCGTCCGGCCTCACCATCGGCGCCATGATCGGGCTTGGCGGCTTCCGCAAGGCGGAGCGCGGGGCGATCGACTTCGCCTGTCATTGGCTGGAGTGTGTCGGGTTGCTCGCGCGCGCGGACACTGCCGCGGGTGCTCTCCCCTACGGCGATCAGCGGCGGCTCGAAATCGCGCGCGCCATGTGCACGCGGCCGCTGCTGCTTTGCCTCGACGAGCCGGCTGCGGGCCTCAACGCGCGCGAGACCGACGGCCTCAATGAGCTGCTTTATTCGATCCGCAAGCAAGAAGGCATCGCGCTGCTCCTCATCGAGCACGACATGAGCGTCGTGATGCGCATCTCCGACCATATCGTCGTGCTCGATTACGGCAAGAAAATCGCCGACGGCACCACGGACGAAGTGCGCGGCGACCCGAAAGTGATCGCGGCCTATCTCGGCGTGCCCGATGTCGAAGTCTCCGAGGTCGTGCGCGAGGTCGGGCTATGACCTCCCCGCTCCTCGCCATCCAGAACGTCACCGCCTGTTACGGTGTGCTGCCGATCCTGCACAGCGTCAGCCTCGATATCCATGACGGCGAGATCGTCGCGCTGATCGGCGGCAATGGCGCGGGCAAGACCACGCTGATGATGACGATCTTTGGTCGTCCCCGCGCGCGGGACGGGCGCATTCTGTTTCAAGGCCGCGACATCACGCAGCTACCGATGCACAAAATCGCGCGGCTCCGCATCGTGCAGTCTCCAGAGGGGCGGCGCATCTTTTCGCGCATGACCGTGTTCGAGAATTTGCAGATGGGGGCGATCATCGCCGACGATCCTTCTGGCTTCAATGCCGATTTGGAGCGTGTCTACACCCTCTTCCCGCTGTTGAAGGCGCGCGCGCATCAACGCGGCGGCACGCTTTCCGGCGGCGAGCAGCAAATGCTGGCGATCGGACGCGCGCTGATGGGGCGGCCGAAATTGCTGTTGCTGGATGAACCTTCGCTGGGCCTGGCGCCGCTCATCGTGAAGCAGATTTTCGAGGCGATCAAAAAGCTCAACGCCGAGGGCCTCTCCGTCTTCCTCGTCGAGCAGAGCGCCTATCATGCGCTGAAGCTCGCCCATCGTGGCTATGTCATGGTCAATGGCAGGATCACCATGAGCGGCACGGGAAGCGAACTGCTCGGGAGCCCAGAGGTGCAAGCGGCGTATCTGGAGGGCGGCGCGGCAAAGGGAGGAGCGGCGCGATGAGCTTCTTCTACGACGACGGCGGTTGGGTCTTCCTGGTGCTCACCGTGATCATTGGCGGCGCGGGCGCGTTTCTCTCGGGGCGTGGGCTGGCGCGAAGCTGGAAACCGTTCTGGCGCGTGTTCTTCTATATGGCGCTGCTCGCGGCCGCGGTCAGATTCTTCCATTACGCGCTGTTCGACGGGACCCTGCTCTCGCTCCATTATTATCTCGTGACTTATGTCATTCTGGTCGCCGCCGCCCTGCTCGGTTATCGCTGGATGCGCACCACGCAGATGGTGACGCAATATCGCTGGCTCTACCGGCGGACGAGCCCGGTGACCTGGGCGGCGCGTTCGTAATTTTCGCCCGCTTTGCGGCGATAAAATTGGGTTAGACTGTTTCAAGCCACATCGATGGAGGGATTGTAATGAACCGCTTGTTGAGCCTTGTCGCCCTGGTTGGCGCCGCCATTCTCGCCACGGGCTGCGGAGGCGGCGAAGAGGACAATACAATTCCAGTCGCCATCGTCGGCCCGATCACCGGGCAATATGCCTCGTTCGGCGGCCAGATGAAGAGCGGCGGCGAAATGGCCGTCGCCGACATCAACGAAGCGGGCGGCGTGCTCGGCAAGAAGCTCGATCTCGATACGGGCGACGATGCTTGCGATCCTAAACAGGCCGTCGCCGTCGCCAACCAGATGACCGGCAACGGCGTGGCGCTGGTCACCGGGCATTATTGCTCAGGCTCCTCAATCCCGGCGTCGAAAGTCTATGCCGAGAGCGACATGGTGGAGATCTCGCCGGCCTCGACCAACCCAGCCTTCACCGACAACCGTGCCGGTCCGAATATTTATCGTGTCTGCGGCCGCGACGATCAGCAAGGCGGCATTGCCGGCGCCTATCTCGCCAAGAATTTCGCCGATAAGAACATCGCCTTCGTCGACGACAAGACAGCCTATGGTAAGGGCCTGGCCGAAGAAACCAAGAAGGCGATGAACGCCGCCGGCAAGACGGAGGCAATGTACGAGGCGATCACGGCCGGCGAGCGCGATTACTCGGCGCTGGTTTCCAAGCTGAAACAAGCCAATGTCGACGTCGTGTATTTCGGCGGCTACCACACCGAGGCAGGCCTCATCATTCGCCAGATGCGCGACCAGGGCATGGACACCATCCTGATGGGGGGCGACGCGCTGATCACGCAGGAATTCTGATCGATCACGGGCGATGCCGGCGAAGGTACGCTGATGACGTTCTCGCCGGATCCACGCAAGAACCCGGCTGCCGCCGCGGTGGTGAAGCGCTTCAAGGACAAGGGTATCGAGCCAGAGGGCTACGTGCTCTACACCTACGCCGCGTTCCAGACCTGGAAGCAGGCGGTCGAGAAAGCCAAGTCGACCGAGGCGGAAGCGGTCATCAAGGCGATGAACGATACCGAGTTCGATACCGTGGTCGGCAAATTCAAATTCAACGAGAAGGGCGATCCGAACCTGCCGCCTTATGCGGTCTATCGCTGGTCGAAGGGCGGTTACGAGCAGATCACGGAGTGAGCGGATTAAGCCCTATTTTTTCGCCTCACGCTTGGCGGCGGCGAATTCCTTCTCGAGGTCCTTTTCCATGCGAACGAGGTCGTCGGGCAGCGGCATGCCGAAAGCTCGCATCTCGTTCAGCTTCTCGCGGACCTGCAAATAGAGCTCATGCCGATCCTCCGGCTGGTTCTCCATTTGGTTGATCAGGAGCGCGAGCTCCGCCTTGAGATCGTCGAATGCCATAGGTGCAGCCTCCTGGAAGCGGGTCCTAAGCCGATCGGACCACAAAG
>Ga0315287_10006330_pt1 | contig 11759 bp, 9 predicted proteins | sample YL17G11_0_MG_FD_205037 | JGI IMG/M metagenome (GOLD analysis project Ga0315287, IMG submission 205037) | Sediment microbial communities from Yellowstone Lake, YNP, Wyoming, USA - YL17G11_0 | ecosystem: Environmental > Aquatic > Freshwater > Lake > Sediment | place: USA: Wyoming | collected...
GAAAAAGAAAATTGATAATTGAAAGTTTTGAAAGCAAAACCGCCTTCGGCTCTGTTTTTTTTGAAACAAAAGAATTCTGCAAAGTTGATGTCGGGGTAAACTTTTTAAAAAAATCGGGTGCGCGCAAAATTTAAAAAAATGTAGAGAAAATTTTTCTGTTTTGGAACGCAAATTTCTGCAAAATTTGCGGGCGGAAGCGGGGCGGAGGATAAGCGGAATTTTCAAAATGTCTTGATTGGTCGGGCTGCTGGGAATCGAACCCAGTCTGCATCCACCCCATGGACGCGTACTGCCGGTATACTACAGCCCGAAAATATCCTGCGATTAATTCTACTCCAAACAGGTCTTTTTGAACATCGCTTTGTCTTCCTCGCTGATTTCCGAATTCTGAAATTGCAATTTCGGATACATCATTGATTTTTGATCTTGCCCGTGTTCTAATCCCAAAGCGTGCCCGAATTCGTGCGTCAAAATCGCCACCAGATCTTTTTCGTCAAAAAATTGATAGATATCGATATTTTCTTCACCATTTTCGTTTCGATACAACCCCGTTTCAAACTCGCCCCGCGCTTCCTGAATACTGTTGTAGTCCTGGATTTTTTCATTCGTGCTTCCAGTGAGACGATTGATGATTCCGGCCGATGTGTTCGCTTTGAAAACTAGTGAATTAATCTCCTTTCTTTTTTGTTCCAAAAAATCAAATGATTTTTCCAGATTTTTCTCGGCGCTTTTGAGTGATTGATATGTCTTATCCAGATTTTCCCGTTCTTTCTGAAGTTTGTTGAATTCATTTTTTGATCCTCCGCTTTTTTTGTTCCAATCATCCACCGCTTTCTCAAAATCCGCTAATTTCTTTTTATAGTCCGTCGACTCGGATTCAAAGTCCTTTTTTTCTTTTTCATACCGGTTCAATAAATCTTCGTAGTCATTTTTTTTCCGATTGACGGAAATCAGAAGCGCCTCGTAATCCTTCTGTAATGACTCAAAAGTTTCTTTTCCGCTTTTGATATTTTCAAGAATTTTTTTCATCTCTTCCGTTCCCGCTTGCCGTTCGTCAAAAACCAGATTTATTTTGACTTTGCCTCCTTCACTCATCTCAAGAACATCTTTTGCCAAAGCGTCTTCCCATTTTTTTTCGGCTTCAAGCATCGCACCGACGAACTCTTCGCGCGATATTCCGAAGGCCTCGCTGAAGGAACCCGGCATATATGCCACCGGCAGACCGCATTTCGGTTCGGAAACAATATTTTTTATTTCCGGAAAATTTTTCAAAAAAGCGCATCCGGCAAGGCCGAAAGCGACAGCAAGAAAGATAAATAATAATTTCGCAAATCTTGTCATAATTTATTTTACTCCGAAAATCGCCTGCTTGTATTTTAGTCCCTAACGGTTTTTTTGTTAAATGAATTTCTATTATTTTTTTTGGCAAGATATTGGCTGAATATGAATTTTTCCTAAAAATGAGTTGAATAGCCACTATTTGTTTCCTTTCAACTTTCAATAAAAACCCATCCTGACAACCAAAAATCATCCTTTTCAACACGATGGTTTTTTGTATTGATAATCAATAACCGCTAATTAAATCCCGATAACCAAATTGAAAATTCAAATAATTAAGTGTTAGATTAATTAGCGTTGTTTACAAAAGTTGTTAAAATAGTTAATAACAATTAAGTAAACAACTATGGTTATTCACAAGAAAACTCGCCTAACCCCAATTCAGAGAAAACAGTTATCCGATGAGTATTTTGCAGATCATGTGCGACCGTGCGATCTGGGCAGAAAATACCAGATTACGGCGCCCACAGTCTACAAGATAATCAATAATGCCAGAAGCAACGATTACAGCATCCACAAGAGCGTGAACAAGCGTTTTCGGTGCCTCCAATACGGACTTAAGCGATTAGGCAAGATTGAAAAGCAAATCGAGGATAAGCTTAAAAACCAAGCTAAACGCTACAACAAAGAATATCCGGGAGAAATGGTTCATTTCGATACTAAACGATTGCCACTGCTCAAAGGCGAAAGCCCTAAGGCTACGCACGAATATCTCTTTATCGGGATTGATGATTTTTCAAGAGAACTGTTTGCCGGGATCCTACCTGATAAAACCCAGTATTCCAGTGAGAAATTTCTCACTCAAGTCATCGATGAGTGCGCCTACACCATTGAACAGGCTTACTCGGACAACGGACTAGAATATCGTGGGAATGAGCAGAACCACGCTTTCATGAAACTTTGCAAATTGAACGGTATTGAGCAAAGATTCACAAAAGTGAAGTACCCTCAGACTAATGGAAAAGCAGAACGAGTAATCAGAACGATCCTAGAAATGTGGCATCAGAAGACAGAATTCAAAAACAGAGACCACCGAAAACTTGAACTAATTCGATTTGTAAATTACTATAACACTGTGAAACCTCATAAAGGAATTAACAAACTAACCCCGATGGAAAAACTAATTGAATACTTTTATCCTACAAAACTGTAAACAACGCTCTAATATCTAACAAATTAAGATACAAACTCCAAAAAAATGATAAATGATTCACCCCGTGAAATATGACTTGTCACACAAGTCATAATTTTGCCGGAAGCAAAATTATTCCACTGGGTAAATGGTAAATGGAAAATAATCTGCTGTAGCAGAAGCAGGTTTGCAACTTGCTTTTTGAATTTGCATCCGTTCTGACTTTCAGATTCGGATTGCAAACCGGGATCGGCTTTATCACGCACAATTCCCTAAAAAAATAATCAAATTAATCTTATCGTCCCGCCAATTGACCGCAAGCTCCTTGGATTTCTTCCCCCACGCTTTTTCTTATTGTGGCATTGATTTTATTTTTCAGCAAATAATTTTTGAATTTTTGCGCTTTGTTTCCTGAAGATGATTTCAATTCTTCCCCGGTCGGATTATAGCGGATCAGATTGACGTGAAGAAGATGAGTTCTTCCGACGGACTTCAGATAATCCGCAACTTTTTTCGCTTCTGCAACGCTGTCGTTTATCCCGTCCAATAAAATGTATTCGATAAAAACTTTTCGCTTGGTCTTTTGGAAATAATCACGCAGTGATTCGCATAATTCGCCTAAATTATATTTTATGTTTACCGGCATAAACCGGCTCCTTTTTTCATCATCCGCGAAATGAAGCGACACCGCCAAATTTATCTGGGAAAATTCTTCAGCTAATTTCCGAATTCCATCCGGAATGCCCGAAGTGGAAACAGAAATGCTTCGTGAACCAAAACCAAACAGTTTATTGTCAGTAAAGATTTTTAAACTCTCTCTGACATTTTCCCAGTTCAGGAACGGTTCGCCCATACCCATATATACGATATTCCCAATATCGCAATTCCGGATTTCGGATTTCGGATTCCGAAACTTATTTTTCAGATACTGTTTCCAAAACAGGACTTGATCGGTAATTTCTTCCGCCGTCAGATCTCTCTGCCATCCAAGACGTCCGGTCGCGCAAAAACGGCAACCCATTTGACAACCGACTTGGCAAGAAACGCATGCCGACCAAATTCCCGGTTTGGGAGATATCAGAACCGTCTCAATCAGATTGCCATCGGATAATTTCAGAAGCGCTTTAGCCGATTGTCCATTTTTAGCTTCCAAAATTTTTTCCACTTCAAAAGAAAGGAGGTTAAATTCCTTTTTCAGAATTTCTCGCAGATCTTTGGAGATTGTCGTAATTTCATCCCACGTCGAAACACTATCCCCAAAAATGGCTTTTTGAATCTGTTCCAGTCGAAACTTCGATTGATCGTGCCTGGTCAATATTTCTTGGAGTTTAGTCAAGTTCATATTTCGATAATTCTACTCCGCCATTGCCGGCTTGGCAAGATTCCTTGTTTTGCTTCTTTGTTTTGCCGATATCGTATTTTTTTTACTCCAAAATAATTCCCCGGAAGTTACAGCCGGATCATCAATAACGGCGAAAAATATTATCAGCTTTTCACTTTCAATCAAGTTATCTTATAAACCTGATATTTTCCTTAGTCAAGTTCAAGAATAGTCATCAGTATTTTCGCCAATTTGCGCGGATTGTGACGGATAAAAGAACGAACTTGAGCTAAGACATCCGACCGGCTATATTTCGGCTTTGCGTCGCTCAACATATCCGCTTGGACAATTCTATAATTTCTTTTGCGGTTTCTTTCGTTTTGAAATTCTATCGGCAATTCTTTTTTGTTCTTATATCTTTTCATCAGTTCTCGGCCCGGCTTTTTGTTATTGTAAGTGACAAAATCAATCCGATCGCGTCCGATATGCTTATTGATAGATAAAACATAATCATCTAATGAAAATTTTTCCGTGTGTCCGGGTTTATTCACCAAATTACAATTATAAACCACTCTGGCTTTTGTTTTCTGGAGCGCTTCCGGAATGCCTTTGACCAACAAATTCGGAATGATGCTGCAATAATGATTTCCGGGACCAATCACAACCATATCCGCTTCCAAAATCGCTTTGACGGCTTTCCTATTGGCTTTCACGGACGGTTTCAAATAATTTTTTCGAATGCCGATTTTTTCCAAATCATAATTGTGATTTATTTTTTCCTCTCCTTTCAGAATCTTTCCGTTTTTGAGCCGCATATAAAGATTGGTATCCTCAACAGTCACCGGAATCACTTCCCCTTTCACGTTGAGAATTTTTGCCGCTTCTTCCACACCTCGGGAAAAACCTCCGTTCAATTTTTCCAGAGCCGACAAGAAAAGATTGCCGAAACTGCAGCCTTTTATCCTGCCGCTTTCAAAGCGATAATTTATCAGTTCGCGGAGGGACTTCGAAGAATCCGAAAGCGCCACCAGACATTGGCGCGCATCGCCGGGCGGAAGAACCCCCAATTCATCGCGCAGCACTCCGGTCGAACCGCCGTCATCCGCCATAGAAACAATGGCCGAGATGCTGATCGGATATTCCTTGAGCCCGGAAAGCAGAACAAAACTCCCTGTTCCTCCGCCGATTGTCACGATTTTTTTTGTTTTCATATTCTAACAAAAATGGGATATTATTTTGAGGGCTTCTTTTAAATCATCGGGATTGCCTATCGGATGCCAGCGAGTCGCCATCTCGACTTTCACCGGGTATTCTTCGGCCATTTTTAGCAAGGTCTGCGGAAGCCCGAACTCGGTTTCGCTTATCGGCACCAGCCGGTAATCAAAAAATTTGCAATTGAGCAGATAGCAACCGGTATTCACTAGATTGCGCTTCGATCTTTTCGGATTTTTTCTGATTCCGGAAAAATTTCCTTCTTTGTCTGTCTCTATCGCGCTGAAATCCCTTGTGTCATCGACTTCGCAAGCCAGCATAGCTAATTCGTTTTTCAGCATTTTTTTGAGATCGCTCGGATGATAGAGGTCATCGCCCATCAAGACCAAAAATTTTTCTTTGAGATGACAGCGCGCCAAATGGAGCGCTCCGCCGGTTCCGTCCAATTTTTTTTGCTCCAGATAGGTAATCTTTTTTCCAAAAAAATTATTCCCGAAATAATTCCTGATTGTTTCCCCAAGATATCCGATAACCAGGATAATTTCATCAATCTCCTCCGGAAGCGATGCGATTTTGTGTTCCAAGACCGGCTTCCCCTGGATCGCAAGCATAGGTTTGGGAATGTCTTTTATGAGATCGGCCATTCTGGTTCCTTTGCCGGCGGCTAAAATAACGGCTTGCATCTTGTTATTGATAAAAAATCAAATTAAATCCCACAATTGCAAAAATATCGTCCTTTGTGTTTCAAAGATCATTTTGTTTTCAATAATGACACCCACCGGATTGCCGTGACTGTCCAAAGAAATGAAAGCGCATTTCCCGGCATAGATGACGATATATGTCATATTTTTTTCCGAACCTAATTTCGGAACCAGCCATTTTCTTTCGTCCAGCCCATAAGTGCCGCCGCCTTCCGACAAGGATATCGCCATGGCTCTGATTTTATGCTTCACCCTTTTTTTGTTGAAATCCGGATAAGCGGCATAAACGTCTTCCCGCACTCCGGCTGCCGAATAGATATAATATTTTTTTTCCTTTTCTGCGTTCATCAAAGACAAAATATCATCCAGAATGAATCTGATTCCGGCTCGACCTTCATAGAATTTCGTGATCGGCTTATTGCCGCCTTTGTTCTGAAGCGATTTTAGTTCCGGTATCAATCCGTGAATTTTTTTTCCGACATCTTCTATTTTTTCTTTTTCTCCGTCAAGAATCTTGATGATTTTTTCCGGATCTTCCGCGACAAAACGTTGTTTGGTGTCTTGGTGAAAATATGTCACTAAACCCAATTCCTGAAGTTTTTTCAAAACATCATAAGTGGTGCCGCGATTGAGATCGGCAAGCTCTGCCAAAGTCCTGATGGAAACAGCTCCGTTTTCCAGCAACTTCAGATAGACCTTGATTTCTTTGTCCGAAAGTCCTATTTTTTTCAGTATCGAAATTTCCATATGAGACACTTTTGGAAAATAATAAATTAAGAAACTCCTGGATGCAAGTTTGCATAGGAGTTTTTGGAGAGAGGAGAGAGGGAGAAGAGATTGGATTTGAATGATTTGATTTGGAGAGTGGCGCGATTATTATTTTCTTTCGGAAAGAAGGTGAAAGAAAATAATCGCCGAGGTCCGGAGATCTTTGATGACAAATTTTCCGAACGCCACAATCTTTTTTTTCGAATCATCCGATCCTTAACAATTTATTGTCCGAGGATTTTTGCAAAAAGTTTCGGTTAGCCGACCTGGTTGATGTCCATAATAATATTGTATGACTCCCCAGGTTTTGGCTAACCGACTTTCGCCCATCTTTTTCTCCCTTTTTCAATGTTCTATCTTGAGTATACACATTCTGCAAAATTTGTCAAATGTTTTTCTGCAATTATTTTTATTTTAACAAATTATGCTTAATATAAAGCAAAAGATGACATAAAAATTGTCATCTTTTAAAAGTTATTTTTTATAATAATATTTATATCACCATATTGATTATCTTCCCTTTCACATAGATTACTTTTTTGATTTCCTTGTTGCCTATGAATTTTTTTATCTTTTCACTTTTTAGAGCCATTTTTTTCACTTCTTCTTCGGAAATATCAGCCGCCACCTCAAAGGAGTCGCGCAATTTTCCGTTTATCTGGACAATCAACGTGATCTTTTTATCTTTTACCAATTCTGAATCATAATCCGGCCATTTTTCTCGAAAGATCGATCCATTGTGACCTGATTGCTGCCAAAGTTCTTCGGATATATGAGGAGCGAAAGAAGAGAGCAGTATGAGAAATGTTTCAAACTCTGTTTTTGAACATCCTTCGTCATATATTTTATTGACCAAAATCATCAACTTTGCAATGGCCGTGTTATACTTTATTTTTTCCAAATCATCGCCGACTCCTTTTATGGTTTTGTGCAATAAATTCTTGAGTTTATTTTTTCCAGAAATTTTTTCTTGAATATTCCAAATCCTATTTATGAATTTATGCATCCCTGCTATTCCGCTATCCCGCCAATCTCCCCCCTGCCGCATATCTCCCAGGAACATCAAATACATTCTCACCGTATCGGAGCTGAATTTAGCGATATAATCGTCGGGATTGATTACATTTCCTTTTGATTTGCTCATTTTGGCGCCGTCTTTTATCAAAAGTCCGTGGGCGCGAAATTTTTCAAATGGCTCTTCGCTTGGAACATATCCCATTTCATACATAACCATATTTACGAACCTGGAATACAAAAGATGAAGCACTGAATGTTCTTTCCCGCCAATATACATGCTGACAGGCATCCATTTTTTAAGCCGTTCCTTGTCCATCGGTTTATCTTCAAATTCAGTATTGGGATAGCGCATATAATACCAGCAGGAATCAACAAACGGATCGGAAACATCCGTTTCTCTTTTGGCTGATCCTCCGCATTTCGGGCAGATTGTCTTCGCAAAATTCTCGATTTTATTGAGTGGCCCCTTGCCTGTTCCGTCCGGCAGGAAATCATCCATTTCCGGAAGCAGTACCGGAAGACCTTTTTCCGCAACCGGAACCCAACCGCATTTCCCGCATTCAATCATCGGGATTGGCGGTCCCCAATATCTTTGCCGACTGACGCACCAATCGCGGAGCTTATAATGAATCTTCTTGTCACCAATATTGTTTTTGACCAGCCAATTCACTAACTTATCGCGTGCCTCAATCGAAGATAATCCACCATATTCACCAGAATTTACCAAAAAACCATCCTCAACAAAAACCTTACCATTCAAATATTCCCAGTCAACTCTATCTTTTTCTTTGTTTCTACTTTCCAATTGCCCCTTTTTAAAACTTTTTACAAACCGCTCTGAAACAACCAAGGATCTATATTGATTAAGAGCTTTTTTTTCTTCTTCAAAATCATTTTCCCGAAATTCAAATTCTCTAACATACGAACCAATATCGATTTCCACACCTTTTTTATTTTTATAGACTGAATTGATCAAATTTTCTGATAACTTCTTTTCTTTTACTTTTTCAAAACCTAGGGTGTTAAAAATTTTTATAATCTTACGATAGGAATCTTCGTCTTTGGTCATTAAATCTAAGTCCTTAAAATCGCGATAAATAATTCTGGCATAAAAGGCGCAAGCTAACCCGCCTAAGAGCCAAAATTTAACATTTTGCTTTTTAGCAGCTTCGCAGATTTCTTTTAAGGCCTCCAGAACTTCGACTGATTTTTTATAAGCATTCACGTCCGGCGTGACTGACTGGATAATCGGCAAATCATATTTTTTCGCAAACTCAAAATCGCGTTCATCATGCGCCGGCACCGCCATAACAGCACCGGTGCCATAATGACCCAAAACATAATCGGCCACAAAAAGAGGCAACTCTTTCTGATTGAATGGGTTGATGATTTTGATACCTTTGAGTTCCACTCCGGTTTTTTCTTTTTGCAAATCGGTGCGTTCAAGATTGGTTTTATTCTGCGCTTGAATGACATATTGCTCTATTTCGGAATAATTCTCAATTCTTTCTTTCAATTTTTTAATAACCGGATGCTCCGGCGCAAGCACTGCATATGTCATGCCAAACACCGTATCCAGACGCGTGGTATACACTTCGATTTTTTCCTCGCTGTCTTTTACCCCGTCAAATTGCTCCGCACCGGCTTCACTGGATTTAACTGGCTGAATTTTCATCGAGAATTGCGCCCCTTCGGATTTTCCAATCCAATTTTTCTGTATCATTTTTACTTCTTCAGACCAATCTATCCAATCCAAATTTTTCAGCAAACGGTCGGCATATTCGGTAATGCGCCAAAACCATTGTTCCATTTCCTTCTTTTCTACGATCGTATTGCATCTTTCGCATTTTTCAGCAATTACTTGCTCATCCGACAAAACGGTCTTGCACGAAGGGCACCAATTGACATACGATTTTTTCCGATAGGCCAATCCTTTCTCATACATTTTTAAAAAAAGCCACTGGGTCCATTTATAATAATTCGGCTTGTATGTTTCCAATTTCCTGCTCCAATCATACTGGTTTCCGATTATCCGCAGCTGTTCATAGAAATGTTTTTCCGTGCGCGCCGAAACATCCTTTATATGTTCCTTTATTTTTATAGCGTAATTTTCGCTATGAATGCCGAATCCATCAAGTCCGATCGGCTCAAATACGTCAAAACCCTTGAGCCGCATAAAACGTCCATAAACATCGCTATGAACAAACGCATACATATTGCCTATATGCAGACCCTCGGCGGATGGATATGGAAACATCATAAGATTATAAAATGGCTTTTTGGCTCCGTCCAGGTCAACTCGATTAATGCCATTTTTTTCCCAATACTCCTGCCATTTTTTTTCTATTTTTTTAGGATCATATTTTTCCATGGATTTAAAATAATCTTTTTTAAATATTCCAGATTATTGGATAATGTTTTTCAGATTTGGAATCAGCGCTAATAAAGAATGAGAGAAATAAAAACAATTCCGGAAAAACATTTCAATAAAAACAAATTCCGAACCGGGTTTTCCTCCGCAATAATTATGATAATCCCCCAGCTCGGAAAAAATTATTTCAAATCAGTCGGATTGTTTTTTTCCGGCAAAAACTTCTTGTCTCCCCTGATTTTCAAATATACCTTTTTGCCGATTTTATAGATGATTATGACAAACAAAAGATACAGCAATGCTATCGGAATGACCGTGATCAAAAGGACGATTGCAAAATTGACAAATCCTTGGATCTTCCGCACCAATGAATTCACTGCGTCTTTGGTAATTTGGAGCGGCCGCCAGGAATCGGAAATGGTGATGTTTTCATCTTCCGAAACATTAACAGAAATGGTTGACATATCAGTCTGGAATTCCAGATATTTAATCTGCCCCTGAAGCACCTCGATTTCTCCGCGCACCCTTGAGAGTTCTTTCGTTACTTTCAAAACGTCATCAATCTGTCCTGACCGCTCCAATATCTTGGCAAATGCCTCTTCTTCCGCTTGCTTGTTTTTCAGCCTTGATTGCAGATCAACATACTGCGCGGTAACATCGGTTCCGCTGATCGATTCGCGGACAACCAAGCTGACCACTTTTTTTATTTCGGCGAAAACGGCTTCAAAATTGTTCACCGGAATTTTCACCACAATCGTTCCGCTTTTGATATTATTGACGTTCTGATAAAAATTGGAAGAAAAAACTTCGCCTCCGTTTTTCTTGGCGACGTTTCCGATTTCTCCGGCCGCTTTTTCCGCGTCGGAAACCATAGCCGTAATATCCCCGTTTTTAATGATCTTTTTATCAACTTGGGTGGCCGGCACGCTTAAATTGCCGTCTGCCTGGGATTGGAAAGTCCCGGCTTCGCCAAAACCCCGAGATGCTGAATCAATCGCAGAACCGGAAGGGCTGCTCGACAAGCTAGAATTTGAGGGGTAGCCGACAGATTTGTTTTGAGTAAACGAAAGATTATTCGAACGAAAAGACATTGGGAACGATATTAAAACTGTCCAGATCGCCAGAGCCATAACTAGAAGAACCGCAGCCACAATCAGACTGATTTTTTTAAATTTACTCATTTGTTTAGAAAATAATAATTACATTATTCATTTTATCAAAAAATCGGCTAATAGCCAAATATATCCGGCTCTGTCCTTTTCAACTGAATCAGAGCTGATTATTTTTATAAACCGATGAGAATCGGAAAAGTTTATAAAAGTAATCAGTTCCGATTCATCAAAAATAATTTGTAGACATTTTCCAGCAAACACGCGATTGTCACCGGACCGACGCCTCCCGGCACCGGGGAAAGATAGGCGTTTTTATTTTCAAAAGACCGGACATCAACATCACCTGTCACATTTTTTTCTTTCTTAACAATCCCGCCATCGATGATTATCACTCCGTCTTTTACCATGTCGGCGTCTAAAATCCCGTTTTTTCCCACCGCCGTCACAACCACGTCAGCCTTTCGGATGCGACTTATTGAATTATCTATATTTTTACCGAGAACATATTCCGCCCGCAGTCCGATCTTTCGGAGCGCTTCCGTCATAATCTTCCCGAACATATCCGAATTGGCAATCACTATTCCTTTCTTCCCTGCCACATTTTTTCTCGCGCTTTTTATCATCTCCGCGACGGCTCTTGGGAACACCGGCCAAAAAAAAATTTTTCCTCTCAAGAACCGCCGGATATTCTCCGGGTGAAAACCATCTACGTCTTTTTTTGGAGCGACGGCATCTATTATTTTTTGCGTGTCAAATTTTTTCGGCAGCGGCAATTGAACAATGATGC
>Ga0315287_10006331_pt1 | contig 11759 bp, 18 predicted proteins | sample YL17G11_0_MG_FD_205037 | JGI IMG/M metagenome (GOLD analysis project Ga0315287, IMG submission 205037) | Sediment microbial communities from Yellowstone Lake, YNP, Wyoming, USA - YL17G11_0 | ecosystem: Environmental > Aquatic > Freshwater > Lake > Sediment | place: USA: Wyoming | collected...
CTGGCGGGCCGCGCGACGGTAGGTCCTTCCAGAGATTGCAGTGCCGCATCCCGCCGGCGGCGGGATCAATCACCGCGTCTTCCTCATTACCCCGCCTTCTGTTGTCACACTGCCACGGCACCGAATACCGACGCCCCTTTGCTTCTCAGCAGATCTACACTGGCGATCTGTTTGAGCAGATTGGTGAAGCAAGAGACTTCGTGCTGCGCAAGATTGAGCGTGCCATCGGCACTCGGCAAGCCGGTCCCACCGCGCCAGCCGCCTATGAGCTTCCCCCAGACGTGATTGCCGAGGCGATTGTCAATGCGGTCGCCCATCGTGACTACAACAGCAATGCGTCCGTCGAAGTGCGGCTCTTCGCCGACCGTCTCGAGGTCTGGAATCCCGGGTCGCAGAATGGGACAGAGATCGGACGTTTGAGACATCCTTTGCGCGATGGCCCGACCTCTTCGCTGGTCAGGCTCCGTGCGTTTTGAGACATTTATGGGACATTTGGGACACGGTCAGCCGCAATGAGGTCCGCGACCGGGAGTGAGAACAGCTGAGATCCAGACGTTCGAACAGGCACGGATCCAGGTGACCTATGGCGGAAACGATGTGTGGATCGGCAAGTGATCCGATCCGTCAAGCCCGGCCCCCGGCAGCCGCGAGGAGCCCGTCCCCAACTGCCAATATCCCGTGTCCCCCCACTGAAACCCGCGATGCGTCGATATAAGTCCTGCACCGTCCCTCGCTCCGCGACCGAACACGGCTCGGCGCCGAACGTAGCCCGTGGAGAAATTTGCGCCCGCTTGAGCGACGCGCTGCGCCGCCGGGATCGCGGACTTGACCCGATTCCGCGCTCAATCGGGGCTCTGAGGGAAGCGTTACACTGAGCGCCGGGAATATCGATCTGGTCGGGCAGGGACGACTTACCGCACTCGGCGATTGCCGCATCGAGAGTGTGAATCTCTCAAATGCAACGATTGTAGCTACCCACAAGATCGTCATCGATGCCAATGCCGTGTGCAACGGCTGCTATTTCCTCTTCTTTCATTCTCTCACGCACATTTCTCTCTATGACGGCTTGCAGGATGAGAGCTTGGAAGTGGAAATAGGTCATCGCTTCCACCCGTTCTATCTTCTTGAAGAGAAGTGGTGCAGCGAGGAGGACGCTCTTGTATTGAGAGAAGCGTTCTTCCAAGCGCGGTTGGAATTTGTATGCCTCAAGCGCTTCTTTGGCTGAAATGGTTTCATCGGTACTGAGTAGGGGAAAGATTCCATCGACATGGAGTTCTTTCTCCAGCGCGACCACGTCGCGATTCCAATGTAGAATGTACAGGCGCCTCGTGCGCACACCGAAGGTTGTCTGGGGCCCGGGTCTTCCTCGGCGTTTCTGCACTCGTCGAACACTGGTGGTTTGCGCAATGGAGACGTGTACAATCCCCACCAAACCCAACAACAGACTTCAACAGTACCGCTTGATACGACGAACCCTGCATACCGCCGACTGAAGGGCAATGAGCCTTCGTCAATCTGCGATGGCGGGCAGGGGTGGATCTCTTCGCTCGCCACCGCTGGCCATGCGACACCGTGACCTCTTGCCGATGACAACGAAGACGTTGCGCGCAACATCTCTACAAGTGGGACCGGCGATTTCCAGGATTCTGTACTTCTCACTTCTCGATTCTCGCTTCTCACTTCTCTTCCTCCCTCCCCCACTCCGCACTTCTTCCGTATTTCCCCTTCCGTGTGTTCCGTACTACTACCGGGCAATTCGTTGTTTTCTTGCGCAAATTCTGGACCGCATGCAAGGTATATCAAGGACTTGTCGATGCTCTTGCTGACCGCTGACTGCTTGCCACTTCGAGCAATGCCGCCACGTGTACCGTTGTTGCTGTTAGGTTGTCGGCTACCTGCACTGAGCACTGTCGAAGTGTGCCGCGCCAAGTGTTCCGTGGTAAATCTTCTTCGTTTGTCGCTTCCCACTCCGCACTCCGCACTCCGCACTCCGCACTCATCATTCCGCACTTCCGTGTCTCTATCATCGCACTTTCTACGTTCTTCTCAAGCAGGCCCGTCTCCGGCGACGCTCCAGAATTTAGTTTTCCTGAGAGGACTTGGTGCCGCGGCCAACGCCCCGCTCGGACGATGGTCGCGGTTTGACCGCCAAATAACTGCAAGGAGTTCTTGAATGAAGACAATCACCCTCAACGATGCACTATCGGACTTCGATAGCCTGTCGATTGACGAGAAAGAGTATGCGCTTGGCGTCTTCAAGAACAAGCTGGCGGAAGAACGTCGCGCGCAGCTTGCGCACCGCGTACACACCGCCACGAAGAACTACCAGACAGGGCGGGTCAAGACTGGTTCGGTTCGCGATCTTCTGAAGGATCTTCAGAATGATTAGGGTCAGTTGGGACGACGGATTCAAGAAATCGTACAGGAAGCAGACTGCTCGCAACCGGGAACTGGCAGATCGCTTCGCCCAGAACGTCGAACTCTTGTGCAAAGACCCACACACACCGCAACTCAGGACGCACAAACTCAGTGGGAAGCTCAGGGATTGTTGGGCGTTCTCCTGTGGGTATGATGTAAGAGTTGTCTTCCGGTTCATCGATGCGAAGCATATCCTTCTGATTGACTTTGGCTCGCACGACGAAGTGTACTGAAGCACCTGCACGGTAGTCCTGCCCACTCTGGCCCCCAATCTGATCTGCGAGAATCTGCGGCATCCCTCCGCTTGCACCCGACAAGCCCCAGAGCAGACTGCAGAAGTACTGCTTGACACGGGAGGCCCCTGTCCCCGAATAGTCGGCGGCACTAATCCTTCGTCAATCCACGGCGACAAACAGGCCGATTCACCCCACCTCACACTCCGATTCGTAACGCACTTCGTCCCGCAGGATCAGTGCAATGACCGTCACTGCTGGCTCGGTCAGGGCTCACGACCCTTGCCGACAACAAAGGAAACGTTGCGCGCAACGTCTCTACGGGTGGGATCGGCGACGTCTGGGATTCCGTGTTGGCCGCTTCTCGATTCTCGATTCTCGATTCTTTTCCTCCCCCACTCCGCACTCTGCATTCCGCACTCCGCACTTCTTCCCCCTCCCCCACTCCGCACGTCTCCCTCACTGCATCTCCCCGTCACCTGCATATATTACTTTTCCGTGGAGTCGTCTCTGCGTCAGGTCCCGACCCCTTCCGCACACGAACTGGCACGAGAGCCATTGTCACCATGAATACCATGATCCTCCCCATCAACATTGACGAACTCATAAACGGTCGCACCATCGAGTGGGAGCGGCTTGAGTTCAAGGCTGGATGGAACCCCGAGGCGGTGTTGCACACGGCTTGCGCCTTCGCCAATGATGTCAACAATCTCGGTGGCGGCTACATTGTCATCGGAGTGGACGAACACGACGGCAAACCACGGTTCCCGCCCGTAGGCATCTCCGATACACAGGTCGACACCATCCAGAAGAAGATCGTGGAACTTGGTCACAGGATCGTACCGGACTACTTCCCGCTCGTGTTTCCTGCCGTGGTTCAGGGCCGGCGCATTCTTGTGCTGTGGCGCCCCGGCGGACAGACTCGACCCTACAAGGCGCCGGTTTCACTCACCGAAAAGTCGGGTCACGCATTCTACGTTCGCAGGTCGTCCACCACTGTTCGAGCCACCGGAGACGCCGAGCGGCACCTGTTCCAATTGGCCGCGAAGGTACCGTTCGATGACCGCGTCAACATGCACGCGAGGTTGGCGGATCTCGACCTTGGCACGATTCGGTCGTTCCTGCAAGAAACCGGCAGCGGGCTCTTCGCCAGTGCTGCGGAGACGCCCTTTGAGGAGCTCTGTCGGCAGATGCAGATAGCGCGCGAATACGGCGAGCAAATCCTTCCACTGAATGTTGGAGTCTTGCTCTTCTCCGCACATCCGGAAAAGCACTTCCGAGGAGCGGTCATAGAGGTCGTCGAGTATCAGGATGACGTGGGAGATCACTTCACCGAGAAGAAGTTCACGGGCCCCGTGCACGTGCAGCTTCGCAATGCACTCTCATATATCAAGACACGTGTCGTTAAGGAGTTCGTGCGCAAGGTCCCCGGACAGGCGGAGGCCAACCGGTTCTACAACTACCCGTACGAAGCGGTGGAGGAAGTGCTGGCAAACGCCGCCTGCCATCGGGGGTATGATCACGAGAGTTCGATTGAGGTGAACGTGAGATTGGACCGCATCGAAGTCCTCTCCTTTCCCGGCCCAATCCCGCCAGTTGACAATGCGATACTCAGAGAACCACGAATTATCGCTCGCGAGTACCGCAATCGCCGCATTGGGGATTTCCTCAAGGAACTCGACCTGACCGAAGGCCGCGGAACAGGCATTCCGAAAATCCGAAGAGCAATGAAGGCGAATGGGTCGCCTCCTCCGCAGTTTGAAACCGACGCTGATCGCACCCATTTCCTGGCAACCTTGCTGATACACCCTATGGTGGAGTCGGCGAGGGAGACCGTGACGTTTGATCCAAGTCAGAATGGGGACGCGACGGACCTCCTCCCGCTGGTTCTCGTCGGACGTGGATCCTTCTCGCGGCTCGATTACGAGAGCGTCACAGGACTGAGCAAACGGCACTCGGCACGAAGGCTGGCCAGCCTCATTGAGCGCGGGATCCTCGCCAAGACTGGACGCGGCAGCAGCGTCAGATACCAAGTCTGTGCCACACCCAGCAACGCGAGTGGTTCCGAGAAAGACTGAGGATGGCACGAGGATGGCACGACGGGGCGCATGATGGAGCACATGATGGTGGCCGCGTGGCGTCGGCTCAACCATCCAGCCCCAACGTACACGGGTGACCGCGCGGCCAAGCGCTTCGAGGTGCCGCACCCGACGACACTGTCGAAGGTCGAGTCGATCAGGATCCCATCGAGGGTACCATGAAATCGCGTCCCACGAATGATACCGAATACACGGCAGTGCTTGGCGCCGGTGTCCGCGTGCGACATGTCCACCGAGGACCCCCAGCCTCAGTCTCCATCCTGCTCGAGACCAGAATCAATGGTCGTTGGCTGCCGGTAACCTGCTATCACAGCTCTGCCCTTGGTCTGTCTTACCTAGACAGGTACAGTGCACGTGGAAGGGCACCGAGGCTGAAGTGTTCATATGAGGCTTCGCTGGTGCTCTCAAAGTACGAACTGTGGGTCGGATGGGCAGATCTGGTACGCCGGTTTCGGAGGGAATGCCGATGAGGAAGTTGTATCCGCTGTTCCTTTCGTACTTGATGGATGAGTTAGGCTGGCACGTCAAAGAGCGCAAGATCTCTCAGCGCAGTATCGCGCATTGTGCGTTGCTCATTTTTGACGTACACGGGGAGGTTGAGTTCAATCGTTGGCACGTGCGAACGTCATTGCGTAACTGTGAACCGGGACGGGAAGTTGTAGTTGTCAAGGTTCGGAACTGCCGGATGGACACCATGCTCCCCGCTCTGTTGGCAGACCTGCAACCGCCCGCGGCGCAAAAGCCTCCCACAGAGGATTCCATGCGGAATTCTCTCGCCAAACTTGACACACTGATCGGCTTTGTGGATACGCACCTCTCCCTGCACAGTAACCCGGCGATGCAACGAGCGTTCGTCAAACACCTCCGAAATCCGGAGAACATGGGGGTTGCGGCACAGTTCACGATAGTACCAATGTGCAACACAAGAAAGCCCACGCCCGCTGTCGCGCGAGATATTCTTCGGCTCGGCGCCACGCGAGCCATGGTCAGCAAGGCGCCAGGCATCGCTCAGGTGACTCTCCTCGACCGCAAACCGCCGTGCTCGGCCGCTCGGACTCATGCGGGGACACATACGGGTATCAGATGATTTTGATGGCCCACTGCCCAAGTCTGGCATTGATCGATTTTACAGATGAAATTCGTAACTACTCAGGTCCTCGATGCTCGTCTCGATACGCCTCAGCCGGTATTCGATCAACACTGTCTGGAGCTGAGGCTCTCGGCTCTCAACCTCCCTGAACAAGGAAACCCACCATGCCCCCTCAAAACCAAACTCCTCCCTTGCCCGTTCTGCGGCTCTGAAGATATCCAGATCAAACGAATCGGGACCGCGACGGAAACCTGAATTCTCGCGTGCCGACAGTGTACATGCACCCTGGAATCAAGCGAGATGGGCTGCGGCCAACGATGGAACCAGCGGCACACCCCCGCGGAGACGTTGCGCACAACGTCTCTACGGGTGGAATCGGCGAGGTCTGGGGTTCCGCACTGGCGGCTTCGCTCTTTGCTCCTCACTCCGAACTCTGCATTCCGCATTCCGAACTTCCCCCCACACTCCGCACTCATCACTCCGCATTCCGCACTTCCCCAACACTCCGCACTCCGCACTTGCTTCCCATCCCCCTTACCGTGTTGAATCCGCAACTGCATGATTTACTTTTCACCTACAGCGACACTCTGACTGCGGAACAATAAATAGGTTCTGAGCCTCCCATGGACAGTCTGGAACTGAAAAGAATCGTACGACCTCACGAGTCGGAACGGCTCGAGTACAAGAGAACCACGGGGCAACGGACGGACGCCACGAGAACCGTGTGCGCGATGCTCAACGGGCTCGGAGGATATGTCTTCTTCGGGGTGTCAGACGAAGGAACGATCGATGGACAGGAACTTGGCAAACGCACAATCGATGAACTCGCTCAGGAGTTGCGCAGGATCGAACCACCCGTGTGTCCAGCCATTGAAACCGTAACGCTCGAGAACGGAAAATCGGTGATCGTTGTCCTCGTCCCCGGAAATCCAGGCGGTCTGTACAGCTTCGATGGAAGGGCGTATCTGCGCCATGGCTCCAGCACCGTGACCATGCCACGCGAGGAGTACCAGCGCAGAGTTCTTGACCTGCACCATGCGACGCGTAGGTGGGAAAATGAGCCCGTACAAGAATGGGTGACGGAGAAAGACCTGGATGAGGACGAAGTGATGCTCTCGGTGGAGAATGCCATCTCCAGGGGTCGGTTGGAGCTACCCCGCAAACGGGATCTCACCACAGTCCTTCAAGGACTCGGTCTCATTGTCAATGGCAGGCCGATCAATGCAGCAGTAGCGCTCTACGCAAGAAACCGTGAACTTGAATCTCTCTTTCCACAGCTCGGGCTCCGCGTGGCACGATTTCGCGGCCTCGGTCGAGGCGACGACTTCACGGATAACCGACAGTACTGGGGCAATGCGTTCTCCCTCTTGAACGAGGCCGATGCCTTTCTTCGCGATCACGTGTTCATTGCGGGCACCGTGGCTCCTGGTCGACTGCATCGCGACGACCGGCCCACGTACCCGCCGCGCGCAACCCGCGAGATTCTCGCCAACGCATTCTGCCATAGAGACTACACCATTGCCGGCGGCGCCGTGACTGTGGCAATGTTCGACGATCGCCTCGAAGTCGCCAACCCGGGCGAGCTGCACTTTGGGTTGACACCAGAGAAGCTCCGGGAGCCTCACGCGTCCATGCCTTGGAACCCCATCATCGCTGGCGTGCTCTATCGTGCAGGCGTCATCGAACGATGGGGCAGCGGGACACTCAACGTTCTCGACTGGTGCCGGGAGAACAACAACCCGCCCCCAACATGGACGAGTCAAGCATCCACAGTCGTTGCTACGCTCTGGCCGGTCCCAACAGCAGACAGGCATTCATCGTCACCCGCCAAAGGGCCCAGTCAAGGCACTGTCGAAACGGCCAAAGACAAGGTGCTCGCTATGCTGTCCGAGAAGCCTTTGTCGTCAGCCGAAATCGCTCGCGCACTGGAAGCTCAATCGCGCACAGGCGCCATGAAACGGCTTCTGAAAAGGCTGGTGGCAGACGGGCTGATCGAACAGACGAACCCAGAAAAGCCGCAGAGCAGACTCCAGAAGTACCGCTTGACACGGAAGAGCTTGAGTCCCGACAAGTAAACAGCACTGAGCCTTCGTCAATCCACCACAGCGGGACTGACCGATTCTCCCATCTCACACTCCGGTTGGCACCGCTTCTTCACCCTGCACGATCAGTGCATCGCACGCCACCGCCGGCTCGATCAGGGCTCCGGGCCCTTGCCGATGACGAAGGAGACGTTGCGCGCAGCGTCACCACAGCTGGGACCGACGGGCACCGAGGTCCGGACTGTTCACTGTTCGCTTCTCTGCTCAACCGCACCGGCACAAGCAAGAATGTGCGAGGAAGGGTCTCGGATGACACGGATCTGGAGGGATTGACTTCGGAGATTTCACGGCTGGCTGAATCAGAGTGTTTCGAATGGTGAGTCTGGAAACGGGTCTCTCCAACTCAACGACTGACCGATCCGTGAAGATCCGTGCTCCTTCCGCTCTTTCCGTGTCCCTGTCATCGCCCTTACTTCGCTGGTATTGCCTGAACAAGGCCAAGCGAAGGCGTCCACAGATTGACGCAGATTAACACAGATTGGATTCACGGGCGAAGGTGGCCGTCAGAGATGTCTAGCACTGCGGTAACCGTATTGAGTTGGTATCGTTGGTTTGGGTCGAATTGGGCCTTGATCGGCTCGCTTCCATATCGCCTGATCGGTCTCTTATTGTTGTATCACAGTGAGTTATACGCCGTCAACTCATACCCTCATTTGGGATTATTTGGGATTATTTGGGACCAGAAATCAATGGTCCCTTCCCCGGAAACCAACGTCCGTTCTTCGTGATCCCAATGCAGTGAATGGCCCCCGCGGCACGAAGCTCCCGGAGCAATACGCGGACCTGGTCTCTGGAATGGTTTGGCAGAATCTGCAAGAGTTCATCCATGTTTGCGATGGCTGACGGCGTTGAGTGACCCAGGTGACTGCACGATTTATCTTTTTCACCAGCAATGGTTCGTTCAGGACTCGCCAATGCGCAAGAAGGAGACCGACCATGACAGCTCGTGAAGTACTGGAAAAAGAGGGCGTTGCCATCGATGACGCCCTGCGTGATGTGGCATTGCTCACGGGTCTCTCCAAAATCAGCCGCTATGAGGCGGAATGCCATCTCTTCGAATCGCGCTACGGAATGCAGCTGCATGAGCTGCAGGCAAAGAGCGCGGCCATGACTGGTCGGGAGGACTTCAAACTCGATGACGACCTCATGGAATGGGAATTCGCCAGCGCCGCACTCGATTGGTTGAGGCGCGAGCTCGACGGCTTGGAGTACGGTGGAAGATTCTCCTGAGGGCGGAGATCTCGATCGTATCCTGGCGAGAATCGCCGCCTCGATCCGAGGACAAGAAGGGGCACGATAGCGTCGACTGACCATTGACGAATCAAATATCGCCGACGACGCGACAGATCGATTCACCCACCTCACACTCCGGTTCGTAACGCACTTCGTCCCGCAGGATCAGTGCAATGATCGTCACCGCCGGATCGATCAGGGCACCGGGCTCTTGCCAATGACAAAGGAGACGTGGCGCGCAACGTCTCTACAGGTGGGATCAACAATGTCCCGGGATTCCGCGCTGGCGGTTTCCCTCATCACTGCGGACAGAATCTGGAAGTCCGTGGAACCACACTGCAAAGTGGAACTGACAGTGAATTGTCGCAGTTTCTCGGCTTAAGCACTCCCCTCCCGCGAGCCGAGATCTCTCAGACGGTCGGCTGCGACAAACGTTTCAGCAACCTGCTCCGGACCGTCGCCACTCTCCTGGATCGAGGTCCTGCCGGGCAGACACACCCAGACAAGCCACGCAGCAAACCGCAACGGTGCCGCATTACAGACATCCAGTAGCTGCGCAACCCATGGCAAGGAAGTATCTTTCTAGCGAGGTCTGTTGCTGAACCATACGCTCTTTTCTGCGGGTGGCGCAGAGCACTCTAAGCGTGATAGTGAAAGGATGGGACTATGAAGATCGAACGTGTTGAGTTCGACACGCCCCTTGACGCATTGATCTACGTGAGCAAGGAACTCTCGAAATTTGAGACCAAATATCGTATGGCGTCAGAGGAGTTTTACGACCAGTACTCAAAGGGCCACGTGGGGGACGAGGCTGACCATATTGATTGGGCGAACGAATACCGGTATTATCTTGAATTGCGCCATGAAGTCGAAGGTCGAATGAGTCATGTTGCATAGACTCATTGAGGAACACTTTGAGGAAGTTCGGCGAGCCGTCAAGGCGCTGAGTTCGTGTGATGTCGAGGTTTTCAGGGAGGTCGCGGTCAGCAAGGAGAAATCACTTCTCACCGTTCGACTACGGTTTCACTCCGGGCACTTCCTTGAAGTCAACGAGGCAGTACTTGTTGAGGCGCAAAGCCTCACGTTTCGCGACTATCGGTATCACTTTCAGGATACCCGGGCTCGCTTGATTTTTCGCTACGATCGGTCACCGCGCTTCCCTGATGTTGCCGGCTTTCCACATCACAAGCACATTGGCGATGACAGTTTTCCGTCAGCTCGTCCGGCCCTGGTCGATGTGATTTCTGAAGCAGTGAGAATGACTGTGGATGCCTCTTCAGGTCAAGGCTCAGGCCGAAGTCAAGGTTGAGGATGAAATGGCAGCACACCTCTTCACTTCGTCTTCGATCTTTGTCTGTCAGCTGGTTTATGAGTTGTGACTCGACGCTGCCGGAAAGAAAACTCGCCCCGTCAGTCGGCGAACCACGGCAAAGCGAAAGACCGCCCTGCGCAGCCGGTAAGATGACCCGCAAACTGTCAATCAGGAAGACATTGCCCGCCCGCGTTCCCTGAATGCACGAGAACAATTCCTCTCGTCACCACTCGCTCAATCTCGCCTGTGGACGCCTTGCCGATGGCAAAGGAGACGCTGCACGCAACGCCTCTACGGATGGGAACGGCAACGTCCGGGGTTCCGCTCTGGCTGCTTCGCTTCTCTCTTCTCGCTTCTCTCTTCTCTTCCCCCACACTCCCCACAATTGTGGCCTCCCACTTCTGGATTCGTGTATTTTATAACATACGAGGCAAGATCTCCGTGAAGGAGGCAACCCGATGCGTGCTGTAGAATTCGAAACAAGCGCAGACAACGGCGTAATCTCGATCCCCGAGCAGTACCACGAGTTTGCTCAGCACAAAGTGCGTGTGATAGTCATGGTTGAGGAGCCGCAGCCGCAAGCTCGGCGCACGCCGGGCTCGGCCAAGGGCCAAGTCTGGATGAGCAATGATTTCGATGCGCCTCTGACCGAAGGTGAGATCCCCGAGTTCTTCCAACCATGATGCTTCTTCTTGACACACACGTCTTTCTGTGGTGGATTGTCGACAGCGAAAAGCTCTCCAACACCGCACGCAACGCCATAGAAACTGCCGAGAATAGCGTGCTGCTGAGCGCTACCAGTGTGTGGGAGATTGTCATCAAGACGCGGTTGGGAAAACTACGATTGCCCGAGCCGCCAGGATCATTCGTGCAAGCCAACCTCAAGCGCAACGGATTTCTCCCGCTACCCATCGCTCTGGAACATGCCGTTGCCGTCGCTGAACTTCCAGACCATCATAGAGACCCCTTCGACCGTATGCTCGTTGCGCAATGCAAGGTAGAGAACTGCTCAATCATCACCGCCGATTCGATCATTGTCAAATACGACGTGCCCACCGTCTGGTAGACTTGAGCACACCGATGACAGAGGAGACGCTGCGCGCAACGTCTCTACGGGTGGGATCGGCGAGGGCCGGGATTCCGCTCTGTCCGGAAGAAATCCGACAAGAAGTGGAAACCGTTCGGAAGCTGCGCTGCGCATGAGAGTGGTCGTCGATGGGCACGCTGACGCCATCGCTACTGGCGACCAAGACCTTCTTGAGCTCCACCCGT
>Ga0315287_10006332_pt1 | contig 11758 bp, 9 predicted proteins | sample YL17G11_0_MG_FD_205037 | JGI IMG/M metagenome (GOLD analysis project Ga0315287, IMG submission 205037) | Sediment microbial communities from Yellowstone Lake, YNP, Wyoming, USA - YL17G11_0 | ecosystem: Environmental > Aquatic > Freshwater > Lake > Sediment | place: USA: Wyoming | collected...
TCTCGATTCGGCTGGTAAAACTAGGACATCCAACCTTTTCCGGTCTGAGCACGAGGAGATGCGACGGTTGAGCGCCGACAATGACGAGATCCTGGCCCGCATCGAAGGCGGAGTCGCGTTCCTGACACTCAACCGCCCGAAGGCCATCAACTCGCTGACTCACAGCATGGTCAGGGCCATGGACACCGCCCTGACGTCCTGGGCCGACGATGACGCGGTTCGCGTGGTGGTGGTGTCAGGGGCCGGCGACCGCGGACTGTGCGCCGGCGGCGATGTGGTGGCGATCTACCACAGCGCGCAGGCCGACGGCACCGAGGCGAGACGGTTCTGGTTCGACGAGTACCGCCTTAACGCCCGCATCGGCCGTTTCCCGAAGCCCTACGTCGTACTGATGGACGGCATCGTGATGGGCGGCGGTCTGGGGATCGGGATGCACGGCAGCGTTCGGGTGGTGACCGACACCTCCAAGATCGCAATGCCGGAGGTCGGCATCGGCCTGATCCCCGACGTCGGCGGCACGTTGCTGTTGTCCCGTGCGCCTGGCCTGTTAGGCCTGCACGCCGCGCTCACCGGCGCCCCGTTCTCCGCGGCCGACGCGATCGCACTGGGTTTCGCCGACCATTACGTTCCCCATGCCGAACTTCCGGCGTTCACTGCCGCCATCGTCGCCGACGGCGTCTCAGCGGCCCTGGGCTCCTATGCCGAGGCACCCCCGCCCAGCGAGCTTGCCGCGCAACGGGAATGGATCGACCACTGTTATGCAGGCGAGACGATGATCGACATCGTCGCCGCTCTGCGCGGTCTCGGCGACGGCCCGGCCAACGATGCCGCCAATCTCATCGCCACCCGATCCCCTATCGCCCTGGCCGTCACTCTGGCCTCGATCCGCCGGGCGGCGGCCTCCACGACGTTGGAAGAAACTTTGGTGGCCGAGTACCGGGTATCGTGCGCCGCGGTGCGATCTCACGACCTGGTCGAGGGCATCCGTGCCCAGGTGGTGGACAAAGACCGCAACCCGAAGTGGTCCCCGGCGTCGCTGGCCGCAGTGACTGCCGAAGACGTGCAAGGCTATTTCGCACCGGCCGATCCAGACCTGACGTTCTAACTGCCAGACCTGATTGACCAGAGCGGATGAAACCCAAAGCAGATGAAACCCAGAGCACATGAAACAGAGCGGACAGACGTGAGTTACGAGACCATCCTGGTAAGCCGTTCGGAGCGGGTCGGCACCATCACACTGAACCGCCCGGAGGCGCTGAATGCCCTCAACAGTCAGGTGATGGCCGAGGTCACCGCTGCGGCAGCCGAATTCGATGGCGATCCCGGAATCGGGGCCATCGTCATCACTGGTTCGGCCAAGGCGTTCGCCGCCGGCGCCGACATAAAAGAGATGGCCTCGCTGTCGTTCTCCGAGGTTTTCGAATCCGATTTCTTCGCCGCCTGGGGCAGGCTCGCTGCCGTGCGCACACCGCTGATCGCCGCGGTTGGCGGATACGCGCTCGGGGGCGGATGTGAGCTGGCGATGATGTGCGACGTGCTGATCGCCGCGGACACCGCCAAATTCGGTCAGCCGGAGATCAAGCTGGGCGTACTGCCCGGCATGGGCGGTTCGCAGCGGCTGACCCGGGCGATCGGCAAGGCCAAAGCGATGGACATGATCCTGACCGGACGCACGATCGACGCCGCCGAGGCCGAACGCAGCGGCCTGGTGTCCCGGGTGGTTCCCGCCGACGACCTGCTCACCGAGGCCGCAGCGGTCGCGACAACGATCTCGCAGATGTCACGTTCGGCATCCCGGATGGCCAAGGAAGCCGTCAACCGAGCCTTCGAGTCCTCGCTGGCGGAGGGCCTGCTATACGAGCGTCGGCTGTTCCATTCGGCGTTCGCCACCGACGACCAGACTGAGGGTATGGCGGCCTTCAGCGAGAAGCGGCCGCCGAACTTCACCCACCGCTAAGGTTCTGTCGTGACAGTCGCCGAAGCTCAGCCTGTCGCCACCGGGACGACGGAATCCGGCCGGGACTGGTGGCAGCGCCGCTACACCTTCACCGGCACCGCGGTCGGGTTGCTGTTCCTGTGGTTGTCGATGACGCCGTCGCTGCTGCCGCGGGGCCCGATGTTTCAGGGCATCGTCAGTGGTGCCGCCGGGGCGATCGGGTACGGCCTCGGCGTCTTCGGGGTGTGGCTGGCCCGGTTCATGACTTCCCGCCGGAACAGCCCGCCCGCGCCGCGCTGGGCCTGGCCGATCCTCGTCGTGATCGGCCTTCTGGGGGTCGTGCTGGGCGAGGTCTACTTCCGATCCTGGCAGGATCACGTGCGGGATCTGATGGGTGTGCCACGGCTGCAGTGGTACAACTACGTGCAGGCTGCGATGCTCTCCATCGTCGTTCTCTTTGCCTTCGTCGAGATCGGCCAGCTCATCGGCAAGCTGATCCGCTTCCTAGTCCGCCAGCTCAATCGGGTTGCGCCCCCACGGGTTTCATTCGTGGCAGTCGTCGCCATTTTTCTTGCGGTATCGATCGCACTGCTCAACGGCGTGGTCGTTCGGGGCATCATGGACGTACTGAATAAGACCTTCTCCCGGGTCAACAACGAGCTGGATCCGAACCATCCGGCGCCGGCCACGACGCTACGTTCCGGCGGCCCGGGTTCGCTGGCGTCCTGGGAGTCGCTGGGCCATCAGGGGCGCATCTTCGTCCGCGGCGGCCCCACCGTCGCTCAACTCACCGCGTTCAATAACGCCCCCGCGACAGAACCGATCCGCGCCTACGCCGGACTGCAGTCCGCCGACGGAATCCGCGCGACCGCGGAGTTGGCCGCCCGTGAACTCGAACGCGAGGGGGGTCTGACGCGCAAGGTCATCGCGGTGGCCACCACGACGGGCACCGGATGGATCAATGCCGCCGAGGCCGACTCGCTGGAGTACATGTACAACGGCGACACCGCGATCGTGAGCATGCAGTATTCGTTCCTTCCGAGTTGGCTGTCGTTCCTGGTGGACAAGGAGAACGCCCGGCAGGCCGGCCAGGCACTCTTCGAAGCGGTCGACCAAAGGGTCCGGGCAGTCCCCGAAGCACGACGACCCAAGATCGTGGTGTTTGGCGAGAGCCTGGGTTCCTTCGGTGGCGAGGCGCCGTTCCTTAGCCCGAACAACATCATCGCCCGCACCAACGGCGCCCTATTCTCGGGTCCGACGTTCAACAACACCATGCGCGACTACATCGTCGCCAACAGGGATCCCGGCTCACCGGAGTGGCTGCCGGTCTTCGACGACGGCGCGAACGTCCGGTTCGCCGCGCGCGCCGAGAACCTGGGTCGGCCCGAGGCGCCGTGGGGTCAGCCGAGGGTGGCCTACTTGCAGCATGCGTCCGACCCAATCGCCTGGTGGAGCCCGGATCTGCTCTTCTCTGAGCCGGATTGGCTGCGCGAGCCACGCGGTTACGACGTCTCCGGCGACATGAACTGGATCCCGGTGGTGACGTTTCTGCAAGTTTCGGCGGACATGGCGGTGGCGGTCGACGTGCCGGACGGCCACGGCCATCGGTACATCAAAGATGTCGTCAATGCCTGGGCTGCAGTCATGCAACCGCCGGGATGGACGCCGGAGAAAACCGAGCGCCTACGGGCGATGGTCACACAGGATTATCCGCAATAGCACTGCCCAGCACACCGAACCCACCCGCCTCGAATGCATAGATTGGTCGCCATGTTCCGCACTCGACACCGCGCCGCACTAGGTGCGGCCGTGCTCGCCGCCACCACCGTCCTCATCGGCTGTTCATCAACTACCGGCAGCAACTCGCAGTCCTCGGCGGCAAGCGCCGATCAAGCCGGCGTCCAGACGGGGCCGGAATCCGTCGGGCTTTCGCCGGCGGGCGTGACGACCCGGATCGACGTGCCCGCCCAGTCCACCGAGGAGCAGTACGCCCAAGCGTGTATGACCGCGAAGGAATGGATCAACGCCAAGGGAGGCGACCCGGACACGATGGTCGAGCCGTACCTCAAGGAGGTTCAGGCCTCCACGGAAGCCGGGCGTGCGACGTTCCAGAAAACCTGGTCCGATTTGAGTAAAGCCCAGCAAGCCGCGGTGATCATCGCGGTCCAGGCCGCCGCCGATGGCGGCTGCTAGAGCCCCCCATACGACGGGAAAATCGCACTATGGCCAAACGGGTCGCGATCGCGCTCGGCAGTGGCGGAGCGCGCGGATACGCCCACATCGGCGTCCTCAACGAACTGCGTGACCGGGGTTACGAAGTAGTCGGCATCGCGGGCTCGTCGATGGGAGCACTTGTCGGTGGTCTTCATGCCGCGGGGTCACTCGACGAGTTCACCACTTGGGCTCAGACCCTGACCCAACGGACGATGCTGCGACTACTGGACCCCTCGATTTCGGCTGCCGGGGTCCTGCGCGCCGGGAAGATTCTCGACGCGGTCCGCGACATGCTGGGCGAGGCCACCATCGAGAACCTGCCGATTCCCTTCACTGCAGTGGCGACCGACCTCATCGCGGGCAAGTCGGTATGGCTGCAGCGCGGAGCGGTCGATGCCGCGATACGCGCCTCAATCGCGATTCCCGGAATCATTGCGCCGCACGTCCTCGATGGCCGACTGCTCGCCGACGGTGGCATCCTCGACCCCCTGCCGATGGCGCCCATCACATCGGTGAACGCCGATCTCACCATCGGCGTGAGCCTGTCGGGGACCGATACCGATCTCCGCACCGAGGAGTCGGCCGGCTCGGAGACGACGGCAACTCGCGAGCGACTGAACCGCCTGCTACGCAGCACCTCCGCACTGCTGGAAAATCAGACCGCCCGCTCAGTGCTCGACCGGCTCAGCGCTGTCGCCGAAACACCCTCTGCCGCTGAGGATTACGACGGTGAAACTTACAACGTCGGCGAGGCCCCGATGCCGAAGTTGGGCAGCTTCGCGGTGATGAACCGGACCATCGAAATCTCCCAGGCAGCGTTGGCCCGGCACCAGTTGGCCGCCTACCCGCCCGACTTGCTCATCGTGGTCCCCCGAACGGCATGTCGCAGCCTTGATTTCCATCGCGCGGCCGAGCTTATCGACCTGGGCCATGAGCTGACCGCTCGCGCGCTCGACGCCCACGACTCCCGGGTCACGGCACAGCGTTGACCGGCACAGCGTTGACCGACGTCAGCGTTTTCCGGCGTAAGCGCGGGCAACCCGGGTGACGAACTGGTAGACGCCGTCTTCCTCGAGCGCCAGCGGTCCGGGTTGGGCATGCGGCGAACTCAGACCGCGCTGCACAGACTCGCACGCCGCCCAATCCTGCCGGTTGGTCAGATCCCAGAAGTCCACCGCATAGGACGGATCGAAGCCGGGCCGGTCGGCGGCCTCCCTAGGAAAGGCCCAGGCGCATTCGACGTGGGTGCGGTCGACGCTCAGTGGCGTCATCGTGTGCGTCATGATGTAGTCGGGGTGCAGGCTCACCAGGAGGTTGGGGAAACCGACCAGATACATCACCGATCGCAACTCCTGCTCGGAGAGCCCCTTGATCGCGACCCCGCCACTACGTCCGCTCAGCGACATCGTCTCGGCCTCGTCGATCATCGACATCCAGCCACCCATCCAGTCACCCGGCATCTCAATGTTCTCACCGCTGGTTGGCGGGCTGATCCGGGAGAGCTCGGGATGTATCGACGGGCAGTGGTAGCACTCCTGGTAGTTCTCGACGATCACCTTCCAGTTGGTCGCCAACTCGTAGGAGTGGCGCGAAACGACCGTGAGATCCTCGGGCCGATATGGACTGACGATCTCCTCTGATCCGGCGACGTGATCGGCGAAGTCACCGTCCTGGCCGCTGGGGTCCACGAAGAGCCAGCCATGCCAGTCGACGAGGCGAAGTTCGGCTAGTCCGAAATCCGCGGCATCGAAGGAATCGAGCCGATCGAAACCCGGAGCATTCCGCAACTCACCATTCAGCTTGTACGACCAGGCGTGATAGGGGCACACCACTCCACGCCGCTTGACGCTCGCACCACAGGCCAGCAATTCGTGCCCGCGATGACGACAAACGTTGGCGAACGCCCGTGCGATTCCGTCGTCTCCTCGCACCAGCAGGATGCCGTTCGCGCCCGAACCCACTGCGCGTTGCGCGCCGGCGCCGTCGAGGTCGGCGGCGTGGCCGACGCAGTGCCAACCGGTGAAGATGTTGCGCTGTTCCCACTCGAACACTGCCGGGTCGACGTACGCCTCGCGCGGCAGCATGCGCGATGATCCGAACGGAGCCAGGGCGGCAGCAAGTCCAGCGGCGGGGACGGGGGCCGGTTCGAACTGTTTGAACATGCAGTCAAGAATAGTCCGCGCGGTGGCCGCGGTCTACCCCACCGGTGCTCACGCCTCGCCGGCGAATGCGGCGATACCACCGGCGGCGGTGTTGTCCCCGCGGGTCATCCGGCGGTAGATCAGGTAGCCCACGGTGATCGCCAGCAGAGCGGCGAACAACAGCAGCGTGGCCAGGGCGTTGAGCGCCGGTGTTGGGGCGGCGCGCGCGGTGTTGTAGATCTTCACCGACACCGGTTCGGTGGAGGAGCTTCCGGACAGATATCGCACCAGCACGAAGTCATCGATCACATCCGCGAAGACCAGAATCGCGCTGGCGAATATCGCCGGGAAGAGCATCGGCAGCGTCACCCGCCGCAGTGCCGCCAGCGGTGAGGCGCCGAGATCCGTTGCTGCCTCTTCGTACTGGGCACCGATCGTGGCCAGCCGGGTCCGGACAAGAACGGCCGGGTAGGCGATCTGGTAGGTCACCAGACCGAGCACCTGCGCTCCGGTGCCCAATCCGACCGGCAACGGCAGCGTGGTCACCACGAACAGCAGGGCGACAGCCAGCAGCACTTCGGGCAGGACGAAGGACACCAGCATCAGCATGTTCGCCCCGGAAGGCAACCGGCCCCGCCAGCGGTCGATTCCGATTGCGAACATCACCCCGAGTGGCACGGTGATCGCCGTGGCGATCACACCGAGCTTCAGGGTCTGCAGCAACGCGGTGTGCAGGGCCGCGTCGTGCCAGACCGACTTGACCGGATCACCGAAATACCAGCGCGTCGAAAAGCCCTGCCACACCGTTCGCGATTTTCCGTCGTTGAACGAGAAGATGACCGCGATCAGCACCGGGGTCAGCGACCAGACCAGGTAGGCCAGGGTGACTCCGAGGAGTACTCGCGGCGGTCGCCACGGATCGTTCCACCACGTTGCCGGGCTCCTCATGAGGCCACATCGCCGCGGGTGGTGACCCGCACGTAGTAGAACATCGGCAGTACCGCAACCAGGAGGACCAGCATCACCAACGCGCCGGCCTGACCGGTCTGACCCGGCGACTGCACGCTGTCGTTAATCAGGTTGCCCACCATCGCGGTCTTCGGCGAGGCCGACAGCATGTCGGAGGTGAAGTAGTCACCGAGCATCGGCAGCATGGTCAGCAGCAGAGCCGCCACGATGGCGGGGCGGCACATCGGCAAAGTGACCCGCCAGAACGATGCGAACCGACTGGCGCCGAGGTCACGTGCCGCCTCGAGGGTGGATTGTGGCAGCCGGTCCAGCCCGGCATACAGCGGCAGGATCATGTAGGCGACGTAGCCGTAGACCAATCCCAGCACGACGACCACCGGTTGGCCGGTCAACCAATGCACTCGAACGTCGAACAGGCCACCCATACTCAACAACCGGTTCACCAGTCCGTCGTCCTGAAGGAGGTTGACCCAGGCCAGCATCCGCATCATGTAGCTGATCCAGAACGGCGCGATCAGCAGGGCCAGCAGCAGGCCCTTCCACCTCCCGGATAACCGGGAGACGTAGTAGGCAACCGGAAAGGCGATCAACAAACACAGCAGGCCCGCCGTCACGACGAACACCGCGGTGCGCAGCAGTGCCGGCCCGAAGATTCCCTGCGATCCGACAATGCGACTGAGTACGTAGCTGAACTGGGTCGGATCCCACAGCAGGGGATTCCATACCGGGACCGCGGTGCGGAAGATCGGGTCGGTACGGCCAAAAACGATGGCCAGCACCACATACAGCGGAGCCAGGAAGAACAGCAGTAGCCAGATCAGCCCCGGCGCGGCCAGAGCGGCGCCGAGCACACTGCCCCGGGTGCGCGTCGACTGCGGCTTCGCCTGCGCCGCAACCTCGGTCAGCGTCACCGGGGTCAGGATCCCCCAGCCTTGAAGGCACGCCACACGTTGTGCCAGGCCGCATCGTTGTCGGGATCGAGTTCAAGGATCCGGTAGCCGACGTCGTAGTACTCGGGCCGGACGATCGCCGACTTGATGTTCTCCGCAACGAAGCCGTCCGTCACTAGCGAGTCCGGGTTCATCGATACCTGAGGTGGTTGGTAACCGATCTGTTTGAAGTTCTGTTTGGCAGACTCGGTCTCGAGCATGTGGTTGATGAACAGATGTGACAGCACCGGGTTCTTTCCACCACGCAAAACCACCATCAGATCGTTGTCCACCAACCCCTTTCCGTCGGCCGGGAACCAATAGCGCAGAACTTCGGCCGAGCCGCCCTCGGGCAAATAGTTCTGCGCGTTGATGATGTCTCCCGACCACATTTGCGCCAGGCCGATCTGACCGGTGGGCACATCGGTGTACATCGTGATGGTGACTTTCGGCGAGGTGGCTGCTACCAACGCGGTCAACTGCTCGCCGACGATCTTCAGATCGGCAGCCGAATTCGTGTTGACGTCGGTAATGCCCTCCTTGAGCAGAACCATCGACATCGCGGTGTGCCAGTCGTCGATCACCGCTGTCTTGTTCTTGTAAGTCGGATCCCACAACGCCGCGTAGGGATTTTCCAGTGCACCGATATCGGCGGGCACCTCGGTATTGTTCCAGCCGATACCCGTGGTGTAGACGGTGTAGGGCGTGGTGTACCGCCACTGCTGGTCATAAAACGGGTTGGTGAACACCGGCCAGACGTTGTTGATGTTGGTGATGTAGCTGTGGTTCAGCGGCCGCAGCAACGAGCCGTTCACCAGCTTGCCGATCTGGTCATAGCTCGGGAAGAAGACGTCATAGTCGACGCTGCCGGCTCGGATCTTGGTGATCGCCTCGTCGGTGTCGTTGAAGGTTGAGACCGCAACGGTGGCGCCGTACTTCTCCTCGAATGACTTGACGGCATCGGGCGAGACGTAGTCGGCGTAGCTGTAGAGCTGCAGCGTCGCGGACTTCTCCGGAGCGAGGCCATCGGCGATGGGTTCGTTGTCCTTGAGAATGTCCCAGGTAACCGGTTTATCCGGTGAGGCGATCTTCAGGCTCGGTGCCGACGACGACGTCTCCTCGGCCCTGGCGCAGGCGTTCAGGAACGCCACCATCGCGGGGGTGCCGCCGGCAAGCAGTGCGGCGCGCAGCAGGAACTGTCGGCGGCTTGAACCGGAATGGTTGGCGGCTGGCATTCGGACCTCCGGACTCAACGGTTGCTCGGTGACTGGACTCTTACACACTTTGGGTGTCGCTGCCCATCGTTGCGGCGATCTCCGCGTTTCCGCCTTGTCGTCTCGCGGCCTCTGACATAGACTGAACGCTCAGTCAGGATTTGTCCGGTCCGCCTCCTCCCAGGTAAACCGGGCAATCGAGTGGAGGTTTCCCGTGGTATCGCCGGCAATCGCAAGACCGGTTCGGGGCGACATCGACGCCCTGATCGCTCAAGAGGAGCAGGTATTCCTGCGCCGCCAACCGCGAAGCACCGAACTCATCGCCCTGGCCGGTGAACACCTGGCCGGTAGCGCGACCTCGAACTGGCAGATCGCCCAACCACAGGCGGTGTGGATGAGTCACGGTGCCGGGTCGAAGGTGTACGACGTCGACGGCACCGAGTACGTCGACATGCACGGCGGTTACGGCGCATCCATCGCCGGCCATGCGCACCCTGCGATAGTCGCCGCGGTCAGTGACCGGGTACGCCGCGGAACCCATTTCGCGCAACCCACTGAGGACGCTATCTGGAACGCCGGCGAGCTTGCCCGCCGCTTCGGCCTGCCGCAGTGGCGATTCGCCAACTCCGGGACCGAAGCCACCATGGACGCCGTGCATCTCGCTCGGTCGGTAACCGGACGCGACCTCATCATCAAAGTCGAGGGCTGCTATCACGGCCACCATGACTCGGTGCAGGTGTCAGTGCTCCCGGAAGCTGACGAGATTGGCCCCCGCGACCACCCGAACGGCGTTCCTGGCAACAGTGGAATCCCCTCTGCTATCAGGAATCTGGTCGTGATCGTGCCGTTCAACGACCCGGAGGCGGTCGCCCGGGCACTCGCCGAGCATCCGGGCCGGATCGCCGGCATGATCGTTGAACCGGTGATGATGAACGCCGGCATCATCCCGCCCGACGACGGTTATCTGGCCGCGATCCGAGGGCTGCTGCACGCGGCCGGAGCACTGCTGATCTTCGACGAGGTGAAGACCGGGTTCACCACCGGGCCCGCCGGCGTCACCGGACTCTCCGGCGTGACGCCGGACATGGTTTGTCTGGCCAAGGCACTGGGGGGCGGCATATCGGTGGCCGCTATCGGCGGTACGAACGCGGTTATGTCGGCGATCGCCGATGGTCGCTACGAACAGGTGGGCACCTTCAACGGCAACCCGCTCGCGATGGCCGCCACCCGAGCCAATCTCTCCGAAGTGCTCACCCCGCAGGCGTACACCCATCTCGATCACCTCGCCACCCGGCTACGGTCCAGTCTGGAAGCGACTATTGCCGAGCACGGTTACGGTTGGCGCATCGTGAGCGTGGGAGCTAAGGGCTGCGTGACGTTCCGCAGCGAACCGGTCCGGGAGTTCCGCGATTTCCTGCAGATCGACACCGGCATCGGGCACCTGCACTGGCTCATGCAACACAACGGTGGGGTTTTCCTCCCACCGTGGGGCAAGATCGAGCAATGGTTGTTGTCCGTCCAGCACACCGATGCCGATGTGGATCGCTTCGCCGCGAATTTCGCGCGACTCACCAACGCGGTGGCGGTCTGACCGCACTCCGGAGGGTCTGGTGAGCGGCGGTGCGATCCGGCTGGAAAAGCTGGTCAAAGCCTACGACGGAGTCCCTGCGGTCTCCGGCATCGACCTAGATATCCCGGCCGGACAGTTCTACTCCCTGCTGGGCGCCTCCGGATGCGGCAAGACCACCACCCTGAGGATGATTGCCGGCTTCGAGAAACCCGATTCAGGGCGAATCGAACTCGACGGCCGGGACGTCATCTCCGATCCTCCACACAAGCGACCGGTCAACACCGTCTTCCAGTCCTATGCACTCTTCCCGTTCATGAACGTATGGGACAACGTCGCTTTCGGGCTGCGCTATCACAAAGCCACCAAGGTCGAGACCGCCGAGCGCGTCGGCGCCGCCCTCGAACTGGTGCAGATGAATGCCTTCGCCAAGCGCAAGCCCGCCCAACTCTCCGGCGGGCAACAACAGCGGATCGCGTTGGCGCGCGCACTGGTTCTGCGGCCGCGGGTACTGCTGCTCGACGAACCGCTGGGCGCACTGGATGCCAAGCTGCGCAAGCAACTACAACTCGAGCTTCGATCGGTCCAGCGCGAGGTCGGGATCACCTTTGTCTACGTGACCCATGACCAGGAAGAGGCGCTGACCATGAGCGACCAGATCGCCGTGCTGGCGCACGGACGAGTGGAGCAGGTAGGCCCGCCGCAGGAGGTCTACACCGCCCCCGCAACGACTTACGTCGCGGGCTTTCTCGGCGCGGCGAACATCTTTGATGCCGAGGTGCTCGAAT
>Ga0315287_10006333_pt1 | contig 11758 bp, 8 predicted proteins | sample YL17G11_0_MG_FD_205037 | JGI IMG/M metagenome (GOLD analysis project Ga0315287, IMG submission 205037) | Sediment microbial communities from Yellowstone Lake, YNP, Wyoming, USA - YL17G11_0 | ecosystem: Environmental > Aquatic > Freshwater > Lake > Sediment | place: USA: Wyoming | collected...
GCCGGACAAGGAGAAATCCCTCGTCGAGGAGATGAAGCGCCTCCAGTTCCAGATAAATGAGAAGGAGAAGGCCTTCGAGCAGAACGACGAGGTTCGGGGCGCGGTGACTGAAGCGAACAAGGCACGGGAGGAGGCCGAGGCCCAGCATTCCCTCGTTTCGAAGCTAGCGGACGACGCCCAGAAAGAGCACGACGCCATGGTGGAGCTCTACGAGAAGAGCGACAACCTCCGCAAGGAGGCGGACATGGTCCAAGAGCAGTTCGTGCGGACCAAGACCTCCGCAGACGAGGAGCACCGCGAGCACGTCAATCTCATACGGCAGGTCCACGACTTCGACAAGGTGATATCTGGCCTGAGGCGCAGGGAGAAGAAGGCCCGCAAGATGAAGTCGGAAACGGTGGCCAAGAAGCAGGCCCAGGAGATATTCGAGCGCTTCAAGCGCGGCGAGAAGCTCTCCACCGAGGACCTCATGGCCCTCCAGACCAAGGGCATCTGAGCAAGCGAGGGCCATGGCCGCATTTTCAGATTCGTTCCGGAGGACCGCCTGGGGCTTCGCCTTCATGGCGCTCGGCATTGGCGACATCGTCGCGAACGCGGCGATGCCGTTCGTTCTGACCTCTCTGTCAATTGAGGATTATCTCACGGTAATGCTGTTCATAGTGCTCGGGACCGTGTACTCCGGATTCGGAATCTGGATTCTGAGGACGAAAGGGAACTGGCTCGATGCGCGCACCGTCTCGTTCTGGGGCGCCGCTGCGGTATGGGCGCTTTTCGGCGGGCTGCTGCTTATCATCGAGGGAGGGGCGCCCGGAAGCCACGACCCGCTGTACAGATATGTCAACGGCGGCAGACCGGCGGACATCACGTACGCCATCGGGACCGTCGTCATGATACTGCTCGCCCTCGTCATGGCGCTAATCGGTTACAGGAAGATGAGAGCAGCCTGGCGCGGCACCGGGCCCACGGAAAATTCCCAAGCGCGGAAATGAGGTTCTTGCGGGCTCAGAATCGATGGAATGCGACGAACCCCGGTCTTTGTCAGTTTGAGAAGGGGGATTCAGGGGCGATAGCGGGTCCGAGGTTCTTCAGCACGACGGGTGGCCCCGTCCCCTTGCGGCCGTGTGGCCCTGTGCTCTTGCCCCCCCGCCCCTCTTGAGGAGCAGAAAGCTTCCACCGATGGCATGATGCTTTCTGCGACCAAGACGAGAGCATCGGGAAAAAAGAATGGAATGCTCTCGTCGAGAAAGGTATTTATAGAGAACAACCTAATCTTGCGGTCGATGGTTCTCGAAGGACTGGCCAACTCCCTTAGGGACACGCTCAAGAAGATAGTGAACGCCTCCAACATAGACGCAGGCCTCATCAAGGAGGTCGTGAAGGAAATTCAGCGGGCGCTCATACTCGCCGATATCAATGCGGCCTTGGCCCTGAAATTGACAAAGGAGATTGAGAGGAGGGCGCTGACCGAAAAGCCCCCGGCGGGCATGTCCTCGAGGGACCATGTCGTGAGAATCGTATACGAGGAACTGGTCAAGATACTGGGCGAGGCCAGGGATGTTCCGCTCAAGAAGCACACCATCATGATGGTCGGCCTGTACGGACAGGGCAAGACCACCACCTGCGGGAAACTGTCCCATTTCTTCAAAAAGCGCGGCCTGAAGGTCGGGGTCATAGCGGGCGACGTACACAGGCCCGCCGCCTACGACCAGCTCAAGCAGCTCAGCGAGAGGACCGGCGTCTCGTTCTACGGCGAGCCGGGCGAACCGCGCGCACCCAAAATAGTCCGCGAGGGCATAGAGAAGCTCAAGGATTGCGAGATCATCATCATCGACACGTCCGGGCGGCACTCCCTCGAGGACAGCCTCGTGGACGAGATGAAGCGCATAGCCAACGTCGCCCAGCCCGACGAGAAGTTCCTTGTAATCGACGCCGTGATGGGCCAGACCGCCGGCCCCCAGGCCATGGCCTTCCACGAGGCCATCGGACTTACGGGCGTCATCATAACCAAGATGGACGGCACCGCCAAGGCAGGGGGCGCGCTCAGCGCAGTTCAGGCGACCAAGGCCCCTGTGGTGTTCATCGGCACGGGCGAGCACGTGGACGAGCTCGAGAAGTTCAACCCGCCGGGATTCATCTCCAGGCTGCTGGGCATGGGCGACATCAAGGCGCTCATAGAGCAGGCGCAGGGCGTCGTCGACGAGAAGTCGGCCGAGGAAACGGCCCGAAGGATAATGTCCGGACGGTTCACGCTCAAGGACATGCTGGAACAGATGCAGATGCTCTCCGGGATGGGCCCATTGCAGAAGCTGATGTCCATGATGCCCTTCGGCGGCGGGGCCAACATGACCAAGGAGCAGATGGAGACCGCCCAGCTGCGGATAAAGAAGTTCAAGGTGATAGGCAGCTCCATGACGAACGAGGAGCTGGAGAATCCCAGGATAATCAAGGGCACCAGGATACGCCGGATAGCCCGCGGGGCCGGCGTGGACCTGATGGAAGTGAAGGCGCTCCTGAAGCAGTATGACAATTCCCGCAAGATGCTCAAGAACATAACCTCGGACCGCAAGGCACGGAAGAAGCTGCTCAGGGCCCTGGGCCAGGACGAGCTCGAGTAGGGAGGGGAGCCGGCTGCCCGCGCTCTCGAAATTTGTTGGAAGGACCAGCGAGACCGGAGTACTACGGTCCGCCCTCGACAAGGCCAAGGAGGGCGAGGGCAGCATCGTTCTGGTCGAAGGCGAGGCCGGAGTGGGAAAGACAAGGCTTGTGTCGGAGGTCCTCGAGCAGGCCAAGGCCGAGAACTTCTCGGTCCTGACGGGCAGGTGCGCCGAAGGCGGCGACCCCTATCTGGCGTTCGTGCAGGCCTTCTCGGATTCCACGACCATCGAGGAGGCCTTCCTGATATACAGGGACGGCCGGGTCATCACCCACTGGTCCCGCAAGGAGGATTTCAGCGCCGACGCCGAGGTCGTGAGCAGCATGCTGTCCGCCATCCAGGACTTCATATCGCAGTCGTTCACGTCCTCGGCAGGGGGCGCGCTCAAGGAGGTCAAACATGGCGCGCTGGACCTGATAATGGAGCATGCGCCCAACGCCTACCTGGCCCTGGTTGTGTCAGGCCCCAGGCCACTCGGGATACACGAGCAGATGAAGCGCGTCCTGGACAAGGTCCAGGCGGCCTACGGGCCCGTGATGGACAAGTGGGACGGCGTGGTGAACAGGTTCAAGGGCGTGGAGGACTACCTCCGCGAGCTCGTGACGGTGCGCAAGTACGGCATCGAGCAGATAACCGGCGTCAGGGAGGAGATAGAGGCCGGAAAGCTCCAGAAGCAGCACGCGGAGAAGGACCGCGAGAGGATGTTCGAGAACATCGCCCGCCACATAACCAACATATCGCAGGAGAGGCCCCTGGCCCTGTTCCTCGACGACCTCCAGTGGATGGACACGGCATCGCTCCACCTGCTCCACTACATAGCCCGCACCACGAAGAGCTCGCAGGTCCTCGTGATGTGCACGTGCAGGCCCGAGGACTACGACGCCTCGAGCCCAATATCCAAGGTGCTCAGGGAAATGAGCCGCGAGCGCCTTCTGACAAAGGTTACGCTCAAGCGTTTCCAGTTGGACCATGTCCAGGAGATGATAAGCGCCTACTACCGCACGCCGCTGGCGAACGTTCCCGAGGATTTCATCGTCAAGGTCTATACGGAGACGGAGGGGAACCCGTTCTTCGTCGAGGAGGTCCTCAAGAGCCTCGTCGACGAAGGCATCGTCGACCCTTCCTCGCCGGACTGGTATCTGTCGTCAACATTGCGGGACATCAAGATACCGTCGAGGATAGAGGATATCGTTCTGAGGCGCGTCGAGAAGCTCGAGGACACGGACAGGGAGATACTGACATTTGCCGCGACGATAGGCACCCACTTCGAGTTCGAATTGCTGCGCAAGGTGTCCGGCAAGGACGAGATGGACCTTGCGGACGCCCTCGAGCGGATAGTGAAGGCGAAACTGGTATCCTCGGACCTGCGGTTCGACCATGGCATGATCCGTGAGGTGCTGTACAAGAAGATACCGCCGTTCAAGCTCACCATAGTCCACAAGCGGGTCGGCCTTGCGTACGAGGAGCTCCACAGGAAGAACCTCAAGGAGGTCTGCTCCGCCCTCTCGTACCATTTCTCGAAGGGAAATGTCCCCCAGAAGGCCATAGACTATTCCATAATGGCCGGCGAATTGGCGCGCACCAAGTATGCGCACGACGAGGCCATCAACTACTTCCGCACGGCGCTCTACTTCATCGAGAACCACGAGGACCGGGACGGCCCGGAGCTGCAGACGCGGGAGCTCTCCATCCTGACGGCGCTCGAGGAGCTGTGCGAGATAACCGCGGACCTCGATAAGGGAATGGAGTTCGGCAGGCGCGCCGTGACCCTCGCAGGCCTCCTGGGCAACAACCGCATCGTGGCGGAATCCTACCGGAGCCTGGGCGACATCTTCGTGAGGACTGGAGAGTGGGAGGCCGCGATTGTCCATTACCGGAAGAGCCTCGAGACCGCACAGGCCGCAACGGACAGCGGCCACTCGGCCAGCGCCTACCGCTCCATAGGCAACGTCCACTTCCGCACCAGCGAATACGGACTGGCCATCGAATTCCACTCCAGGAGCATCGCCATCGCCGAGAAGATGCCTCCCGGGGAAGGCGTGCCCATCCTGATACAGACCTACATAGAGCTCGGCAACGTGTACACCGAGAAGGGCGATTACCCGCTCGCCATTGATTACTACGAAAAGGCCATGCAATTCGGCATACGGACGGATTCCATTTACGATGTTGCGACCGCCTTCAACAACATAGGCGATGTCTACCTCAAGAAGGAAGATTACGACCTGGCCACGGAATATTTCGAGAAGGCCCTGGCCACGTTCAAGATGATGGGAACGGTAATGGACATAGTCGTCACCCTGTCCAACCTGGGCGAGTGCAACGCCAAGAGCCGCAAGATCGAGGTGGCCAAGGCGTACTCGGACAAGGCCATGGAGTTCCTCAGGCGGCTCGGCGAGGTGGAAACGCCGTTCCAGCTGCACCTCAACTACGGCATCATCTTCCGCCACATGAAGGATTGGGACCGGGCGCGCGAGCACTTCGCATCGAGCATATCGGCCCTTACCGGCGTCAACATGCCCTACTATCTGGGCGGCTCGTTCTACGAGATGGGCATGATGTTCAGGGACCAATGCAGCATCAAGGAAGCCCGCGAGTGCTTCGACAGCGCTGTGCAGATATTGGAGAAGGTCGGAGCCAACGAGATCGTGGAGAAGATAAGGACGGAGCTCAGGAACCTCGGCAGCGGGGAGCCGGGAGATACCGGCGGCGGGGCGGGGTGCGGAGGCCCCCCGGGCTGAGGATATCGGGTGGTGAACGGGTGTGATGGGCGAGAAGCTGGTGGGCCGCGAGAGGGAGCTGGCGGAGCTTCGTGGCGCAGTGGACCGGACGGTCTCCGGGGACTTCACGGTGGCGCTCGTCGAGGGCGGCCCGTGCTCCGGCAAGGGCGCCGTGATGAAGGCCATCGAGGCCTACGCCCGCTCGAAGGGTGCGGCGGTCCTCCATGGCGTGTGCCGCGGATGGGCGCTTCCCGAGCCATACCAGGCGATAACGGAGGCCATCAACCAGGCTCTCAGGGACCGCGGCGAATCCCGCAGTTTCCCGGACTGCATGTTCCCCCTGCCCGCCGCCGGCACCGAGCGCATAGATGTCAGCCGCTCCATGTCCAGCATCGGGCCCACCCAGGAGGCCATCTGGAAGTTCATGAAGGAGACCGTCGGTGAGAAACCCCTCATGCTGTCCATCAACAATTTCCAGTGGGCCGACCCGGCGACGTGCCGCTTCATCGGATACCTTGCGGGCCTCAGGGAAAAGAGCCGTCTGATGCTCGTTCTCGCCCACCGGCCCGAGGAGATGTCCGACGATCAGAATTCGCCACGGATGCTGGAGCACCTTCAGGCATCGTACCCCGTCCACAAGGTGGTGATGGGCCACCTTTACCATCAGGAGCTTTCCCCCCTTATACGGAGCGTCCTCGGGATAGAGCCGCCCGACGAGCTGCTCAGGCACATAGCCAAGGAGAGCGGCGGCGTGCCGGCGCATGTCATCTGGATGGTCAGATACCTCTTGCGCACGGGGGTCATCGATGGCAAGACCGGCAAATGGGCGGGCGAGACGCCCGGCCCGAAGGACAAGCCCATCCCCTCCCTGAAGGAGATGATACGGGGCGCGGTGGTGTCGCTGCCGCAGGCCGCGGGCGAATTGCTCAAGGCCATTGCGGTCGGCGGCTGGTCAGCGACGGGAACCATCCTGGAGGACGTTGTGGATGTCAGTGTCAGCGAGCTCAGGGAGCTGGGCAAAACATTGGAGGACGCCGGCTTCGTCAGCGCCGCGGACAAGGACGGCGAGCTTGTCCTCTCTTTCAGGGAAGGGCTGGCCCAGGAATGCGTCTACGACAACCTCAAGGGCGAGGAGAGGCGCCGGCTCCACTGGCGGACCGGAAATGCCGTCGAGAAGTTGCTGCTGGGTATGCCCGAGGGGTCGTTGTTCGTGCTGGCCCACCATTTCTCGAACACGGGTGACATCGGGAAGGCGCTCGAGTACGTCACCATGGCGGGCGACATGGCCGCGGAGATGGCCGCCTACGACGAGGCGCTGGCCCACTACGAGCAGGCCCTGGCCATCCTCGAATGGGAGGAAGAGGGCGCCCCCAAAAGAATGGGCGAACTCCGTTTGCTCTCCAGGCTCGGGGCGACCTGCTCTGCGCTCGGGCTTCCCGAGCGGGCCCTGGAATTCCAGGTCAGGGCGCTGAAGATATCGACCGAGACCAAGGACGCCCACTGGCAGGCCGAGGCCCATGTGAGGATGGGCAAGGCATACCTGGACATGGGCGAGTGGGCGCTCGGGCTTGCCGAGATCAAGATAGGTCTTGCCATAGCCGAGGAGGCCAAGGACACGAGGACGCTGCTTCTGGCGCGCCTGGAGCTCGCCGGCGCCTACTGTCTGAGGGAGGTCTTCCACAAGGGCATAGAGTACATGGAGAAGCTCCGGAAGGAGCAGCTCACGGACACAGAGCTGAAGCGCCGGGCGGCGCAGGTCTGGCTCGACATAGGGGCCCATGTGCTCGAGGGCAGCCGCAGGTACACCGAGAGCGCGCAGGAGCTGTTCCGTGCGCTCGGAGACACGGAGGGCATGGCCGCCTGCAAGGTCGAGCTGGCCAAGCTGACCCCGCATTGAAGGAATGGTGTTTCCCTGTTTTGCATGATCTTCGGAGGCGAATTTTTCTGAGGAACTTCGTCATCGTCGGACATGGCACTGACGCGGACGGCGATTTCACGCTCAACGACCTGTGCGGCGGCGCCGGAAGGCTCGATGTCCTCCTCAGGTGCGTCTCGTCGGCGTTCTTCCTGTCCCACGGGATAAGGCAGGATGTCGGGCTCTTTCTCGTTTTCCCGAAGGGCCCCAAGACCATCCGCTTCTGCGCCTCCGAGATGCGCTACGTCAATCCCGACGAGCGCAGCACTGGCGCCCTCGTGCGCAACGCCCTTCTGAAGAAGCTCGACGGTCCCGGTGAGAAGCAATCCTCGCCGGGCATCCATGTTTCCACAAAAAGCTTCGAGGATACGGTGAAGGAGCTGCCGAACCTGATGTGGCTCGTCGAGAACGGTGACCCGTGGCCCTCGGCGGTCGAATGTGATGTGACGTTCGTCCTGAGCGACCACCACGATTTCACGCTCGACGAGGAAGCGGTCCTGCACAAGCTCAAGGCCAGGCGCGTGAGCCTTGGCCCGACCAGCCTCCACAGCAATCACTGCATCACGCTGGCGCATTACCTTCTCGACGGGTCCCAAACGGGCGTTTGAGCTCAGAGCCCGCCGTGGGTGGCTATCCAGAGCATCAGTCCGTATCCCAGGAACACCATGCTCATGGAAACCACCCAGAACAAGATGAATAGCTTCTTGCGGCCCTCCTTCGAGCCGAGCCAGTAATCCAGGCCGGTCGCCTTGTCGCGGTCGTCCGCATCCTCCGCGCCTTCGAGCTCGAGGTTATGCTTCACGACAGTCCTTGGCGGAGCAACATCCTTGGATGCGCGCCCCTCCGGCTCCTTTTCCCCTTCCGAGCGTTTGGCTTTCAATCAGCCTTTGATTCGTTTCAGCCTGAAAATGTTTTCCCTCTCGAGCTCCTCGAGGCGCATCTTGATGAACGCCGCGGCCTCCTTGAGCTCCGGGATTACCTTGAACTCGAGGGCGTTGACGCGTCTCCTGGTGCGGTCTATTTCCTCCAGCAGCTTCCGGATGCCGGTCTCCACCTCGGCAGCGGTGATTATGGTCTCCACCAGCTCCTCGTACGCGCCGGCGGCCTCGTCTATCCGCGAGCTGGTGCCAATGATGCCGTAGCCGCGCTCGTTGACCTTCTTCCTTATTCCCCTGGTTTCGATGAGCGGCACCACGACGCCCATGACGTTCTTGCTCTCCAGCCTTATCTGGGGCTTGTCCCTCAGTGCAAAGGCGGCGGATTTGACAGCGATGACCCCCTCGGCGGCCATCGCCACCGATATCTTGCCGTACGCGACATTGTACTGCTCCACGAGCCTCGTCCTGAGGTTCTTGGCCTGGCCGAGTATCCTGAAGAACTCCAATATGAGGCTGTCGCGCTTCATCTTGAGCAGCTTGTGCCCCTTCTCGGACAGCCGGATCTTCTTCTTGATGTCCAGCAGCTCGGAGCGCGTCGGTTTCACATTCTCCTTGAGCCCCATCCTTCACCTTCCTCACTTCGCCGCCGCGGCCTTCTTCGCGTGCGCCGGGTGGTACTTATCGACGAGCTTCCTGTCGACGCGGGTGAGCACGCCCTCGGGCAGGCTGCCGAGCAGCTCCCAGGCGAGGCCCAGCGTGGTCTGGATGTCGCGGTCGTCGTCCCTGCCCTGCCTCACGAACTTGTCCTCGAAGACGTCCGCGAAGCCCAGGAACTTTTTGTCCCTCTCCGACAGCGCCTCCTTGCCGACGATGGCGGCCAGACCCCGCAGGTCCCTGCCCTCGGCGTAGGCCGCGTAGACCTGGTCCGAGACTGCCTTGTGGTCCTCCCTCGTCATGGCCTTGCCTATGCCCGCGTTCATGAGCCTTGACAGGGAAGGAAGCACGTTGATGGGCGGATAGATGCCCTTGCGGTGCAGGTCCCTTGAAATGACTATCTGGCCCTCGGTGATGTAGCCCGTCAGGTCGGGAATGGGATGCGTTATGTCGTCGCCGGGCATGGTGAGGATGGGGACCTGGGTTATGGAGCCCTTGCGGCCCTTTATCTTGCCAGCCCTCTCGTAGATGGAAGCCAGGTCCGTGTACATGTAGCCCGGATATCCCTGCCTTCCGGGGACCTCCTCCCTGGCGGCGCCTATCTGCCTGAGCGCCTCGCAGTAGTTCGTCATATCGGTCAATATGACGAGGACATGCATGTCCCTCTCGTAGGCGAGATATTCAGCCGCCGTCAGCGCGAGCCTGGGCGTGATGAGCCGTTCCACCGCCGGGTCATCGGCGAGGTTGAGGAACACGACGGCGCGCTTGAGCGCTCCCGTCCTCTCGAAATCGCGCATGAAGTACTGCGCTTCCTCGTTGGTGATGCCCATGGCCGCGAATATGACCGCGAACTCGCCGGTCGCCGTGGGCACCTTGGCCTGCCTCGCTATCTGCAGGGCAATATCGTTGTGGGGCAGTCCTGAGCCCGAGAAGATGGGCAGCTTCTGGCCCCTCACGAGGGTATTCATGCCGTCTATCGTTGAAATTCCGGTCTGGATGAACTCCTTGGGGGAATCCCTTGCCCACGGATTTATTGCGGAGCCTATGATGTCCATGCGCTTCTCGGGCACAATCCGCGGCCCGCCGTCGAGCGGGTCGCCGCTGCCGGAGAGGATGCGCCCCAGTATATCGGGCGAAACGGGCAGCTTGAGAGCCTCCCCGAGGAACCGCACCCCCGCGGCCTTGTCCATTCCAGAGGTGCCCTCGAACATCTGCACGACCACGATGTCCTTGGACGTGTCGAGCACCTGGCCGCGGCGTATGGTGCCGTCGGCAAGGGCCACGGTGACGAGCTCCCCGTACCCGACGGGCTCCGTCTTCTCCACGAAGACCAGCGGGCCTGCGATCTTGGTCACTGTCCTGTACTCCTTGGTCATGTCATTCCTCCTCCCTGTCGAGCGCACGGTGTTTGGCACCGGATGCCTTCCTGACCTTCCGGGCCTGCGAACCGGATGTCTTCCGCTCGTCGTCGCGGCGCAGCCTGGCCGGCGCCAGCATGTATATCGCAACGAGCGTAAGAACCGCAAGAAGGGCCAGAACGGCCACCGGGACCACCCAGCCGTAAGGCGCGCTCACGGGCCGCACCGGCTTCGCCTTCACCTCGATGGTGAGCGATGCCTCCGATGTGTCGTTCCCGTCGGAGACCCGCAGGACCACCCGGAAGTTGCCGGCGCGCTTCAGCGTGACATGCACCGTCTGTGCCTCCTCCGGCGAACCATCGAGGTCCCATATGTAAACAAGGCGCGCTGTGTCATCGTCCGCGTCCGTGCAATAGCCGGTGGTAAGGTCGACGCTGTCCCCGACATATGCCACGAGCTTGCTGGCGAGGATGGCCGCCACCGGCGGGATGTTCCTGAGGCTCACGACGACGCTGGCGCTTGCGCTCTGGTCGGCATCGTCCCATACGGTGAGCGTGACGCAGAACGAGCCCCTGTATGCATATTTGTGGTCCGCCGAAAAGCTCCTTGCGCTCTGGCCGTCCCCGAAGTTCCACAGGTATCGCTGGACGGACCCGTCCGGGTCCGTCGAAATGGAAGTGAAATTGAAAACGGTCGTGATGTTCCCCGTCTGCGGTCTCGCCTGGATGGCCGCCACGGGCGGCATGTCCCGCACCTTTATTGATACGGGAGAGCTCCAGTCGCTCTCCGCCCCGTTATTGTCGGCGACCCTGAGGCGGGCGACAAAGGTGCCCTTTCCGAGATAGCGGTGCGAGCTGACGGGCTCCGAGAGCCAGCCCGATATCTCCCCGTCGCCATATTCGAAGTAGAAGGCGCTCACCGTGCCGTCGTCGGTGGACATGTTCCCGCGGAAATCGACCCACTCGCCGGTATCTAGCTCGCGGGGCGAGGCGCTCAGGATGGCCATGGGCCTGGCATTCACATCCACCGGTCCCGAGAAATCGTTGTTGCTCTCGTTGAGCTCATGGACGCCTTCGGCCGGGTCCACCCTAGCGAAAACTGTGTGGCGGCCCGGCTCGGGCGTCCAGCTGACGGAGGCCGTGACCGCCTCCAGCGGCCCGGCGCTGACGTTGACGGACCTGCCCACGAACCCCCAGTCCACGGAATCGACCCAGAAATCGACGGCGAAGCCGGCGGCGGTGCCGTTGGCGAGGTTCCTGATGTCCGCCGTGAGGTTCCCTGGCTCTCCGCCTGTGAGGTTCCTGGGCTGCGCGTCCACCGAGACGATGACGAGGTCCGAGAGCGGCGGAGGCGGCGGCCTCACGACCACCACCATCTGCAGGCGGTTGTTGCTCTCGTTGAGCTCGAAATATTCGTCCTGCGGGTCCACGAGCGCTGTCAGATTGTAAGTGCCCGCGGGAAGGGATTCGTTGAAGGGGACCGTGACCTCGCCGATCGCGCCCAGCATCACATCGGTCCGGCCGCATTCGATGTCCTCGATGAACAGCTGGGCGGTGACCTTGCTGGGGCCCATGGTGCTT
>Ga0315287_10006334_pt1 | contig 11757 bp, 6 predicted proteins | sample YL17G11_0_MG_FD_205037 | JGI IMG/M metagenome (GOLD analysis project Ga0315287, IMG submission 205037) | Sediment microbial communities from Yellowstone Lake, YNP, Wyoming, USA - YL17G11_0 | ecosystem: Environmental > Aquatic > Freshwater > Lake > Sediment | place: USA: Wyoming | collected...
ACCCTGGACGAGTTCCGGAACGCCGACGTCCTCCTCCGCCCGCCGCGCTACTACCGGCCCGCCGGGATAGGCCCGCACCTCCTCTCCTCCGACCCGAGGTTCCAGGACGCGCCGAACGGCGACTACCGCCTGCGGCCCGACAGCCCGTGCGTGGACGCGGGCGTGGTGATACCGGGGATCAATGATCTGAGGCGCCGCGGCAAGGCCCCGATCTGGGGGCCCTGGAATCGTCGCCATAGCGAGATGTCCAACCGTTAGCGCGCCACCTCCGCCTCGAAGTAGGCCGCGAGCTTCTCGTCCACCGGCGGGACGTCCATCGGGGTGTTCCCGCTCCGCAGCGACATCGCCGCCTGGTACCCCGCGGCCACGGCGTAGCGCGCGGCGATGGGCGAGGTGGCGACTTTGCCGCCCTCCCGCACGTAGCGCACGAACTCGGCCACGATGCGCGGGTCGGCGCCGCCGTGCGAGCCGGTGGTTTCCTCGATGTAGAACTGCGCGTTGCCGCGCGGGTGGTAGTAGCGCTGCTTGTCCCAGAGCATCACCACGGCCTCGCCGGGGCTGTCGCCAAAGTTCTCGATCCGCCCCTCGGCGCCGATGAGGGTGTAGTTGCGCCATCCGTCCGGGGTGTAGTGGCACTGCTGATAGGAGCAGAACACGCCGTTGTCCAGCTCCATCAGCATCATGCTGATGTCCTCGACATCAATGCTCGGGTTGAGGCCCTTCTGGGAGAGCGGGGGCCAATTGCTGAGATGCCAGGAGGCGTCGCCCCGCTCGCTCGGGCCGTGCCTATCCGTGATCCGGTCGTAGAGCGTCAGCCCACCCATGCCGACCACGCGACGCGTGTAGCCGCGGCACAGCCAGTGAAGCACGTCAATGTCGTGCGCGCCCTTCTGGAGCAGCAGGCTGGTGCTCTTCGTGCGCTCCGCGTGCCAATCCTTGAAATACGCGTCGCCGCCGTATCCCACGAAATGGCGGCACCACCCGGCCTTCACCTCGCCGATCGCGCCCTGGTCAATCAGCGCTTTCATCTTCAGGATCACGTCCATGTGGCGCATGTTGTGGCCGAGGTAGAGCTTGCACTTGCCGGCGAACGCGGCCTGGAGAATCCGGTCGCAGCCCTCGATAGTGATCGCCATCGGCTTCTCGAGGTAGACGTGCTTGCCGGCCTCCAACGCGGCCACCGCGTGCTCCTCGTGAAGGAAATCGGGGGAGGTGACGAACACCGCGTCTACCTCACCGCGCTTCAGCAGCTCGCGGTAGTCGGTAGTGACGAACGCGTCCGCCCCGTACCGCTCCTGAAACTGCTCCAAGGCCTTGGTGTCCACGTCCGCGCCGGCCACCAGCCGGACGCCCTCCTCGGGCTGGTGCGCGTGCCCCGCCAGGCCCCCGCGACCGCCCGCTCCAATCACCCCGATGCGAAGCTCAGGCTTGCCCATCATGGCCACTCCTCGCGAAAAACCGAGAGCGCGCCCGCGCTCTCGTCGGGGTGATTCTTCCCGTCCGCGCCGGGGATACCTCTCGCGACGGGGACAGGCATCCCTCGCTACGCTCGGGACAGGCTGGACGAACAGCAGGTGCGAGCCAGTCCCCGTCGCGCCGGCAGGTTCCGTCCCCCCTCCCCCGAATCCTATCTCTGTTGCTCCGATCACCACTCGGGAGGCCATTCAGATGAGAGTCATCAACTGCCACGCCCACTACCACGGGCCGGACGAAATCGAGGAGAAGCGCGCCCTCTGGGACTCGTTCGGCTACGTGAAGACCTGCATCAGCTTCGGCGACGACGAGGTGCTGGCGCTCGCCCAGCGCTACCCGGGGTACGTCGTTCCGTTCTATCGTGTCCGTCTGGACGAGGCAGGACCGGAGGCGGTGGAGCGGGCGAAGGAGCGCGGATTCGTAGGGCTGAAGTTCATCAACCCCGACCTGCCTTACGCGCACGAATCCTACTTCCCCGTCTACGAAAAGGCGCAGGCCCTCGGCATGCCCGCGCTGTTTCACACCGGCTTCCTCGGGTTCAGCCCCGGCCGCGGCGCGCGCCAGGAGAATCACCAGCCCCGCTATCTCATTACCCTCGCCTCCTTCTTCCCCGAGCTCCGGATGGTCGGCGCGCACCTGGGGCACGAGTCGGCCATGGACGCGGTGCGCGCCATGAAGGACTGCGACAACGTCTGGTTCGATATGAGCGGCGGCACCATCCGCTACTACCCCGCCTCCTGGTTCCGCTGGCTGTTCGAGCGCGTGGAGCGCAATCAGACCGGACAGACGCCGCACCTTGACCTCGACCTGGTGGGTAAGCTGATGTTCGGGTCCGACAATCCCGACGACACCCTGGAGTTCTATCAGAACTTCATGTCAGCGCTTGACATCCCCGAGAACGTGCAGCAGAAGATCTACTACGACAACGCCGCCAAGTGGCTGGGCCTGGAAGGGAGCGAATAGGATGAAGGTCATCAGCTCGTATGACATGACGGGACAGCCCGTCGCCGAAGAGGGCGCCAGCGACGTCTCCATCCGCTGGCTTATCTCGAGGCCGGAGGGCGCGCCGAACTTCGCCATGCGGCTCTTCGAACTTGCCCCCGGCGGCTATACGCCCCTGCACACCCACGCCTGGGAGCACGAGGCCTTTATCCTGGAGGGCGCGGGTGAGATCACCACCGCGGCCGGCCCGGTCGCGGTCACCGCCGGCGACGCGGTCTACGTCGCCCCCGAGGACCTCCACCAGTTCCGCAATGCGGGGGATGCGGTGATGAAGATGCTGTGCATGATCCCGTTGCCGAAGGAGGGGTGAGGGCGGGCGCACTCACCCCCGCCCCCGCCGAACTCCGCGTTCCTCCGCGTTTTCACATCGGCAACGCGAACGCCCGCTGCACGAACACCGCCATCTGATCCCGCGTCACTCCCACCTCCGGATGGTAGCCCCCGTCGCCGTACCCGCTCACGATCCCGCGGGCCACCGCGTATTCCACATGCTTCTGGGCCCAGGCCCAGGTGCTCGTCGGAGTGACGTCGGGGAAGGTGGGCGTGGGTGGGGCCGGAGGCACCGCCCCGTCGCTGCCGGCTATCGCGCGAGCGACGAACACCGCCATCTGCCCGCGATCCACGGGGACGGCCGGCCGATACGTACCATCCGAGTAGCCGCCTACCACGCCGTGCGCTCTGGCGTACTCGACGTACTTGAAGGCCCAGAACGAGGTCGGGACGTCGGAGAAGGTGGCCGTCACCGGCGGGTCTGTCACTAACGCATCGCCTCCCGCCAGCGCCCGCGAGATGAAGACGGCCATTTGATCGCGCGTTACCGAGAGCGCGGGCCGGTAGCTGCCATCGGGATACCCGCCCACCACTCCGTTCTCATAGGTCAGCTCCACTGGCAGCACCGCCCAGTGGTTCCAGGCGACATCCGCGAAGGAGCCGTTCACCACGCTCACGGTGATGTTGGTGGGCTTCTCCAAGGGAATGCTTGGGAAGTAAATCGTCGCCTGCGCGGTGATGGGGCGAGCGCGGCGCGCGTCTTCCGGCACTTGCACGAGGAAGGAGGCGCTCCGGGCGCCGTGTCCCGGCAGCGTGCCGATCTCCCACAGCAGCGTGCGTGTCGCCGGGTCATAGCTCATCCCGCTCGGCAGCGAGAGGGTGTTGTCGTCCAGCCGCGCGTCGAGCAGGGCCCGCGCGTAGACGCCAGAGGCCGCGCTCCCGGTGGGGTTCTCGCAGTCTATGGTGAAGCGCAGCATGTCGCCGCGATTCACTCCGCCCGGACCCGCGCGGAAAGCCGGCGCCGGCGCACCCGGGTTCACCTCCACGTTCATCTGGTTCGGGTCCGGGGTGGGCTGCACCAGCGTGAGACAGTCGCGCGTGTTGTTGAGCAGGCTCACCTCGTCCGCGTCGCTCTCCACCGCCGCCCAGTTGGTGAGCACCGTCCCGCTCGGAGTGGAGGCGCCGATTACCAGGCTGAGCGCGCCCCGCCAGGTCTCGCCGGGTGCCAGCGAGGCGACGTTGCCCAGGATGCGCGTCCCCCCGCCAAGCTGGCTCGGGAGCAGGTCGGTGATGCGGATCTCGTCCGCTGACACATAGCCGCTGTTGCCCGCGGTGATGACGTAGTTCACGGTGTCGCCGGGGCAGGCCGTCGCGGGCCCTTCCTTGCGCACCCACAAATCGGGGCGCAGGCTCTGCCCGCTCAGCACGTACTGCGGCAGCAAGTCCGCCGGGTAGCTGTCGGCATCACAGTACACCTGCAAGGGGCCGATCGCGGCGGTGGGGGCGCCGGTCGGCACGCGCGCTTCAGCGAGAATGTACTGCTCCTGGCCCAGATAGGGGCGGGTCACTTCCCACACCGGGTCGGCGCCCACGTAGCCGGTGGGCGCGGGGGTGGAGGAGACGAACTCCATGGTACTAGGTAGCGCCAGCCGTAGCGTCGTAGTTCCCGCGCTTGGGGCGCCCGGCGCGGGTACCCCACCCAGGACGGGATAGCCGTTGCCCAGATAGATGGTGTAGGGCATGGGCCGGCCGTCCGCAATCTTCTCCGGGCCGCTCAGTCCGGAGTAGAGGTGCTCCGGCAGCGTGGAGGGCGTGGCCCCGAGGACGACGTTCACGTCGTCGAAGCAGGTGGTCTGCCGCGCCCCGCCACCTCCTCCGCCCCCGGCCCCCAGGAGGGCATGCAAAGGCGCGCCGAGGCCGGGATCGGTGGCCTGCTCTGGCAAAGCCACGCCGTCCAGGGAGACCGCGAGATGGTGGCCCGCACAATCATAGGTCACTTCCACCACGTGCCAGCGGCCCAAGCTCAGTCCCGGCGCGGCGACGAAGGCGCCGCCAAGATGCAGCGCGCCTTCAGTATCCGAGATCGCCTCGTAACCCAGCATCCCGCTCCAATCGGCTGTGCTCGGATATGAATCTATCGGTTGGAAGCCCACGAAGCTGGACCCGGCCCCGCTGCGCGCCAGTGGGTAGAGCCAAGCGCGCAGGGTCACTTCCGCCGGCCAGGTCGGGGTCACCGGCAGATCCAGGCGCAGGCCGCTCACGCCGTCATTCGCGACATCGCACAGCATCTCATAATCGCCGGAGTGCGCGGCCGGCGCGGTCACGCCGCCGCGCGGGATCTCCGCCCCCGCGAGCTGGCGCCAGGTGGCGGCGTCGCTTCCGGCCGCAAACGTGGTCCAGGGGTAGCGTTCGTCGTCGAAGCCGGTATACGACAGCGGATGCGCGCCCGGGCAGAGCGTGATGGGGGTGGAGGAGAGGAAGTACATCGGGGTGTTGTCCACCCCGCCCTCGGCCCAAGTCTTCACCCGGAATTCGGAAGCGTAGTTGGTGTCATCGAAGGTGATCTCCGGCTGGACCAGGCCGGCGGAGTCCGTGACGCCGCTCCAGACGAGATTGCCCAGCGCATCGAAGACGTGCACGGGGGCGCCGACCAGCGGCGCGTGGGACCGGTCCTTGACGTAGAGGGGGTAGACGCGCGTCACGGTGGAGCCGGGGGCCCAGTTGGAGACCGCCCATAGGGGAGAGATCTCGGCCTCCCCGATAATCCTTGCGGCGACATTCGGGCCAACGTTCACTCCTTGCTCGGCGGCGATGTCAAGGTGGCTTCCTCCCAGGTCGAGGAGGGGGGTGCGGACGGGCGGCACCGTAGCCGTCCATATGGCATCGAAGAAGAGTCCTACGTTGAGATGGGTCCGCTCCAACGTCACGCGAGACGGATCGCCGTCATGGTAGAGGCAGCGGACGGTGGAATCCTGCACCGTAACCTCTATGTCCGATTCCGGGTGTTGCATGCGTTGGGCGGTGGCAAAAACCCGGATGGTGCTGCGGCGGATGACCGTGGACGAGTGGTCGCTGCAAAACACATAGCTCAAGGACGAGTCCTCGATGAGATTCTGAGAGCTACCCGGGGCCCCGGCATCCCCCACGTCCATGTACAATTCAGTCAACGCAGTGTTCTGAAAGCTTACGAGGAACGGGCTGTTGTCGGAGGCAATGTCGGTGTTCTGCGGGGTGCCATCATCCCGCAGACCGCGGACGGTGACGTTTATGGGGTGATCGTAGGCGCCGCAGCAGCCTTGGTCATGCGTCATGACGTCGAGGTAGCGCAACTCACTGTCTACCAGCGTGGTCTGAGACGGTCCCACACAACCGACGCGCTGGAGCTTGCATCTCTCGATCAGCAGGGACGCCTCCTGGCGCGCGAAGGCGTAAATGAAGGGGATGGTGCAGTCGCGTATCTCCGCTCGGTAGGCGTTGTTGTCGGCCTGTACCACTAGCAACGGAGTGTAGCCAGGCCTCAGGTCGCTCAGGCGGAGAACCATGTTGCCTTCGGCCCAGAATTGCGGGCCGGGCTCATCGCCGCCGGTGAACGTGCATCCGTCAAGAATGGTCACTGAAGGGGGTATGAGTTGTATGGTGTCTAGGAAAGTGCAGCCAACAAACGTGGTCTGCGCGCTCTTCCAAGTCCGAATCGAGCCAGCCAGGGTGCATCCTTCGAGCCGGGTGACGCTCTCCCCCTCGAAGAACGGACGATGATACGATCCCACGACGTTCTCGGCCCAGATGGTGTTGACCAGCGTGTTGCGGGAATTTCCCTGGAATGCGGTTCCCGGATACTGACCGGCGTGCCCGGTCGCGTACTGGCACCCGGTGAGCGTGTTCACAGAGTGATCGCTGAAGTGGCTCTCCACGTAGTCGAGGGTACACGAGGTAAGGTTGGTGACACTGGTTCCACAGGCCATGACGCCCACCACTTCGCCGCTCGCGCTGGTCACAGTGGTATCCATGGCATCAAGCGTGCCCAAGATCGTCAGCGTCTTCTCCTCCCAAGAGGTCGGCGTGAACCGCAGCGTGCAGTTGTTCAGCGTCAGGTGGCCATTCACGATGACACTGCCGGGCAGCGTGAGGTCCTGGCCGTCGAGGGTCACCTCCTCCCCCACTTCGATGGTCCAGTCGCCGGTGGGCGGCGGGGTGGGAGAGGCGAGGGCGCGGGAGGGCAGGAAAAAGGCAAAAGTAAAAAGGCAAAAGAGAATCAGCAAACCGCCGAGACTACGCTTTCGTGCCATCTGAGACATCTCCGATCCTTAAGGGTGCGCGGTCGCGCCTGCTCTGGCCGCAGGGGAGGAGTTCGGGGGAGGGAGAGGATTCTCCTGCTCGCCCGACGGAAATGCCTGATTTCTGTTGCTTCGTAATTCGGGGACAGCTACCGAATTGCCCCGAATTACGCCTTCACACTCCGCATCGCCTTCACGATGATCAGCGCGAGCAGCAGCACCACCACCCCCAGCGCGGCCCAGAAGATGACGGGATGCGATTCGCTCCACGGCGGTGGAGGCGGAGGTGGGGGCGGGGTGACCTGCGCGGGGCCGAGGGTGGCGAGGGGGAGCGCGGCGGGCGGGGTGGCGAGGGGCAGGCGCTGGAGTTCGTAGTCCGGTCGCGCGGCCCGCGGGTTGCCGTACCAGAGTTGGTACTGCCACTTCGGGTCGGCGGTGAAGATCAGCCCGCGGCGGAGGCGCCAGAGGGTGGCCCTGGAGATGGTGAGCGGTTTGTCGTCGCCATTGTCAATGGTGAGACGCAGGCGTCGCGCGCGCTCGAGGGTGAAGCGCAGCGCCACCGGCGAGGTGGGCTTGAGTCGCTGCAACTGGGCGATGTCGGCCATCTCGAACGGGGGATGGTCGCGAAGCGGCTTATCGGAGACCGTTACCTCCAGCCAAGACTGGCGATCGAAAGCCGGCTCGGCGACAGTCAGTTCCAGCAGGGCCAGATCGCGGCTCGGTTTGCCGAGGTCGAGGTCGAGCACGGTGCGGTGATGCTTGGCGTCTTCGGTGCGAGTGAGTTGCGCGGGAACAAGGTCGAGGCGGCGGGGGAAGTTGAGGACGAACAGGGGCGAGACCTTCTGAACGCGGAACGTCTTCCCCTGAAGCCGCGTCACGGTGACACGGAGATAGCGCGTGTGGCTGGCGGAGAAGGTGGCGGAGGTCTTCTGGAAGGTCGTCCCTTGCCGGTACAGTTCCCCCTCGAACAACGTCCTGCCCGCGGCGGCCGCCTCCTCGCTCTCCTCGATTCGCACGTGACAGCGAAACGCGTCGCCAATGATCTCGAAATCCATCCGGTTCGCCGGGGGCCGGTCCGCGCCGAGGTCGAGTACGAGGCGCACGGACTTATCCTGTCCCGCGGCGTCCTGGTCGGTGGTCCATTTCGCTACCTCAGCCGGGATCGGGCGCGTCTCGGTCTCGCCCGACTCCAGCACCATGCGATACGGCGTCTCGCGCTTGCCGGCCTGGACGACGCGGTACTCGGAGAGGGAGGCGGCGGTGAGTGTGTCACGGTCCAGGGGGAGATAGACCTCGCTGGGGCGAGAGAGCTTGGGGGTGATGATGTCACGGGTGACGCGCCATTGCTCCCGCGGGAGATCGGCGAGGGCCGGCAAGGCGAGCAGAAGGGCGGCAAGCGCGAGCGTGCGTCTCATTTCAGTTGCCTTTCGAAGCGGGTGTAGAGGAGGCTGACCACGAGCAGGATGACGCCCAGCCCGAAGAACGAGATGATGCGGTGCAGTTGCTGGAGGAAACCGAGATCGAGGAGGAAGACCTTGAAGATGGCGAGGTAGAGCAGCCCCATGGAGAAGAGGCGCACGGGGCGGGAGCGCCTCCCGAAGCCGACGCACACGCCGCCCAGCGCGTAGAGGCTCCAGAAGATGGAGAGGGAGAGCTGCTGGGCGCTCTCCCGGGTGGCGACCGGAAGCTTCACGCCGACGTATTGCCAGAGGTCCAGGCTGAGGAAGAGCAGGGCGAGGAGGTTGCCGATTACCGCGAGGGTGGCGGGAAGGCCGGCCTCAGTCGGGGTCAGTTCCTCTCGCCGCCGAGAGAGCGTCCACGCGCCGACCGCGGCGACGGCGATGGCCGCGAGTCCGGCGAGGAAGCGGGTGTTCGCCAGGAAGCGGAAGGGGACCGGGGGCATCATGAGGTCAACGAAGAAAACCTTGGCGAGCACGACGAAAAGGAGGATCAGGGCGAAGACGCGTAGCGGCCGGTTGGCATAGCGCACTCCCGCCGCCAGCACCACCGCGGCGAGGAGGCTCCAGTAGGTGGCGAGCGCGAAGTTGCAGGTACTGATGGCGCCGGCTCTCGGGGCGAGAATCTCGGCGTAGCGCCACAGGTCGGCGCTGACGAAGCAGAGCGCGAAGAAGGTCCCCAGAAGCACCAGCATGGTGGGGAGGGAGCGCTCTTGCTCAGGCGTCTCGTCCGGCCGGCGAGAGAGCAAACGGGCGGAGACGAAGGCGGCGGCGATCACGGCCGCGCCGGAGAGCAGCCGGCGATTGAGCAGGAAGACGAAGGGCGCGGGAGTGATCGGGAGGTCAATGAGCAAGGACTTGACAGCGGTGAGGAAGAGCAGCACCAGCCCGTACCAACTGATGCGACGGTCGTGCACCCGCAGGCCGGTATAGACCAGCACCGCGCTCTCCGCGGCCCAGGCGACGGTGAGGGCGCTGGCACGGAGTTGCAGCGGGACCGCGATGGTGGCGAAGGTCAGGGCGAGGCCCAGGTAGGTGAGTTGGCGGAGCGGGCGGTCATCCTCGCGACGCAGCACGAACGCGCCGACCGCGGCGTGGTAGCAGGCCATCGCGAGCGCGCAGCCGCAGAGCAGCACGAAGCCCTGGTAACTCGTCAGCTTCGCACTGGCCGAGAGCAGGCCAAAGAAGACGAAGGCGTTGCCAATGGCGGCGAGCAGGTCACCCCGCCAGTCCGGGAAGGTCATCAGCCGCCGGGCGGCGAGCGACACGGCCGAGACGAGGAGGAACTCGCCGCCGAAGAGGAGGATTCCGCGCCAGGCCGCGCCCAGGTGGGCGGGGCTGAGGAGCGCGGCGAGCGCGACGAACGGCAGGACCTGGGCGGTGATGAGCACCGCCTTGCGGAAGTCCCGGCGCTCGCCTTCGCCGGCCGCCCACAGCGCGGCGAGCGTGATCGCCCCGGCGAGTGGGAACCAGAGCGGCGCGGCCTGATAGCCCCAGATCTGCACCTCGGCGAGGACGCGGAAGATTGCGATGACATGGACGAAGGCGTTAGCGATGAGCAGCGCGATGGCCGCGTGCCGGCCCTCCTCGCGTCGCTGCATGTGAACCGAGACGGCGAGGAAAAGCAGGTAGTTGACAAGGATAAAGACGAACGCGAGGGGAACCTGCGCCCGCGGCGTGGGCGGTGCGGAGAGCAGCGCAATGCTCATCAGCAGGGCCAGGGCGCCGGCCGCGAGATAGCGCAGTAGCGACCGCGCCGGCTCGTTCTCCTCCGACAGCCCGGGGAGCGCGACGGCCAGCCCGACGAGCAACAGGGCCAGCAGCGCGGCCGCGGAAACCAGCCCCGGTAGACCGAGCAGCATCGCGTCCCAGAGAATCCACGCGCTCGCCCCCGCGAAGGCGAGGCAGCCCCCGAGGATTACGGCGATCCCGACGCGCTCGGTCTCGGGTGAAGGCTCCTCGCCCCCGCGAATCGTCATCGTCCCGCCGTACATGGCGAAGAGAAGGAAGACGACGGCAAAGCCCTCCACGAGTAGATAGTCCGGCCCGTGCTTGATCCCCGCGCCGAGGAAGATCATCCACGTCGCGCCGAAGGCGAGCGCGGTCAGGCTGTACCAGCGCCGCCACTGGCTGAGGACCGCGCCCCACACGTTGAGCAGCGCGAGGTAGCCGTAGAGCCTGGTCATCACGCCGGGGCCGACGCCTTGTTCGTGGATGAGGAGGGGGGTGAGGAACGCGCCCGCCAGGCACAGCATCGCCACCGCCTGGGTGTCGTTCGTCGCGGCGAGGGCGGAGGCGGCGATGGCGCCCAGCGCGAGCAGCCCGAAGGCGAGCGCCCAGCCGAGGAGGTGGTAGAAGTTGTAGGCCGCGTAGATGGACAGGAAGAAGATGATGATACCGCCGGAGGAGAGCACCTGGGCATAGGCGCGATAGATGGGCTTGGTGAGCAGCCATTGACCCAGGCCCAGCAGAATGACGGACGCGCCGAGGCCGATGTCGACGCGGGCGGTAGGGCCAAGCCAGCCGGAGTCAACGGCGTACATGAGAAATAACGCGGCGGCGACGGCGAGGGCCGCGATGCCGAGTTTGCTGAGCCAGTTCGCGCCGAGCAGGGATTCCCAGTCCCGCGGGGGCGAGACCTTCTCGGTCGCGAGCGGCGGCGGTGGTGGGGCAGGCGGCGCGGGCATCTTCGCCTTAACCGGCGGAATCGGCGTCAGGGGAGTGACGGGTGGGGCCGGGGGCTGCGCGTAGATGTCCACGTGGCGGACCGGCACGGCCGGCTGGGGCGGCACAGGTCGCGGCCCGGTCTCGGTGGCGATCCAGTCAACTGGCTCGGCAGGGGCTTCGCCGAGACCACGCCGCGGCTGCTTTGCAGAGGCCGGCTCGCTCTCCAGTTGGTCCAGGCGGCCCTGCAGCCGCGCCACCGCACGGGAGAGATCGGAGAGCTTGACGTACAGCACCACGAATGCGATCACGAGCAGCGCGAGCACGAATTCCATCATATGCCTCCGTGGGACGACGATGATATCTTCGGTTGCCTGGTTGGCAACTGGTGGAATGTATCACCTCTCAGGGGCGGCGTCCAGATTTGAAGAGGCGATAGGCGAAGAAGCAAAGCTAATTAGTATTACTCCGTTAGACAAGTTCATCCCTGTGTAGTAATAGCGGAGCATGACGAGACGAGAGCTTGAGGCCAGTCGGAGGCGCTTGGAGGAGTTTGGGAGCGAGATGTTGGATTCGCTGCCCTACTGCAAGCAGAGCTGGTGGGCGCAGGTGTACCT
>Ga0315287_10006338_pt1 | contig 11755 bp, 10 predicted proteins | sample YL17G11_0_MG_FD_205037 | JGI IMG/M metagenome (GOLD analysis project Ga0315287, IMG submission 205037) | Sediment microbial communities from Yellowstone Lake, YNP, Wyoming, USA - YL17G11_0 | ecosystem: Environmental > Aquatic > Freshwater > Lake > Sediment | place: USA: Wyoming | collected...
GCCTGGATTCTCGCCAGGTTAGAGCAAACGAAAAACCGAAAATGGGGTCTTTGGAAATCACCTAATGCTGAGCGTGAAACAACAGCATAACAGGCCATTTTCGGCAATTATGGGATGGTAGTGAACTCGTTTCAGCATCCAGGGTACGAAGGGATGGGTCCTGAATCAAGTTCAGGATGACAAAGAACGTCATGCTGAACTCGTTTCAGCATCCAGGCTACGAAGGGATGGGTCCCGAATCAAGTTCAGGATGACAAATACAAGCGATCAACCGTGAATTACTCAGAATATGACGCGGTCCGCAGCCGCGTGGAGGTGTTCGTGATGACCGATAGAGGGGCAGAATGGGTCCTTAAAGAATGCAAGGAAAGAGGCGTGGAGTTTATTCGCCTCTGGTTCACCGACATCCTGGGCATGCTCAAGAGCTTTTCCATCACCATAGAGCAGCTCGAAGAAGCCCTCGAGGAAGGCATCGGGTTCGATGGCTCGTCAATCACGGGTTACCACGACATTCAGGAGAGCGACACCATCGCGATGCCCGATCCCCAAACGTTCACGCTTGTCCCCTGGCGGCCGACCGACAGGTCCGTCGCGAAGATGTTCTGCGATATTCTCAACCCCGACGGCACTCCGTACGTCGGCGATCCCAGGTATATCCTGAAGCGGCAGCTCAAGAAGGCGGCCGACAAGGGCTATACGTTCTACGTCGGGCCGGAACTGGAGTATTTCTACTTCAAGAATTCCAGCGGCACTGAAACGCTCGACTCGGGAGGATATTTCGACCTCACGCCTCTTGATGTCGCTTCGTCATTGAGGCGGGATACCATTCTCACTCTAAAGCAGATGGATATCGCCGTCGAGTTCAGCCATCACGAAGGCTCCCCGAGCCAGCACGAGATCGATCTGCGCTACGCCGACGCCCTCACGATGGCCGACGCCGCAATGACTTATCGGCTGGTCGTGAAAGAGATCGCCAACCAGCACGGTGTATACGCGACATTCATGCCCAAGCCGATGTTCGGCTATAACGGAAGCGGCATGCACACTCACCAATCCCTTTTTACCGGCGCGAACAACGCGTTCTTCTCAGCGGACGATCCCAATCATCTTTCAGATCTCGGGAAGTGCTATATCGCCGGTCTGCTGCGTCACGCCAGGGAGATTTCGTCGATCCTGGCCCAGTGGGTGAACTCCTACAAACGCCTGGTTCCGGGCTATGAGGCGCCGGTCTACATTGCGTGGTCCACAAGCAATCGGTCGGCGCTGGTCCGCGTCCCCCATTACAAGCCCGGCAAGGAAACAGCCACCCGCGCGGAGCTGAGATGCCCCGACCCGGCCTGCAACCCTTATCTGGCGTTCGCTGTGATGCTTGCCGCCGGGATGAAAGGCATCGAGGAACGCTACGAACTGCCGGAGGAGATGACGGAGAACCTCTACGAACTCACCGATGCCGAGCGTAAGGCTCGTGGTATCGAGTCCCTGCCCGGCAGCCTCGGCGAGGCCATCGAATTGACCGAACAAAGCCAACTTGTTCGCGAAGTCCTGGGGGACCATGCATTCGAAAGGTTCCTCTGGATCAAGAAGAACGAATGGAACGATTTCCGGGTGCAGGTCACACCCTACGAAATCGAAAAGCTGCTCCCTATTCTGTAGCGGCAGTGGCTCGCGCGGCAGATCAAAGCTGTAATCATTCCTCACATTCGTTCCTAAGAAATTCTCGCTGTTGGAGGCGCTTTCCGTGCCCCTTCGGGGCACACTTCGGCTGCATGCAACCGAAGCAACCCGGCTGCATGCAACCGAAGCAACCCGGAAAAAGCAGATTCCTCACATTCGTTCGGAATGACATACTTGGAGGCTTTGTTTAACGCCGCCGGGAATCGTACAGTGCGAGGCTTGTCCTTCGCGTTTTCGCTTCTTTCGCCGTTTCGCGGTTAAAAGAAGCCCCCGGCGCTGAGCGCCGGGGGCTTTTCTTGCAATAGACTTCGGCATCAGGATGCCGAAGCAACCGTTTCTACTAGAAGCCGGTGAAGAACTCCAGGAACAACAGGTCGTTGTTCACTTCGGCGGCCCCGCCGCCCGGGGTCTCCGTGTTCTTTTCGTAGTTCAACTCGGCCCAGACGCCCTTGCCAATCGGCTGAGTGATGCCGATAAGCAACTGCTGAACCGGCCAGGTGATCTGTTTGTCGGTCGGAGTCTGGTCGTTGTTGATCGCCGAATAGCGCGCATAGAGCCTGCGGGCATTCTTGTCCACCGGCTCGTAGCCGACCAGGACGGAGTATCCGCTGACCGTCTCGAAGCTGAACTTGCCGACGTAGTACTCGCCGGAGCCGACGAGAGTACCCTTGGCATACTGCGCATCCACGCCATACTTCTTATGCGTGGTGTTGGTCGTGGTCGTTCCGTAAGCAGTCGCGATCGTGGTGGCATCCGCCTGAATGAGCTGACCCACCATACCGGAGAAGTGCAGCTTGGTGCACGGTCCCGACCAGCCGTATCTGGCGCAGACCGCCGTCCGTCCACTCAGGTTGGGCGTATCATCTCTCTCGGCAACGTGAGAAACGGTGTAGTTCCCGTTCAATCCGGGGGTTGCGCCGATCTTGCGGCTCTGAAGTCGAAGATCGGTGTACAAGGACGCGCCAAAGTCGGAAGTGGCGTTCTTCCAGGAATACTGGAACCCTTGGATCCGGTCCTGAGTGAATGTTTCACTCAGGATGTTATATTGGCTCGTCTTGCGGTTCGGAATGGCTGGTGTCAATCCGAAGTTGAGCCCTCTGCCTTTGCCGATCCTGATCCTGCCGTTCGCAAACGGGCTGTCCAGATAGGCGCTCTCAAAATATGTGCGGCCCTGCTCGCCGAGAGCCACATTTGCACCCGTGGTAGGTGATGCGCCCACGGCATCGGTCGCCCATGGGTGGAAGTAGATTTCCAGATAGCCGGTCCTGTCCTCCGGCAGCGTCGCGACCGCGGACAGCGAAACTCGCTCGACCGCGAATCTGGCGATGCCATTCGGATTCGCATACATGCGGTTCTCTATGTAGCCGTGAACCGCGACACTCGGTGTTGTCTGAGCATACGCGATCGACGCGATGCAGCTCAGCAGTAAGAACACAAGAATACCCTTTCCAATTGCCTTTCTCATACGATTCCTCCTTGAAACTTGGTAGATACATCAAGACCAAACGATAAATGTGCCCGCCAAATCACCTCCATTCGCTGTTTGGGGGCGCGGCATCCGGCTGTGTCCATGTTCCCAGCCCTTCGCCACGCCGCCTCTTCACATATCCCTGTTGTCGACCACCCGGTCCTTCGGATCCAGGTGCTGCAACGTCTTCGGTTCAACCAGCCTCACTCGCGGCGTAATGCCGATGATGGAGTGGACTCGCTGTTCTATCGTGTCCTCAAGCTCGATGAGCTTGCGCATTTGGTCGCTTATCATCACCTGCGAGAGTTCCACCTTGAGAGTTAGATAGTCGAGACCGTTTTCCCTGTCTGCCAGTATCTGATATCGCGGCTCGACGTGCTCTATTTCGTACAACAACGCCTCGATCTGGCTTGGATAGACGTTTACTCCCCGCACGATGATCATGTCATCCGTGCGTTTTCGGATCGGCGCCAGCCTGGCGGTGGTCCTGCCGCACTTGCAGGGCTCCCGCGTAATACTGGAAAGATCACTGGTCCGGTATCTGATCATCGGCAGACCTTCCTTGGTCAGGGTGGTGATGATAACCTCCCCCTCTTCGCCTTCGCCAAGCGGCTTGCCTGTTGCCGGATCGACAATTTCCATCAGGAAATGGTCCTCGTTGATGTGCAGGCCCGTGCGCAATTCGCATTCGCCGGCAATTCCCGGACCCATCACCGCGCTCACGCCGTAGTTATCCGTCGCGAGTATGCCCAGGCCCGACTCTATCTTCGCCCGCATTTTCTCGCTCATCGGCTCGCCGCTGAAGAGGCCAACCCGCAGACACAACGACGCCGCGGCGATCCCGAGCCTATCCATAAGCTCGATCATATAGACGGCGTAGCTCGGCATGCTCACGAGCGCGGTGCTGCGGAAATCCTGCATTATCAACATCTGGCGGTCCGTGCTGCCCGATGACACCGGGATAACCGAAGCGCCGAGCTTCTCCGCGCCATAGTGCATGCCGAACCCGCCGGTGAAAAGCCCGTAATCGAACGCTATCTGCACCACATCGTCTTTGGTCACCCCGGCCGAACTCATCACTCTCGCAACCTGCTCGGCCCAGTGTTTGAGATCGTTGTGCGTGTATCCCACCACGATCGGCCTGACGGCCGTATCCGACGACGAATGTATCCTCACGATCTCTCTCAAGGGCACGGCGAACAGCTCATAAGGATATCCGTCCCTGAGATCATCCTTCGTCGTGAACGGCAGCCTGCTGATGTCAGCGAGCGTCTGCACCTCTTCGGGCGCCATCCCCAACTGCGTGAACCTGCGATGATAGAACGGCACGTTCCGATAGACGCGATTGACCGTGGTCTGCAGCCGCTCGAGCTGCAGTTGCTCGATCTCGGCACGTTCCATCCGTTCAAATTTACGGTTCCATATAGGCATAATCCTACCTCTACTTCTCCGCGATGTGCTTGTATCCCTTCCCAAGATATGCTCTTTGTATTTCCGGGTTTCCCGAAAGCTCCGAAGAGAGGCCTTCCATTACCACTCTTCCGGTCTCCATGACATAGGTTCGCTTCGCGATCGCCAGGGCCGCCCTGGCGTTCTGCTCGACGATCAGCACCGTCGCGCCATCCTTGCGCAGGTCCTGAATCGCCTTGAATATGCCTTTTGCGACCAACGGCCCGAGGCCCATGGAAGGCTCATCGAGCAGGAGCATTTTCGGGGACGCCATCAGCGACCTGCCGATAGCCAGCATCTGCTGCTCGCCGCCGGAAAGCGTCCCCGCAAGCTGGCTCATCCGCTCCTTGAGAATCGGGAACATGGTGTATACGCGGTCCAAATCCTCGCGCAAATGCGCCATTTTCGATACGCGACTCCGCCTGTACGCGCCCAGAACCAGGTTCTCGTAGACAGTCATGTCCGCGAAAAGCTGCCTGCCTTCGGGCACCTGCGTCAGTCCCATCCGCACCAGGCTCTCGGGGGATTTGTTCGTGATATCCCTGCCGTCGAAGATCACCTTGCCGGACCGCGCGCCCACTATCCCCGAGATAGTGTTGAGCACGGTGGTCTTGCCGGCCCCATTCGGACCGACCAGCGCCACGATCTCGCCCGGCTCGACGTGCAGCGAGACGCCCCTCAGGGCCAGGACGTGTCCATAGTATGTAACTACGCTCTGCAGCTTGAGCACTACTTGGCCTCCGTCCCCAGATACGCCGCGATCACACGCGGGTCGTTTTGGATCTCGTCCGGAGTGCCCTCCGCGATCTTCCTGCCCTGATCCATGACCATAACCTCATCCGATATGTCCATGACAAACTGCATGTCATGATCGACAAGTAGCACCGTCGCGCCCTCCACGACGATCCTGCGCAGCAATTCGGAGAGTTCCTCCGTCTCGTGAGTCGAGAGTCCCGAGGCGGGCTCGTCGAGCAGCAGCAGCTTGGGCTTGCTCGCGAGCGCCCGCGCGATCTCCAGCATTCTCTGCTTGCCGAACGGCAGGCTGCCAGCCGGACTGTCAGCCTCGTCGGTCAGTCCCACGCGTTCGAGCTGTACAATCGATTCCTTGAGCACCCGACGCTCCTCGAGGTAATGCCCCACCCATCTCAGCGCGCCGGAGACTATGGACTGCTTCGTCCAGCAGTGACAGCCTACCATCACGTTCTCCAGCACCGTCATGTTCTCGAAAAGTTGCACGGTCTGAAACGTCCGCGCCAGACCCAGCGCCGCGACTTCGTAACACGGCCGGCCGACGGTTGAAACGCCATCGACGTGTATCTCGCCCGCGCTCACGGCCAGCACCCCCGTCAGCAAGTTGAGCAAAGTGCTCTTGCCCGCGCCGTTCGGCCCGATCAGGGCTTTCGTCCGCCCGCGCCGGACGGTCATCGACACCTCGTTAACGGCCACCAGCCCGCCGAACGTCCTGGTCACTGATTTTGTCTCGATCAGAGCATTCACAGCGTCAACTGCCCCTCCCCGCCATGATACGCTTTCGCTTCCTGATCGTCCGCCAGGACGCCCCGGCCAGATCAGCGAGTCCCCGGACGACTCCCTGCGGCAGCACGATCATAATCACGATCAGAACAGCCCCAAAGACAATCGGGTCGAGCCCCTTGAGTTCCATCCCGAAGATTCGCATGTCCGTCCGCTCGATAGTGATCAGCCAGGTCTTGAGGGCCTGGATCGCCGCGGCGCCAATCAGCGCTCCCCACACGCTCGCCATGCCGCCTACTACCACCATCACGACCATCTGGATCGAAGTCATAAGCCCAAACTCGCTCGGGTTGATGTAACCAATCCCCGCGTTGTGCGCATACAGGCTCCCCGCAACCGACGCAAGCCCCGCGCTCAATACGAACACCTGCACCTTGTAGCGCTCGGTGTCCACGCCCAAAGACTCGGCCGCGACCTCGCTGCCGTGCACCGCGCGCATCGCCCGGCCCACCCGCGACCGGACGATGTTCACCGCGATCAGCAGCGCGACAAACACCAACCCCCATACAAGATAGAAATACTCCTGTGGCCCATCGAGCTTGTGCCCGACCATGAACTCCAATGCGCGCCGCACGAAGCCCGGCAGGCTGTCCATTACCTGAATGTCGGGAATGCCGACAATGCCGTCGCTCGAGCCTCCGGTGACCGCCGTCCACTGCCTGAACACGACTTCCACGATCACGCCGAACCCCAGCGTCGCCATCGCCAGATAGTGCCCCTTCAAACGCAGGACCTGGCCGCCGATTAGATACGCCACCACACACGTGAGGACAATCCCCGCCACTATTCCCGTCCAAGGGGATGCGCCCCCGGCGGCCAAAACGTTCCGCAGCGAAGAAAAGCAGTAGCAGCCGGTCAGGACTGTCATTAGCCCGGTGACCACGCCCTTCCACCAGCTTGCCTTGACCAGCACCGCATATACGGCCATCACCACGGCGTAGACGCCATAGAACCCAACGGCGTGCAGATGCAGAGCTTTCACGATCCACGAAAGCATTATCAGCAGCACCACGCCCGCCCCCAGCTTCCATCCGGCAATCCTACCGAGCGATATGAGCAGGGCCGTGCCGACCATCACCCCCAGACCGACCGAGAAACCGGGAATCACCTCAGCCGGAATCGGTCTCACGGTGAGGATGGCCGAGGTGTATGCCCCCAGGCCGAAAAAGGCCGCGTGCCCGAGCGAAATCTGCCCGGCATAGCCCATAAGCAGATTCAAGCCGATGGCAAGGATGGCGTTGATGCCGATGTATATCAGCATCGTCATCCCCTTCTCGTCGGCGAACCGCGGGGCAATCATACATCCGATAACAAACAGGATGAACGGCAGCAGATGCCATACAGGGTTCTGGTAGCCAATACGGCGTCTCGCCACGGGAGTAACGTTTCCACTACTCGGGGCTTCCACATTCACGCTCATAGCCTAGCCCTTCCTCGACTTGCGAGCGATGAGCCCCTGTGGGCGCACGAAGAGAATGAGAAGCAGGATGATGAACGAGATGGCCTCGCGGTAGTCGCTCCAGATGCCGCCAAACACCTTTTCGACTATGCCGAGCAAAATCCCCGCCACGACGCCCCCGCCGAAATTGCCTAGCCCGCCGAGCACGGCGGCGCAGAACCCGTTGAGACCCAGGGCCATGCCCATGTTGCACTTGGCGTAGAACACGGGAGCCACTGTCACTCCCGCCACCGCCCCCAGAGCGGACGCCATTACAAACGAGATGACAATCATCCTGCGTACATTGATCCCCACAAGTCGCGCGCCGGTCGAGTTCATCGCCGCCGCGCGCATGGCCTTGCCGACCAACGCATACTTGAAGAACAAATACATCCCCAGGACCAGTAGCGCGGTAACAGCCACAACCCAAACATCCTGGGCGCCTATCACGGCGCCCAGGATGTGGAATGTCCTGTCTTCTATCCCCCAAGCCGTCTTCACGCCTGTGAACGCGGGCACGGGAATCGCGGACTCGCCCCAGAAGAGCTGCGCGAGCCCCTTGAACATGATCGACGCGCCGATGGTGACGATGATCAGCGTGATAACGCTGCCTTTTTTGGCCGGTATCAGCACAAACAGCGCCACCAGCAGCCCGACCAGACATCCGGCCAAGATAGCGACCGGAAACGCCACAAGCAGACCGAACTTCGCCAGCAATACCGCCGCAACCATCGCGCCGATCATCACGAACTCACCCTGGGCGAAGTTGATCACCTGAGTGCTGTTATAGATGACCGAGAAACCAATAGCCACGATGGCATATACGCATCCCGAGGTTATGCCTGACATAACGAGCTGGAAGTTCTGCGACATCCAGTCCCAGCCAAACATCAAGGACGTCCATATCAGATACGGTATATGGGTCAGAAGCTCCAATTTACTTAGCCAGCGTCCACTTGCCGTTGATGATTATGATTGTCGCGAATGCGTCCTTGGTCAAACCATTATGATCGGCGGCAGTGAAATTGAACGTCCCGGAAATGCCGGCAAAGCCCTTCGTGCCCTCGATCGCGGCCCTGATCTTAGCGTGGTCCGGTCCGACCTTCGAGACCGCCTTCACAACCAGGTTGAACGCATCCCAAGCGTGTCCGCCAAACGTATTCGCCGGCTTGCCACAGCTCTTCTGAAAGTCCGCCGCGTATTTCAGCAGCACTTTCTTCTGAGCCCCGGAGATGGATTTGGCTACCAGAAGTTTGCCGGCGGGGAATACGACGCCTTCCGACGCGCTCTTCGCCAAGTCGATGAACTGCTTGTTCGCTATGCCGTGGCTCATAAACAGCGGGATCGTGATGCCGAGCTTTCTCATGTCCCTAGCCACCATGGCCGGGCCCGGGTTGGTGCCCCAGCAGATCACGGCTTGCGGCTTGGCGGCCTTGATGCTCATCAGTTGGCCGGTCATATCCGTATCGCCGGTGCCGAACGACTCCAGAGCAACAGTCTTGATGCCGGCCTTCGCGGACAGCAAGGTCCACTGCTCTCTGCCGCTGGCGCCAAACGCATTCGAGTCATTGATGAAGCCGATCGTGGTGATCTTCTTCGCCTTGCAATACTCTATCAGCTTCCCAACAGCCAGTGAGTCCGTCTGCGCGGTCTTGAACACGTAGCTCCTTACCGGCTGCACGATCTTGACGCTGGCGGCGCACGAAATAAGAGGCATCTTCGCCTCCTCACACATGCCGGCAATGGCCAGGCTCGGGCCGGTCAGGGTCGGGCCGATGATCGCCACCACACTCTTGTCCGCGAGCAGGTCATTGCACGCCTGGACCGCCTGCTCGGGTTTCCCGGCATCGTCGTAGAATAACACCTTGACAGGGTGTCCCTTGATCCCACCGGCCGAGTTGATCTGTTTGACCAGCATATCGACCGTTTCCCGTTCTGGAACACCCAGGGGAGCATTGTCCCCAGTAGTCGAGAAGATGGCGCCTATGACGTAAGGCGCCAACGGCGCTTTCTTAGCGGCAAGACACATCCCACCGCCCAGGCCGATGACCAGCCCTGCCACAATAAGCAGGACAAGCAAGAAACGCTTCCTACACACGATCTGTTCCTCCTGTTTCCGACTGCTCTCTATCCGGGTCGACTCTGAAACAAGTTCAGGGGAGTCATCGCCCGCTCCGAGAGCAAGTCTGGTCCTTTTTTAGAGTGAGTGTAGTTCCTCACCCGTTAGTATGCGAACGCCCTTCTGTTGAAGAGCAGCTATCGCCTCATCCACGTTCTGCGTACGGAAAACCACAATCGCATTCCGGCCCGATGTGCCGACGAATGCATACATATACTCGATGTTGAGCTTGTTTTCGGAAAAGATGTCTATTATCCCGGCCAATCCCCCGGGACTGTCCGGAACCTCGATCGCCAGAACCTCGGTCATTGCGACAGTGTAGCCCTCGTCGGTCAGCGCAGCCTTGGCTGCCACCGGATCGTTGACGATCAGTCTCAAGAGACCGTAGTCTATGGTGTCGGCAATCGAAAGCGCGCGAATGTTGATATTCGCGTTTGCGAGGGTGCGCGTAACTTCCGCGAGCCGCCCGGACTTATTCTCCAGAAACACGGATAACTGACTAACCTTCACCGTATACTTCCCTCCTGTCCACCACTCTCTTTGCCTTGCCTTCGCTTCTGGTTATCGTCTTGGGCTCCACCAGTTTCACTTTGAGCGACAACCCGAGAACGGAGCGCAATTGGTCACTCACCCGGCGCTCAAGCATCTCGAGGTCGCGGACTTCGTCACTGACGATCTCCGGCGACACCTCCACCCAGACTTCCATGTTGTCCATCGCGCCTTCACGGTCGACCACTATCATATAGTGCGGCTCCATGCCCTCGATATCCATCAGCACGCTCTCGATCTGGCTGGGGAATACATTGACGCCGCGGATGATGAGCATGTCGTCCGTGCGGCCCATCACCCTGTGCATTCTCACGAAGTTCCGGCCGCAATCGCACGGGCCATCATAGATATACGTGATGTCGCGAGTCCTGTATCTCAGCAGCGGCAGCGCCTGCTTGGTGAGACTGGTAAAGACCAGTTCGCCTTTAGAGGCGGGCGGAAGCGCTTCACCGGTATCGGGATCGATGATCTCCACGATGAAATGGTCCTCGTTAACGTGAAGGCCGCACTTTTCCATGCATTCGTAGGAGACTCCGGGGCCGATCACCTCCGTGAGGCCGTAGATATCCAGCGCATCGATCGAGAGCAGCGCCTCTATCTCCCGCCGCATGCCCTCCGTCCACGGCTCGGCGCCCAGGAACGCGACTCTCAGCGAAAGACTCTTTGTGTCCACGCCCATCTCCCTGGCGGTTTCGCCCAAGAGAACCGCATAGCTCGGCGTGCAGCAAAGTACCGTGCTGCCGAAGTCCTGCATTATCTGGATCTGGCGCTTGCTGTTGCCGCCGGATATCGGAACGACCGTCGCGCCGATCTTCTCCGCGCCGTAGTGAGCGCCCAGTCCTCCGGTAAACAGCCCGTAGCCGTAAGCGTTCTGGACTATATCTCCCTTGGTGGTCCCGCCCGCTCCGAGCGTCCGCGCCATCAACTCGGCCCAAACGCCGACATCGTCGGTGGTGTAACCGACGACGGTCGACTTGCCCGTTGTCCCGGAGCTGGCGTGGATTCGCAGCACCTGGTCCATCGGGACCGCGAACATGCCAAACGGGTAGGTATCCCTGAACTCCAGCTTGCCGGTGAACGGCACTTTGGGCAGATCATCGATGCCCCGGATGTCGGCCGGACTCAGACCGATATCATCGAACTTCTTGCGGTAAGCGGCCACGTTCTCGTACGCATGCCTGACAGTCCTGACAAGCCTCTCGCTTTGAAGAGCCCGCAGTTCGTCGGGCGATATACATTCCGCTTCCTTGTTCCAATAGTACATAGGGCACAGCCCCCGCCCAAGAGAAGGCGTTTTCAAACTCAGCTACTTCCCAATCTCTGCCTATTATGGCACAATATGCGATTCTCTGCAATTCGATCGGAATTTCACCAAGAGTAGATTCGAGCACATCCGCAGGTTTTCCTCCCTTAATCTTAAGGAAATAACCATATTTGGCGCGACAACAGCCGCCGGACCCCGTACAAAGGAAAAACCACGCTCACATTGCGGCAATGCAAGCGTGGCATCCGACATCTGACTTCT
>Ga0315287_10006340_pt1 | contig 11754 bp, 9 predicted proteins | sample YL17G11_0_MG_FD_205037 | JGI IMG/M metagenome (GOLD analysis project Ga0315287, IMG submission 205037) | Sediment microbial communities from Yellowstone Lake, YNP, Wyoming, USA - YL17G11_0 | ecosystem: Environmental > Aquatic > Freshwater > Lake > Sediment | place: USA: Wyoming | collected...
CGGGCAGCCCGGTTAGCGCTGCCATTTCACCAGGGTGAGGTGTAAGAACAGCAGTTTTTCCTAGTTTATTAGCCCAGTCTTTAATCCTGGCAAGCAGCCTAAGCCCGTCTGCGTCGATGACCATAGGTGGAAGGTCAACCAGAGAAGCTGTTTTTTCATCACGTTTTTCGCCCGAAAACCCTATAGGTCTCCTTGAAGAATTTTGTGAGTCAATTTTTTCAAAAAGAGAGGTTATAAAATCCTGCGTAGGGGATTCTGAACCTAATCCAGGGCCGATCAACATCACCGAAACACGGTCGAGATTTCGGCGGAGAACACCCGCGCCATCCGCATTGATCACCCCGTCGGTGTGTGGAAGCACCAGCCAGGTGGCTTCTGGCAATCGGCCTGCGATCGCATCATATATTGCGCCAGGTATAGCAGTCCGAACTAACCCAGCGCCTACCCGGTAAGCAGCTTCGGAAGCAAGCAGCGGAGCACCGCAGTAATTGACTGAGCCTGCCGCTATCATACAGGTACCAAAGGTCCCTTTATGAGCGTTTTCCGGCCGGGGTGGTAAAAGTGCAGCTGCCTTTTTGGTTGTCATCACCTCGCCTTTAATCTCCTTCCAGGCCTGCAGCGATCCTGGCAATCCGATATCCACAGCTGTAATTTCTCCCGCCAGGTGATGTGCGGGATATTTTAGCAACCCATGCTTCACGGCCGCCATACATACCGTAAGGTCCGCCTTCAGGCTTTCTTTGGCCGCTTCTCCGCTGTCACAGTCAATTCCGGATGGACAATCCACTGCCACAATAAAAGGAGTTTTCTTAATGGATGATATCGTTGACAATACCTTTGGAATTGAACCGTGCAGCGGTAAGGAAATACCCGTTCCCAGGATGCCGTCCAAAATAATATCTGTAGCATTAATCCAATTCTTTAATACTTTATAAGTTTGATCGTCAGAATAATCAGTGAGCTCACCCCCTGCAGCCAAATATGCGGATGTTTGAGGATCGTTTTTTTCTCTCCCATTAACTATATAAGCCTTAACTGACCAGCCTTCTCGCTTTAAGAGAGTTAACGCCACCAGCGTATCCCCGCCGTTGTTGCCGCTGCCAACCAATCCGAGGGCGGAGCGGAATTCTCTTGCCCAGAAGCGAGTATGGATGAGCTCACCTAATTCTTTCCCGGCTCTGGCCATCATGCGGTCATAGCTCAGCCCGCCAGCATCCGCCTGGCGTTCAAGCTCTTTCATCTGCATAACAGAAACCAATCGCATATACAACCTCCAGAATTGAACTCATTATACTTTGGCCATTTTTGTTTTTTTTACTCAGTTATAATTCCTGGAATGCGGCGATACCTTTACATGGGCGTATTCTTTGCCGGCTTCACCAGCCTGGCGGTGGAATTATCCGCCTCACGCTTACTGGGGAACTACTTTGGTTCCAGCAACCTTGTCTGGGCGGCCATCATCGGCCTTATCCTGATTTATCTATCGGTTGGATATACTCTTGGCGGTAAATGGGCAGATCGTTCTCCAGAGTACCGCACATTTTTCTCAATTCTGCTTTGGGCGGCGTTATGCATCGGTTTGGTTCCGCTGGTTTCAAGGCCGATACTCAAGCTGGCAAGCCAGGCATTTGATGAAATGCGCATGGCGGAACTTTTCGGTTCATTCGCCGCCGTTCTCGCCCTTTTCAGTCTGCCGGTGATTTTACTCGGCACCGCCTCCCCTTTCGCGATCAGGCTGGCAATGGACGATGCCCAAAAATCCGGCTCTGTTGCCGGGAAGATTTATACGATTTCAACACTCGGCTCATTCTCCGGCACCTTCCTGCCGGTATTATTGTTAATTCCCGCTATTGGTACATATAAAACCTTTGTTGCATTGAGCGCCATGCTGATGACTGCTTCTTTAATTGGTTTATGGAAGACAGTCAATGCAAAATCTGTACTGAAATTCGCCTGGATGCCAATAGTTCTTGCCGCAGCTACCTTAATCGGCCTAAGCGGGATGGATAAAACTGCAGCCAATATCGTCTATGAAGGCGAATCTGCCTATAACTACATCCAGGTCCAGGAACTCAACGGGTTCCGGATTCTGCGCCTCAACGAAGGCCAGGGCATTCATTCCAAATACCATCCAACCCAGGATAATTACCACGGCCCTTGGGAGCAGGTTCTGGCCGCACCATACTTTTACGACCCTTCTGATGAGCCGCAGGATGTTAAAAGAGTGGCGATCCTGGGGCTGGCGGCCGGCACCAGCGCCAACCAGGTTGTTTCGGTTTATCCTTCCGTGAAAATAGATGGTTTTGAGATTGACCCCGAAATTGTAGATGTCGGATATTCCTATTTCAATATGAACAGGTCCAATCTGGAAGTATTTACCGAGGACGCGCGCGTTGGTATTGCGCACACCAGTGAAACCTACGATATCATCAGCGTGGATGCTTACCGCCCGCCCTACATCCCCTGGCATTTGACCACACAGGAATTTTTCCAGCAGACTTATAACCATCTTTCCGATAAAGGTACTTTGATCATCAATGTCGCGCGCATTTTTGACGACCGCCGGTTGGTGGATACGCTTTATATGACCATCACGTCCGTTTTTCCAACAGCGTATGTGGTTGACATTCCGGATAGCTTAAATTCCGTGATCTATGCCACCAAGGTGGCTACACGCAGGGAAAATCTCATTGAAAATTACATCGCCCTGGATAAAACCAATCGGATGCCCAAACTGCTGCGTTATGCTCTGGAAACTGCGATCCTGAATTTGCAGCCCGCCCCCCTGCAAGGCACCATTTTGACTGATGATCTTGCTCCGGTGGAAGGGATCACCAATGCGATGATCTTTGACTTATTCTTTTCTGGTAACTTGGAGGTATTTCATTGAAGTCTTTAATAAAATTTCTGCTGATCCTGATGATATTAAGCATGCCAGCCATGCTGATAACAACCGCAATCCGCGTTGCCTTGACGCCGTTATTCGTAAGCGTGGAGTACCATATGCCGGGTTTTCCCGCGGATGAATACGGTTTCACCACAGCTGACCGGCTGACCTGGTCACGGTATTCGGTCAATTACCTGCTTGGAATGGTATCGCACGACGAACTGACCAACCAGCGACTCCCGGACGGGTCTCCGCTTTATAACGAACGCGAATTAAGCCACATGCTGGATGTCAGAAATCTGACCTCAATCGTCCTGAAGGTTTGGCTGGGGCTGCTTGCCTTTTTTATTTTGGTTACCTATCTTTGCTGGAAAAAACAGGAGAAGGATGCCTGGTTCACTGCGGTCCGCCGCGGCGGCAACCTGACCATCGGGTTGATATTCAGCATTTTGTTTTACCTGACTTTAAATTTCAACCAGCTGTTTACACAGTTCCACCAGCTCTTTTTTCAAGGAGATTCCTGGCTCTTCCTGATGTCTGATAATCTCATCCGCCTGTTCCCGATCCGATTTTGGCGGGATATTTTTATTTTTATCGGCGGGTTAAGTATTCTGATGGGCGACTTGTTTGTTTTTTTCAGCAAGCGACATTTCAAAAAAGAAATCAAAAAAGCGCAGGAATAACCTGCGCTTATTCAAACTAATATGGGGTTTAATTAAATTGTTTCAACGCGGATATCAGGGTATCCATATCCTGGTCGGAGATCACCGGTGACATATGCCCGATGCGGAAAATCTTTGGTCTTAAAGTTCCAAGACCGCCCGATATCTGGATATGATGTACACTCAAAAGGTAATCCACCACTCTTGCGCTGTCAATGCCATCAGGCGGATAAGCAGCGGTCAGAACAGGGTTCAGGTCTTCATCAGGGGTAAAGGGCTGCATCCCCGCCTCGCGCAGTCCTGAACGAAGTTTTATAGCCAGAGATCTGTAACGGCGCATGCGTGCATCAATCCCCTCTGCCAGAAGCTGCTCAAGCGATATCAGCAGCCCATTGGCAATACTCACAGGCATGGTTATCGGCGTTGGATGCCAGTCGCTCCAATCACGGGCATATTCCCGCCAAACCTGCAGGTTGGTGTACCAACCGTGCGCTTTCTGGTCGAACCGGTCAATCATTTTCCAGGCTTTGGCGCTGATTGAAACCGGCGCTAAACCGGGCGTTGCCCCCAGGCATTTCTGCGACGCGGAAGGGCACAGGTCAATATTCCAGCCATCCACTTCGATGGGCACACCGCCCAGGGAAGATACCGCGTCCACCATGAATAGCGCGTCACTCTTTTCTACAACACTGCCGAAGGCTTCGATCGGATTGAGGATGGTTGTAGAAGTTTCGCTGTGCACCACTGCTACAACCCTGGCATCCGGGTTTGCTTTCAAAGCATTGGAGATCTTTTCCGGTTCCAGCGCTTTTCCCCAGGGCGCTTTGACTTCCACTACCTGCAATTCATAACTATTGGCAACCGCCACAAGCCGGTCGCCAAAAAACCCGTTGTTGCCGATAATGATCTTTTCACCGGACATCATACTGCTGCCCATGCAGGCATCAATCGCGCTGGTGCCTGAACCGGCCATCAGAAATACATCCTGCCGGGTATTGAAAACTTGCTTTAGCAATCCGATGATACGGGAGTACTTATCAACCCACGCGGCTCCGTAATGCGGTTCAACCGGACCGCTGAGCGCCTCCAATACAGCCGGATGTACTTCCACCGGACCCGGGATCATCAAGCGGATACGCCCTGAATTTGCCATTTATTTCCTTTCACTTCATTCTATTTTTCTAAAGCAGAAATCTGCAATGAATAATGTGATCATCGAAGGATGTTTCTTAAATCGCGCGCTGGTAAATTCGGTGCATCTTATAAAAATCAATGCCAAAAGTGCTCAGTTCCTGCTGCATGCGCTCATTTTCCACACCGATCTGTACCAGGTCAGCATGGATATAATGTCCTTCTCTTACACTTTTAGCCATTTCATTAAACAAGACTGCCGTACCCCCCATGCCGCGGTATTCAGAGATGATACCAGCGCCGTTGACATTGATCCATTCGGTGCGTTTCAGTTCACGCAGCAGGCGCACCCACCCGAACGGCCATATCCGCCCTTTGGTTTTTTGAAGCGCGGCCGAAATATCCGGGTAAGCCAGTAAAAAACCCACTGGCCTTTCATTCTTCATCAGCACTTTAATCAGGCGCGGGTCGGCGAACCATAGGATCTGGCCGGCCATTTCTGCAACTTCTTCATCCGTCAAAGGTGTTACATCTTCTGTTCCAACCAGCGAACCGTTATATAGATCTTTCAGATGCGGAAGCATTTTTTTTAGGTCGCTTCGTGAGGTATATTTTTGCACGACCATTCCGCGCTTTTCCTGCACTTTTTCGGCCACCAGGCTGACTTTCTCCGGGAGAGGAAGGTCACGGTTGAAGTATCCTGAAACGACTTCATGCAAACCAATGAACCCTGCTCTTTCCATAAATTCGGGGTAGTATGCATGGTTGTAGGGGATGCCAAGCGCGGGGCGGCGCTCAAACCCGCGCGCCAGCATTCCCATACCATTGAGCGCTGTAAATCCTCTGGGGCCTATGATTTCGGTCAGCCCTCGCGAGCGCGCCCAATTGAAAGCCGTCTCCATTAATAAAGAGAAGGCATCGAAATCGTTCATCACCTCCAATAAATAAAAGAGGCCGATCGCCGAGTTATTGTAACGATTATGGCGTTTGTTATCCAAAACAGCAATACGCCCAAGCGCTTCTCCCGCGTCCGAGAAAACCATAAAGAAAGCTGCATCGGATTCCCGGTAATAGGGGTGGCGCGCCCGGTTAAGCATTGCCCTGGCGTCCATTTCAAGCGGCGGCACCCACTGCTTGCATCCCTGATAAATTTTAAACGGCAGGTTAATAAAATCCCTGACCTGGCCGCGGTTGCGGGTATCAATTTCCTGAATGCGCACGGGCTTCCTCCTGCCGCAAATAGAATAGTTTCCTGACTTATTTTACCAATTCATCCACTTTAAAAAGGGCTCGGAGGAGGTAAGTTATAATGAAACTCCGCGGCTTTTTCGGATGGGCAGGGAAAATTGACCAACAAGCAAATCATCCTCAGTTATGACCTCAAACGCGCCATTTCATCCAACCGTCTGGTTGGGCTATGGCGGTTGCTAAATGGCTATCATTTTGAATATACCGCCGCGACCGTGCTGCAGGGTCTTTCGGCTTATTCCAAAACGCTGACCTATCTGCTTCTCAGTTTCTTTGTTGATAACTACATCATCCGCAAAACCGGTATCTTTCCCATCTGGCTGATTGCGCTGGGATTCCTGGCTTTTGCCGCGCTGCAGGGTGTTTTTACCTATATAAGCGGCAGGCTGGCTGCCAAATCCGCCGAAGGCACGGTTGAACGGCTGCGTAATTACCTCTACGACCACATCCAGCACCTGCCATTTGCATATCATTCCGAATCCGACACTGGCGAGCTGATCCAGCGCTGCACTTCCGATGTGGATGCGCTGCGCCGCTTTTACAACGACCAGGCCATCGGCGTTGGGCGTATCACGCTGCTCTTCATCGTCAACTTCATTGCGCTGCTGCAGATCAACGTCCGCCTGACGCTGCTTTCAGTCATCGCTGTGCCTTTCATCCTGGCAACTTCGGTGGTCTTCTTTAAGAAGGTCTCCAAAGCATATGAAGCCTATCAGGAGCAGGACGCAGTTCTTTCGACCACCCTGCAGGAAAACCTGAGCGGCGTGCGCGTGGTTAAGGCGTTTGCCCGCCAGACGCACGAGATTGAAAAATTTGACCGCAGCAACTGGGAAAAATTCCTGCGCGGCAAGAAGCTGCTCACCATCCATTCGCTCTTCTGGCCAGTCTCCGATATTTTCTGCGGCGCACAGTTGCTGGGCGGTTTTCTGCTCGGCGCGATGATGGCCATCCGCGGCGAGCTAACGATCGGCAACTACATGGCGTATGCAGGGCTGCTGATCTGGATCATCTATCCTCTTCGCGGTCTGGGACGCTTTATCGTGGATATGTCCAGCGGGCTTGTTTCCTATGACCGCGTTATGAAAATCATCAAAGAAGAGCGCGAAGCGCTGGATGACGGCAATTACCTCCCGCGCGAGGGCGTGCGCGGCGAATTCATTTTCGACCATGTATCTTTTGAATATGAAGAAAAAGACAAGGTGCTGCACGACATCTCCTTCAGCATTAATGCCGGTCAAAAGATCGCCCTGCTGGGTTCCACCGGTTCCGGCAAGACCACGCTGGTAAACCTGCTGCCGCGCTTTTACGACTACACTTCCGGCCAGATCCTGCTGGACGGGTTTGATCTGCGCGTTTACCCACGCCGCTTCCTGCGCCAGCAGATCGGCATTGTTGAACAGGAACCATTCCTGTTCTCGCGCTCCATCCGCGAAAATATCACCTACGGCGTCGGGCGTGATGTTTCACAGGAGGAAGTGGAGCAGGCAGCCAGGATGGCTGCTGTGCATGACGTCATCCTCTCTTTTCCTGAGGGCTACCGCACCATGGTCGGCGAGCGTGGCGTGACCGTCTCAGGCGGTCAGAAGCAGCGCATTGCCATCGCACGCACCCTGCTTAAAAACCCGCGCATCCTTATCCTGGACGATTCGACCTCTTCGGTGGATACCGAGACCGAAGCGCAGATCCGGCAGGCAATGCACACGCTTATGGAAAACCGCACCACCTTTGTCATCGCGCACCGCATCCAGACTATCATGGACGCTGACCTTATCCTCGTCCTTGAGGATGGACGCATTATTCAGCGGGGAGTGCATGAGGATCTGGTTAACCAGGAAGGCGTTTACCGCCAGATCTACGACATCCAGACCCGTATTGAAACAGAACTGGAAGAGGAGATTTCGAGTGCCCTCTGATTATTTTGAAGAAGATGATTTCAGCGGAGAGGTGAACGGCGGCGTTTTTAAGCGCATTTTTGGGCTGCTGCGCCAGCACTGGGTGTGGGTGGCTGGCTTCATCGCGACCATTATCGTCGTGTCCATCCTGGACGCGTATTTCACCTTCCTCAGCAAGGAGATCATTGACCAGGGCATCCTGAAAGGTGATGTGGACGCGCTGGTTCGAATCCTCATTCGTTATGCATCCATGATCCTGCTGCAGTCAGCGGGCATCTTTACCTTTGTGTTCCTGGCCGGCGTGATGGGCGAGCGCGTGCGCTACGACATGCGCCGCATGCTTTTCAACCACCTTCAGACTCTTTCGCTCTCCTATTACAGCCGCACACCTGTGGGCTGGATCATGAGCCGCGTGACCAACGATACTGAACGCGTGGCCGAGTTGGTCACCTGGGGGCTGATCGATTCCACCTGGGGTGTTGTCAATATCGCCACCACGCTGACATTCATGTTTGCCATAAACTGGCAGCTGGCGCTGATCGTGCTCTCGATTATCCCGATACTGCTTTTCGCAGCGGTGCAGTTCCGCAAGCGCATTCTCAAACAGTTCCGCAAGGTGCGCAAGATCAATTCGCGCATTACCGCCTCGTACAACGAAAACATCAGCGGTGTGCGGGTGGTAAAGGCGCTGGGGCGCGAAGACGGCAATCTCGATGAATTCAAGCTGGAAACCGGCGAGATGTATTCTGCCAGCTACCGGGCTGCCTGGCTGAGCGCGCTCTTCCTGCCCATCGTGCAGATCATCTCCGCCTTCGCCATCGGCGGCATCATCTGGTACAGCGGCGCTCAGGTCAATTTTGAAAGCATCAGCGTTGGCGGCATCCAGGCTTTTCTATCGTATATGACCTTTATGATGTGGCCCATCCAGGACCTGGCACGTGTGTTCGCCGAGATGCAGCGCTCGCTGGCTTCAGCGGAACGCATCTTCCGCCTGGTGGATACCGCGCCCGAGATCCAGAACAAACCCAATGCCATCGATCCGGGCTCCATTCGCGGCGATATTATCTTCGAGCATGTGCATTTCTGGTACGAGGACGAAATGCCGGTCATCAAGGACCTCAACCTGCACGTTAAACCCGGCGAGACCATCGCCCTGGTGGGTTCCACCGGTGGCGGCAAGACCACCATCGTCAACCTGCTGTGCAGATTCTACGAACCCAAGCGCGGGCGCATTATGATCGGTGGACATGACTACACCGACCTGTCGCTGGAGGCTATCCAGTCGCGCATCGGCGTGGTGCTTCAGACGCCGCACCTCTTCTCCGGCACCATCCGCGAGAACATCGCCTATGGCCGGCTGATCGCCACCAAAGAAGAGATCGAGAAAGCGGCCAAATTGACTGGCGCGCACAAGTTCATCAGCCATTTTGAAAAGGGCTATGATGAGCCAGTGGGCGAAGGCGGTGTGCTGCTCTCGGTTGGGCAGAAGCAGCTCATCAGCCTGGCGCGCGCGGTGCTCTCGGACCCGGAGGTCTTCATCATGGATGAAGCCACCTCGTCGGTGGATACCATCACCGAAGCGCTGATTCAGGATGGCATGGAAGCCATCATGCAGGGACGCACCAGCTTCATCATCGCGCACCGCCTTTCAACCATTAAGCGCGCCGACCGCATCCTGGTGATCGAGGGCGGGCAGATCGCCGAACTGGGCAGCCACGCCGAGCTGCTGCGCCTGCAGGGCAAGTATTACAAACTCTACACCCAGCAGTTCCGGGCCGAACGCGAGGATGCCTACAATATTTTTAAAGAAGAACCGAAAGCGGCTGTTGAAACGGAATAAGAAAAGCGATTATGAAAGCCCGAAAAAACACCCCTTGACATGAAGGGTGTATATACGTGATACAGTCGGTTATAATAATTTCACTAAACTGAAAGAGAGTTGATCCAATATGAATACTAAAACAAGAATAACTGCCTGGGTATCTGTGCTGGCTTTAACCGCGCTCTTGCTTTCCGCCTGCGGCAAAGCTGCCCCCGCGGAACCCACCCTGGACCCCAACATGATTTTCACGCAGGTTGCCGAAACGGTAATGGTGAGCATGACACAAACCTCGCAGGCCATGCCCCCCACAGCCATGCCTGAACCCACCGCGACCACCGCGCCAACGCTGGCGCCTGCGCCCACTCTACCTCCGGCTCCAGTCAACACACCCCTGCCCCCAGGGCCAACCCCCACTGTTCAGCGCTTCGGCGATTCAGCCAAGTGGAATACCCAGAGCCCGATGGACGGCAAGGTCTTTAAGCCAGCAGTACAGTTCCCCTTCCACGTCTGCCTGGGAAATAACGGATCCACTGACTGGACCACCAAGTATTATCTGGAATATATCAGCGGGTTCCGCTTGTGGAGCAATACCAAATACTTCTACGTTGGCAACTTGGTCAAACCCGGCGGCAAATGGTGCTTTGACCTGCCCAGTGTGGCCCCGGCCACCCCGGGAACTTACATCACGCGCTGGTACTTCAAGAATCCGGATGCCCAGTATATGCTGGAAGTCTATTTTGCCTACAAGGTACAGGCGTAGCCAGTACCAATGCTGGCGCAGCCAGTGCAAGGTGCAGGCTTAGTTTGTACACATTTCAAACCTGACCTGGTTTTATAAAGCGAAGAGCGGCCATCACGGCCGCTCTTTTTTGTTTAAGGTTACGCTTAAAAAGCCGGTTTCTTATGCACCAGGTTAACGCTGCTGCGGCTTAAAGCGCTGGTCAACTGGTCGCGGGCATCCTCAGCAGTAATATGGCAGGACTGCACCCACTCGTTCACGAACTGGCGCTCCAGGTTCTCGAGGATCTTCTTTTCGTTGACGTGCATATCCTTCTGAACATCGCGCGCATACAGGTCGCGGATGAGGGCGGCCTTGGAAAGCAGGGTGGCGTCCTCCACCAGGGTCTGAATGTGCATCAGCCGTCTGCGGAAGTTGTTATCCAGCGCCTTGGGTTCGCTGGCGATAATCTCCAGCGCATTTTTGAACACCTCGGCGGATTCTACCTGGCGGATGCGCCCGGAATCGACTTCCGAAAGCGAGAGCCAGTAGGTGATCAGCTCGGTCTTGACGATGTAGAACACCTTGCGGTCGCCGAAGAGCTCTTTCTTGTCCATGCCGGTGATCTGGCCGAGGCCGTGGCGCGAATGGACGATCCAATCCCCTTCAGCCAGTTCGAGTGTGATTTTCGGCATAAATACGATTTCCTTCTTGTCCGTCCGTGCTGCCTGTCTGCCTGATTATGGTCTTTCCCCTCAGGGAAACAGCCAGCAGAAATTAGTTCCCTAATTATAACTTACAAAGTGGGATTAAGAGGGGTTCATAGACTTTAGACTGACCAAGACCCTTATCTTCAGCTGCCAGAAACTTTTCAACCGAGCTATGACCTCCAGCTTCTGCTGGTTTCTAGCTGTCTGATTCTACCAATTATCTATTCAGGAAAGTAATCACAAACTGCAAAACCGTCGCAAAGGAAACCCACACCAAATAGGGGATCTGGAGGAAAGCGATCCAGCGCACAAGAGGGTAAATTGCCGCCATTCCCCAGACCAGCGTTACTAGAATAAAGAAAATGTCCATTGACGCCAGAAGGTTATTTCTCAATCCAAACTGCAGCGGTGTGAAGATAAAGTTAAAAAAGAGATTGAGAATGAATGGCAAGGCAACCATAAACACTACCTGTTTCTGACCGGCCATAAGAAATACCTTGCCAAAGGAAACGGCAATGAGAATGTAAAGAACGCTCCACACCGGCCCGAAGAGCCAGGCAGGCGGCGACCAGAAGGGCTTAATTAATTGCGCGTACCAATCAAATGAGTTCACATCGATACTCCTACTGTTTCATTCATTGTATCCGAAACGCCTCTGGATTTTTGTAATTTTAGACTCAGTCG
>Ga0315287_10006343_pt1 | contig 11751 bp, 11 predicted proteins | sample YL17G11_0_MG_FD_205037 | JGI IMG/M metagenome (GOLD analysis project Ga0315287, IMG submission 205037) | Sediment microbial communities from Yellowstone Lake, YNP, Wyoming, USA - YL17G11_0 | ecosystem: Environmental > Aquatic > Freshwater > Lake > Sediment | place: USA: Wyoming | collected...
AGAGCCGATTGCGCCAAGCCGCCATGTCGATCTCGGACGTCATGATCAACGTTGCGATATGAGCTAGGCAAGCCTGAACTACCGCATCAAATGGCACGTCACGGCGAAGTTCCTCGAATTTGCCGGCCATGAAATGCGCCCGCGTGCGAAGGATCGACGATGATAGCTCGCGGATCAGAGCAGTCTTGCCTACACCCGAGGGCCCGCCAATCGCCACAAAGGCATTGCCACCCCGCTCGACTCGTTCCCAGCAGCTCGCCATTTTGGCCAGCTCGGCTTCTCGGCCATACAGATGCTGCGGCAATCTTAAGCGCAGGGGTACGTCAAGTTGACCAAGCGGGAAATTGACTACCTGAGTGCCTGGCTGCGCCAGCCCAGCAAGCGCCAACTGCAGGTCATGCTTTAGTCCCAAAGCGCTGCGATAGCGGTCTTCAGGAGCTTTGGCGAGGAGCTTAGTCGTGATCGCCGATAGTATTGGCGGGATGGTGGGGTCTAGTTCATGCAAGGGTGTGGCCAAGGTGGCCAGGTGCGCATGCACAATATCGATGGCCTCACTGCCGTCAAACGGCGGTCGCCCAGACAGCAGTTCGTAAATCGTGGCGCCTAAAGCATATAAATCACTGCGTTCATCTAGCGGGTGTCCGGTTCTGCCGGTCTGCTCAGGGGAGATATAGGGCAACGTCCCCTCAAGAAACTTAACCGATTCGAAGGCAACCTGCTCGTTACTCATGCGAGCGGCGATGCCAAAGTCGATGAGCACCGGGCGATCATCGGACCGACGCACCAGAATATTTTGCGGATTGATGTCTTTATGGACGATGCCGCGGCTGTGCAGCATGGCTAGCACATCGCAAAGCTCACATATTAGGCGTAAAATTCGCTCCCTAGTCACCCGCGGTCGTTGGCAATAGGACCGTAAGGTATCACCGTCAACATCTTCAAGCACCAGACAGGTCAAACCCTGGGTACCCACCAAGCCATAACTCTTGCGTATCGGCACGTCCTTAAGGGCGCCGAGCAGTTCGTGCTCGCGCCGCAACATGGCGATGTTCTCAATGGTTTGCATGCCAGCGCGCAAGCGCTTGGCAATCACCGGCACGCCTTGGGCAGTTAGGGCGCTGTAAATTTGTACTCGTTCGTTTTCGAATAGGAGCTCGCCCAATTGAATTTTGCCAAAAATATTCAGCGGACCTTCGGCGCCTAGTTGGCCTGAGGCATCCAGGGCCGCGGCGTTGTTGTTTGGTTTTGTCTGGTTTGCCATCCAATCTCCGACAAGCTCTCCAGATCTACGCCCATAAGTAGGGTGTGAGACCGGTTGCGTCATCGCTTGTCTATGACCATGATACCGAAGAAAATGGGACGGCAAATTCAGTTGACGTCTTGGCGAGTTCATCGGAAATATAGCCAAAATCTAAAGTTTTCAAAAAATCTTATGCATCTTGCAATCGTGATAGTCGCCTGGAATAAAGATTTTATCTGAACTATTTAGTAGATTTCCCAACAACTTTAGTCCTGAAGTCATGGCTTGGCTGGTCCTAAGGTAAAGTGATCTAGTTTGGTTCGGTGCGGTCGAGAAAGAGCCCATTTGTCGGTAGGTAGCGCACGCCATATCCGCTAGGCTAACGCCTATTTTCCGGAAACTCATGGTAGAATAAAGTGGTGGCATCGCAGACAAATAGCGCGGGAGATTCTATGAGATTTTTTAAGATGGCCCTAGTCGGTGTTATCTCCAGCCTCATATTGGTTTGTGGCTGCGGCAAAAATAAAAAGGGCACTGCCGCGCAAGCTTCGTTTGCCTTTAAAAATCAGACCTCCTTGGCCTTAACTGCAGCTGCGACTTGCCAGGGCGATGCAAAGTCCTTTACCAATCCGACCTGCTACACGCCGACGGTTTATGGCATGAAAATCCTTCAGGTTTATGTTTCTCCAGATCAACAAGGGGCAACTTCGGCACCCGCGGGACTTATTTGGAAAAATTCCGCATGCTCCATAACCTCGAACACGAGCCCGATAGGTGACAAAGACTTTGCTTATGACTCTGTGGCCGATGGGTGTACAGACGATATCGTCAGTACATATTTCGATTTGGCTCGCACGACCGATGCAGTCAACGCAGAACTTGCTTCAACAAAATACAATATTTTGCCAGGAACCTACAGTTACGTTCAATTCGGGTTTTGCGTGGGCGGGCCCAAATCAAAAAATATGCAGTTTCAAGCCGAGGGTATGACATCAACCTTTGAAATAACCCGAGGCGGTTGCGGCATCTCCAGTGCTAAGGCTGATCCGGCCATTGTTGTTGCTGAGGGTGAATCCGTTACCGTTTCTTTAAACTACGATTTAAATGGGATTATTTTTCAGCCGTCGACAATCACAGCAAATGACTATTGCTATACCAACGCGGCGTCAACCCTCCAGCGCTGCTTTGCTTCGCCGGTCAACCTGACACCGTCCATGGCGAAGAATTAGCCTTCTTCTAAGGTGACGGGGTGGATCTATGCGTCGCTGACCCACCAAACAAGACCGGGCATCCTCGACGTGCCGAATACCATGGCTATTTCACCCGTCGTATGGGGCTTAGGATGATCGGTACTTTGGCCATGTATGGCGCGGTGATATGCTGGGGCTTCTGGGGCTTTGCGCTGCATCAGGCCGTCAAAAACGTGCAGCCACTGGCCATTCAGTGGCTTAATTCAGTTCCCTACATGGTCATGATGCCTTTTTGGTATTGGCTAAGTCGGGAGCATACCGCGAATGAGAGGTTACCTCTCGCAAATATGCTTTGGGCACTTGGTGGGTGCTCGGTATCGATGTTCGCGACTTTTTTGTTTAGTACGGCGATGAAATATGAGCGAGCTTCGGTCGTCATTGGCATCTCGTCAGCCTACCCCCTGGTGACCATGGCACTGCTGCAAGTTACCGGGACTGAAAAGATACGGTGGCAACAGCTGATTGGTGGCCTTTTTATTGTGGCTGGTCTGATGATCCTCCAGTTAACACCTAGGGTTGGTGGTCCAGAAAATTGATCGGCAAGACTATGGTGGCATTGGCTATTAGGAAAAGGAAAACGACCGATGGCACGGTCAACTGGCCCGCTGGTGATTTGCGGGCCGAGCTTCGGTAGGAATGCGTGTTTTAGCCGTTGGTTGAAACCATCCAGCATATATAGCCAAAGAGCCAGCAGCGATTCAGGGACTGAATTGCGAAGGCAGACTCGCTATTTTTTTAATACCAGGTCGATACACTGGTAGTAAATGTCTTCTGAAGTATAGGCTGGATCATAGGGGGCGTGGATAGGATAGGCATCCGTCATGACCTGGATGATCTGCAAGGTGCATAGATCGCATTCGACCTCCGGCAACTTCACATCCCAGGAATAGCCCTTGCCGAGCAGATTGCCTGAGTGCGGCTCGAGGTTGTCCATCAGCACAGTGCTGTTGTTATAAAAATCAGTTGCACCGCAATGATCTGCAGGGTCACTCAGGCAGGCGCGATTGATCGGTTTGACCGTCCGTGGATTCATAAAAGCAGCGTCGCCATTGGCATCGAATGCGATGCGGAAGTAACCTGGGTGGGGTACGAATTCAGAGATTGCGACCTTGATTGTTTCGCCTGGCTTATAGGTATAAATGTTGGTGCCACGGGTGCCGTTAAGGCGACCACAAGGGCCTTTTTTCATCTCAAACCCATACCGGGCTTTATGTGTGGACGCTAGATTGAGGCTGATATGCGCAGATGCGATTTGGCTGGTCATCAGACTAGTGGTGATAAAGGCTAGTAGATATGGCAATTTCTTCATGGTGACTCTCTGGTGGTCGACGGGTTTTAATCGGGCGGGGGGAAACGCGCCGAGTGTAATGCCATTTTTAGGCTTTGTCACGTCCCTGATGTAGGTAATTACCTGCCAACAGGCGGATATGGCGGATTCGTGGTGCCGATGCTGACATGCCCAATATTGAGTTAGGGCAGGAAATGCCTACCATTTTAGCTGATTTTGACTCTCTGAACAAAGGAGCAGATACAGCGCACCTAACGTGTTGGTGGCAAGAGGGTTCGGCCGGTCGACTTTGGGTGCAGGTTGTCGTAAACTGGGGTACTGACTCATCCACGGGAGCAAAGCAGGTTCATGTCCAGGCGCCTGGTGAAATTGCTATTCGTCAGCCTTGTCCTGGCAGGGTGCGTGGTGGCAGGCGGCTTGGTCTGGATCAAGCAGTGGGCTGAGCTGAAGATCGTCGTGCCGACAGATGCCGTCGTGGACTACAAAGCCGGCACAGGCCTGAGTGCCCTAGCCCATCAACTGGCCGCAGCAGGCATTGTCAGCAGTCCAGAACTGTTCAGTATCTGGGTGCGCTCTACCGGTAACTATAAGCATTATCAGGCCGGTGCCTATCGCTTTAGCAACAGCATCGCACCTCTTGATGTCGCCAATGCCATGTTAAAGGGTGATGTCTACGCGCCGGTGGTGCTGCAGATTGCCGTCCCGGAAGGCTTTAGAATGCGCGACGTCACGACACGCCTCGCGGCCAACGGCGTCGGCCACATTGTCGAGATCAGCAATTTATGCCGAGACAAGGCCTTTCTCAAGGCGTTGCATGTCGAAGCGGCCTCGCTCGAAGGCTACCTCTATCCAGCAACCTATTCGTTTCAAAAAATGCCGACGCCGCAGCAGGCGCTCGAGGCCATGGTGAAATCCTTTTGGCAGCACCTGCCTCGCGATTATGAGAGCCGCGTCAAAGCCCTTGGCCTCACCCTGAACCAAGCGGTCATTTTTGCCTCGCTCATTGAGCTTGAAACCCGCACTGAGGAGGAAAAGCCTTTGATTTCCGAGGTCATCTGGCGCAGACTAAATGCAGGGATGGCGTTGGGCATCGATGCAGCTTTAATCTACGGTATTGCCGACTACCACGGCGACTTGACCTGGGCGAATCTAGCTGATGCGAAAAATCCTTACAACACTAGGATTCATCGTGGCTTGCCCCCTTCGCCGATCGGTTCGCCCGATGTTAAGTCGCTGGAGGCAGTGTTGATTCCTTCGAATTTTGGCTACTATTACTATGTGCTGATCGCAGGTGAGACGCGTCATCATTTTTCAAAAAGCCTGGCCGAGCATAACCTGCATGTAAAGAAGTTAGTGAATGCGCCGAAACGCGATAAGATCGCCAAGGATAGGCCATAATGGCTAGGGCCTAATCAGATTTACCAGGAGGATGTTAAAGATGGCCGCTAAAAAGAACAGCCCAGCAGTGGTCAAGAGTACGCCGCGTGCCAAGAAAGGCGCGCCCGAGGCAAAGAGTGCTGAAGCATCGAGCGAAGCGGAAGACCGTTTGGGGCGCCGTGTGCCGATTCAACTATTGGTCGACTATAAAGCTGATGGCACCTATCTATTCGACTTCTGCCGTGACCTAGGTACCGGCGGGGTGTTTATCGAGACCGTCAAGCCGCTACCGACTGGCTCAAGTATAGACTTGACCTTTACCATCCCCGACAGCAAGGAAACGGTTGTCACAAAGGGCACCGTTATTTGGGTCCAGTCGGCGATCGCAGGCAAGAAGGAGCTTGTTCCAGGCATGGGCGTGCAATTTGATCGCTTCACAGCCGAGCAGCGCCGCTTGCTTGAAGATTTCGTCCTGCGCTACCACGGAGGTCGGTTAGTAACGACGGCTTCAGACCGTATGAGTAAGCGCGCGGGATGAATTTGTTCCATGGCCATGCTTGCTGTTAGCGCTTGTGCGGGGGCCGTGAGCGCAGGCGCAGGTATATGACACAGCTAGATGCAGCGATGAAGGAAAAAACAGTAAGCCCTAAGAGTAGGCTGTCGATTTTTATGGGCGCTGTAGCTATGTGCGGTTTGCGGCCAAGCAGCGTGATACTATCGAGGACTGAGTCAAACAGCTTGGCATCGGTTTCAGTTTGGTAGAAGAAACCTAGGTAAACCACGCTGCTTTTCAAGACTTGGACCATCAGACGAGCTTTGAGGCCGCCCTCGAAGCTGGCGCTGCCAGTGCCGCGCAACAAATCCTGGCTGAAACTCCAGCCGTTTATGAGCGGCTGTCCCTGCAAGGTGGTTTGAGCGCCTAGGGTGCCAGTAGCGGCGAGGCTCGACAGCGTCGCCTGGCTGACACCACTGGGTTGCTTCACCTTCCATGCCAGCAGGTAGGGCAGGCCGCTGACGGTATTGCTGTAGATGCCGCTGGTGAACTGGGCCGCCTGTGGCAATACAACCCCGGGGCGCTGGAGCAGCAGCTGCCGAATCTGACCTGGCGATTTAAAGCGGGCCTCGGCAAAAGGCACGTTAAAGCTCAGGCCAGCAGCTGTGTCCTTGAATACGGGCGTCGTCGCAGCAGCGACCGAAAGGGGCGCCTTGGAGCACAGACCCAAGGCGAGGATCAGCGACAAGGCTTGCACTCTAGATCAGTTCTAACGGTAGTTTTGCGGCGACTTTATGCATCGCGATTTGATCGACCTCGATGGTCTCAAATAGAGCGCGGAAATTGCCACCACCAAAGCCTTCGTCACCCTCACGCTGGATAACCTCAAAGAACAATGGACCGGCCTCCTGGTCTTTGAACTGCCGCGCCAATTCATGCGAAAAGATTTGGAGCAGGTAGCCTTTGGCGCTGGCGTCGACCAGTATGTGCTGCTCAGCCAGGGCCTTCACGTCTTCGCGTATCGTCCCGGTGAAGCCTGACTGCCGCAGGCGAGCCGGCATCCGGTCATAATAGCTCGGCGTCGAAGCCAGGAAATTGCAGCCTCGCGCGTGCATTGCCGTCACAGAATTCATGATGTGGTCGACTCGGAAAGCCACATGCTGCACGCCAGAACCACGGTTGTCGCGACAATAAATGTCGATTTGACTGTTGCGAAAATGTGGGGCGATCGGCTCGTTATTGGCGAATTTAATGTTGGAGGCTGGGTGCCAATAGACATCTGAGTACAAGCCGCTGCCGACTGGCAGGTTGGGATTGACGTCGTTGGTGTGGAACTCAATTTCCCAGAACTTTTCGAAGCCGAGGACGTCGCGATAAAACGCCGTCAAAGGCTGCAGCGTGCGGACGTTGCAGGTAAAGTGATCGATGTTGATGAAGCCCAGCGGCGAAGTGTAGCTACCTGGCTCCTGATCTAATTGAAAGGTCGGGCCAAAACCCTGATAATGCGCATCTTCGATCAGGCGGATATTAACATCGTCGAGAGCAGTCGCGATCGCTACCTGCTTCATCGTCCCGTGACTATCGGTGGTCGTCTGGGGCGCATAGAGAAACGTCGCACCGCGCGGTTTCAGATAGGCGACTGCCGCGTCGACGGAGGAGACACGGAAATTCAGAAAGCCGATGCCTTCAGGATGCATCTTGAGATAATTCGCCGCGACCGACCAGTCTTTGACCGGACTCGATAGGATCACATGGATCTGGGGGCCGCCTGCCAGTACCAGGCGCTTCATACCGTCGATTTCCGCCGCAGCTGCGCTGCCGACGCCGATGCGCTTGAACCCTAGTTTCTGAACGTAGAACGCCTCGGCCCGGGCCAGGTCGCTGACATAATGTTCGTAGCTGTGAACGCCGGTCAGGGGCAGATGAGTCGACACGAAAACCTCCTTAAAATCAGGCGCTGTGACCCTATACCTTTAGTGAGATCAAGGCAAGAGTCGGCTCAATAGGCGTGCTGCGCGTTGCCAAGCGCCGGCAGTCTCCAGTGGCCAGGAGGCATGCTGGCGTGTTAGACTGGTGCGGTCATGGCTAATTTATGGTTAGAATACGGAGGCTTGCTATGCACGTCATATGGAAACGACCAGATGGCTTCCATGGCGCAAATCCGACAGATTTTGTCGTCGTCAGCGTCGGCACCCGGGCAAAAATTTGGCTGCATAAGAGTGACACCACGCATTTCCCCTTTCGCATCGCCGGAGGGTGGCAGGAAAGCGAGTCCACCAAGCGGCTCAACAGCCTGGTCAACATGCTTGGACATCCCGATCCAGCTTGGACCGAGGCGCTGATCAAAATATTCGACGACACGATGGGCGACGAGCCGGCACGCTTTGTCGACGACCTCGGTAGGTGGGTGACAGATCTGTGCCAACACCTAAAGGGCGACACCTGGGAGCTGGACATCATGAACCATACGCTGACGGAAGTCGCGACCCGCCTCGCGGGGATCAGAGAAGCATTTCTCCGGGCCGTGCCGAGATAGTGTTTGGCGGTTTTGCGCCAGAACCTTACTGAATGCGCCAACTCTTAAGGTTGGGAAAGGCACTGGTCAGGAGATAAATTCATGTCCATCCTTAGTGAGGCAAACGGGCCAAGGCTCAGGGCCCGTCAGGTGGACGCATCTTGAATTACCCAAGCATGTCATGCTTGAGCCCTTGGAAGGGCACCTCGACGACCGAGATGACATAGGCATGCAATTTGGCCAAGACCGCTGGCGCAATGCGCACCTCAAAGTGGGCGCGGTCTTGAACGCTAAAATCTGAACTCAGGATGAGGCACGACTTGTAGATCACCGACAGGAGATTTTGATCGTCGGCTGGGACTTCAAGGGTGGCTTTGACTAGGTTTTCTTCAAAATATCGGATGACCCGCCTTCGCAGGCGCTCCATATCAGCCTCGTTATGGGCGGATACGAAATCGCTATTCTTGTAGGCTGCACGAAGAATTTTGGCCAGCACGGGATCGGTGACGCGGTCGAGCTTGTTAAAGACCATAAGCACCGGGATCTCACCGGCACCGATCTCGCGCAGCACATCTTCAGTGGTACGCATTTGCGCACGAAAATTATGGTGCGAAACATCGACGACGTGCAGCAGTAGGTCAGCCTCGAGCACCTCGTCCAAGGTCGACTTGAAGGATTCAACTAAACCGTGCGGCAGGCTGCGGATAAAGCCGACGGTATCGCTCAGCAGCACCTTTGGGCGACTCGAAGGGTCGAGGGCCCGGACGCTGGAATCGAGGGTCGCAAACAGTACATCCTCAGCCTGAACCGTGGCCTTGGTCATCGCACTCATGATGGAAGTTTTACCGCTGTTCGTGTAGCCGACTAGGGCGACCTTGAGTTCACTGATCCGGGCTTTGCGCTGGTTCTGGCGGTCCTTGCCGATGCTTTGCAACTGGCGTTTTAAGCGACTCATGCGGTCGCGCGCCATGCGCCGATCGACTTCGATCTGCTTTTCGCCCATGCCTCGCTGCACGCCGCCACCGCGCTGGCGTTCTAAGTGCGACCAGGCGCCAGCCAAACGCGGCATCATATACTCGATACGGGCGATCTCGACTTGGGTCTTGGCCTGCGTGGTGCGGGCATGACGCGCAAAGATTTCGAGGATGATGCCGGTCCGATCGGAAATGGCACAGCCGGTCATCTCCTCCAGATTGCGCACTTGAGGACCTGATAGCTGACGGTCAAAGATGATCATCCCGGCGGCGGTGTCGATTGCCAGCTTTTTGATTTCTTCGACTTTGCCTTCGCCAACAAAGCACTTTGGCGTGATCTTTTGCCGCTTTTGCACGACGCGGCCACCGACCTGGATGCGCAGCGTCGCGAGTAGCTGGGTCAACTCGTCGAGGTCTTCATTGGTTGTGTCCTCTTCGCCCGCAAGCAGAACACCGACGATGATGGCCGAACTTTGGTCGGGTGTACGTACTGGCTGAGCGGATTCTTTCACACGGACCTCCTAGGCGCTGTCTGTGATTGCATCAAGAATCTAACCGAGCTGCGGGCAAAACAGAAGGCGGAAGAAAGCTTCGAGGCAGCTCAGTGCATGGACGCGCGTAGCGGTGTCGCGCGCATTGCATCCGCCTCGAGTTGGAGCAGCCGCTGCCAGTGCATGGTGACCGCTGCGGCTGGAAAAAGCCGTTCAGCAAGGCGCAGGAACACCCGGTAATGGCCCGCTTCGGAACGGTAGAGCATGTGATAGAAGGGCGCGAGTTCGTGCTCGGCGCTGCTAGGCAGGCGCTCGGCCAGCAGGTAAAACCGTTCGCTGCTGCGGGCTTCGATCAGCGCCGAAACCAACAGGCGATCAAGTAAGCGCTCCATCGGCGACGTCCGAACCGCCGTCAGGAGTAGGTTGACATAAGGGTCTTTGGCGTCGCCACCGAGGGTTAAGCCGCGCTTTTGGATCAAGCGGTGAACCTGGGCGAAATGATCCAATTCTTCGCGCGCCAGGGTCACCATCGTCTCGACTACGGAGGGGTGCTCGCTATTTCGGGCAAGAAAAGACAGGGCCGAGGCCGCGGCTTTGCGTTCGCAGCAGGCATGGTCGAGCAAAAACGTGTCGAAATCCGCCAGTACGATTTCGACCCAAGCGGGCGGGGTGGCCGCTAATAACGGCAGCTGTTCAATCTCGGCCATGGTCTTCCTAGGATAATTTGACAGAGTCGGCACGATTATATACGACAGCGGCAAGTATATTGGTAGGGTCCAAACATGGGTCGCGGTAGTCGTTGCTTTTTCCTCGTATGTTCAGTGGCTTATTCCTTGCTTCAGGCGGGGTTAGCGAGCGCCATGGCGGCAGGAATCACGCACCCGCCTTATATGCAGATCGCCGACGGGCTAGTGGCCCTTAGTCAAACGGTCCCTGGCTGGGCTGTGACCATTGATTATGGCGTAACCCCCGAAGGCCGACCGCTGCGCGCGCTGCGCCTTGCTGATCCCCGTAGCGCAGTGCAGCACCAGCGTCCGGCCGTGTTGATTACCGGCTCAACGCACGGCGATGAATACCTGCATATCGAAGACCGCCTCGCCGGCTGGTTTCTAAGCCATCGCGATGGCGGCGGCGTTGGCCGCTTCTTCGCCGCTGGCGGGGTGTTGCTGCTCGTTCCCGTGGTCAACCCAGATGGGTTTGCCGCACAGACGCGCAACAACAGCCATGATGTCGACATTAACCGCGACTTCGCCCAGCCGCTCCAAGGTATCAGTGGTTTCGAGGAACCAGAAAGCCGCGCCCTCGCGCGCTGGTTAGCGGCGGAGGTCGCAACCCTCGACCTGGCCTTGCGGATGACCCTTGATTATCACTGTTGCTCTGGAGCGCTGTTGATTCCCAGAAGTGTTAGTAGCGACGGCATCCTCTCGGCTGAAGCCCAGAGTTTCGCGGTGATCGGCCGGATGATACCGCAAGCGATCGACGCCACCTACCGTTATGGTTCGAGCGAAAAGTTGCTGGGGTATGCCGCGGACGGCACTTCTAAAGACTATTTCCATGCGACTTACGGTTCGCTATCCTTCACTTTTGAGGGCCGCTACCGCAGCGAAGCTGGGCGTTTTTTCCAACACACGCAGTGGTGGGACCGCGTGCTCTCCCTCCTCGTGGCTTCGCCTGGATAGTGGCCTATGCTCTAGGCACAGACTTTGACGTGCGAATCAAAGCGATGTTCTCCGGTCGCCGCCGCGAAATCGGCCTGAATTTAGGCTATTTTTGGTGACTACTGGCCAAAGAACAGTTAGCGTGGGCGGGCCTTGAAAGAGCGGATAAACAACGGCCACCCGGCATCTCATACAGTGAGGGTCCAGGTGCCCAGAGCGGATGCGATCATTTGACTACTAAAAACCTAGGTATGCTGACGCTGGCCTTTGTGGGCATGATGAGTGCGGCGAGGTTCAGCAGCGCTGCGCCCTTACCGCAGCTCCAGGCCGGTGACGTATTGCTGCTTGAACTGCAATGCTACGTCTGTCGCATCATCGGCGCATCGACAAGCAGCCTTTACAATCATTCGGGCCTGGTGATTACGGTCGATGGTAACGATATTCGCGTGGCGCAGTCGCTGAGTA
>Ga0315287_10006344_pt1 | contig 11750 bp, 10 predicted proteins | sample YL17G11_0_MG_FD_205037 | JGI IMG/M metagenome (GOLD analysis project Ga0315287, IMG submission 205037) | Sediment microbial communities from Yellowstone Lake, YNP, Wyoming, USA - YL17G11_0 | ecosystem: Environmental > Aquatic > Freshwater > Lake > Sediment | place: USA: Wyoming | collected...
ACCACGAGGTCGTCGCGCCGCGTGCGAATGCCGTCGCGCACGGCGTCGATCGACTGGTGTCGAACCGGTTCACCGCTCGGTCTGGCGTTCACCACGATCTGTCGGGCCATGCGCGCTCCCGGGGGGATCACATGCTGTACCAGCCGGCGGCCGGATGGCCCAGACCGGGTGTCAGCCCACATCATACGGCTGTCAGCGGCGTTTCAAGCGCTCATAGTCGGCGTCGGTGACGGTCTTGTAACCCGGCGCCGGAAACGCCTGGAAGCCGCGGCCGCCGTCGATGTAGATGGACTGGCCGAATATGAAGTCCGAATCGCTGCTCGCGAGAAACACCGCCAGTCGCCCGCATTCGCTCGGAGTCCCGATCCGCCCTTGCGGCGTGCGCGAGAGGATCGTATTCATCAACTGCTCGTCCGATCCCACCCGGCGCATCAGGTCGGTCTCGATCGGGCCAGGCGCGATCGCGTTGACCTTGATGCCGTAGGGTGCCAGCGCGATCGCCTGGGTCCGGGTCAATTGCTGGATCCCGCCCTTGGACGTCGTGTAGACGACCTGTGCGTCCAGCGCGAGGTGCGCCATCACGGACGACATGTTGATGATCGTGCCGCCGTTGCCCTGCCGCACCATCTGCCGGGCCGCTTTCTGCCCACCGAAGAACATGCCCCGCAGGTTGACGGCCATGATCCGGTCGTACTGCTCCGGCGTTATCTCGAGGTACGGGGTCTTGTCCGGGTCGTTGATGCCGGCGTTGGCGACATAGATGTCCAGCCGGCCGTGGCGCGCGACCGTGCGGTCTACGATGTCCTGCAGGTCGGCCAGGCTGGCGACGTCGCAGTGAACGAACATGCCCTCGCCGCCGGCCGCCTCGATCTCCCGTTCGGCGGACTGCCCTGTTGAATCGGTGGTGCCTCCGATCACGACCCTGGCGCCCTCGCGCGCGAACTCGAGCGCGATACCCAGGCCGATGCCCTTGGTGCCTCCCGCGATGATCGCCACCTTGTCCTGCAGTCGCATGGTCGTGCCCCTCGAACCGCCGTTGCTGCGTGGACCGTGCACCGTCACCCGTTGCCGTACTTCCCGCGGAACTGGGCGACGACATCGTCACCGGCTTTCCTGAGGGCGGCTCCATCCTGCATCAGCACGAGCCATTGATAGCCTTTCTCGAAGCAGGCGCTCGCCGCGCCCCAGGTCGTCGCCACCGTGCCGAGAAACTTGTCGGACGCGAGCACCTTCTTCTCGATCACGGCAATCATTTCCTGCACCGCAGGTTGAGCCGGGTCGCCCAGGTATCCCATGCTGCTCGCGAGATCCATCGGACCGATGAAGATCCCGTCGAGGTTCTCCACGGCAAGGATCTCGTCGAGGTTCTGTACCGCTTCGGCGGTTTCCACGGCGATCATCACGATCGTGTCCGCATTGGCAGAGTTGAGATACGACTTCACGTCGCGGGTGTATCCGGCGGCCCGGGGACTGCCTGCGACACCGCGTATGCCGAGCGGCGGGTACTTGCAGGCGGCGACGGCCGCTTCGGCCTCCGCGCGCGTGTTGACGTACGGGACGAGTACGCCCATCACGCCGGTATCGAGGATGCGCTTGATCGCCACGGCGTCGTTCCAGGGCGCGCGGCAGAATGGCACCGCGGTCGAGCCGTTCATTGCCTGCAGCTGGCTCTGGAGGTTGGCGAAATCGCCGGGCGAGTGCTCCATGTCGACGATCAGCCAGTCGAAACCGGACCGGCTCATGATCTCCGCCGCCACGGGGCTGATAGTCTGCAGGAAGGCGCCGATCGTCTTCTGGCCTGCCTTCAGCCTGGTCTTCAGCATGTTCGCCATTGCTATGTCCTCGTTGTCACTGGCGTGGGCGACGTGCCGGGCGGCACGTGCAGCTTACGGCGCATGCCGCTCAAAGTACGATCCACCGCCTGCGACGAATTCCTTCAGGGCGAGCGGATCGCGCCCGAACTCCCGGCCCTTCTCGAACAGCGTGACGATGTTCTGCGGCGGGATGTCGTGGCCGAGATTGTGGCAGGGCGCCAGGATGTAGCCGCCACCGCGGCCCAGGTCGTAGACGCGCCGGGCGATCTCGTGCTCGAGTTCGTCCGTCGTCGCGTTGGGCATCATCTGCTGAACGTCGATCGCGCCGTGGAAACACAGCCGGTCGCCGTACTTTTCCTTCAGCGCAAACGTGTCCTGCAGTCCGCTCACCGAGGTCTGGACCGGGTTGAGTATGTCGACGCTCATGTCCACGAAGTCGTCGATCAGGGGCAGCACGGCGCCGTCCGTGTGGAACATCAGCTTGACGTCGGCGAGGCTCTTGATGTGGTCGTGCAGGTCTTTCATTCGCGGCTTGAGCATCTGCCTGAACATCCGCGGGGAGATCAGCAGTGAGCTCTGCGAGCCGAGATCGTCGGTAAGGTACACAATCTGCACATAGGGTCCGACGGCCTCCATGTAGTGCGTCCACATGGTCTTCAGCGTGGCCAGTATCCGGTCCATCAGTGTCTCGGCGAATGCCCGGTCGAGGGCCAGGTCCATGAAGAACTGACCGTAGCCCCGCATCTGCAGCGAGTTCATCAGGATGCCCGCCTTGATGGCATCCGCGCCTATGGCGTAGTCGGTGTTCTCGAAGAGCCATTTGGCCTGCTCACGCAGGCCTTTGAACTGTTCCGGGTCATGCGGATTCGGCCACTGGAAGTCGCCGATGGTCTGGATCGTCGCTCGTTCGAGCGGCGCGCCGTCCACGACGTAGTGATCCTCATCGCCGGTCGCCTTGTAGGGCACGCCCCACATGTCAATGTAACCGGGAACGTCGTTGCGCTCCGTGACCTGCACCCAGTTGGGCACGACCCAGCGGAAGTCGATGTCGAGGCGCCGCAGCAATGCCTCGTCGGGCCAGACTGTCTGCGCCATCCGGTCGAGAATCCTGTCGTCGCTCGACATCGGAATGTCGCCGAGGTGATCGCGCAGCGCGGGATAGGCGCGGCGATGAATCGAGCCGATGTGCTTGCCGAAGTCGATCGGCAGGCGGTCGGGCTGCCGGTGATTCACCGCAGCAAGGAAGCACTCTCGTGGCGTCATCATCGGAAGTCTTTCTCGGTGCCGATGCTAGTTCATCAGTGCCGGCTCGACATCGAGGATCCGGCACAGTTCCGAAAGTTCGCGCGTCCACGTGCCCGCCACGCCCGAAATGTGGTTCGAGCCGAACTCCTCGACGAACCGATTCATGTCGGCATCGACGTGCACGAACGCGGTCGGCAGCTGGTGCCTGCCGCGCGCCTTCACGAAGGCCGCCAGGTCTTCAGCAGGCAGGTCGATGACCTCGCCCGGAATGATCGCCATCCGGTAGCGGCCCGCGACGCGATACAGCCGTGCCAGCGTTATGGGCCCCTTCGCAGCCGTGAAATAGGTTGTTGCCCCGCCGCCCGGGCGCACCGACGGGCGCAGGTCGATCTGCCGAAGGTTGTCTGTCGCACGCCCGGACCGGCCCGCGAACCACGAGCACATGCCGCCGCAGTTCGGCAGGTAGAGAATCTTCTTCTGCTCGTCCATGTGGCTCACGTCCGCGAACAGCGTTGAACCGCCTCCGGACACTTCCTTCAGGATCTCCATGCTGAGCGCGCCGTCGGCATCCGCTTCGCACGACATGGCGGTGGGCGCCTTGTCGCCTTCGCTGTCGTAGGCGCCGGGCATCAGGGCCGCCGAGATGCACTGCGGCACGTAGTGGTCGGACAGCTCGGTCATGCACTTGACCGAGATGAAGTCGAGGCCCCGCTCCGCATTGATGTCCTTCGTGGCCAGATAGCAGCGGGCCTGGAACGCCAGCTTCTCCGGCGTGAGCTTGTTGCCGTCGTAGCCGACGGAGCGGAAGCTGCTTTCCATCCACGCCAGCATCGCCTGCACCCGGCCCGCATCCACCAGCTCTGCACGGCGCACGATCTCGAGCTGGTCGATGTGATCGACGTCGACGCCGAATTGCGCACGCCACTGCATGGGATCGAAGGTCCCCGTGTCGATGCCGAGCGAGCGCCCACCGTACAGACCCATGACGCGACCGCGCAACCGGGCCGCGGCCGACGCTGCACGGAAGTAGGGCAGCACACGTTCCTCGAACACGGCACTGCCGAAGTCATCCCTCACGCGCAGGTGCCGTACGCCGATCTGGGACAGCGCGCCGGAGGCGGCCAGCATGCCCACCATGCCGTGGGTGGCTGCGCTCGTGCTCGTCATGACGACCGTGGGCAGGCCGAGTTGCTGTACCCCGCGCACGACGAGGTTCGGCGTGGCCCAACAGGGCGTATGTGCGAACAGCGCTTCGACCCCGGCGGCCTTCAACTCGCCAACCTGCCGGTCGATGACCTGTTTGGAGCGGGCAACCTCGTCGAACGCGACGAGGTCGAGCTCCTGGCTGCGCAGGTATTTCGCGGCTTCGCGATGACGCGGTTCGGTAAGGCCGGCGAAATAGCCCTCCCACATGTAGTCGCGCTCGTCGCCGAACGTCATCAGGCCGACTTTAGGCTTAGGCATGTTCAGCTCGCCTGGCAGGACTGTTGATTCAGGCCGTCTGCGGCCGCGTGCCGACCGGATACTGGGCCATGATTTCGCCGATCAGCTCGCTCACGTAGTCCACCACACGGGTGACGACGATCTCGCCTTTCTCGCGGGTCGCCTTGGTGGGGTCACCGACGACGCCGTTGGAGTGTTCGAGCTTCTCGGGGCGGGCGAATGTGCCTTCGAAGTGATACATCTGCCCGGGCTTCGGCATCATCCCGGGGGCGATCTTCCATTTCGGATGAATGAGCGGCGTACTCGACCCCGCCTCGGCCCGGCTCATGTCCACGAACTTCGGATAGAGGTACAGGCCGACGGAGGTTTCGGCCTCGTCGGCGTGCCACATCGGGTCCTGCAGGACTTCCTGGTTGTCGCGCAGGAAGTCATACCAGTGCATCGACAGCACGAAGTGGCCGTCGATGCCAAGCTTGTGCACGGCCACGATGGTGGAAGAGACCTGGCCATGCGCCGAGAACAGGATGAACTTGTTGAATCCCGCGACCGCGGCGCCGCGCACGATGTCCTCGACCAGCGCGATGTGGGTCTCGAACCGCAACGGGATCGTGCCCTTGACGCCCCAGTGGTGGTATGGGTGCGAGCCATACATCGGGCACGGCAGCACCGTCGCGCCGGACTTGCGCGCGATCAGTTCCGTCATGCCGATCGCATTGAATGCATCGACGGCGCAGGGCGTGTGCGGTCCGTGCTGCTCGATCGCGCCCAGCGGCAGGATCGCCAGGTCGCAGACCTTGGTGGCGTACTCGACCAGGTCGGGGGCGGACACTTCGTGGAACCACACTGAGGATCGCTGTTGCTTGGTCACGTTCGCTGCTCCTGGAGAACGGGCGGCTGGGTCACATGCCCGCGCCGGCGGGCACCGGGCGGAGTTCGACCGCGAGCCTCGATTCGGCTCCGATCCGCACCAGTGTTTCGTAGAGGGTCGCCGGCACTGGAATGCCGTCGCGTTTGCGCTCGAGTTCCGTGCGATGCTCGATTTCGCCCGGCAGCAGGGTCTCGCCGCCGTCCCAGCGGGGTGAGCGCCGCACCGTGTCGAAGAACTCCGCGAAGCGACTCGCCATCTGCGCCTTGTCCATGATGGCCAGCGGGTTGATGACCATCATCATGTGGGCGGTATTGCTGGGGTCGGCGGGATAGCGATACATGCTCTTCAGGTGGTGCTGGAAACTGCCGCCGGTCACCAGCCCGCAAAGGATGTCGACGGCCAGCGAAAGTCCGAATCCCTTGTGCCCGCCCATCGGCAGCAGGAATCCGTCGAAACCCGCCTTCGGGTCGGTCGTCGGGCGCCCCTGCTGATCGGTGGCCCAGCCGAGCGGGATGTCTTCGCCCTTGCTGGCCGCGGCCAGCAGTTTTCCGCCCGCCACGGCGGAGAGCGAGATATCCAGCACGAACGGGAACTCCCCGAATGTTGGAATGGCGACCGCGAGGGGATTGTTGCCGGTGATCGGGCTGCTGCAGCCGGCTGTCACCATGTTCGGTGCGACATTCGACATCGCGATGCCGATCATTTCGTTGGCGACCGCCATTCGCGCGTACAGAGCCGCGGCGCCGCAGTGGTTGCTGTTGATGATCCCCACAGCCGCGATGTTGCCGGTCCGGGCGAGTTCGATTGCTCGCGACATGGCTGCACTGCCAGCGAGGAATCCCGGGCCATTGTCCGCGTCCAGTACCTCGAGGCACGGCGCGGACTGCACCGTGCGGATGGCGGGCCGCGCATTCATGGCGCCGCTGCGCAGGCGCCCCAGGTAATCCGGCAGCCGCAGCACGCCGTGCGAGTCGATACCCCAGAGATTCGACTGCACGAGACATCGGGCAAGGGTCATCGCGTCCGTGTCGCGACAACCCGCGTCGCGGAAGATCGCCGCTGCAAAATCCATGAGGGATTCGGCTGGGATCCGTATGCTTTGTCCTGCCATCGCCTGATTCCCTCCGCTGTACCGTCAGCCGGGTCGGCCGGCGCGCATGAATGGGTCGTGGCCCGGCACGTGCGTCCCCAGCCGGTAAACCGAGGTCCTGGCGGTGATGAACAGGTCGGTCAGTGTCGCGCCACCCCAGTTCAGGTTCGCGGCCACTTCCGGGGTGCGGATGATCCCGATTCTCCGCGCGTCCGGGTCGAACACGTGAATGCCACCGGAGCCGCAGCAATAGAGGTTGCCGCGACTGTCGAATTTCATGCCGTCGGCGACGCCGGGTTCGGTGCCGCCGGTCTCGGCCCAGACCTCCCCGCCAGCGATCGTGTCGTCCGGTTGAATGTCAAACGCGCGGATGTGCTGCCGGTCCGTGTCGTTGACGAACAGGCGCGTCTCGTCCAGCGAGAAGCACAGGCCATTCGGCTTCGAGAAATCGTCGGCGAGCAGCGTCAGCCCGCCGGTTGACGCGTCGAGCCGGAAGACGCCCTGGAACGGGAGTTCCTGTTCGCGCTCGACTCCGTATCGGGCCGTGCGGCCCGAATTGGGGTCCGTGAAGTAGATGCTGCCGTCACGCCGCACCAAGATGTCGTTGGGGCTGTTGAGTTCGCGCCCCGTGTAGTGCGATGCGAGGACTTCATAGCGTCCATCTGCGTGCGTCCGCGAGACGCGACTCGTGGCATGCTCGCAGGTCACGAGGCGCCCCTTACCGTCCCAGGCGTTGCCGTTGGCCATGTGGCTCGGCTCGCGGAAGACGCCGATCCCGTCCTGCCTGTTCCAGCGGTACAGGGTGTCGCCGATGATGTCGCTGAACACGAGCGACTGCAGTCCCGCATGCCACGCCGGGCCCTCTACAAAATGAAACCCGGACGCAATGCATTCCAGGGCCGCTGTGGGCTCGACCAGGTCGTCCAGCCGGGTATCCGACCTCGAAGTGCTGGAGGCGTTCGCGGCGCTCACGGATCAGCCCCTCGCGGCCAGGCCCAGACTCTCGCGGACGGCTCGCACGGCATCGGACGCATCCACGCCAAAGCCGTCGGCGCCGATCTCGTCCGCGAACTCGCGCGTCACCGCAGCGCCTCCGACGACGATTTTTACGCCGCCCTTGTCCCTGAAGTGGCGGATCACCGGCCGCATTTCCTCACGGGTCGTGCTCAGCAGTGCGCTGAGGCAGACCACCTGGGCCCCGTCGGCGACGGCGCGTTCGAATCGATCGATGCGGCAGTCCACGCCCAGGTCCTCGACTTCGAAGCCCGAACCCTTGAGCATCATGACGACCAGGTTCTTGCCGATGTCGTGGAGGTCGCCCTTCACCGAGCCGATGCACACCCTGGCGAGGGGCTTGTGCAGGGCCTGCGCGAGCAGGGGCTCGATGATGTCCATGCCGCCCTGCATCGCCCGGGCGGCAACCAGCATTTCAGGGACGAACACCTCGCCCCTCGAGAACTGTTCCCCCACCTCGCGCAGCGCGGGAATCATCGTCTCGTTGAGCAGGCCGGCGATGTTCTCGCCACCCGCCACCGCCGCCTGCACGATGCGAATCACGACATCCCGTTCACCGAACACGATGGCGTCGTACAGTTCGTCATTTATCGCCATGACCTAACTCTGTCGTGTGGCGGGGTGGGAGTTCTGGCACCGAGTGAGGCGGGCCTCGATGCAAGAGTTTGTTGGTATCGAAGTCAAAACGTAAAGACCCTTATAAAACAATACTTTGCCATTTGATAGCTGCTGTCAATAGGCACGGACTGTCACGAAACCTGCATTCGCAGTATCTGCGCGTCGCGGACCACTTGCCGTCGTGTGCGCGGTAGTGAAAACCTACCTTGCGAACACGATCTCGCCGTCGTCGGAAAGGTCGAACCTGCTGGCCATCGGCGACTTGGGCAGCCCCGGCATCCGCATGATCTCGCCGGTGATCGGGATGACGAACCCGGCGCCGGCGGCGAGATGGATCTCGCGCACGGTCACGAGGAAGTCCTTGGGCCGGCCAAGCAGGGCGGGGTTGTCCGACAGGGACTGCTGTGTCTTGGCGATGCACACGGGCAACTTGCCGAAGCCCGCCTTCTCGAGTTGCTCGCGATCGCGCTTTCCCCGCGCCGTGTAGTCCACCGCCTGTGCGCCATACATCTCGCGGGCGACCGTGGCGATCTTCTGCTCGATCGAATCGTTCCAGTCGTAGAGCGGCGTGAACTGCGGCTCGCTAATTGCGGTGAGGTCGCGCACTACCTCGGCCAGTGCCGTGCATCCCGCCCCGCCGCCGTCGAACGGTCGAGCCGAGACCGCCTGCACGCCGAGCGACCTGCAGTGCTGCTCCAGCGCCTCGACCTCTTCTGCGGTGTCGGCGGCAAACTGGTTGATCGCGACCACGCAGGGCTGGCCGAACTTGCGGATGTTCTCGACGTGCTTCTCCATGTTGGACAAGCCCCTGAGCATCGCTGCCACGTCGGGCTGGCCGACGTCCGCGAGCGGCTTGCCGCCGTGCATCTTGAGCGCGCGGATGGTCGCCACGAGCACCGTGCACGCCGGAGCAAAGCCACCGTAGCGGCAGTTGATGTCGAAGAACTTCTCGGCGCCGAGTTCAAAGGCGAATCCGGCCTCGGTCACGACGATGTCGGCATAGGCGAGCGCCGCGCGTGTCGCGGCGATGCTGTTCGTGCCGTGCGCGATGTTGGCGAACGGCCCGCCGTGCACGAATGCGGGTACGCCTTCGGTGGTCTGCACCAGGTTCGGCTTGATCGCCTCCTTCAGCAGCGCAGCCATCGCACCCACGGCGTTGACGTCCCTCGCGGTGACGGGAGTCCCGGCGGCGCTGTAGCCGACGACGATCCGGGCCAGCCGCGCCTTGAGGTCCGGGATACCGTCGGCGAGGCAGAGGATCGCCATGACCTCGCTTGCAGCGGTGATGTCGAAACCAGTCTCGCGCGGAATACCCTCGGTACGCCCGCCCAGGCCGACGACGATGTCCCGCAACGCGCGATCATTCATGTCGATGACACGTTTCCAGGTCACGCGGCGCGGATCGAGCCCGGCCGTGTTGCCGTTGTGCAGGCAGTTGTCGACCAGCGCGGCGAGCAGGTTGTGCGCACTCGTCACGGCGTGGAAATCGCCGTTGAAGTGCATGTTGATGTCCATCATCGGGACGATTTCCGAGGCCCCGCCGCCAGCCCCGCCGCCTTTCATGCCGAAGACCGGGCCCAGGCTCGGCTCGCGCAGGGCGGCCGCGCTGCGCACACCGATCCGCGCCAGTCCCTGCACGAGGCCGATGGTCGTCGTGGTCTTGCCCTCGCCGGCAGGTGTGGGGGTAATGGCCGAGACGAGCACGAGCTTGCCCCGCCGCGGGCGGTCCTTGAATGCGTTCAGCGACAGCTTGGCCTTGTAGTGGCCGTAAGGCTCGATGTCGGTCGGCGCGATGTCGAGCGAGCGTGCGACGTCAACGATCGGTTTCATGTGCTTGACTCGGGACCTTCACTGGAATTGGTTCGGATCGATACCGTGCTGGGCGCACGCCACCGTCACCGTGTTGCGCAGCAGGCAGGCAATCGTCATCGGGCCGACGCCGCCCGGCACCGGAGTGATTGCGCCGGCCACCTGCACGGCCGAATCGAAATCGACGTCGCCGACCAGGCGCTCGCGCGGCCCGTCGTCAGTCGGCAGCGTGACCCGGTTTATGCCGACGTCGATCACCGCCGCTCCGGGCCTGATCCAGTCGCCCTTGACCATGCGCGGGCGACCGATCGCCGTGACCAGGATCTCCGCGCGCCGGCATTCGTCGGCGAGGTCGCGAGTGCGCGAATGGGCGATGGTCACCGTGCAGTGCTCGCGCAGCAGCAGTTGAGCCATCGGCTTGCCGACGATGTTCGACCGGCCGACAACGACGGCGCGCTTGCCGGCGAGGTCGCCCACGTATTCGCGAAGCAGCATCAGGCACCCGAGCGGAGTGCACGGAATGATCCCGGCGCCGCGTGCCGCCAGCAGGCCCGTGTTTACGACACTGAAGCCGTCGACGTCCTTTTCCGGCGCAATCGCATCGATCACCGCCAGCTCGCGGATCTGCTTCGGCAGCGGCAGCTGGACCAGGATGCCGTGCACCGCGGGGTCGGCATTGAGGCGTGCGATCTGCTCGAGCAGGTCCGCTTCCGGTGTCGTTGCTGGCAGGCGGATCTCGAACGAGCGCATGCCTGCTTCGCGTGTCTGCCGCCCCTTGTTGCGGACGTAGACGTTGCTGGCAGGGTCGTCGCCCACGAGGACGACCGCGAGTCCCGGCGTGACACCGTGGCGCTCTGCGAGCACCGTCACGTGGCGCGCAACATCGGCCCGCAGTTTCGCCGCACTGGCCTTGCCGTCGATGAGTCGGGCGTGTGTCATCGTGCAGTGCGCCTGGTGAACGATTCAGGGGGCGGCAAGGCGCAGCTTGTCGCTGAACCACGTGGCCGACTCGACGAATCCGCCGAAGGTGAAAAGGTGCACGCCGACGAGGTTGCCGGCGTCACCTGCTGCACTGTGACGGGCCAGGTCCTGGAACTGCAGGTCCGTGTCCGCGTGCATGACCAGCTTCAGCGTGCCGAGGCCGAGCTTGTTGATCGCCCGCAGCGACGTGCTGACCCCGCAGATGCGCGCAAAGTGCAGCAGCCGCTTCACGCTGGTCGGACCGGGCACGCCCGCGCGCACCGCAACCCCGGGTGCCGTTTGAGCGATCCCGACGCAATACTCGGCAATCTGCTCTGGCACGAACGAGAATTGCGTGACGATGGTAAGCCCCAGTTTTCGTTGTTGTGCGAGCTCGATTTTCCGGATCATGTCGTTGTGCAGGACTTCCGGTGCAATGCGTGGATGGCCACCGGGATAGCCTGCCACATCGACGCAGCCGATGCCCGACGCTTCCAGTATGCCGCTCGCCATCACGTCGGCGCTGTCGGCGAACGGCCCGGCCGGCGCCGTTGCGTCGCCACCAATGACCAGGACCTGGTCCGTGCCGGTTTCGCCGACCACGATCGCCAGGAACTCCGCGAGCTCCCTGGCCGAGCCAAGGTCGCGCGCGGCAATGTGAGGCACGGGCCTGAAGCCAAGTTCGTGCAACAGTCGGACCTGCGGCAGTGCGTCCGCATGCGATCGCTTTGGCAGCTTCGGGACGTAGACCGGCATGCCCGCCGGCAGGAGGCGGGCCGCCTCGGCGACGGCCTCCCGGCTGTTCGTGCTAAGTTCGATCGTCGAATGCGCGAGCAGACTGGCCGCGGTCCGGCCATGGTTCGCTGCTCCGGGATCAGCGTCGGGGCCG
>Ga0315287_10006345_pt1 | contig 11750 bp, 12 predicted proteins | sample YL17G11_0_MG_FD_205037 | JGI IMG/M metagenome (GOLD analysis project Ga0315287, IMG submission 205037) | Sediment microbial communities from Yellowstone Lake, YNP, Wyoming, USA - YL17G11_0 | ecosystem: Environmental > Aquatic > Freshwater > Lake > Sediment | place: USA: Wyoming | collected...
ACAACCTCCGGGTTATGAGCCCGACGAGCTTCCAGATTGCTCCACCCCGCGGTATCTTCTGCCGGGAGCGGGAGTCGAACCCGCACGAGGTAATCCTCAAAGGATTTTAAGTCCCTTGCGTCTGCCTATTCCGCCACCCCGGCTTCCGCAACGACTTCCCCAGCTGCTTTGGAGCGGGAAACGGGATTTGAACCCGCGACCCCCGCCTTGGCAAGGCGGTGCTCTTCCACTGAGCTATTCCCGCACGAAGCTGGGTCATTATACATGCGCTGTTTCCAACCTTCAACTGAAGCAGAGCGGCAACTCCTTCAATCGGCAAGTGCGAAGGGCGGGACTCGAACCCGCACGCCCGAAGGCACTAGCTCCTAAGGCTAGCGCGTCTGCCAATTCCGCCACCCTCGCTCAAGAACCCGTGCGGAAAGAGAGGCCGGAGGCATCTCCATTCCGCCACCCTCGCGGAGTGCACGAGGTGAGCCTAGCTCGCAATGCCCCACCAATCAAGAGGCGGGAAGGTCTGGCACCTCCCCGCCTCTTCACTCACCTTTGTGCGGCCAAGAGACTGCGCACTTCATGCCGCTGCAAGGATAAACCTACGGATGCCCGCAACCTCCTGAGCATGGGGAAGAAGAGCAACCAAACCAACCGAAGAACGGGAGGCATCCTGTCGTGCAGGTGTCGACGAAGACGAGCGTCGTCTGACATGAGCAGGATGTGATCGTCGAGACCTCCTGACACCCACAGCTCCAACACGGCGTGTTGCAGGAGGAGCATCCACAGGGGTCATAGAGGGTGAAGCACCGGGACAGAGTCCCTGCGGACGTATCCACGTAGAGGACGTACTGCCCAGATGCAACCGCCTTGGCGTTGATGTCCACCTGGGTCCATGTGCCCGCCCACGCCGCCGCCGGCACCGGCGCGTCGTGAACGACGCTGTAAACGACCAGTCCGCTGCTTGTCGTCACACGCCATCCAAGGATCTGCGACTCGGAGCACGAGCAACATCCCCACCACCACGTCGTGTTGTCTTGGACCCTGAACTGGATCTCAGTTCCAAGCTTGAACCGACTGCCAAACAGCGACGAACTCGCTGCGGACGCTACGAACGAGCCCACGAGGAGCGCCAGAACGCACGCAACAACTGCCCATCTCTTCATCACGCCACTCACCTCCGTGCAAGCTGCCCACTATACACCGCAACCCGTTGGGTCGTTTCACGCTGCGGCGGGCGGAGAAGAGGTATACCCGGACATATGCGGTAGGGGCTCGCGCTTTCCCGACCGCGACGCCGTGGAGCGCCGACGCGGTGGAAGCGATCGCACACGCTGGCGAAGCGGGGGCGCGGGGAAGGAACCGGGACCCACGCCGCGTCCGGTCGACGTTGTGTCCAGCAGGTCGGGAAGAAGAGCCGGACGAGCGGCTGGCGAGATGGGGCCCGAGTTAGGATCCGCCAGTGAACTGTCCGGTCGTCAAGGCAATCCTGTAGCACGCCGGACATGACGAGGCCGAGAACTCGATCTCGCGCGGTGTGGGACGACGAAGGTGTTGCGGCCGCTCTTCTCGCACCGCAATGGACGCGGCATCTCCCGGCGTACGCGGATGGGTCCAGGGTGAGACGGTGATCGCTCTTGTGAGGTGTGTCCTGGGGACGAATGCAGAGGCGGGAAGAGAAAAGGCAGCAGCCCTACTGGGTTGCTGCCTTCGTCCTTGGTTCGTCTCCTATGTGCTACGGGAGGGCGACGACGTCGTTCGCCTGGGGACCCTTTTGGCCCTGGCCGAGGGTGAACTCCACCTTCTGGCCTTCGCTAAGCGACTTGAACCCTTCGCCGCGAATCGAGCTGTAGTGCACGAACACATCTTCGCCCTGCTCGCGCTGAATGAAGCCAAATCCCTTGGTCTCGTTGAACCACTTGACCGTTCCGACTTGACGATCTGCCATGGTCTTCCTACCTCCTGCATGTTGGGGATTTCGTACTGACAGAGCGTTCTAGACGGGATCCAGAGTAGTCTGTTCTCCAGAGTAAAACGACTGCAGACTGCCAACAACAGGGCGAGCTTACCGCATCGCGACACATTGCGCAAGAGGACGCACGCCGCTCCGCGAACCGCCCCGAGAACGGGACCAGCCCAGGGGCAAGATGAGGATTGCAGGGCCGCACCAGGAATCGATGGGACGCCGTGAACAGAGACGGACGCGGAGAGGGGGCGGATCGCCGCCCTGAATCGCACCGGGATTGCCGGAGACGCAGTTCCTTGAGAGGATGGGTGCACCCGAGACCGAGCAGGTGTTCTCCCGAGGTGCGGGAACGAGAGGTTCGAATGGTGTCTGAGCACGGGCATCCTGTCGGGCCTCGCGAGCAAAGGTTCTTCAGAATGATCTTCCATGCGCCCTATTGGACAACTCTCGAACCCCCGGCAGTACGTGAGCCGATACCGTCCCTACGGGCATCCCTGGCAACTCCACGGGCCGGAGTGCCCCGAACTGCCGCCTGACCGGATCGCTACGAGAGAAGAGGTGGACGAGCGGGCGGACGTGCAGCAGTGCATGCCCGCGTCTCCGCCGGCCAAGAAGCCCCACGCTTGAGGCGTCTTGGTTTGGAGAATCGTTCTCGCTAAGATGAGCTGAATACATCCCCGCCAAAGAAGGAGCCCATGGTGGCGCGACTTGAGGGTCTGGTCAGGCTGTCTGCCCTCACCTTGGGGGCCTTCGTTCTGGTTGTAGTCACGTTCCTTTCGGGTGTCGCAGCTCGCGGCGCCCCCGTGCCGGCGGAAGATGCGAAGGCCCTGGCAGCCTCCTTCGTCAGCCACGAAGCCGCTGGGGGCCAGGCCTACCGTGAGGCAGTCCGTCTCCCTGGTCAGGTGGCGTTTCAGAAATCGACCGAACTGCGGAGCCCAGCGACAGGCGACCTCCTGGCTTATGTGTTCGAGTTGGACCCTCAAGGCTTCATCGTCGTCACTGCGGAGACCCGGCTCCTTCCTGTCGTCGCCTACTCTGACACAGCGCAGTTCTCGTGGGAGGAGAGTCCACTGAACGCCCTGCTCTGGATTCTGCGAACCGATCTGCGCCTGCGAATGAGGGCGCTGGCAGAAGGAGTGTATGCGGAGGGGGAGATCGAGAGGAACGAGGCTAGGTGGGCCGAGTACTTGAGCACTGAAGGTCCGGCGCTGGCAGACAGCACCTGGGGACCTTGGATCACCTTCCCGACCTGGAACCAGCGAGCCCCCTACTGGGATTCCTGCCCGCTCGATCCAGTGACGGGAGAACGTTGCTTGGTGGGCTGCGGGGCGACGGCGCTCTCCCAGATCCTCAACTACTGGCGATCCCCAACGGCGGTCACGTTCACGGCCGCGGATAACTACACCTCGATCAAGAACCCGGACGATGGGAAGGGGGAACGAGTCATCCCGATCGACGCGGAGGGGGCAAGCATCCCGCTGATCAGCTACGGCGACGGAGTCCCCAGCGATGCCACGAAGGCTGCGATCTCGTTTGCCGCCGGGGTGTCGGTCCAGATGTGCTACAGCTCGGCAGCTTCTGGCTCCGATTGCACGAACATCGCGTCCTCTCTGGCTGGGGGTCTTCCTGCCTGGAGCTGGATCGTGCCCGAGCACTGGCAGTACGTCTCTGCGGACTACCGCACGACAGACGTCAGCTGGCAACCCTGGCCGCCCTACTACGCGACGGTCGAAGAGATCTACGGTCTGCTCCAGGCAGACGCGGCGAGTTCTCATCCCGCAATCGTTCTCATACGGAGTGACGCGGGGGGACATTACGTCATCGTCGATGGTTACAAGACGACAGGAGAATACCACGTCAACTTCGGTTGGGGTGGGTCCAGCGACGGATGGTACTTCCTCCCCGCCGAGCTGCCAGAGGGCTGCATGGTCCACTCGGCCGTGGTGGACATCGTGCCGCCCTCCTCTCCGGCGGGCACAGCGGCGGTGTTCCGAGTAGACAGCTCAGGCAACGTGCTCAGCGATGCTGGTTTGTTCGGGGAGGGGTTCGAAACGGGCTTCGCCGACGTTGCCGAGTGGGTTCCGGTGAGCGAGGCGGTCGAACCGGGGACAGTCCTTGAACTGGATGGCAGTCATCCCGGCTGGTACTGCCCCTCGCAGACGGCTTGCTCCGCCTTGGTTGCGGGCGTTGCCTCCACGCAGCCTGGCATGGTCCTGGGAGGAACTGACGAACCCACTGAGGGTAAGGCGCTGTTGGCTCTCACCGGCACCGTTCCCGTTAAGGTGACAGACGAAGGCGGGCCGATCCAGCCGGGTGACCTCTTGGTGAGCTCCTCGACTCCCGGCTACGCCATGCGCTGGAGTGGCTCCGATCCATGTCCCTGCGCGCTGGTAGGCAAGGCGCTGGAGTCCATGACAGATGAGCGAGGCGTGATCAGCGTTCTGCTGACTGCCCACTAACGGGCCGGAACCGTCGGTGAATTCCGCCGCCACTGGATGGTAGTGGCTAGACCATCTCTCTAGGCCCCGCGAGGAAATGCACTTCAGAAGGCTCCTCTATACGCCCTACACTTCCCACGAGTGACATGAAAGCCGTATCGATTGGCATCTTGGAGCAGACGGTCACCGGACTCAGGCAATGGAGCCTCTCGGAGAACCCGGGGCGGTTCACCGCCCACACAGGTGAGCGCATCTCCCGTCCAGCGACAGCCCCGTGACTCCCAGCGGCGAAGGTAGGTCGACAACGGGGTGCGGTGCCGCAGGTGGCAAGGCATCGATAGGATAGGCGCGGCTCCGTTGACGGACGTGACACCTCCCTGCTACGTTAGATTCGAGATGATGCCGTACGCTAGACGGGCCAGATACGGCCGGGGAACTAGCAGCAGTCGAAACACTGACTCTCGCAGGAAGCCTGGAGGTTCTGAGTCTGGGGCGCGGAAAGGAGGGTCTCTTGAACACAGGAAGGTGTCTGTCTTTGGCAGCTGTGGTTCTGGGCGCCATTGTCGCCAGCAGCTTGGTGGGTTCCATTGACGTCTGGGGGGCCGCCGGAAGCACCCCGGGCATGTTCTTTGTCACCGACTACGGTGCAGTAGGCGATGGTAGCCATGACGACACGGCGGCGTTCCAGGCTGCCATCGACGCAGCAGCCCCCACGGGCGGAGCGGTGCTCGTGCCTCCCGTGGGAGGCGGGAAGGGCTACGTTCTGACACGGACAGTCACAGTGAAGCAGAGTGTGGCCCTCATCGGGAGTCTCGCAGGGTTCTCCAGCAACGGCTGGGCAGCCTACAGCCTACCGGAATCCCACGTGAAGGGTGCGAAGATCTTCGCAAGGCCTTCTGCCAAGACGTCCGACGAGGTGCGGCAGCCACTCTTCCGGCTACAGGGAGGCAACACGGTGAGAGGCTTCTGGATCCTCTACGACAGGCAACCTTGGCCTTCGGATGCGGAGTTCAAGCAGATTCCTTACAGCTACGGCTCTTTTGATGATGCAAAGGAGGGATTCCTCAGGGACTATGTCAAGCCGTATGGCCCCACGTTCTACGTCGAATTCGGCGACAATACCTGCATCGAGGATATCCTCGCCGACAGGTACTACGACTTCTTCTACCTGAAGGCGGGGGCCAAGGTCTCCATCAACCGGATTAGCCTGTATGGCTACAGGAAGGCGTTCACCATAGAGAAATCGTACGACGTGAACCGGCTGAGCAACATCGAGATCGTGCCGAATGTTGGCCCATCCTGCCTAGGCGCCTGCACCTGGATCTACGGAATCATCGTGTCCCAAGAGGACAACGTCGGCGTGCAGATTGGATTCTCTGACGGGTACACACTGACTGACCTGTACTTCGACGCCTTGCATACCGGGTTCCGCCTGGGCGTCTCGAAGGATTGGCCGATCTGCGACCCGGTGACGGGGGAGGTGTTCGACTCACCCAAAGAAGGAAACGGGCCATGGGGGTCCATGTCCAACATCGGCATCGACGGCTGCAACATCGGCCTGCAGTTCGTCTGGCCGGGTGGGATGGCCACGCATATCTCCAACTTGCTCGTATACCCTCAGTTTGATGATAGGAGCCACTTCCCCGCGAGTAGCGGAACGGGAAGCCTTGCCAACGTGTCGCGACACGCCGCGTTTATTTTCGAGTCCACCTACACTAAGGGCAACGACTTCGGCCAGTTGCCCACGATCCTCCTCTCGAATGCCGAGATCGCGTCGAACTGGCCTGAGAGCGGTCTTGCCTTCGGCGTGGGCGCTAGCATGTACAAGGCCAACGGCCGCGTCTTTCTTGTTGCAGGAGAAGCCAACGTGGAGATCTTTGGTCTAGTGTTGTCTCTCGTCGATGATCCCAGCAAGCTGCTCATCGCTGCCGCCAATACGTCCGGCGATGTGAGCATTCGAGTCCGAGGCTACGTTCTGAACGGTGCACCGCTTCCAGATGTGAGGCTGACCAAGTACGGCGTTGCTCCATAGGCCCTTTAGGCTCATCGCGCGACCGCCCTCTTCCGGTGGGAGGTCAGGTTACGCGTCCTGTGGCAGTCCGCTCCGCTAGGACGCCAGAGACCGGTGGCTGACCACGGCCCGATTTCCCGTAACCGGGCCGCGTACGAGAGTGATCGCTACGTGGGCTGTCCTGTCGGGTCTCGCAAGCAAACGCTCTTCGGAAGGCCATTCTATACGCCCTACTGGACAACTTTCGAACTCCCGCCGATTGACGTGAAAGTCGCATCGGTTGGCATGTTGGATCGGATAGTCGCCGGACTCAAGGTAACGGAGTCTCCGGGAAAGCCGGGGCGGTTCAGCGCCTACCTCGGCTCGTTCGCTGGGAGCGAGCGAGTCCAATGCGACTCTGAGAGGTGGCGCTCCAGACACCACCGCCGCGAGTGCCGCGCTCAAGCTGTATACTAGCCGACGAGACAGATAGGGTCTTTCTGCCGTCGTTGGATCGCTCAAGAGGAGGCAAAGCATGGGACGAATTGGGCTCATCGCACTAGCGGTCCTCGTCTCAGTCGGTTCGGCCGCCTGGGCACAAGGCACCGAGCCAGTCATCGTCGCGCAGACACTTGGCGACGGAACTACGGTGGAGGTGGTCTGCTACTTCGAGGCCACTGAGCTGCTCGACATGGCCAGGGTCAACCTGAAGTCGGGGCCGCTGGTGGTCAACGTGGACGGCGCCAGGCCCTTCTACGTCAGCCACGGCTGGGGGGCGGGATTCCTGTGGCGCGCGTGCGCGGGTGATCTCGATCCAGCGGCCCTCTGCTCTTACATCTTTGCCCATCTTGGATTCGAGCTGTGGGTGAACAGGGCTCTTGTTGCCCCAAGCTACGTGCGGATCGATCTGGACACTGGAGCCGTCTACTGGTGCTTCGAATTCCAGGCTGGTGCACTCGGTACGGGTGTCTACGTGTTTGAGGGCAGGTGGATCCGATCCAAACTCCCGTGTGTATGTGCGACGCCCGATTTCTGCGAACGGGGACAAGAGTTCGTAGAGGACGTGGATGCCGCGACCAACATCGTCACGGTGTCTGTACTTCACTCTCTGGCAAACTGAGTCTGCCGGACCGGCTATGGCGAGGACCTGGGAACAGCTGTGGAGTCCTCGCGTTGCCTCTGGGCGCCCTGTCAAGCCGCGCAACCAACTGCTCTTTAGAAGGCATTTTCCTCCTCTTCTGTACGCCCGACAGGACTCGTAACCTGGGCCGCCCTGCGGGGCGGCTGGGGAGTTTCGCCCTTTGGTCGTGCGAAACTCCAACGGCTTCTCACCGGTCAGGAGAAGAGCCAATGCGGGCCCGGAAGGGCCCGCATCGTCTTTACGCCCTACTGGATAACTTTCGAACTCCGGTCGATTGAGATGAAAGCCGCATCGGTTGGCATCTTGGATCAGATAGTCGCCGGACTCAGGTAGTGGTGCCTCCGGGAAAGCCGGGGCGGTTCAGAAGCGCGATGGTGAAGGACTTCCCGCCTTGCGAGCTACCGCCTAAGGTGTAGCGCCCTCAGAAGCTTCTTGATACCCGCACGGATAGCGTGGGACAGCACCGCCACGAATACTCGCCGCTTCACTGACATCTCTCGCACCTCCAAGTGCCAACCATGTCACGGTACACCAGATGGGACCCGATGGCCGCTGACCTTGCCCCCGTGGTCGGCCCACCGCGAAGAGCACTCTCGCCGCCTGACAGTCCCACCGTTATGGAGGGGGCACCGATCGCCCATGTGAGGCGCAATCCGCGCTAGACTAGCTCAACGAGTGAACCGGCTATCGGGGACGACACGAAGAATCTCGGGAGCAACACTCTGGCGGTGGAAGCTGACTATGGCGACGTTCTTCTCAGGGCGGGGTCGGTACAAGCGTACGACGTACTTCTGGTCGCAATTCGGCATCTTGGTGATTGTCTATGCTGCCCCATTCAGCCTAGGGTTTGCGAAACTGCTGCCTACTGGACTGCCTGCGACGGCGATCTGGTGTGCGATCCTACTGGTGGGAAATGTCCTGTCGGCCCTCCAAATCGTGAAACGTCTTCACGATCTCGGTCGACCGGCTGCACACTACTGGTTGCTGTTCACTCCGATCTACGACGTGTATTTCGTGCTTGTCCTTCTCTTGAAGAGTGGGGAGTGCGGACCCAATCGATATGGCTCCGACCCTCTTGCGGCGACGGGGACAGCAAGCGGTGACCTCCCTTGACCCGACCTCGAAAGCTGCTCCAATGCGAATGCTAGGCGCGAGAGAAGAAGTGCGGGGAGACAGGCTGGTGCGGGTTGCGGGGTCCGCTGGGCGACTACTCGGTTGCCAGGTGTTGCGTTCCGCGTGTCCTTACACTCGGTGGCCGTTCCTGTCAGGCCTCGCGAGCAAAGGCCCTTCAGAAGGCTCTTCTATACGCCCGACAGGATTCGTAACCTGGGCCGCCCTTCGGGGCGGCTAGCGAGTTCGCTTACGCGAACTCCGACAGGCTCTCACCGCCGGAAGTAGACGCGGGATGGGCACGCACGCCCATCCCGCGTCTACGCCCTACTGGACAACTTTCGAATTCCCGCCGATTGACGTGAAAGCCTCATTGGTTGGCATCTTGGATCAGACAGCCACCGGACTCAGGTGTGGAGCCTCCGGAAGAGCCGGGGCGGTTCACCCAGCTACTGGGCGCGCATGACGCGTCGGTCCGCGCCACCGAAGGCAGACCAGACCCTTTTGAGACGTTGACGGTTCTCCGAGGGTGGGCTATTCTGACCAAGATGCCCCGACCCGAATAGGCACGATGAAACGCTGAGCAGGGGGTGCAGTGGTATGTCAAGAAGCGCGCGGTATCCCATCTGTCTCGTGACTCTTGCTGCATTGTCTCTGGCCGCGCTTGCGGATGCCATCGTCACCTTCCCTGATCCCGGTCTGGAGGCGGCGATCCGCGAAGCCATTACGAAGCCGATGGGGGATATCTATGAGTCGGATCTCGTTGGCCTTACGGAGCTTCAGGCTGTTGGGCGAGGGATCTCGGATCTCACGGGGATGGAACACTGCTTGGACCTGCGCGCAGCGATACTTTGGAACAACCACATCAGTGATCTGACAGGCCTTGAGAGCTTAGCCGCTCTTGAATCACTTGACCTGCAGCAAAATGAGATCAGCGACCTGGGTCCTCTAGCGGGGCTGACCGCGCTTACGGGGCTCTCCGTGAGCCAAAACCAGGTCAGCGACCTGACTCCTCTCTCGGCTCTGACCGGCCTTTCGCACCTTCAACTGAACTGGAACCAGATTACGGACGCTAGCCCTCTCGCAGGACTGACCGGGCTCACTGAGCTCGGCTTGGGACGGAATCAGATCCACGGCATCAGCATTCTTGCCGGACTGACCTCTCTCGCGTGGCTCTACCTGGGGGGGAATCAGATCAGCGACCTGGCTCCTCTTGCGGAGCTCACCGATCTCACGACCCTCTCCCTTGGCGACAACCAGATCAGCGATCTGAGCCCTCTCGCTGGGTTGACTGGTCTCACGGAACTCTCCCTGGGGGGGAATCAGATCAGCGACCTGAGCTCTCTTGCGAGCCTGAAGACTCTCACGTGGCTTGACCTGATGGACAATCAGATCATCGATCTGAGTCCTCTTGAGGGGCTTGGTTCGCTCACCGCGCTCCTCCTTGGGCAGAACCAGATCAGTGACATCGGCCCTCTGGCGGGGCTGACTTCGCTATCGACGTGGCTCTATCTGGCGCAGAACCAAATCAGCGATATCAGCGCTCTTGCCGAGTTGACTGCCCTTACATGGCTTGACCTATGCGACAACCAGATCAGCGACCTCACTCCTCTTGCCGGGCTGATCGCCCTTACGACCCTGGACCTGGGGAGCAATCCGATCACCGACGTGAGCCCTCTTGCGGGGCTGACGGCTCTCTGGGGGCTCTACATCTCAGGCTGCCAGATCAGCGACATTAGCCCTCTCGCGGGGCTGACCGCGCTTGTGGAGCTCCAAATCGAAGGCAACCGGATAGCCGACATCAGCCCTCTCGCAGGACTGACCGGGCTCACTGAGCTCGACTTGCGCGGCATCCAGATCAGCAGCGGTGCTCCTCTCAGCGGGCTCACTGCGGTTTCCGATCCTAGCTTGGGCCAAGGTGTCAGGGGCGTGAGCGGCAACCAGATCACCAACATCCATTCCCTTGTACTCAACGCTGGAATTGGTGCCGGAGACTCTGTCGACGTCAGCTACAACTACCTCTGCATTGACCCTGGCTCCGGGGAAGACCTGCTAGACATTGATGCACTTCTGGCGCGAGGAGCATCTGTGGTGTACGAGCCTCAGATTGCGTGCCGGGTCGACGGTACCGCAGCGGTGTTCCGCGTGACGGGCCAAGGAAGCGTTCGAGCTGACTCCAGCTTCTACGGTTCCAGCTTCAAGACAGGCGCTGCCGACCTCGCCGAATGGGTCCAGGTCACCGGCCCTGCGGAGGTTGGTGATGTCCTGGAGCTTGATTCAAGCCTCGTCCAGGCCTATCGGTTATCCCAAACGCCTTGCTCGAATCTCGTCGCCGGCGTCGTCTCCTCGCAACCCGGCATTGTGCTTGGAGGGACAGAATCGATAGACGGCAAGGTACTCCTGGCTCTTTCTGGCATCGTCCCCGTCAAGGTGACCAACGAGGGCGGCTCCATCCACCCCGGGGATCTACTCGTGAGTTCCTCCACCCCCGGCTACGCCATGCGGTGGGCAGGTGATGGAGCCTGCCCTTGTTCCCTGGTGGGAAAAGCGCTGGAGCCGATGCTGGATGAGCGGGGAGTCATCAGCGTTTTGCTGACTGCCCACTAACACGCCCGACAGGATTTGTGAACCTGGGCCGCCCTGCGGGGCGGCTTGGGGGTTCGCAGTCGCGAACTCCGACAGGCTCTCGCCGCCGGAAGTAGAAGCGGGATGGGCACGCCTGCCCATCCCGCTTCTACGCCCGACAGGATTCGAACCTGTGACCTTTGGCGCCGGAGGCCAACGCTCTAATCCACTGAGCTACGGGCGCGGGCTACTCGGCTGCTCCTGTGGCAGCCGAGTAGCTAGGGAGTTTCACCGATTCATCCGCTGTGAAACTCCTGGCTTCATCTCTTCTCCAGGTTGGGAATCCGCTTGTCCGGCATGCGGCTCCCGTCAAAGAGTTCCCGGGCAGTCCCCTGGAACTCCCTAGCCGAACGGCGCTAGCAGTTCAGCCACTGGCGGAGAGGGCGGGATTTGAACCCGCGGAGGAGCGTGAACCCCTCGACGGTTTAGCAAACCGTTGTCTTTGACCGCTTGACTACCTCTCCGACGCTCGGATTCTACCGCGCCTCGGAA
>Ga0315287_10006346_pt1 | contig 11750 bp, 11 predicted proteins | sample YL17G11_0_MG_FD_205037 | JGI IMG/M metagenome (GOLD analysis project Ga0315287, IMG submission 205037) | Sediment microbial communities from Yellowstone Lake, YNP, Wyoming, USA - YL17G11_0 | ecosystem: Environmental > Aquatic > Freshwater > Lake > Sediment | place: USA: Wyoming | collected...
AGGGGATGCCGAGATCACGGCACTCCCCAGGGTACTTCGCCATGGCTCCCGGGTCGTCAGGCGTGATCACGGCGAGCGACACGTCGTCGTCCATCTCGGAAAGACTCAGGTCCACCGCCTGGCGCATTGCGCCTGGGTAGAAGCCGGTGATCTGATTGTCGTCGAGGTCGGTCGTGATGAACGCGGAAGCCGTGAGTTCTCCCGGGACCGTCCACACGGAGGAGGTGTCGACACCCTGGGATTCGAGCCATCCCCGGTATTCGTCGAAGTCTTCCCCGACGGCTCCGAGGAGTCGGACCCTCTCTCCCAGCAGGGAAAGGTTGTACGCGACGTTGGCACCCGCACCTCCACGTTGCCGCTTCAGTGTGTCGACCAAGAACGACACGGACAGGACGTGAACCTTCTCAGGCAGGATGTGATCTTTGAAGTACCCGGGGAAGTTCATGATGTTGTCGAATGCGATGGACCCTGTCACTACGATGCTCAACGTGTCTCCCAGCTTGGCGTCGGCGAGATGGTACCGGAACGGCGACTGGGTTCCCTAGGGCTTCTGCGGAGCCCCCGGCGAGATGGGCACGCGTATCTTGGCCTCCGTGAGGCGCGCGACGATCCGTTCCCGCATCATGCGTTCGACCTCCACCTTGTGACCGAGGACGCAGTCCGCTATCACTCGGACCACCAGGGCGTCGGAGGCCATCGTCTGGATGCCCAGAACCTCGGGGCCCGACTCGATCAGGCCCTTGAGCCCACCTTCCCGCAACTGCTCGAAGACCTCGTCGAGGAGAGCCCGCACGCGGTCCACGTCCTCGTCGTATGCCACGCGGACATCGACTATCGCGCGTGCCCATCCGCGGGACTTGTTGGCTATCACCTGGATGTTCCCGTTGGGGATGTAGTTGAGGGTACCGTCGAACATCCTGATCGAGGTGACGCGAAGCGAGAGCGCTTCTATGCGCCCCGAGATGACGCCTGCGGTCGTGTACGCATCGACGGTGTCACCGAGGCGGAACTGGTTCTCCCAGAGGATGAAGAAGCCGGAGAGCCCATCGCGCACAAGAGTCTGGGCCCCGAAGCCCAGGGCCACGCCGACTATCCCCGCCCCGGCGATCAGTGGTGCGAGGCTAACGCCGAACTCCCCGAGGATGATCAATAGCGCGACGACCCAGATCAGGGTGAGGAATGTGTTGGTCAAGGCATGGGTGATGGTGGTCGTCCTCTTCAGGCCGGATTCGCCATCGACGGTCTCGAGAGCCTCCATCTTGTGTTCCAGCCTTCGCACCAGGATCTTCGCCACCACCGAGAGCACGGTCGCAGTTACGAAGACGACCAAGGCGGTCGCCCCGTGTGTCTGCGCCCAGTTAGAGTCGAAGGTGATGTTCGTTGCACTGATCACCCGTTGAGCATAGCTTGCGGCGTCGGGCGTCATTACCCCAAGGCGGAGGCGGTTGCGCAGAGACCGGTGACCTTCTCCATGGAGTCGAACTTCCAGCCGGTTTCCGTCTTCACATACACAGCTGGGTCTGTGTCGTCTATCTGTCCGGCCAACCGTCCGCCGACGGTGACGAAGCCGGTCACGAAAGCGCGGCCGCCCTGCACGCGCACGTTGATGTTCTTCAAGGCCACTTCCGTTCCGGGCCCGACGGATACGCGCGAAGCCAGGGATCTGAGCATCTCGAGCGGGCAGGCCTGCTGAGCATTCGTCGTCATCGTTGCGTACAGGCTATCCACGTCGCCCGTGTTCCACATGGCGGATTGGTCGTTCACCACAGCCTTGACCTTCGAGGCCTCCGACGTTCGGCCTAAGACGAGGAGTGCCATCACCACGAGCACTGCGAAGCCGCCCAGCAGGAACTCGATACGGCGGTTCAACTGGGTTTGAACATCTGGCTGGGACCTAGCTCCCGATCGCGGTTCCCTGTTGGTCGCGAAGGAGCGACAGGACCACGCCTCGAGCGTGGTCGTCGATCTCCAGGAAGATCAGGTTCTCCGCCACGTCGCGGGCTCCGGGCTGAGCCCAGTAGCGCTGGATGGTGTCGGCGCGCTGGCGGCGCGGAGCCGAGAAATGCTCCAGGAGTTCGGAGAACCCCACGGATCCGAGGCAGGCAAGGACTTCGGCTGGTTCCATCGACGCAACACTAGCTTGGCGTCTCTGAGATTCACATCGGACCTGAGGATGGTTCTGTCCCCCCCCGCGCCATTGGTCCATCCCCGGGTCGGGGGACACGGACCGTCCCCTTTCGAGTGTGGGGAATCCGGGCCCCGAGGCGACCGCTTGCCGCTTCCTGAGGCTGAACTAGGGGTTCTGGCCGGTCTCCACCGCAGGGAAACCGAGGTTCTGGACGAAGCGGTCGTTGAAGTCCTCGACCCCCGAGAGTTCGAGGTACTCGATCCACTTGGGGAGTTCGAACGCGACCTCTCGCTCCCTGAACGAGGTCAGGGCCATCTTCGCGCCCTCGCTCGCGGCATTGCCGATGGCCTTGATCTTCTCGACCGGAACCGGTGGCACAAGGCCGATGATCCTGGCGCTCTCGGGGTTGATGTAGCTGCCGAACGAGCCGGCGAGCAGTACCTCGTCGAGATCCTCAGGCTCCCATCCCATCTCGCGCATGGCAGTCTCGACGCCTGTTGCGATAGCGCCCTTCGCGAACTGCATCTCGCGGACGTCCTTCTGGGTGATGAAGACGTCCTTGGAGAACGAGAACGCGCGGATACCGTCCCACTCGGTGAGGTGCGCGCTCAGCGGGTGATCGGCGAGTTCCTCGGCAGGAAGGAATGCCCCGGTCTCGCTGACGATGCCGACCGCGCGCAGCTGCGCGACCGCGTCTATCAAGCCCGAGCCGCAGAGCCCCTTCGGCTCGAGGTCGTTGCCGCCGATGATCTGCAGCTGGATCTCGCTCCCCGACAGGATGATGCCCTCTATGGCTCCTTCGGTCGCGCGCATACCGTGCAGGATCTCGGCCCCCTCGAACGCCGGGCCGGCGGGGGCCGCGGTGCCGATGATCCGGTCGGCATGGCCGACGAGGATCTCCCCGTTCGTTCCGACGTCGACGATGAGTCGCCGGATGTCCTCGCGGGCCAGGCCCGTGGCGACCGCGTCTCCCATGAGGTCGGCGCCGACATAGGCTCCGAGAGATGGGAACAACTGAACGCGCCCTTGAGGGTGGATGTCTATCTCGAGGTCGCTCGCCCTTAGGTTGAGGGGCTCTAGGAACGTCGCCGTGAACGGGGCGATGGCGATCGAATCGGGGCGCACGCCCAGGAAGAGGTGAAGCATCGTGGCGTTGCCGACCACCATCAGTTCGTAGGTCCGTTCTCTGGTCACGTCGGCCTCTTCGTAGACTTGTTGGAGAAGGTCGTTGATGGTTCCCACGATCGCCACGCGGAGCTGTTCGAGATTGCCATCGCCTCTCATCGCGTGTGCCATGCGGGCGATGACGTCGCCCCCGAAGGATGCCTGCTTGTTGATCGAAGAGGCGACCCCGACCGCGCCTCCGTTCCGCAGGTCGATGAGGGTTGCGACGACCGTCGTCGTGCCGATATCGAGCGCGACGCCGTACATCTCGGAGGTGGTGTCTCCCTCCTCGACCGCTATGAAGTGGTCGCCCACGGTCACGGCGGTGACGGTCTCTTCCTCTCGCATGAGGTTGGCCAGTGGCGCGTAGACGGCGGGATCGACCTGAGCTTCCCAGCCTTCCTCTTCGAGGAAGTCGAGGACCCGGCGGATGTGACTGCGCGCGTCTTCCAGGGTTGGCTGCTCCATCTCTACGACGCCCTTCCAGACGTTCGGTTCGAGTAGGACGAACCGGTTCACTCCCATGGTCGCTGCCTTGGGGTTGGAGATGAGCCGGGGAACATCGCATCGCGCGTTGCCTTCGATGATCGCCTGACAGGAGATGCGCCAACCCTCGGCGATCTTCTCCTCGGTCAGATGGCGGCGGTCGGCAGGCGTCGGCTCGAACTCACCCTCGATGACCTGAACGCTGCACTTGCCGCAGGTTCCACGTCCGCCGCAGCTCGACTCGATCGGCAGGCCGGCCCAGTGTGCGGCGTTGAAGAGGGTCGTCCCCTCCGGAACGTTGGCCGTCTTGCCGCTCGGCTCGTATCTGACTTCGAACTTACGCAAGGCTTCTCCCTGGATGGCGAACGACTATCAGGCGCGGCAGTCTACCTATGGACTTCTGACCGGGGGATAGGCCCCTGGCCAAAGCCGGCGTCAGTCCTCTTCGTTCTCGAGGGCTTCCTTCTGGTAGGCGGCCATGATCTTGTCCAGTTCGGCCTCCACGCCATCGGGCAGCGGGTCGGGCTCGTGTTCGGCCAGGATACGGATGACCTCTGCCTTCGCCGTGTCGTAGGGGGTCGGCCGTCCGGCCTCGGTCCAGCCTTCCCAGTCGAGACGGTTCATCATCTTCGAGCGGCGGAAGTCGCGCATGTGGTCCATCGTGTGCTGCTCGCCGAGGAAGTGACCTCCAGGGCCGACGTTGACCACGGTCTCGACGGCCAGATCCTCGTCCGTGAAGCCGGTGCCCCTGGCCCATTGCAGGACGGCTTCCATGATCTCGCAGTCGAGCACGAGGCCGGCCAGCGAGTAGATGCTGTCGGCGTTGAGTGATCCCATGCCGGTCATCATGTCCCCGGAAACGACCATGCTGCCCATGGCCGATATCGCGTTCTGGACCCCTGCCTGCCAGTCGGAGGAGAGGGATCCGGTGCCCATGGTCGAATGAACCGCTGGGATGTCGTAGCGCGCGGCCATGACGGGCCCCGACTGCTCGAGGATGACTTCCTCACCGCCCCAGGTCGGGTTCATCTGCCCCGAACCCATGTCTATCGTGGAGGCGTAGGACACGTAGAAGGTCTTGGCTCCGGGAACCAGGGTCTCGACGATCACGACACCGGACAGCACCTCGGCGTTGGCCATCATGATGGTGCCTGCGATCGAGGCGGGTGCGGTGGCAGCCGCCAGTGGCATGGAGCAGATCCCGACCGGGATGCCGGCGGCGGCCAGCATCTCCATCGCGTCTATCGGCTCGTTGTCCCAATGGAGCGGGCTGATGATGCACTGGAAGTTCGACATCGGCGGGCGCTTGCGGATCTCTTCCTTGCTGCCCATGAGCACTTCGCACATCTCGAGCAATCCTTGGGTGTTGAAGGGATCCACGGCCGTCATCTGCATGATGTGCTTGCTCGTGTTTGGCCACTGCACGTGGGTCTCGCCCAACGGGCGCACCGGTACGGGCACGTCGTTGGCGGAAGCGGACTGCCAGAGCATCCCGATCTGCGGCAGATAGTCGGCGACCTTCGTGATCTGGCCCAGGTCTTCCCTGGTGGACTTGCGACGCTCCCCGGTCTCCAGGTCGATGATCAGCGCCGGGCAGCCATCGGTGGACAGGTACATCGACTTGCCGTCGATCTCGAGGTCGTTCAGAGGATTGCGCGCCCCCAAGGTGTAGTTGCGGGGCGCCAGGGCGACCTTGGCCATTACGAAGTCGGGGTCGAAGTAGATGCGGCTGTTCTCGAAGTCGACCTTCTGGCCTTCGTCGGCCATCACCTTGAGGAGGTTGTCATTCGACGTGGACACGCCAACCCGCTCGAGGACCTCGAGCGACTTCTCGTGGATCTTCTCTACCTGCTCCGGGGTCATGACCTCGAGGTTGAAGCGCCTCGGGAATGCCGTTACGCGTCGCTCGGACAAGACGAACTCCTCTCTGATGCGGCTGGACCCCCCCATGAGGGGAAGCTGAGTCTAGCCTCAAATCGACTCCTGAGTCTAGCCTCAAACGGGTGATATGGGCAGTCCCCCGGGCGGGGGATTCCGAGATCCCGTGCGCGGCCGCGGGCTAGTGCGTGCCTGCCGAGTACGCGTCGGGCACCATGCGGTCGTTGCGGAAACGGTCGGCCGTGAAGGGGGCGATCAGCTCGGGCATGCGCCCTCCGGCTATCACCTCGGCCATGGTCGATCCGAATATCGGCGCGCCCTTGAAACCCCAGGTGCCCATCCCGGCCATCAGCATGAAGCCGTTGACCCCCGATTCCCCGAGCAGGGGTGAGCTGTCGGGAGTCATGTCGCACAGGCCGGCCCACTGGCGCATGACCTTCGCCTTCGCCATGAACGGGAGGATCTGGATCGACCGCTTGGACGCTTCTGAGATGAAGTCGAACGTGGAGCGCGACGAGTAAGTGTTGTAGCGGATGATCTCAGCTCCCACCAGGAGCTCGCCTCGGGCGGTCTGGGAGATGTAGACGTAGAGGTCCATCGAGGAAACCAGTCCATCGAGAACGTGACGATAGGGCTCGGTCACGAAGGCCTGAAGCGGATGCGTGTGGATCGGCAGCTTGATCCCCGCCATGGCGGCCACGATGCTCGACCATCCGGCCACCGCACTGACGACGCAGCCGGCTGAGATGGGCCCCTGGTCGGTCACGACACCACGGCACTCGCCGTCCTTCATGTCCAGTGCGGTTACCTCGACGCCCTCGTGTATCCGCACGCCGAGTCGCTGCGCGGCCACGGCGTACGCCCACACGACCGAGTCGTGATGCGCGAACGATCCTGGTGGGTGATAGGAGGCCCCCAGGACCGGCAGTTCTCCCCCGGCGGAGAGATCGACCAGCGGGCAGGTCTTCATGATCTCGTCGGGGGTGAGGATGTCCGTCTGAACCCCGTACGCGCGGTTCAGCAGGGACTTGTCCCTTTCCACCTCGAGAGCGTCGGTCGAGTGACACAGGTCCAACTCGCCCTGGTTGGAGAACATGATGTTGAAGTCGGTTTCGGCTGAAAGCGTCTGCCACATCTCGAGACTCTTCTTGTAGAGGGGTACGGTCTCGGGGGTGTTGTAGTTGGCGCGAACCACCTGCGTGTTTCGCCCGGAACCTCCGGAGCCTATGTAGTCACGCTCAACCACGGCGACACTCGTGATGCCTTGACGTGATGCGAGATAGAAGGCCAGCGAGAGCCCGCTGATGCCGCCACCTATGATCACAACGTCGTAGCTCGGCTTGATCTCGTCGTGCCGATGCATGACGCGCTTGCGGAAGAGTCCGCTCATTTCGGAACCTCCCACTCAACCGGTTCGGCGCGTTCCCGAACACCGAGACTCGCGCAGTCGTGGAGGATGCGCTCCCGCAGATAGCTGCCCCACATCGCTGGGACGAACAGATGCAGTCGGTCTTCCCTGCTCACGATGCGAACCGGCAGGCGCGCCACGTCCCCCGTAGTGAATCCGTCACCGGTCACTCGTACCGGTGACAGGAACGCGAAAGCCTCGCGCGCGCTCTCGCCCGCGAGCGTCCAGATGGCCCATCCATCGGTCATGTCCATCACCACCGCGTCCTCGCCCATACCCTCGGAGACCGCGGCGGTCTGCGCTCCCGACGTTGTGCCGACGATCATCGCTTCGTCGGGTGCGACGCGGAAGGACGACGACAGACCGTCGAGCGCTTCGGAAGATGCGAAGACGCCGAGAACGGAAGCCCGGGTGCTGATCAGCTCAAGCACGGAGCTTCGCCCCCTCCCTGTCGTAGAAGGGCGTGGGAACGACTCGGGCCGGGACGTCGACGGCGCGCAGGGATGTCGGGAAGGCGCCGTCAACGGCGCGCAGCCAGCCGAGCCCTATGTACTTACCCAGCGCCGGTGAGTGCGCGCATGACGTGACCCGACCGACGACGTCGTGGCCGAGGTAGAGGGGCGCTCCACGCTGCGGGCGGGAGTCGAACTCGAGGCCGATCATCTTGCGCTCCACCGGTATCTGGCCCATGCGCTCGAGCGCCATCTTCCCTACGAAATGGGACTTGCCCGCACCGACGGCCCAGTCGAGTCCGAGCTTGGCGGGATGGTCGTCCGGGAGGGTGTCCTGAAGGAGGTACATGTGCCCCTTCTCGAGCCGAAGCAGGTCGAGCGTATCGAGACCGTGCGGACGGAGGCCGAAATCGGCGCCGGCCTCGACCAGTGCCCGCCACAGCTCCACGCTTCGCGAGCGTGGATGGTGGAGTTCGTAGGAGAGCTCACCGACGAAGCCGACCCGGATGGCTCGGCACGGCACACCGGCCACCGTGATCTGGCGGTGCGAGGCGTAGGGGAACGCGCCTGCGTCCAGCGGATCGCCGGAGAGCTTGGCCAGGACATCCCTCGCGTGTGGTCCGCATACGTTGATGGCGCCGAGCATGGCCGTCTGGTTGACGATGTGAACATTCAGACCCCACCTGTCGGCCCAGTTGCGCAGCCCGGATTCCATGCGGTCCGCGCCTCCGGATGTGGATGTCACGTAGAAGCGCCCGTCTTCGACGGCGCAGACCAATCCGTCGTCCATCACGTAGCCGGCCTCGTCCAGCGCCAGCATGTAACGCGACCGCCCGGGCTCGAGACCCTCGATGCGGCAGGAGTAGACTCTGTCGGCGAGCGTTTGGGCGTCGCTGCCGGCGATCAGGAACTTGCCCAGGGTACTGACGTCCATCAGCGAGACGCGTTCCCGCACGGCGCGGTACTCATCCGCCGTATCTCCGTAGTTATACGGACGCTTCCAGGAGCCGGACCAGTCAACCCGCGCGCCCATGGCGACGTGCTCGTCGTGCAGTGCTGTGCGCTTCTCGATCACCTCGTGGACCGCTCCGGCGAGATCCTCGAGCCGGACCGTTCTTGCGGGGGGACGGGCGGTGGTACGCACGGCCGACCGGGGCTCCTTGGCTGTCGATCCGGCGGCGGCGAAGGCGGCGAGATGCCTGCCGCACATCGCACCTTGGCAAGGGCCCATGGTTGCGGTCGTGTAGCGCTTGAGGATCTCCGATGAACGCCAGCCCTCGTCCCACGCGTTGCTCAGATCCTTCACGGCGACGTCTTCGCAAAGGCAGACGTATCCGGCCGAACCCATAGGCGGCGCTTCCGCTTCCCTGGACTCCGGGCTATCACCAGCGCTGGCTTCGGTCGCGCTCTCGGCGGCTTCGTCCAGCGAGCACCCGGGCCAGATGACATCGCCGGCCGCAGATACGTTTTCGATCGTGGCCATACGCAGGAGACCGTCGCGCGGCGCCAACCCTAGGGAAAGCACGAGGGTGTCGCATGCGAGGGTGTGCACGCCGGTCGGAGTCTCGACGACAACGGCGGAAAGGTGCTTCCTGCCTTCGGCCGAAACGACCTTCCCGTCGCGCAGAACCGTGACGCCGACGGGAACCAAGTCGGCGATCTCGGTTGGCACAACGGCCGCCGCTATCTCCACCCCGCACGCGCGTAGCGTCTTGAGATGCTCCGCACCTTCGGGGTCGCCGAACGCGACGACGGCCGTGTTGCCGGGGGCGACGCCGTTGACTCCGGCCAGGCGGGCTGCGCCGCGCCCCAAGAAGACCCCCGGCAGATCGTTTCCCGCGAATACCGCGTGCGCTTCGACGGCTCCGGTTGCGACAACGATGCGCTCGGGCTCGATCTGAACCAGGGCATCCGGGCCGACGACCGGGACCATGCCGCCGTCGTAGATGCCGATGGCGGTATGCCGCTCGAGGAGCGTGATGCCGGCGTTGTCCCGCAACTCGTCACGGAGAGCGTTGATGCGGTCCAGCGTTGGACCGGGAGCGACCTTCTCACCGACCGCTCCCTCGTCAACGATGATGACGGAATCCCCGCCTTCGGCTGCCGCGAGGGCTGCCGCGAGCCCTGCGACGCCTGCGCCGATGACGAGGACGTCCGTGTGTGCGTGGCGCGAGGGTTTGGGTTGGGGAGTGCTGCCGACAGGCAACGTGCCCACTCCCGTCGCGCGACGTATCACCTTCTCAGCGAGCTCCCACGCGGCCTTCGGCTTGGTGAAGACCTTGTAGTAGAAGCCCACGGGCATGAATCGATGACCGGCCTTGTCGGCGACGCTGAGCAGATCGCGCTCTGCGTTCGGCCAACCGGTCTCACGCTTGACCCTCATGCCGTCTTCCGCAGGCGTGTTGCAGGAACGCACCCCGGGTTCCCCGTCGACGGTACAGAGGCAGTTCGGGCAGTCGCCGGTAACGCAGTAGAGCCCCCGGCGCCTGTGGTACTTCAGCGAGCGATTGAACGTTCGCACTCCCGTGCGGTAGAGCGCCGCCGCGATACTGTCCCCTTCTTGCAGGGGAACGCGCTTGCCTTCGAAGTCAAAGTGGGCCATGGATCTCATTCGTGACGGTGTCCCTTCGGAGGGACAGCCAACGCCTGCATCCGTAGGTGTGGAACCATCGCTCTGACTGGATCCCGGGAGCGTTGTCGCTCAGGTAGACGCGCTCGAAGTCCGCTTCTATGTCGGGGGATTCCACGTCCCTGAGTTCTCCGCCGAAGGTGAACTCCGTGTACTCCCGGAGTCCGCACTGCGGGCAAGGGATCATGACTCCCACGCGAACACTCCCCGGCTGGCAGGGGAACCTCGCCGTCCCCCGCGGACTTCGCGGCCACTATATATCAACGAGGGTTATGACTACGAGTCAGGAAACAAGACTATATGTGCCTGAAATCAGCGTGACTCCCGGTAATGACGATGGCTCCGGCTTGATCGGACACCGAGCGATCGGCGGCAGGCCTGTACTCCACATAGGGGACAGGCTGCTCGACCCTGGTATCTTTCGGCTCGAGGGCGCAGCATCGCAGTTCGCTTCGAGCAGTTCCCTTGCCGGTCTCGGACTTGTTCGGGGATCGGGGGTCTAGCCGGGCAATACGAGCCCCGGGGGACCGATCCGTGAAGGGAGTTGCCGATGGCAACTGGAGTTGTGAAGTGGTTCAGCGCCGAGAAGGGCTTCGGCTTCGTTACCCCCGATGACGGAAGTGCAGATGTCTTCGTGCACTTCAGCGCCATCCAGGGCGACGGGTACAAGAGCCTGGACGAGGGCCAGAAGGTCGAGTTCGACGTAACGGCCGGTCAGAAGGGTCCTCAGGCTGCGAACCTCAGGCCTATCTCCTAGACCTGTTTCGTAGGGCAAGGGGCGTCCGAAAGGGCGCCCCTTGTTCTGTTCCTGGGTCCTTTCTGGGCCAGGCGCGCCTAAGGGGATGGCCCCAACGTGCCGATAGATGACCTATCGACCAACACGCCGCGACTATCATCACCCTTGCGAAGGAGAGGTCCGGAGCCTTCGGCTGGAGGACCGGTACGCCTTGACCTACACCTCTGTTCAAGAACTCATGGAAGCCGTGCTTGGGGCGGGGGAGCGCCGGGTTTCGTTCGCCGCCGTGATGAGGTCGCTCGCAGACGGTGAGTCGGCGCAGGTTGCCGTGGTGCTCACCGAGCTTCGACTGCTCGTTGCCTCGGTCGCCTGGCCTTCGGATTACGAGCTGACCGAATCGCTAGAAAGGGAAGTCTGCTCCGTCCTCGGCCACGAGGACAGGGATGACGGGACGAGCACACTGGTGGTGGGCTACCCCGATGGCATGATCAAGCTGGAATTCGCCCCCGAGTGGCGCCGCGAGGCTTTCGCTATCCGGGAGGCCCTTTTCAAGCATTCGGCTCAAGAGCCGATCATCCACCCGACTTCCGAGGACTCCCTTCGGGCCGCACTCGGTCAAGTGTGGAGAGACCGCCTACTCGAGTTCCCATCGTCTTCGGAGGAAGCGGGGGGTGCACATGTCATGTACGAGGCCCTCCATGGAATGGCTCGCTCGGACACGATGAGCGACGACGCGTTCGCCGAACTGCACGAACTATCGATGGACGACCCTGAGGACGACGCCTGACGCCGATTTGACAGGCTCGGACGGGCGGCCTAGCGTTCGGAAACCGGTGCCATAGGCCGGTGCCATAGGCCGGTGCCATAGG
>Ga0315287_10006347_pt1 | contig 11748 bp, 6 predicted proteins | sample YL17G11_0_MG_FD_205037 | JGI IMG/M metagenome (GOLD analysis project Ga0315287, IMG submission 205037) | Sediment microbial communities from Yellowstone Lake, YNP, Wyoming, USA - YL17G11_0 | ecosystem: Environmental > Aquatic > Freshwater > Lake > Sediment | place: USA: Wyoming | collected...
GGCTCGTGATCCTCGAGCACGCCGGCGCCCGCGGGATCGGCTTCTCGACCTTCGTCTCCGCCGGCAACCGGGCGGACGTGTCGGGCAACGACCTGCTGCAGTACTGGCTGGAGGACGGAGATACCGACATCGCTCTTTTGTACCTGGAGACGTTCGGCAACCCCCGCCGCTTCACGCGTATCGCCCGCAGGGTGGGAGCCAGGAAGCCCATCCTCTGCGTCAAGGGGGCGCGCAGCAGCGCCGGCCGCCGTGCCGCCGAGGCGCGCAGCGGCCAGCCGGGAACCGGCGAGATCGAGGTGGAGGCGCTCTTCCATCAGACCGGCGTGATCCGCGCCGGCACCCTCGACGAGATGTTCGACGTCGCCGTTCTGCTCGCCCACCAGCCGCTGCCGCGCGGCAACCGTGTCGCCGTGATCGCCAACTCCGCCGGTGTGACGACGCTGCTCGCCGACTCGGCGGAGGTCAACGGGCTGGTGCTGGGCGGCCCCGGGATCGTCAACCTCGGGGCGTTCACCACTCCCGACCGTTACCAGGAAGCGGTCACGGCGGCTCTCCAGCACCCCGACGTGGACGCCGTGCTGGTGGCGTTCGCCTGCGTCGGAGAGTGCCAGCCCGAGAAGGTGACGGCGGCGATCGGCAACGCCGTGCACCGCGTCGAGATCGCCGGCGGCGTCGAGAAGCCGGTGCTGGTTTGCATCATGGGGGCGCAGGGGACGGTCTCCGCGGTGAGCGGCGGGAACCGTCGCGTCTTCCCCGCGTACCGTTTCCCGGAGTCCGCGCCGTGCGCGCTGGCGCGGGTGGTCCGGTACGCCGAGTTCCGCCGGCGGCCGCCCGACCAGGTCGTCTGGTACGAAGGGGTCGATGCCGCCGCGGCGCGGCGCGAGGTCCAGGCGGCGGTGGCGGATGCGGGCGACGACGAGCCGGTGACCCTGGCGCCCGAAGTCACGGCTCGCGTGCTCGCGGCGTTCGGCATCGGTCTCGAGGAGGGCGACGGCACGGCGCTGGCGATCCGGGTGCGGCCCGACCCGCTTTTCGGCCCGCTTCTCGAGGTCGCACTCCCCGGCGGGCCGGCGGTGGAGCGCATCACGCCGCTGACCGCCAACGACGTAGAAGAGGTGTTGAAGGCGGTCGGCACGCCGCGCCAGGGCAGGCTGGGCGAGACGATCGGCCGGGTGTCGCAGCTCATCGAGGAGCTGCCGTGGGTGTGGTCGCTGCACGGCTCGGTGACCGCCACGACGTCGGCCGCCCTCGCACCGACGACCATGCTGACCGTCAGGCGGGTTTCCTCGGGCGAGACCAGCCGCCCGTAGGGGCGCTGCATGGCAACGCTGACTGTCGTTTTGCAGGTTGTCTCTAGGAGGTGATCCATGCTGGTGCGCGAAGTCATGCACGGCGATCCGATCACTGTCGGACCGCAGACCTCGCTCGAGGACGCCTACGCGATCATGCGGGAGCGGAACATCCGCCACCTGCCGGTGATGGAGGGTAAGCGGGTCGTCGGCGTCGTCACCGACCGCGACCTCCGTCTGGCCACCAGCCGTCTTGCCCAGCATCCGTTCCCCCCGGGAACAGAGGTGCGGACTGTCATGGCCCACCCCGTCCAGACGGCACACCCGCTCGATCCCATCGAATCCGCGGCTCGGGTGATGCGCGAGCTGAAGATCGGCTGCCTGCCGGTGCTCGATGGTCCCGAGCTCGTGGGGATCGTCACCGGCGTCGATATTCTCGACGCCCTCCTGAAGCTGACCGGAGTGGAGCGGCCGTCCGGTCGCCTCGAGGTGCGGCTGGCCGATCAGCCCGGCGAGCTGGCCCAGTTGACGCGCTTCCTGAGCGACCTCAACGTCAACATCCACTCGGTGCTCTCGTACCCGGATGGGGAGCACCGGGGGAGAACCGTGCTGCGGGTGGGAACGATGGACATCCGCGCGCTCGCCGACGGGCTGGACGCCGCCGGCTTCGAGGTGCTGTGGCCGCCCTGCCAGCCATGCCGAAAGTGATCTATCACCCGGCGTACCGCGGCTACGACCTCGGGCCCGAGCACCCGTTCAGCCCGGGCCGCATCGACATGGTGCTGGATCTTCTTACCGACATCGGCGCCGCGCCGGAGCTCGTCGCCCCGGCGCCCGTGGCCGCGGCGGAGCTGTTTGGTGTCCATGACGCCGACTACGTCCGCGCCGTCGAGGCCGCGAGCATCGGCGAGATCGGCCCGGAGCTCGCGGCGCTCGGGCTTGGCACGCCGGACAACCCGATCGTGGCGGGCATGGCCGAGGCGGCGCGCTGGCTGGTGGGCGGGACGCTCCACGGCGCACGGCTGATCGCCGCCGGCGAAGCTGACCTCGTCCTCCAGCTCGGCGGCGGGTTCCACCACGCCCGCCGCCGCCTCGCCTCCGGGTTCTGCCTCTACAACGACCTCGCGGTCGCCATCCGCCACCTGGTCGCCGTGGGGATGCACGTCGCCTACATCGACATCGACGTCCACCACGGCGACGGCGTCCAGGAGATCTTCTATGCCGACGAGCACGTTCTCACGCTCTCGCTCCACGAGTCGGGCGAGTACCTGTTCCCGGGCATGGGTTGGCCGCACGAGCTGGGCCAGGGGATGGGCCGCGGCCTCAAGCTCAACGTGCCGCTCGAGCCGTTTACCGAGGGGGGCAGCTATCTGGAGGCTCTCGAGAAGGTCAGCGAGCCGGCGTTCGACTTCTTTCGCCCGGACGTGCTCGTGGTGCAGGCGGGCGCGGACGCCCATCACCTCGACACGATGGCGGACCTCATGCTGACCACGCAGGATTTCGAGCGGGTCATCGGCACGATCATGCGCCTGGCGGAACGCTACACGCGCGGGCGCGCGCTGTTCACGCTCGGGGGCGGCTACTCGCTGCAGGCAACGCCGCGGGTATGGGCAATCCTCTACCTCGTGCTGCACGGCCTGCCAATCCCGGCGGCGCTCCCGGCGGCGTGGCTGGAGCGCTGGAGCGACCACCTGGGCGGACAGGGCATCGCCACCCTGCACGACCCCGACGATCCGTATCCGCCGGTCCCACGCCGCCCCGAGATCGAGAGCCGGAACCGCATGATGGTCGACAGGCTGCTCGACGGCGCCGCCCGCTACTGGCTCTGAGAAGCGACACCACGAGGAGCGTGGAGGAGCGACATTGCCTGGAAAGTCCCTCCTCCCACTCAGGAGCGCGGGCGCCCCCGCCCGCTTGCCCTCGCAAGGGGGCGCAGCCGTGGCGCTCGCCAGCGCCGGCGGGGGCGCCGGCGCCCCGATAGGACTTTCATGGTCCAGGGTGCGCCCCCGGCTCATGAGGATTGCCTGGAAAGTCCCTCCGAGCGACTCTGGGGCGCGGCGCCCGGGCCGGCGGGGGCGCCGGCCCTCCCGTCGGAGTTTCATGGTCCAGGGTGTGCCCCGGCTCTTGTGGATTCCTGTCGCGATCTCGCCGAATTCGATGACGCGGGTGGTCGGGGCAGGAATGCCCCTCCTACAACGCTTACGTCTCGAAGGCGGAGCCGCCGATGAACTCGCGCAGGATCGAGGTCTGCGGCACGTCGTCCTGAAGCACCGGCACGAACCACGAGAGGAACTTGAGCAGCCGGTACGCCTCGGTGTAGGCGGGGTGCTCGCGCGGCACCTCGAGCAGGAAGCGTTCGGCGAACACCCGCAGCACCGCCTTCTCGTAGACGAGCGCCGAGTTGAAGATGATGTCCGCCCGCTCCTGGAACGGGAAGATCCAGCGCGCCTCGCCGCGGCGCACGTTCGCCCACATCTCCAGCGTGTGCGTCGCTGGGTGGCCGCGAAAGAGACGGTCGCGCACGATGCGGCGCAGCAGCCGCGCATCGGAGGTGAAGATGCGGTTGTGGTCGTCGAGGGTGAGCTGGGTCAGCGCCGAGATGTAGACGCGAAACTTGGCACTCTCCGGCACGGCGGCGGTGAGCCGGTGGTTGAGCCCGTGAATACCCTCGATGAGCAGGACCTCCTCGGCGGCGAGCCGCTGGCTGGTCCATCTGTCGCGGGCGATGCGGCGCCCGAGGACGAAATCGTAGCGCGGCACCTCGACCTCCTCGCCGTGCAGGAGCGCCGCGAGGTGGGCGTTGAACAGCTCGAGGTCGAGCGCCTCGATGGACTCGTAGTCCGGCTTGCCGTCGGCGCCGGCCGGCGTCTGCCCGCGGTCGACGAAGTAGTTGTCGAGGGAGAGCCCGACCGGCCGGATGCCGTTCACCTGGAGCTGGATGCCAAGCCGCCGGATGAACGTCGTCTTCCCGGAGGCCGACGGGCCGGCCACCAGAACGACACGCAGCGTGTCGCGGCGGGTCTGGATGGCGTCGGCGATCTGGGCGATCTTCTTCTCGTGGAAGCCCTCGGCGATGCGGATCACCTCGGCGATCCCGCCGGACAGGCAGAGCCGGTTGAGAGATCCGACGTGCGCGACGCCCAGCACCTCGTTCCACCGCCGCGTCTCCCGGTAGGTCGCGAACAGCCTCGGCTGCGGCGATAGCGGCTGCAGGCGGGTCGGGTCGCCGTTGCGGGGGAAGCGCAGCAGCAGCCCGTCCTCGTACGGCACGACCGCGAAGCCACGGATCCGTCCCGTGGCGGGCACGACGGCGCCGTGCGCGATGTCGACGAACTGCCCGCACGTGACGAGCGGCACGGTGGACGAGCGGAAGGTCGCCAGCAGCTCGAGCTTGGACTCCTCGCCGCGCGAGCGGAACAACGCCTCGGCCTCTTCCCACGTCGCGGTCCAGCGCGTGAACGGACGATCCTCGCGGCAGATCTCGTCGATCCGGCGCGACAGCGAGGCGACAGTCCCGGCGGTCAACGGCGTGGGACCGTGCCATGAGTAGAAGTAGCCGCCGCCGAGAGACTGCCCGACTACCAGCCGCACCTCTGGGTGGAGCTCGCGCGCGGCCTCGAGGAGCACGAGCGACGCCGACCGCCGCAACACTGCCTCGCCCTCGCGCGAGGCGGCTCGCACCGCCTCCAGCTCCACGGAGAGGCCGCGGAGCGGGAAGTCGAGCATGACCAGGCGCCGGTTCACGAGGGCGGCGAGCACGTCGACCGCGGCGCTCCCCTGACGCTGGGCGAGGAACTGGGCCACGGTGGTGCCGCTGGAGACCTGACTGCGCTCCCCCTCGAAGATCACCACCACGGTCCTTTCGGGCACAACACACCTCCGCCGGCGCATTGTACGCGGGGGGTCGGCAGGGTTGCCGGTGACGTCTCCGCCGGCGATGGCGGGACATTCCGACAGCGGCGTTCGGGAAACCGGACAATAATCCACGCGCCCGGATGTCCGCCCGGTCCACAGGCGGCAACCGCAGTGCCCGGCTCGGCACAGCGATTGCACACCGCTTCCTACGTGACACGGGCCTCGGAGGTCTCCCGACGTCAATCGTGCGAGGCGAGGCTCGACCCAGCGACTCCGGTGCATGGCGAGGGAACGCCATGGTCGACGCATCGAGGGCGATGGGAGGAGGAAGCAGTGATTCACTGTCGTCTTAAGAGAACCGTGAGGTCGCGGGCGGGCTCGCTCGTGACTCCACGGTTGCAATGCAAAACCGGGGTTCTTATAGTATCCGGCGCAGTAAATATCTTTGATCGTCGCGCATCGCGCGACAGGAGGGGGTTAAGCATGAGGAAGAACAGTTTCGGTAGTTGGCTCCTCGTGGCGTTTGCCGCGCTGGCCGTGCTGGCCGGCGGAATGGCGTTCGCGCAGGAGCAGGCCGGTACGATAGAGGGGATCGTCGCCGACAAGGCCGGCGCCCCGCTGCCGGGCGTGACCGTCGAGGCCATAGGACAGTGGGGCAACACCGTGGCGGTCACCGACGGCAAGGGCTTCTACCGGTTCCCGTCGATGCGCTCGGGCGTCTACAAGCTGATGGCCAAGCTCGACGGCTTCGTGACGGCCGAGGTGGCGAACGTCGACCTCGTGGTGGGCAGTACCCTGAGGGTCAACTTCACCCTCCAGCCCGGGACGTTCGAAGACACCATCACGGTGGCCGCGGACACGGTCAACATCGACGTGAGCAAGACGTCGACGGCGACCAACATCAGCCGCGAGCAGATCGACTTGATGCCGCACGGCCGCGACTTCACCTCGGTCGTCGTCCAGGCGGCTGGCGTCAGAAACGAGCGGCAGGCAGGCGGCATCTCGATCGACGGCTCGACCGGTCTCGAGAACCGCTTCATCATCGACGGCATCGACACCACCGACCCACAGACCGGTGAGTCGGCCGTGCCGATGCGCGCGGACTTCTTCGAGGAGGTCCAGGTCAAGTCGGCCGGCTACGCCGCCGAGTACGGCGGCTCCACCGGCGGCGTGATCAACGCCATCACCCGTTCGGGCAGCAGCGAGTTCAAGGGCGGCGTCTCGATCGACTATCAGGACGACGCGCTCAACGGCAGCGAGCGCCCGACGCTGCAGTACAACGACAACAACGTCAACATTGCCGAGCACGAGACCTACCCGAAGGACAACGTCAATCGGATCGACCCGGGCCTCTGGCTCGCCGGTCCGATCGTCAAGGACAGGTTGTTCTTCTTCGCGGCCTACCAGCCGGGGATTGAGGCCACCAAGCGGACCGTGACGTTCGAGGGGGCTGGCGACAACGGCGAGGACATCACCGACACCTACAAGACGGACTACAACGTCGACTACATCTCGTTCAACGTGTCGGCGAACCTCGGCCCAGTGCTCCTCAAGCTCGGCGGCAACCTCTCGCCGTACGAGACGAAGCGGTACCTCCCGGGCAAGGCCGGTCTGAGCGGTGTCTACGATCAGGATTCCTACAAGACCGGCGACAAGGGCGAGCGCTCGACCTACTCGCTGACCGCCGACTACGTGGTCACCGACTCGTTCGTGCTGAGCGGCCGCGCCGGCTACTACAAGACCAACAACGAGGCCACCAACGTGCCGCCGCCGCCCGCCATCCAGACCGCCTACACCGGCGCCTCCGTGGCCACGACTCCGGCCGCATGGCAGCACGGCAGCGGCTGGGCGAGCTACATCATCCAATCCGCCACCCAGCGCAACATCTACACCCGCAAGGCCGCCGCGCTCGACGGCTCGTTCTTCTTCACCGCCGCCGGCGACCACACCGCCAAGATCGGGTTCCAGCAGGAGCAGATCAGCAACGACGTGCTCGATGGGTGGAACGTCCCCCAGCAGCGGTACTTCTGGAACCGCTCGTACACCACGACCGGCGGCCAGACGGTCCGCGGCCAGTACGGCTACATCCGCCTGCGCCTGTTCCAGACGGCGGGCAAGGTGGAGAGCACCAACGACGCCATCTTCGTCCAGGATAGCTGGAGGATCGGCAGGAACTTCACGCTGAACTACGGCGTCCGTGCCGAGCACGAGAGGGTGCCGAACTACGGCGTCGGCGCGAAGTACGCCGTCGATTTCAAGTACGCCGACAAGGTCGCCCCGCGCCTCGGCCTCGCGTGGGACCCGATGGGCGATCAGAAGTGGAAGGTGTACGGCAGCTACGGCGACTACTACGACGTGATGAAGTACGAGCTGCCGCGCGGCTCCTTCGGCGGCGACAAGTGGGTGGACTACCTGTTCAAGCTCGACAACTCGGATCCGGGCGTGAACCAGATCCCGAGCTGCACCAGCGGGCCCAACACTATCGAGTGGCAGCCGGTCTGCCCGGGCGGCACCTTCATCGAGCTCAACGACCGGCGTCACAACGCGGCCGCCTACAACTTGATCGACCCCGACCTCAAGCCGATGAAGATGTGGGAGACGCAAATCGGCCTCGAGCGCCAGCTCACCGACCGGATCCAGCTCGGCGCCCGCTTCGTCCACAAGCAGCTCGTGAGGGCGATCGAGGACCACGGCACCCTGGTGCCGGGCATCGGCGAGGTGTACTACATCACCAACCCGGGCTACGGCATCAGCCAAACGATCGCGACCAAGCCGTTCCCGAAGGCCGAGCGCAAGTACGACGCCCTCGAGCTGACGTTCAAGCGCCGCTTCGCGGACAACTGGATGTTCAATGCCGGCTACACGTACAGCCGCCTGATCGGCTCCTATGCGGGCCTCGCCAGCTCCGACGAGGAGAACGGCTTCGGCGGCGGCGCCCGGCTCTCGCCGAACGCCAGTCGCCTGTACGATAGCATCCTGAACAGTTTCGACCGCAACGGGAAGGCGGTCTACGGCCACCTGGCCACCGAGCGCCCGCATCAGTTCAACTTCAACGGGCTGTACCGCTTCCCGTTCAACCTCTCGGTCGGCGTCAGCCAGTACGTCACGAGCGGCACGCCGATCTCCGAGAATGCCTTGGGACCTTCGGACATTGCCTTCTACCCGTACGGCCGCGGCAACCTCGGCCGCACGCCCTGGATCTATCAGACCGACCTCGCCCTGATCCAGGACGTCAAGTTCGGCTCCTTTGACCTCCAGTTCGGCCTCAACGTGTCGAACCTCCTCGACACCAAGACGGTCACCCGCGTCTGGTCGACTCGCAACCGCACCGGCCTCCCGCTTTCCGAGGACGAGTTCTTCGCCGGCGGTTGGGACTACGAGGCGCTGATTGCCGACCTCGGCGAGAGCGGCCTGGACCCCGCCTTCCTGAAGGTCGACAACTACCAGGCTCCGCGTGAGATCCGTCTCTCCGTGAAGTTCCAGTTCTAGATCCATCGCATCGCTGTTTCTCCAGGGGCTGCCTCCGGGCAGCCCCTTTTTCTTGGTGGCGCGGGCAGAAAGGCGAGGGCCGACGCGTTAGAATCCGCGACCCCGCCCGATGCGGCTGCGAGCGGCGGGCGAAGCGAGGTGCCGACGTGGCGGCGAGCGAGTTCAAGGCGAGGTTCGTGAGCGCGATCGAGACGATCACGCGGCGGGTGGAGGAGCGCGGGCAGCCGCTGCTGCACGGCTCGGACCGCCCGCTGCCGGCCAAGCGCGAGGTGATAGCCATCGTGCGCGGGCTGCAGGAGGTGATCTACCCGGGGTACTTCGGCGAGCAAGCGCTCTACCGCGAGTACCTCCACGGCCATCTCGGCGACCAGCTCTATTTGCTGTCGCGTCACCTCGAGAGCGAGATCGGCAAGGCGCTGTGCAGCGAGTGCCGGACGCCGCGCGGGACGGCGGTGCGGCGGCGGCGCGTCGAGGCGCCGGCCGTCGTCGCCGAGTTCCTCGAGCGCCTGCCGGAGGTCATGGATCTCATCGGCGCCGACGTGGTCGCCGCCTACGAGGGCGATCCCGCGGCCACCTGCCTCGAAGAAATCATTCTCGCGTACCCTGGGGTCAAGGCCGTGTTCACCTATCGCATCGCCCACCTGCTGCACATCCTCGGCGTACCTCTCGTGCCCAGGATCATGACCGAGTTCGCCCACAACGAGACCGGCGTCGACATCCACCCGGGCGCGACGATCGGGCGCGAGTTCTTCATCGACCACGGCACCGGCGTGGTGGTCGGCGAGACCACGGTGATTGGCGATCGGGTGAAGCTCTACCAGGGCGTCACCCTCGGCGCGCTGTCGTTCCCGCGCGACGGCGAGGGCTCGCTGGTGCGCGGCAAGAAGCGGCACCCGACGCTCGAGGACGACGTCGTGGTGTACGCGGGCGCGACCATCCTCGGTGGCGACACCGTGGTCGGACGCGGCTCGATCATCGGCGGCAACGTATGGCTCACCACCTCGGTTCCGCCGGGCTCGCGGGTGACGCTGTCACGCGACCAGGTCGCCTACGAGATCACCACGAGAGTGTGAGTGTGAGGCGTGAGTGTGAGTAGGAAGGGAACGTGACGCCGCGGAGAGACTGCTGGTGGCGCGAACGTCTTTCGCGCCGGCCGCGGGACCCGACAGCGCCGGTCTCGACTGTGTCGCTCAGGCGCCGGGCCCCTCGGTTCCGCCCCAGTGCAGCGTGAGCTCCTGGGAGGTCGGCGCGAGGGCTTGGGCCTTCTCGAGTGTCGCAACGGCCTCAGCGTGCCGGCCCGAGGCCTCGAGCACCCGGGCCTTCATCAGGTAGCCGAAGTAGAAATCAGGGCGCATTTTCACCATCTCCTCGGCGGCGGCCAACGCCTTGGCGTGGTTCTCCGGTGCCACGAACGACATCGAGGTCATGGCCGCGCGGTAGTAGACGATCAGGTCCTTCGGGTCGAGCGCCTCCGCCGGCGAGCCGACAGCGCCGCCGGCGTCACCCGCCACCACGTAACCGAGCTGCTCGAGTTGCCTTCGGGTCTCGGCGTCGACCGTTGGACGCTGGGGAAGCGCCAGCACCTCGGGCCGGGCGAGGATGCCCTCGAGCCGCTCGCGCAGCCTCCGCGCCGTCTCGGGCTCGGCGGCGACCAGGTTCTCGCGCTCGTAGACGTCGCGGGCCAGGTTGTAGAGCTCGGGACGCGGCGCCCGGATGTAGTGGTAGTCGCCGACGATCACTCCGAGCAGCGAGCTGCCGCCGTACTTCCGAGCCTCGAGGGTCACGCCGACGATAGCCCGGTCCGGGAACACGCTCTCGCGCCCGCCCAGGTACCCGGTGAGATCGTGGCCCTGGACCTCGTTCTCGAACCCGAGACCGAGGAGGGACAGCAGCGTCGTCGGGATGTCGGTGACCTCGACCGACTCGCGGACCCGCAACGGTCCCGGGATGCCCGGCACCTTGAGGATGAGGGGCACCTTCATGGTCGAGGTGTAGATGAAGAAGGCGTGCGTGTCCTCGCCGTGCTCGCCGTGGCTCTCACCGTGGTCCGCCGTCACGCAGATCAGGGTGTGGTCGTACAGGCCGAGCTGCTTGAGCTTCGCGAGGAGCTCTCCGATGCAGTGGTCGGTGAACGCGATCTCGCCGACGTAGTCCTGGATGTAGTCCGGGTAGTCGTGGTACACCCTCCGGATCTCGGAGGCGAAAGGCTCCGGCGCCTCGTACGGGGCGTGCGGATCGAACAGGTGGAGGAAGAGGAAGTTGCGCTGACCGGCGTGGCGCTCGAGCCAGTCGATCGCGCGGGCCGTCGTCACGTCGCCGCGCCGCTCGCCCATCAGCGCCACCTGAGGGATGTCGCCGTCGTACACGTCGAAGCCCCGATCGAGGCCGAACCTCGCCGCGAGCACCACGGCGCTGACGAACGCCGCGGTGTTGAAGCCGTTCCCGCGCAGCACCTCGGCGAGAGTCTGATGCTCCGCGGAGAGCCTGTCGCGGCCGTTGTCGAACACGCCGTGGGCGAGCGGTGTCTTGCCGGTGAGCATGGAGGCGTGCGACGGCAGGGTGAGCGGGATGGGAGCGTAGGCGTTCTCGAAGACCACGCCCTCACGGGCCAGTGCGCCGACGTTCGGCGAGTTCACCTCCGGGGCGCCATAGGCGCTGATGACGTCCCAGCGCGTCGTGTCCATGCTGATCAGGACCACGTTGCGGATGTCCCGACCCTGCGGGGCGGCGACCGTTGTCGGGGGAACGCTCGCCGGGACGCCTGGGGTGGACGACCGCGCATGCAGCACGTACCAGGTCGCCGTCGCCACTATCGCCACGCCGACCATGGTGGCAGCGACGATCGCGAGCCGCCTCGATTGCCGCCGAGCCGCCTCGTCCCACCTCGTCCCGAGCGCAGCCCCGACCGGCCCGGCCTTCGCCCGGACCGGACGGTCGCGACGATCTCGACGCTTCGCCACGGCCGGCGATTCTATCACCGCCGCTATGGCAAGGCGGTCGTCGGTACCGGCGTGATGTCCCAGGTGAGGGGCCTCTCCCCGGCCGGGTGGGTGTAGAGAACCGACCGCACGGCATGGCCGCCCTGCCAGACGTACCGGTCGACCCGGGAGGCGCC